>JAABUS010000765.1_pt1 | contig 78031 bp, 66 predicted proteins | sample 5560161 | NCBI WGS metagenome assembly JAABUS01 (sample SAMN10711885, study PRJNA513376) | rock metagenome | isolation source: Antarctica rocks | place: Antarctica: Victoria Land, Trio Nunatak nord | collected 2016-01-04
CAACGGGTCAACTCGGCGCGGTCCTCAGCGGGCATCTGCACGGCAACAGTCAACGACATACACCATGCTACCGCGAGGTACAGCTACTTCATTCACGCAACACTAGATTCTCCGACAACTTCATGCCAATAGCGGTCGCTCACTGACTTCTCTATGTTCTGAATTGACCACCCGGATCAGGCGAATTCAGTCCGCTGAGCAACTCGGCGTGCTCGCACTTTTTCGAATCCGGACCTGAAACCCTGGCCGCCGTCAGTGCGATTACTTAGGATGTGACGCCTTGCTCGATGTCCATGACCTCAGCAAACGCTACGGCGCGGTCAACGCGCTGGATGGATTCAATCTGCAGGTGGCCTCCGGCGAGATCGTCGGGCTGGTGGGCCACAACGGCGCAGGCAAGACGACCTTCGTCGAGATCGCGTCCGGTCTGGTCCGCGCCGATCGCGGCTACGTCACTGTCAACGGCCGGGTTCCGGCCGACGCCCGTGGCGACATCGGCGTGACCCCGCAGCACATCGGGCTCTACCCCTCGATCACCGTGCGCGAGCATCTGCTGCTCTTCGGCCGGCTGGCCGGGCTGCGGCGGGCCGCGTTGGCCGCCTCGATCGAGGAGCTCGCCGTCGCACTCCGGCTGACCGAGATCATGGACCGCCGCACCGGCGTCCTGTCCGGCGGCCAGCAGCGCCGCACCCAGGCGGCGACCGCGCTCATCCACAAGCCCTCGGTGCTACTTCTCGACGAGCCGACGGCCGGGGCCGACCTGGAGACCCGCCAGGCGATGCTCGATGTGGTGAAGCAGCGAGCCGGTGAGGGGGCGGCGATCGTGTACACGACCCACTACCTGCCCGAGTTGACCGAGCTGCACGCCACCATCGCGGTCATCCGTGCCGGCTGCATCGTGGCCAGAGGAAACTACGACGAGCTGGTCCAGGGCCTGCCGGGCGAGGTGCGAGTGATCTTCGAGGACGAGGAAGATCTGCGCGTCTCGACCACCGAGCCGACGGCAACCCTGATCGGCCTGCTCAGTTCCACCGACCGCGCGATCAGCGCGGTCGAACTTCGCAACGCCTCCCTCGACGACGTCTACCGGTCCCTGGCGGTCAACGATGCTTCTTGACACTCCGCACCGTCCCAGCACCATGGACGGGGTACGTGGCTCCGCGTACCGGATCGGCGCCATCGCCCGGCACAACCTGATCATCCGGCTGCGTGACCCGGGCCAGATGATCAGTTACATCGTTATGCCGATGGTGCTGATGGTCGTGCTGAAGCCGCTGTATATCAGGGCCGTGAGCGGCGGCGCGGTGCAGGTGGTGACCGGGCTGCTCGTGATGTTCTCGGTGTTCGCCATCGCGATCGCCGGCAACTCCATCCTGGTGGAGCGGCACTGGCACACCTGGGACCGGCTCCGGCAGAGCCGGGCATCGGCGACCGAAATGCTGCTGGGCAAGACCATTCCGATCTTCGTGCTGATGCTGCTGCAGCAGACCCTGCTGTTCGTCTACGGCTGCCTGGTGATCGGCGTCCGGTTGCCGCACTCGGTCGGTTACATCGCACTCGCCATTCCGGTGTGGGCGTTCTCGCTGCTGGCGATGGGCGCGGCCCTGGCTACGGTGGCGCGAAGTCTCGGCGAGCTCGGCGTGATCTCCGACGTGGGCGCGCTGGTGCTCAGCTCGCTGGGCGGCGCCCTGGTGCCGTTGAGCATCCTGCCCGGCTGGGCGCGGGCACTTGCCCACATCTCGCCCGGCTACTACGCGCTGTCGATGATGCAGGCCGCGATCCGCGGTGACGGCCGCGGGGTGCTCGTACCCGCCGCGGTGCTACTGGTGCTCGGCCTGCTCGCCGGTGCCTACGCCGTACGTCGGCTGGCCCGCGGCTGGGGCCGTACTCGGCTGCTGTAGCAGCCACCCGAACCCGTTCACCATGCAAAGCGCGAGAAGGCGTTGCCGGACCGCGACTGATAGGGGCCGTCTTTCATGGATCACCAGAGCGTTCCGAGTGCGACGATGCCGTCCCGGGAACCCGACATCGCGATCATCGGCATGGCCGGGCGCTTTCCCGGGGCCGACGATGTGCACGACTTCTGGCGCAACATCAGCACCGGCGTGGAGTCGTTCACCCGGTTCACCGATGAGGATCTGCTCGCCGCGGGTGAGGACCCGGCAGTGTTCACCCAGCCGAACTACGTCCGGTCGCGCCCCGTCCTGAACAACATCCGCGGTTTCGACGCCTCGTTCTTCGGCGTCAGCCCGCGCGAGGCGACCTTGGCCGATCCCCAGCAGTTGCTGTTCACCGAGTGTGTGTGGGAGCTGCTCGAGTCCGCCGGCTACGGCACGGCGGAGGATCGCGGCGACGTCGGCGTCTACGCGGGGATGAATATCAGCACCTACCTGCTGACCCGTCCGAACGCCTTCCGGCTGAGCGTCGAGATCGATGGTCTGATGGCCGGCAACGACAAGGACGCCCTGGCCACCAATGTCTCGTACCGGCTCGACCTGCGTGGTCCCAGCGTCACCGTGCAGACGTTCTGCTCGACGTCGCTGGTAGCCGTTCACCTAGCCTGTGCGAGCCTGCGCCGCGGCGAGTGTGACGTGGCGCTGGCCGGCGGCGTGTCGATCAGGGTTCCGGACCGGACCGGGTTCCTTTATGCGGAAGGCAATCAGGCATCACCGGACGGCCACGTCCGGACCTTCGACGCGCAGGCGCGCGGCAGTATGTTCGGCGACGGGGTCGCCCTCGTCGCGCTGAAGCCGCTGGCCAAGGCGATCGCCGACCGTGACACCGTGCTCGCGGTCATCCGCGGTTCGGCCATCAACAACGACGGCGCCCTGAAGTTCAGCTTCCAGGCACCGAGCATCGAGGGCCAGCGGCGCTGCGTCACCGCGGCCATCGCGAACGCCGGCGTCGACCCGGCCGACATCTCTTACGTCGAGGCGCACGGCACCGCCACCGAGGTCGGTGACCCGATGGAGGTGGCCGCACTGAGCAGCGCATTCGGCCCGACTGAAGACAAGCAGTACTGCCTGCTCGGGTCGGTGAAACCAAATGTCGGCCACCTCGACCGGGCCTCCGGCGTCACCGGCCTGATCAAGGTCATCCAGTCCCTGCAGCATGAACTGATTCCGGGGACGCTGAACTTCGATACCCCGAACACCGAGATCGACTTCGTCAACAGCCCGTTCCGGGTGACCGCCCAGCCCACGCCGTGGCCACGTCGGACCGACCGGGCGCGGATCGCCGGACTGAGCTCGCTGGGCACCGGCGGCACCAACTCGCACGCCATCATCACCGAGGCACCTGAGCTGCCCGCTCGGCCCGAGCGCCCGCGCCGCTGGCAGGTCCTGCCGGTGTCGGCGCGCTCGGTGACCGCCGCCGACCATGCCTGTTCCAATCTCGCCGGGCGGTTGGACGCCGAGCCGGAGTTGGAGCTCGGCGATGTGGCCTTCACGTTGCAGGTCGGACGCAAGGTGTTCAACCACCGCAGGGTAATCATCGCCGACTCGACCGGTGGCGCGGCATCGCGGCTCACCGATCCGGCCGGTCCGCTCGGCCGGGTGGACACCACCGTTGGGCGCACCGTGGGCCTGTTGATCGCCGGCGTCGGCGAGCAGTATCCGGGCATGGTCGCCGACCTGTACGCCGACGAACCGGAGTTTCGCGCTGAGGTCGACGAGTGCGTCGCGCTGCTCGGGCTGACCGAGGCCGCGCAGCTGTCCGACATCTTCGCTCCTAACGCACGCTCGGCCTCGGGCGGCGGTGATCTTGCCCGACTGCTGGGTCGCGATGGCCCGGCGCCCGACCGGCAGCCGACGGTGAACGCGCACCTGATCCAACCGGCCGTGTTCGTGGCCGAGTACGCGGTCGCCAGGCAGCTGATGCGCTGGGGCATCCAGCCCGAGCTCATGCTCGGCTACAGCCTCGGCGAATACGTCGCCGCCTGCCTGTCCGGAGTGCTGTCGCTGCCCGACGCGCTGCAGCTGGTTGCCTACCGCGCCAAGCTGATCGCGTCACTGCCCGAGGGCGCGATGCTGGCCGTGGCAGCCGACGAGGCGCGCCTGCGCACCGTGCTCGGCAACGCGTTCGAGGACCTGGACGTCGCGATCCGTACCGGCTCACAGGTCGTGCTGGCGGGCCCGATCGAGGTGGTGGACGCCGCCGCCAGCACGCTGCTGGCCGCCCAGCTGAGCTGCCAGCGGTTGCAGACCTCGCACGCCTTCCACTCCCGGATGCTGGCTCCGGCCGCGACCGAACTGGTCAACTGGATCAGCGACAACGTCACCCTGCACGCGCCGAAGCTGCCCTTCGTCAGCAATGTCACCGGTGAGGTGGCGACCGAGCGGGACGTCACAGACCCCGAGTACTGGGCCAAGCACATGTGCCAGACGGTCGAGTTCGGCAAGGGCCTGGCGACCGTGCTCGCCTGCGGTGAGCCCGCCCTGGTCGAGGTCGGCCCCGGCCAGTCGCTGGGCGCGCTCGTCCGTAGCCATTCCGCCTGCGAGCAGCGCCAGTGGCCGCTGATACTCACCACCCTGCCCGCGGCTGCCGATTCGCGCAGCGCGCTGCTGACGCTGACCGAATCCCTCGCCAGGCTATGGCTGACCGGTGTTGCGATCGACTGGGCGGCTCTGCACGGCATCGGAGGCGCGGGCTCTATAGCGGACGGTAGCGACACCGTCGTAGCGCACGGCTGGCGCCCTGGACGGGTGCCGCTGCCGACGTATCCGTTCGAGCGGCAGGAGTACTGGCTCGAGGCCGAGGAGCTCGGCGGCGCACCCGCCACCCAGGCGTTCGACGAGGACGACCCGGCGAGCATCCTGACCAGCCTGCCGCTGCTGCCTGAGGACGACTGGATCACAGTGCCGATCTGGCGCCAGACCACCCTGCGGCCGCCGGCCGATGACGCGCCGTGCTGGTTGGTCTTCACCGACACCGGCGTGGCGGACACGTTGGCCACCGCGCTGCGGACCCAACTCAACGGTGCCACCGTGCTGTTCGCCCGGCCGGGCAGCCGATTCGCGGTGGTCGAGGACGGCTTCGCACTGCGCCCCGGCTCCTGGGAGGATGCGACGGCAGCACTGCGCAACCTCGCCGAGCGGCAATTGCAGCCGGAGCGGGTGGTACATCTGTGGACGGCGGGGGCCGAGCCGGATTCGCCGGCAGATGACGTGCAATTCGGCCTGCATACTCTCATCGCCTATGCCCGCGCGGCCGGTGACCTGGGGTTCGGGCCCTGGTCACTGGACGTGGTCACCAGCGGCAGCAGCAGGGTGCTTCCAGGTGATGCGGTGCGGCCGGAGCGGATCACCGCGCTCGGCCCGTGCCGGCTGATCCCGGTCGAGTACCCGAAGGTACGAACCCGTCTGATCGACATCGACCTTGCCACGGCGGCGGCCTCGCCGCGTGCGCTGATCGGCGAGCTGAGGGCCGCGCCTGCCGACCAGGTCGTCGCGCTGCGCGCCGGAACCCGCTGGCTGCCCGACTACGAGGTGCTCGACGCCGCCTGCGGTGCCAGCCAGCCGCCCGCGGTTGAGATCCGGCGCGGCGGCACGTACCTGGTCACCGGCGGTCTCGGCGGTATCGGCCTGGCCATGGCCGAGCGGCTGGCGGCGGATTACCAGGCGCGCCTCGTGCTGATGGGCCGTACCCCGGTGCCACCACCGGACCACTGGGGCCAGATCCTGGCCGCGGACAGCACCACCAGCGAGGTCCGCAGGCGCTTGGACGGCCTGCAACGGCTGCGGACGTCCGGCGCCGAGGTCGTGACGGTCGCCGGTGACGTCTCGCGCGTCGAGGATGTCCGGCGTGCCGTGGACACCGCGATAGAGCGCTTCGGCGGTCTCGACGGGGTGCTGCACTGCGCCGGCGTCCCCGCGGTGGGGCTGATGCAGTTCAAGACCGCCTCCGACGTCGCCAAGGTGCTGTCCCCGAAGATGGGCGGAGCGCTGGCCATCGCAGAGGTGGTGCGTCAGACGCCGGTCGACTTCGTCGCGCTGTTCTCGTCAACCACCTCGGCAACGGGTGGCGGTGCCGGCCAGGTCGACTACTGCGCGGCCAATGCCTACCTCGACGCCTTCGCCGAGAGCGATCCGATTCCCGGCACCCTGGTGACCGCTATCGACTGGGGGGAGTGGACCTGGAACGGCTGGACCACGGGCCTGGACAACTACGACGAGGGCTCGCGGCAGTTCTTCGAGACCTACCGGCAGACCTTCGGGGTGTCCTTCGACCAGGGCTGGCACGCTCTGCAACGGGTGCTGGCCAGCGGGCAGGCGCACGTCGTCATCTCGACCCAGGACTTTCCGACGCTGGTGCGCATGAGCCGGCGCTCCTCGATCGCCAGCCACCAGGCCACGGTGAAGAAGGCCCGGGACGCGCTCGGCCGGCACCCCCGTCCGGAACTGTCGACGGCGTTCGTCGAGCCGCAGTCCCCGGCCGAGCACGCCATCGCCGGGGTGTGGACCGAGACCCTGGGTCTGGAGCTGGTGGGCGTGCACGACAACTTCTTCGAACTGGGCGGCAACTCCCTCATCGGGATGGAGATCATCGCCGAGATCCGCAAGGCCCTCGACGTTCCGTACCTGCCGCCGCACCTTCTCTATGAGGCACCGACGGTCGCGGCACTCGCCGAGGCCGCCCTTGCCGGCAGCACCGACACCAACCAGGAATCACAGACTGCCGATCTCGGGGACCAGCAGCGGTCCCGGATCGAGCAGCGTCGCAGCACGCTTCGGAGCAGGAGAGTCTCATGACAGAAACGGACGCCGGAACCGACGCCGGGACGCACGTCGGCACCGACTACGACTCGGCGGTCGCACTGGTCGGGATGTCGGGTCGGTTTCCGGGCGCACGTAGCGTCGGCGACCTGTGGCAGAACCTGTTGGCCGGAGTCAAGGGCCTGCGCGAGTTCACCGACGAGGAGCTGATCGCGGCGGGTGCGGAGCCTGGCCGGCTCGCCGACCCGCGCTACGTGCGGACCGGTGGCGCCCTGGATGAGCCGGACTGGTTCGACGCCTCGGTGTTCGGGATCAACCCGCGCGAGGCCGAGACGATGGACCCGCAGCACAGGCTGTTCCTGGAGTGCTCGTGGGAGGCCATGGAGGGCGCCGGCTACTGCCCGACTGACATGCCCGGCCAGGTCGCGGTCTTCGCCGGTTGCGGATTCCCCGACTACATCGTCCAGAACCTGCAGCAGCTCGCGGGCGAGCCCGGTGGCGCGCTGCTGATGGCGGTCGGCAACGAGCGGGACTCGCTGGCCTCGCTGGTGTCCTACAAGCTCGGCTTGCGCGGTCCGGCCATCGCGGTGCAGACGTTCTGCTCGACGTCGATGGTTGCCGTGCACCTGGCGTGCCAGAGCCTGCTGACCTACGAGTGCGACATCGCGGTGGCCGGCGGTGCCTACATCCCGCTGCCCCAGCCCTCTGGTTACCTTTACGAACAGGGTGGAATCACCTCACCGGACGGCCGGGTACGCAGCCTGGACGCCGAGGCCAACGGCACCGTGATGGGCAGCGGCGTCGGCGCGGTGACGTTGAAGAGAATGTCCGACGCGCTCGCCGACGGTGACCTCATCCACGCCGTGATCCTGGGTTCGGCGGTGAACAACGACGGCCGGGTCCGCGCCGGTTACACCGCGCCCGGGGTTGACGGCGAGGCCGAAGTCATGGAGCTCGCGCTGGGCGTCGCGGGGGTGAAGCCTGAGAGCATCGGCTACGTCGAGTGCCACGCCACCGGCACGACGCTCGGCGATTCCATAGAGTTGGCCGCGCTTAACCGGGTCTTCTCCCAGGCCCGCGACACTCCCTGCGTCCTCAGCACGCTCAAGCCCAGCCTGGGTCACCTCGACCGGGCCTCGGGCGTCACCGGGCTGATGAGGGCGGCGATGAACCTCAAGCACGGCGTGCTTCCGTCGACCCCGAACTACCAGAGTCCGAACCCGGCGCTGGCCAACGCCGGAGACCGGTTCACCGTGCTGACCGAGCACCAGCCCTGGCCCGAGGGCGCGCATCCCCGGCGCGCCGGCGTCAGCTCGTTCGGCCTCGGCGGCACGAACGCCCATGTGGTGATGGAACAACCGCCGCTTCGTGCAGCGCGACCGGCGCGTCCCGGCCCGCAGCTGCTGACCTTCTCGGCGGTGGACGACAAGGCGCTCGCGAAGGTTACCGAGCGGCTGCGCAACCACCTCGCCGGACATGCCGAGGACGACCTCGCCGACGTCGCGTTCACCCTGCAGGTGTCGCGCGGTGGCTTCGCGCTGCGCCGCGCCGTGGTGTGCTCCGACTCCGACGATGCCCTGGCCGCGCTGGCCGACCCCGCGCGGTGGATCGACGGCAAGACCCAGCGGCGCGATCCCAAGGTCGCCCTGGTGGCTCCCGAGACCGAGGTGCCCACCGGCTGGTGGCAAGACCTGCGGGCCGCGATCGCCGGCCTGCGCGGCACCGCGGGCCCGACCGCTTCCGCCACTGACGAGGCCACCCTCAGCGCGCTCGCCGACGGCCTCAGCGGCCTCGGCGTGCAGTTGCTGCGCGGCGGCTCGGACGAGACGGCCGCTGTCGAGAGGATCGTCGTCGCCCCCGAGTCCGGCGAGCCGGCGTCGCAGTGGCTGCTGGCCACCATCGCCCGGCTCTGGCAGGCCGGCAGCAGCATCGACTGGCCAGCGCTGCACCATGGCGGCGGCCAGCGGGTAGAGCTGCCAACCTATGCCTTCCAGCGCCGCCGGTACTGGATCGAGGCCAAGTCCACCGTCGAGGTGCCCAACGTCTGGTGGTCAGCCCCCACGACCACCACCCGAACGTTCGACCGGGCGCAGTGGGCGTACCAGCCGACCTGGCAGGTGCAGCCGCACCTGGTCGCCAATCTCGACGAGCAGCTCCGGCTGGCTGGTCCGTGGCTGGTGTTCAGCGCCGACACCACAGGCGAGGCACTGATCGCCCGGCTCTCAGGCAGCGGAGCGGAGGTGCTGGCGGTCCGTCCCGGCGAGGAATTCGACCAGGACGACGCGGGTGATTACACCGTCCGGGTCGACTCGAAAACGGACATGGCGGAACTCGTCGGCTCACTGATGGTCAGTCCGCGTTCAATCGTGCACGGCTTCAGCCTCGCCAGCGCCGAGGCCGGATCCACCGACCCGGTCGAGCACTTCACCGCCGAGCAGCACCGCGGCTTCTACTCCGCGCTGGCACTCACCGCCGAGCTCGTGGACGACACGGGGGCCGCCCCGCGCGCCGAACTGGTGTTGCTGACGTCCGGGGCGGTGGGAGTGGTGGGCTCTGACCTGCGCCATCCTGAGCACGCGACCCTCGCAGCGCTGGCACCCAGCCTGTCCCAGGAGAACCCACGGCTCCGCTCGCGCCACATCGATGTCGACACCGTGCCGGAGGGCAACGCCCGCGCGCTGAGCCGCACCATCACCGAGATTCTGACCACCGCGGTACTGCCGCACGAGGGACCGGTTGCCGTACGGACCGGTGAGGCTTGGCTGCGCCGTTATCAGCCCTTCGCCATCGAGGAGCCGACCGAGCAGGACCCGCCCATCCGCGCCGGTGACACGGTGCTGATCACCGGCGGCCTCGGTGACATCGGCCTGGTGCTGTCGAGGCACCTGGCCAGCCGCTACGGCGCCAAGCTGGTGCTCACCGCGCGCTCGGCGTTGCCGCCGCGCGAGGAGTGGGAGGCCTACCTGGCCGAAGTGCCGGGCGGCGGAGAGCGAACCGCCCGTCATATCAAGAGCGTTCTCGATCTCGAGCAGCGCGGCGCGCAGGTGCTGGCAATGTCGGCAGATGTGGCCGACGCCGTCCAGATGCAGGCGGTCATCGACGCCGCGGTCGAGCGCTTCGGCGGGATCGACCTGGTCGTGCATGGTGCCGGTGTGCAGGACGGGGCGTTCTTCAACTTCGTTCACCTGATGGACCGTGCGGCGTGCCAGGCGCACTTCGATGCCAAGGTGACGGGCTTCCACGTCCTGCAGCAGGTGCTGGGCGACCACGCTCGGGACCGCCGGATCACGATGTCCTCGCTGGCGGCGGTGCTCGGTGGGATGACCCTCGCGCCCTACGCCAGTGCAAATGCCGGTCTGGACGCCTACACCCGGGTGGCACGGAGTGCCGATGCCGGGCGCTGGATCACCATCGACTGGGATACCTGGAACATCGATCCCGAGCGTCTGCAGGGACATGGTCCCGGCGTGACCGACTACGCGATGATGCCGGCCGAGGCCGTCGACGTGTTCGAGCGGAGCCTCGCGGCCGGCGCGCAGGTCGGTCACCTGGTCATCTCGACCGGTTCCCTGGGCAACCGCCTCGAACAATGGGTGACCGGTGATCTGCACGACGTCGACGATGACGAGGCCACCGACGACCGCGAGCGCCATCCGCGACCGGACCTCAGCACCCCGTATGTCGCGCCGAAGGAGGGCACCGAAACGGTCCTCGCCGAGATCTGGTCCCGGGTGCTGCGGATCGAGCCGATCGGAACCGCCGACAACTTCTTCGAGCTCGGCGGGCACTCCCTGATCGCGATCGACCTGACCGCGCGCATCCGCAAGTCCTTCGGCATCTCTATCCCGGTCACCGGGCTGCTGGAGTGTCCGACCGTCCGGCAGCTCGCGAACCTGATCGACTCGACCGTTGCAGGGGAATCCGGCAGGGCAGCCGAGGATGACAGCACGGCAGCCGACGCGGGCCTCGCAGACCGTGACGCCGCCGGACAGGAGGCGAACGCCGATGCGACAGCCTGAGTACGTCCGCACGGTCCAGGCCTTCGCGCGCAGGGAATTGATCGGTCAGGAACGGTTGCTGGACTCACTCGCCGACGCGCCGCTGCCGCTCTACGGCCGCTTCGCCGAAACGGGCCTTGCGAACTGGTGGTTGCCCAAGGAGCATGGCGGCCTCGGGCTGAACCTGGAGGAGAGCGTCCGGATCGTCTCGGAGCTGGCCTACGGCGATGCGGGTGCCGCGTTCACGCTGTTCATCCCGGTGCTGACGACCAGCATGGTCGGTTGGTACGCAAGCGAGCAGCTCAGGAAACGCTACCTCAGCACCATGGTCGAACAGAACGGCTCTTGCGCCACGCTGGGCAGCGAGCACGAGGCCGGCAGCGAGTTGGCGCGCATCACGACCACAGTGCGTCGGGACGGGAACTTCCTCGTCCTCAATGGGCACAAGGCCTACTCGACCAATGCCGACCTCGGCCAGTTCCTGGTCGTGCTGGCACGGGTCGAGGGTAGTACGTCAGAGTTCCTGGCCGTCCTCGTTCCGCGCGACACGCCCGGCATCACCGTCGACAAGCGATGGGAGATGATCGGCCTGCGCTCGTCGGGCACGTACCAGGTCTCGCTGGCCGACTGCCGGGTACCGGCCGACAACGCGCTGGCGGGCAACGGGCTGCGACTGCTCGAGGTGGGCCTGAACGCGAGCCGGATCCTGATCGCCACCACGGGGCTGGGCATCGCCCGCCGGATTCGCGATCTGTGCATGGAGTACGCCAAGACCAAGTCGGTCAAGGGCGCCCCGCTTGCCGGAAACGCTGTATTCGCCGCCAAACTCGGCCAGTTCGAGATGCTGATCGGGGTGATGACGAACCAGTGCCTGACGGCGGCACGGGAGTACGACGCGATCGCGGCGCGGCCGGACGCGGGCGAGGAGTTCCTGCGGGTGGGCACGCTCAAGTCGGCGCTCACCACGAAGATGTTCTGCGGCCAGAGCGGTTGGCAGATCGCCTCGACGGCCTCGGAAATGTTCGGCGGGTTCGGTTACACCCACGAGGCGGTCATCGGAAAGTTGATGCGTGACATGCGCTACGTCTCGATCGTCGAGGGTGGCGACGACGTGCTGCGCGACTTGGTCTTCAGCCGGTACGTGGTCCCGGTCTCGAAACGCTCCTGACCCGGGCCGGCTGACCAAACCGGGCGCCTCTCTCAGCCGAGCCGGAAGTCGGGGAAGATCGCGCCCACCGCGATGCCCGCGATGAACAGCCAACCGAACAGCCGGTTGTGCACCAGGCAGAGCCGGTGGTACCAGAGCGGCCAGCCGACGTAACCGGCCGGCGGCTCGTTCGGTGCGGGCTGCGACATCACCCGCAGCGCGTGCAGCGCCCGGGGCGCGGCGAACAGCACCACCGCGGTGAACGGGCTCAGCGCGCCGACCGCGATCGCCAGCGCCGTGACGAGGTACATCGCGACGACGGCGGTCCGGTTCAGCGTGCGGGCGCCTTTCTCACCGAGCAGCACCGGCAGCGTCCGCTGGTCCTGCGAGGTGTCGAACGCGCGCTGGTCGATGTGCTTGCCGACGAGGATCGACGCAACGCCCAGTCCGGCCGGAACCGAGGCCAGGTAGGCGCCGCCGGACAGGTGCCCGGTGATCACGTAGTACCCGCCGCCGATCATCAGCGGCCCCCACACCGCGAATGCGGCGACCTCTCCCAGCCCCAGTTCCTTCAGGGCCTTGGGCGCGGCGTCATAGGCGTAGAGCAGCACCCCGCCGATCACGGTCAGCACGAGTGCGGGCCAGCCCCGCAGCGCGATGAAGTACGCGGCGATGGCGAGAGCCAGGACGGCCAGCACCGCGAGACCGCTGGCCAGCAAGCGCGGCGTGACCGCACCGCTGGCGATCGGGTGCAGCGTGTACCGGCGTCGCGGCGAGTCGGCGGTGTCATGGCCGCGGCGGTAGCCGAAGTAGTCGTTGGACAGGTTGCTGATGGCGTGCAACACGACATATCCCATGAATACCAGGAGAAACGGCAACACCCCCAGCCGCCGGTCGGTCAGTGCGAGCAGTCCGGCAATCACGGCCGACTGGGCTGAGATCACCAGGATGACGCTGCGCGAGGCGTACAGGAAGCGGGTCACCGGATCCAGGTCGGAGAACTCGTCGGCCTGTGCTGGATAGAACCCGGTGAACGCGCCGACCCAGGCGAACGGGCCGCGCTGCGGGCGCTTGCCCAGGGCGGGTGTGGCTTGAGCCATGGTCGTCCTCTTCCTTGTCGAGACAACCTCACAGTACGACCGCTGTAAGCAGGCCCGCACCGTGGCGGTTCATCGGCCGAGCAACTCGTCGACGAGCGACTGGACGCGGGCGCGTATCTCGTCCCGGATGGGCCGTACGTCCTCGACGCTCCGGCCGGCCGGATCGGGCAGGTCCCAGTCCTCGTAGCGCTTACCGGGAAAGATCGGACAGGTGTCGCCGCAGCCCATGGTGATCACCGCATCGGAGTCGCGCACCGCTCCGACGGTGAGGATCTTGGGCTGCTCGGCGGTGATATCGATGCCGACCTCGGCCATCACGGCGATCGCGGACGGGTTTATCCGCTCGGCGGGTTCGGAGCCGGCGGACCTGACCTCGATCCGGTCCCCGGCGAGGTGGTGCAGCCAGCCCTGGGCCATCTGGGACCGGCCGGCGTTGTGGACACAGACGAACAGCACGCTCGGCTTGCCGGTCATGAGCGTGCCCCCTGCCGGTCTGCTACCGCTGATTCGGCCGGATACCAGCGGCGGCGGATCCACAACGCCACGTAGACCAGCGCGACCAGGACCGGTACCTCGATGAGCGGACCCACGACACCCGCCAAGGCCTGGCCGGACGTGGCCCCGAAGGTCCCGATCGCCACGGCGATGGCCAGCTCGAAGTTGTTACCGGCGGCGGTGAAGGCCAGTGTGGTGGTCTTGGCATAGCCCAGTTTCAGTCGATGACCCAAGGCAAAGCCCCCGAAGAACATGAGCCCGAAGTACCCCAGCAGCGGAAGCGCGATCCGGGCGACGTCCCAGGGTCGATTGGTGATCGTATGCCCCTGCAGCGCGAACAGCACCACGATGGTGAACAGCAGCCCGTACAGTGCGACCGGTCCGATGCGCGGTAGCAGCCGGCCCTCGTACCAGTCCCGTCCCTTTGCACGTTCGCCCAGGGTGCGGGTCAGGTAGCCGGCGACCAGCGGAATGCCGAGAAAGACGAGAACCGACAAGGCAATGGCTACGACCGAGAAGTGTGCGCTGGTCGTGGAGAACCCCAGCCAGTGCGGCAGCACCTGCAGGTAGAACCAGCCGAGCGCCGCGAATGCCAGGATCTGGAAGACCGAGTTGATCGCGACGAGGACGGCCGCCGCGTCGCGATCACCGCACGCCAGCTCATTCCAGATCAGCACCATCGCAATGCAGCGGGCGAGTCCGACGACGATGAGGCCGGTGCGGTAGGCCGGCAGGTCCGGCAGCAGCAGCCAGGCAAGGGTGAACATCAGCGCGGGGCCGACGATCCAGTTGAGGAGCAGCGAGCCGGCGAGCAACCTGCGGTCGCCGGTGACCCGCCCGAGTTGGTTGTAGCGCACCTTCGCCAGCACCGGATACATCATGAGCAGCAGGCCGAGCGCGATCGGCAGGCTGATCGAGCCGACCTTGACCGAGTCCAGATCCCCTGCCAGTGAGGGGACGGCGCGGCCCAGCCCGATACCGACCACCATGGCGGTGATGATCCATACCGGCAAGAAGCGGTCGAGCGTGGACAGCTTGGCGAGTACCGGTCCGTCGAGATTCGCCGGCCGTTCGTAGACGACGTCGCTCATGCGTGTGCTGGCCCAGCCGGCTTGCTCGCCCGGACGATGGCGCCGTGCATGTCCGGAGCGGCCTCATGGGTGAAGATCACGTCCGCATCGGTGAATCCGGCCTCGGACAGTTCGTGCAGGTACTCGGCCCGGGACAGCGCTCCGGCGATGCAGCCGACGTAGGAGCCGCGCTCGGCACGCACTTGGGGGGCCAGGTGGTCCTCGGCCACGACGTCGGAGATCCCGATGCGCCCGCCGGGGACCAGCACCCGGAACATCTCGGCGATCACGGCCGGCTTGTCGGTGGACAGGTTGATCACGCAGTTGGAGATCACCACGTCGATCGAGGCGTCGGGTAGTGGAATGTCCTCGATGGTTCCCTTCACGAACTCGACGTTGGTCGCCCCGGCCTTGGTCGCATTGGCGCGGGCCAGGGTGAGCATCTCCTCCGTCATGTCCAGGCCGTAGGCGAAGCCGGTGCTGCCGACCCGTCGTGCTGAGAGCAGCACGTCGATGCCGCCACCGGAGCCCAGGTCCAGCACCCGCTCGCCGGCACGGAGGTCCGCCACCGCCAGCGGGTTGCCGCAGCCCAGGCTCGCCGCGATCGCTTCGGCCGGCAGTTCACCGTGCTCGTCGGCGCTGTACAGGGCGGCTCCGAAGACAGCCTCGACCTCGCCGCCCCCACAGCACGAGGTCTGCGTGCCACAGCACTGGTCCGCGTCCACCACGGCAAGCGCGCTCGCACTGGCATCAGCGCTCACCGCGTTCGCGGCTTCGGCATAGCGCAGGCGAACCTGTTCGCGGATGTCCTGATCAGTCATCGAGGCCTCCAATCGATAATCTTCGATGCATCAACAATCAGTGATTGATCGACGGATGTCAATACGACTGGCAGACTAGGTGCATGACCCTTCCGCTCGTCATCGACGTCGAGGCCTGCTGCAGCCCGGTTCCCGGCGGCGTTCTGGATACCGAATCAGCCGCGCGGCTCGCCCGGGTGTTCAAGGCGCTCGGTGATCTCGCCCGGTTGCGGCTGCTCTCGCTGATCGCCGCGCAGGAGGGCGGTGAGGCGTGCATCTGCAATCTGACCGAGCCGGTGGGGCTGAGCCAGGGGACGGTGTCGCACCACATGAAGATCCTCGCCGGAGCCGGCCTGGTCAGCCGCGAGCAGCGCGGCAAGTGGGCGTACTACCGGGTGCAGCGGCAGGCTTTGGACGCTGTGGGTAGATCGCTGGCCGGCATGTGACAGTGCAGCCAAGAGCTACCTGACGCTGGCACCCGATCAGGTAACCGTCACGTCAGCTGCGACGCTAGGTAGTTGGTCAGTGACGCGATTGCGGCTTGTGTGGGGATCGTGAGCGCCGGTATTGTTGGTTCCGCACGGGGCAACACGGGGAAAGCAACAAGGGATAAAAGCTTCGCCTGACTGGGTACGGGGGTGCCGGTCGGCGGGGCTTTATCTCTTTTGCGCTCGTCCGCAACTCCCTTTCCCTTGTCGATGCAAGTGTCGATGCAAGGGCTTTCGGCTTCCCTGGCGTCGTCGTCGACGCGAGCGCGCGGTTCCAGTAGCGTTTCGCAGCGGGAGCGGCGCTGATCAGGTGCCCGGTTTGGTATGTCTGTCCGAGTGGACGTGCGCAAAGCGCGATTCCGGACATCGGGTTGTCCCAGGACGGGGTCGAAAGTGCGCTGCGCGGTTTACGCTTGCGGATATGACGGCGATGCATTCTGAGGAACTGACCGAGGGTCTGGACGAACAGCTGTGCGTCGCTCTGTATCTGGCGTCACGAGCTATGACAGCCACCTACCGGCCCGTGCTGGACGAACTGGGGCTGACCTATCCGCAGTACCTGGTGTTGTTGCTGCTCTGGGAAGACGGCGCGTCATCGGTCGGCGTCATCGGTGAGCGGCTGAACCTGGAGTCGAACACCTTGTCCCCGTTGATCAAACGGCTGGAGGCGCTGCAATTGGTGACGCGCCAGCGACGGGTCGAGGACGAGCGAACGGTCGACGTGCAACTCACCCGGCAGGGCAAGGCGATGCGTCGCCGGGCCGCCCAGGTTCCCACCGTGGTGTGCAGCGCGACAGGTTTGGACCAGGCCGGGCGCGCGCGCTTGGTCAAGAAGCTGCGCCGTCTCACCGAGGATCTGCAGAACAGCCAATCCCACGGGCTGTAAAGGGTAAATCGCGACCGAGTTCGGCCTTAGTGCGAGACGCCGTCCTCGAAGGGGCGCACGTCCAGGTCGAGCAGCGCTTCGACGTCGTCGGCTACCTTGGCAATCCCGGCGGGGTGATTGTCGGGGTCATACGGCCCCCAGACCGACAGCAATGCGACCTGCTCGTAGCTGAGCGGTGCCGACCAGATCTTCTCGCCGCGCTCGACGATGGGGTAATACTCACGGAAGTACGGGCTCCGGGCCGCGTCACCGGCTGAATTCTCGGCCACCACACCGGTGCGGTAGAGGAACCGGATACAGGTCGCCACCCGGCCGGGGTGCCTGCTGCTCGCAAGCTCCGCCGCGGACTCGGTGTCGCCCAGCGCCGCGATCAGAAAGATCTTGACGAGGTCGACGGCGTGCACGTCCCGCACGTTGCGGTACACGTGGCCACCGCTGATCCGGGTGCTGAACTCGACGAAGCGGAAGTTGCCGTCGGCATCCCGGCGCATCTCGGCGTTGACCAGGGTGGTCCGCAGATCGAGGGTTGACACCAGGCTGTCCATCAGGCCGCGGACGGCCGTCTCGGCGGGCAGATCACCGAAGGGCATGACGTAGAGGTCTTCCTCGAAGTACGGCGGATTCGGGAAGCTCTTGGTGTTGATGCCGCCGAGGTAGAACCTGCCGTCGACGACGACGCCGTCAACGGTGATCTCTTGCCCCGGCAGGTATTCCTCGATCAGCGCCCAGGCCTCGGGAAAGCCGTCCTCGTAGAAATGCGTCTCGCCGGTGACGGCCATCTCGCGGATCTCGGCGAGCAGCTCTCGGGCGCGGGCCGGATCGTCGACGAGCTCGACCTTGGCACTCGACGCGCCCCGGGTCGGTTTGACGACGAAGGGCGTCCCCACCTGTCCGATCGCGGCGTCGACGTCCACGCCGTCGCCGATCGGGATGGACAGCAGCACCGGCAGCCCGGCCTCGCGCAGGTGTGCGCGCTGCAGTGACTTGTCACGGGCGATCTTGTCCGATGCCGGCCGCGCCCACGAGACTCCGTGGCGCTGATTGGCTTGTCCGGTCGGGGTGATGTCGATCTCGAGGAACTTGACTGCGCACTCGGAGTTGGTCCGCTGCAGCTCGGCGTAGATCTCGTCGGCCATGGTTTCGGTCGTGGTGTCCGGCGGAAGCACCCGCACCGATGCGAACCGCGGGTCGTTGACGGCGCTGGCATCCTCGGTGAGCAAATGGATGGACAGACCGGTCTGGAACATGGTCTCGATGTGATCGTTGCGAATCATGAGGCCGATCCGCATGGCGAGCACGACCGGGCGGTTGAGGTAGGACTTCACTTCGAGACTCTCCAGACGAGATAGGTTCCGGCGCCGAGCACGCAGGCGGTGATGGATGTGCCCAGCCAGAGACCGGGGCGCGAGAAGGCGAAGACGCTCATGCCGATGGCCGGCCCGAGCGAGAAGCCGAGGCTCTGGGCGGTGGCGAGCAGGCCCTGGTAGCGAGCCTCCGCTCCTGCGGGTGAGATCTCGGCGACGGCGGCGTTGGCCACCGGGGCGAACATCATCTCGCCGGCCGTGAACGCGACGAAGGCGACGATGATGACCGCTGCCAGCGTGACCAGTGCGGCGACCACGAGCCCCGCCGTCATGATCAGCACGCCGGCCACGATGGGCAGCACCCACGGCAGTCGGCGGGTCACCGAGCTGATCGGCAGTTCGAACAGAATGACGACGAAGCCGTTGATTGCCAGCAGCGTGCCGTAGAAGGCGGTCGAATAGCCGTGGCCGACCAGCTGCAGCGGCAGGGTGGACTGGTATTGGGCATAGAGCGTCGCTACGCCGAACAGGACGACGCAGAGCATCCAGACCGGGAGGTGGCGGTTGGCCGGTAGGTGACCCTGCGGTGTGGCCTCGTCGGCCTCGACCGTTTCGGCAACCGCTTCGGTGGCGCCCTCGGCCACGTCTCGCGTCCTGCCGCCGGCGAGGCCGGTATAGATGACGAGAGCACAGGCGGCGTAGGCGATCGCCTCGACGGTGAAGAGTGTGGAGTAGGACCGGGTCGCGATCACGCCCGCAATGAGGGCACCCAGCGCCGCGCCGACGTTGAGGGCAAGCCGGAAGAAGGCGAACGTCGGAACGCGGTCATCCGGTGCGGTGTTCACGATCAGCAGTGCGGATGCTGCCGGGGTGTAGGACTGGGTGCACAGCGAGACCAGGCACACCGACACGACGATGAGCGGATGGGTAGGGGCGATCACCAGCATCGCCACGGCTGCCGACGACGCCAGCATCGACAGCACCAGGGTGCTGCGCTGCCCGATCCGGTCGGCCAGCCAGCCGCCGGACAGCGAGCCGACCATCCCTGCCACGCCGATGGCGATCAGTACCGCGGGCAGGCTCGCTGCCGTGAAGCCACGGTTGGTGAGAAACAGCGTGGCGAACGTGGAGAAGAAGGACCCCATTCGGCTGACGAACACGCCGAGGATGAGGATGCGCACCGGCCGTGGCGCGTGCAGCACCACCTCGAGGACGGACCGCCGTTCGCTGGCCGTCGTAACATCAGACATCATACGTGCGGTTCACCGCCGTCAGCCCGCGTCGGGAGTCTGGGCGGTATCCGTGCTGAGCACCTCGGTATCGACGGCGACGGCGTCGGAGCAGTCGCTGATGGTCGCCAGGTACTCCTCGCGAGTGTCGCCGTGCGCCACCAGGGACGCCAGTCGTGACAGGTAGTCCCGTTGCGGCAACAGCACTTCGGTGCCCGGCTCGCACCGGACGAAGGGCGTAATCCAGACGAGCGCTTGACTGCTCGGTAATGCTCGACCAGTGTCAGAGAAGTGGTCGATATGAGCGTCAGTAGTCCCAGCCGGCAGCCTGTGACCTCCTTGATGCCCCGTCCGGCGGTGTCTTCGTGATCCGGGGACCGGTTGACTCGAGCCAGGTCCCGCGCTTCGCCGGACCGCCGACCTTCGCGCGGCTGCCACGTATCGATGAGGTGTCCGACGTGGACATCGCGGTGCTGGGAGTGCCCTTCGACTCGGGTGTCAGTTACCGGCCAGGGGCCCGGTTCGGCCCCTCCCACGTCCGGGAGTCTTCGCGGCTCCTGCGGCCCTACAACCCGGCGCTCGCAGTGGAGCCGTTCGCACTCGCGCAGGTGGTCGACGCCGGTGACGTGGTGGCCAATCCGTTCTCCATTCCCGAGGCGGTCCGCCAGATCGAGGTCGGTGCCAGAGCGCTGCTGGAACGGGCCGGCCGGCTTGTGACGATCGGTGGAGACCACACCATCGCACTGCCGCTGCTGCGTTCCATGGCGGCAATTCACGGGCCGGTTGCTGTCGTCCACTTCGATGCGCACCTGGACACCTGGGACACCTACTTCGGCGAGCCGACGACGCACGGCACGCCCTTTCGCCGGGCGTCGGAAGAGGGCTTGCTCGACCGCTCCGGCTGCCTGCACGTCGGAATCCGCGGCCCGTTGTACGGGGCGGCAGACCTGCGCCAGGATGCCGAACTGGGCTTTCAGACGGTGCACGCGCGCGAGATGGACGACTTGGGCGTGGTCGGTGTGGTCGAACGTATTCGCGACCGGGTGCAAGAGCGCCCGGTCTACGTCTCCGTCGACATCGACGTCCTCGACCCGGCGTTCGCGCCCGGCACCGGAACGCCCGAATCGGGTGGCCTGCTCAGCCGGGAGCTGCTCGGGATCGTCCGCGCGTTCTCCACGCTGAACCTGATCGGTGCCGATGTCGTCGAGGTCGCGCCTGCCTATGACCACGCCGAGATCACTGGAATCGCGGCGTCACATGTGCTCTACGAGCTGGTGTCGGCAATGGCGATGGGAGTCGCACGCGGCTCGGCCGGCTAGCGGTCCTGAACTCGGGCGTCGGCCGCTCAGCGGTGGTCCTCCCTCAGGGCGAATCGACTCCCTGCGTGGCCACCGCCTTCAGCGTGCTGTCATCGGAATCTGACGTGCCGGTGGCATAGCCCGCCTCGGCGACCAGCACGCGGTTTCCGGATTGGCGCGAGGCGAACGCAGCCGTCGGCAGTTCGGCCGGGGCGCCCGGGTAGCCGACGCCCTCGCGTAGCAGATCGCTGACATTGCCGGTGCCGTCGGAGGTCACCACCGAGCGGTACGTCGCGGCCTGAGCGGCTGTGTCGAAGGTGACCACACTCGTCGCGACGATCACGGTGCGGCCGTGCGGGTTGGTCGTGGCCAGCCTGCGGTGCACCGATGAGCAGGGCGTCTTGGTGAAGAAAGTCTGTACCCGGCCGTAGGAGTGTGCCGCGCAATCGGTCTTGTCGTCGCTGGCCCGCTGAACCCAGCTGCTCGGGAGCGAGGCCGTGCGGGATGGCGACGGCGATGCGCTGGAACTCTGCCGGCCCTGTTCCGGAGCGCGAATCGCGGACGTAGAACCGTGCCTGCCGCCGAAGGCCAGCAGCCCGATGAGGACGAGCGCGCTGACGACGAGCCAGCCCGCCAGCACCAGCGCGATGACCTTGAGCCGGCTTTTCGGTTATTTCCGGTAAGCGTCGGGGTCGGTGTCCCACTCCTCGTCCGGTTCGGTCAGCCAGCTCACGGCGCCACCGTGCCGCCCTGGGGCGGTGCGATGCTCGTCAGCTTCATCTGCCGTCCTCCTCCTGAGCCGGGTCCTGAGCCGGGTCCTGAGCCGGCCACCGTATCCAGCGCCGCCTGCTCGTGTCATCTGCACACGCGGCGTGCGCGATAAGTACCGCGCCGTTCGCCATGATGTACCCCATGGCTGACTATGACGTGATCGTGATCGGGCTGGGAGCGATGGGATCTGCCGCGGCGCACCAGCTGGTTCTGCGTGGGTTACGAGTGCTGGGCATCGAGCAGTTCACTCCGGCTCACACGCTCGGCTCGTCCCATGGCGCAAGCCGGATCGTACGCAAAGCCTACTTCGAGCGGCCGGACTACGTTCCGCTACTGGTCCGAGCGTATGAGCTGTGGGACGAGCTGGGCGCCAAGTTCGGGGCCGAGCTCTTCACCCGGTGCGGGGCGCTGATGATCGGCCGGCCGGAGAGCGAGGTGGTATCGGGCACCTTGGCGTCGGCGAAGCGGTGGTCGCTGCCCCACGAACTGCTGACGCCCGCTCAGTTGCACGAACGGTTCCCGCAGTTCGCGCTGTCCGAGGACCAGGTGGCTGTCTACGAGGCTGATGCCGGCTACGTCCGGCCCGAGGTCGCGGTGCTGGCCAACATCGAGCTGGCGACCGACGCCGGGGCCGAGCTGTGGTTCGACACGGTGGTCGAGTCGGTACAACTGGTCCCCGAGGGTGTTCGGGTCGTCGCCGGCGGAAAGCAGGTGTCAGCGCCCAAGGTTGTGATCGCGACCGGCGCCTGGGCCGGTCGGCTCGCCGATCTGAACCGGTACGGGGTGAAGGTGCAACGCCAGACGGTGCATTGGTTCGAGCCCACGAACGGTGCCGACGACTTCGCCGACGACCGCTTTCCGGTGTACATGTGGGCGCTACCGGTGCAGCCCGGCGAGCCGAATATGGAGCTGTACGGATTCCCGCACCTCGACGGTGACCGCGGCGTGAAGGCAGCGATCTACCGCGACACCACCAATGCCGACGTCAACCCCGACACGGTGGATCGGCAGGTGACCGAGCAGGAGCATGAGCGGGTGCGCGAGCTGCTTGCCCGGTCGATACCGGCACTCGCCGGACCGCACACCGACAGCACCGTCTGCATGTACGCGGGCGTCGCCGATGACGACTTCGTACTCGGAGTGCATCCAGGATCGTCCGGACGACTCGTACTGGCGATCGGGTTCTCCGGCCACGGGTTCAAGTTTGTTCCGGTGGTCGGAGAGATCGTGGCCGATCTGGTCATCGATGGTAAGACCCGGCACGAGATCGGGTTTCTGTCACCGGACCGGGTGGCCGCGCAGTAGGTCACTCGGTGTGTGCCCCGTAGCCGTCACGGGAAGGCTCAGGCGAACTCGAGGCTGACCTCGGGCGTCACGGGATGGGACTGGCAAGCCAGCACAAGGCCGGCCTCGATTTCTTCCGGCTCCAGGGCGTAATTTCGGGCCATGGCGACCGCGCCTACTGTCACCTTGGCGCGGCAGGTACCGCACACTCCGCCCTTGCAGGCGTAAGGCGCGTCAGGACGGTTGGCCAGCACCGCGTCGAGGATGCTGGGGCCGGCGTAACCGACCGGCACGGTCGACGTCCGACCCGCCAGAGTCACGGTGACCTGGCTCAGTTGCTGGTCCGACGTCAAGGGCAGCACATCTACGGGGGTCTCTTCGTTCGCCTCGCTGACGTAGAAGAGTTCGGCGTGGATGTCGGCCTCAGCGACTCCGCCCGCTACCAGCGTCTCGCGGGCAACGGACACCATTCCGAACGGCCCGCACAGGTACCAGGCGTCGACGTCCAGGCACACGCTGTCGCGCAGGGTGGCGACCTTGCCGGCGTCGATGCGACCGGTCAGCAGGTCGGCCAGCTGCGGCTCCGCCGACAGGACGTGCAACAGGGTGAACCGGGCCGGGTAGGTGTTCTTGAGGTCGGCCAGCTCTTCGAGGAACATCACGTCGTTGGAGGTGCGGTTGCCGTACACCAGGGTGACGCGGCTGTCCGGCTCCTCGCGCAGGACGGAGGCGGCAATCGACAGCACCGGCGTGATGCCCGAGCCGGCGGCGATGCAGCCGACATGCCTGGCGGTCGCAAGTGAGGTCGAGGTGCCGAACCGTCCGGCCGGGGTCATGACCTCGACGGTGTCGCCGGGCCGTAGCCGGCTGGTCAGCCATCCCGAGAAGCTGCCGTCGGGAACGCGCTTGACGCCGATGCGCACTCGGCCATCCTCGGTCAATTCGGTAGCGGTGGAGCAGATCGAGTATGTTCGGCGTTCTTCGCCGGTAGCTGAGACGGTGCGTAGCGTCAGGTGCTGGCCGGGATGAAAGGCGAACTGCTCGCGGAGCTCATCGGGCACCGCAAAGCTCACCGAGCACGCTTGCGCGGTGAGCGGCTGGACGTCGGCGACGACAAGCTTCTCGAAGGCGCTCATAAGGACTTGAACTCGTCGAACGGCTCGGCGCAGGCTCGGCACCGGCGCAGCGACTTGCACGGCGTCGACCCGAACTGGCTGACCAGCTCGGTGTCGTCGGAGCCGCACTGAGGGCAGCTGACTGCCACGGGCTTGCCGAACCGGACGGGGACGGGTCCGAGCGAACGGGTCGGCTGCGGTGGTGCGATGCCGTACTCGTGGAGCTTGCTCTTGCCGTCATCGGTGATCCAGTCGGTCGTCCAGGGCGGCGACAGCTCGATCACCACCCGGGCTCCGGGGGCGATCCGATGCGTCCGGGTCAGTACGTCCTGACGGATCGCCTCGGTTGCCGGACACCCCGAGTAGGTAGGGGTGATCACGACTTCGGGTACCCCGTCGGTGGCGAAGCGGACATCGCGCAGGATGCCCAGCTCGGCGATCGTGATGACCGGAATCTCGGGATCGGGCACCATCGCGGCGGCGAGGCGCAGTTCGGTCAGTGACGTCATTGCGCTCACCACTCTGCGCCGGCATGTGACCGGTGCAGGTGCTGCAACTCCGCGAGCAGGTATCCGAAGCTCTGGATGTGCAGACCGGCCCGTCCGCCGGTGGGCTTCCAGTTGTCCTCGACGATGCTCAGCGTCGCCTCGTCCAGCACCTGGCGCACCGAGGTCAGCCAGTCCTCGTACAGGCAGGACGGCAATGGACCGATGCCGGCGGCGGAAACTCGACGAGCCAGGTCGTCGTCCTGGAAGAGCTCGTGCATGAACGGCCACACCGCTCGCATCGCCGCCTGAGCTCTTTCGTGGCTGGTAGCGGTTCCGTCGCCGAGTCGCACGACCCACGCCGCCGAGTGCTCGATGTGGTAGCTGACCTCTTTGACCGCCTTTGCCGCGACACCTGCCAGCTGCGGATCGGAGGAACGCGCGAGCCTTCGGTACAGCTCGTACTGGTAGACGGCGAACAGCAGTTGTCGGATCATCGTGACGGCGAAGTCGCCATTGTCCAGCTCTACGAGCTGGCAGTTGAGAAACTCGCGCTCCGGACGGAGGTAGGCGAGATCGTCCTCCGTCCGGCCGGTGAACGCTCCGCCGTAGGCCAGCAGCACCCTGGCCTGGCCGAGCAGGTCCAACGCGATGTTCATCAGGGCGATGTCTTCTTCGATCTGCGGCGCATGGGCAGACCACTCGGACAGCCGGTGCGACAGGATCAGTGCGTCGTCGCCGAGGCGAATCGCATACTCGGCGACGTCAGCGGTCAGGACCGGCGTGCTCACAGGTGCTCGACCCCCTCAGGAATCGCGTAGAAAGTCGGGTGCCGGTACGGCTTGTCGGCTGCCGGTCCGAAGAACGAGTCCTTCTCTTCGGGCGAACTCGCCGTGATGTCGGCAGACGGCACCACCCAGATCGAGACGCCCTCGCTGCGGCGGGTATAGAGATCGCGCGCATTCTGCAGAGCGAGGGTGGCGTCGGTGGCGTGCAGGGACCCGACGTGCACGTGATTGGTGCCGCGAGCAGGCCGGACGAACACCTCCCACAGCGGGGTGGCCGGAGTGCTCATGCGGCGGGCCTGCCGGCCGAGCGCGTGCCTCGCGAACCGGCGCTGGTCGAACCCGTGCGCGCCGCCTGCTTGGCCGCGTACTCGGCCGCTGCCTCTCGTACCCAGGCACCATCCGCGTGTGCCCGCCGGCGGGTGGCAACGCGCTGCCGATTGCACGGCCCGTTGCCCTTGAGTATCTCGTGGAATTCCGTCCAGTCGATGACGCCGAAGTCGTAGTGGTTGCGTTCGGCGTTCCAGCGCAGGTCCGAATCGGGCAGGGTGAGACCGAGGGTTTCGGCCTGCGGAACGCAGATGTCCACGAAGCGCTGCCGCAGCTCGTCGTTGGAGAACCTCTTGATACCCCAGGCGCTGGACTGGGCCGAGTTGGGTGAGTTCTCATCGGGCGGTCCGAACATCATCAAGGACGGCCACCACCACCGGTCGATCGCGTCCTGTGCCATCGCGTGCTGCTCGGCGGTGCCGTTGGACAGCGCGAGCAGCGACTCGAAGCCCTGCCGCTGATGGAACGACTCTTCTTTGCAGATGCGGACCATTGCCCGGGCATAGGGGCCGTAGGAGCAGCGCGTGAGCGGAACCTGGTTCGTGATGGCGGCCCCGTCGACCAGCCAGCCGATCGCCGCGACATCGGCCCAGGTCGGCGTCGCGTAGTTGAAGATCGAGGAGTATTTCTGGCGCCCCGCATGCAGCAGGTCGAGCATCTCTTCGCGGCTCATGCCCAGCGTCTCCGCCGCGGAATAGAGGTACAGGCCGTGCCCCGCCTCGTCCTGCACCTTCGCCAGCAGAATCGCCTTGCGCCGCAAGGAGGGCGCTCGGGTGATCCAGTTGCCCTCGGGTTGCATGCCGATGATCTCTGAGTGAGCGTGCTGCGCGATCTGCCGGATCAGGGTCTTGCGGTAACCGTCGGGCATCCAGTCGCGCGGCTCGATGCGGCCATCGGCAGCGATGAGCGCGTCGAAGCCGTCTTGCTCTGTAGTCGACGCTGTAGTCGAAGCAGCGATCGAGCCTTCAGTGGCATGCATGACGTTCTCCCCAAACCGAATGATCGTTCGGTTAGTCTATGCTGACGTCACGTCACTGGCAAGCGAGGGGAATGGCACATGGCCGAGATGCTGCGTTCGTATCTGTGTCACCGGTGGGTCACGGCCGACGACGAGGGCGTCGCGCTGCTCGATGCCGCCACGGCGGTGGAGGTCGCCCGCTGGTCTAGTGCCCCGGTGGACGTGCCCGCGATGTACGAGCACGCCCGAGCTGTCGGTGGGCCGGCGCTGCGCGCGCTGACGTTTCCCGAGCGGGCGGCGATCCTCCGGCAGCTGGCGGGCTACCTCAACGAGCGTCGGGAGGCCGACTACTACCCGCTCTCCTTCGCCAGCGGTGCCACCCTGTTCGACTCGAAGTTCGATGTGGACGGCGGCATCGGCGTGCTGTTCGCGTACGCGTCGCGTGGTCGCCGTGAGCTGCCGGACTCCGGCATCTATCTCGATGGGCCGGTCGAGCAGCTGGCCAAGGACGGTTCCTTCGTCGCCCAGCACGTCTACACCTCGCGGCATGGCCTGGCGCTGTTCATCAATGCGTTCAACTTTCCGGTGTGGGGCATGCTCGAGAAGTTTGCGCCCGCCTTCCTCGCCGGGGTGCCGGTCGTGGTCAAGCCCGCTGAGCAGACGGGGTATCTGACCGCCAAGGTCTTCGCCGACATGGTCGACTCCGGCTTGCTGCCGGCCGGTGCGATCTCGCTGGTGTGCGGCTCGACGGATGGGCTGCTCGACCACCTCACCGGCCAGGATCTCGTCGCGTTCACCGGATCGGCCTCGACAGCACGGAAGCTGCGCCAGCATCCGGTGATCGTGGGAGAGTCGGTCACGTTCACGGCCGAGGCGGACTCGCTCAACTGCGCGATCCTGGGACCGGACGCGGTGCCTGGCGAGCCGGAATTCGATCTGTTCGTTCGCGAGCTGTCGCGCGAGATCACCGTCAAGGCGGGCCAGAAGTGCACCGCGATTCGCAGGGCCTTCGTGCCCACCGGACAGCGCGACGCCGTGATCGACGCGCTCGCCGCCAAGCTGGCAAAGGTGTCCGTCGGTGATCCGCGCACCGAAGGCACGACCATGGGCGCGCTGGCGACACTGGGACAGCGTGAGGAGTTCTTCGCCAACCTGACCCGGCTCTGTGCGGAGGCGGACGTCGTCGTGGGAGGTCCGGACGCGCTGGCAGGCAAGGGCCTCGCGGCCGATGGTGCCTTCGTGGCGCCGACCGTGCTCAAGGCTCGAAGCACCACCGCTGAGGCGCTGCACAGTATTGAGGCATTCGGCCCCGTCGCGACCGTGTTCGGATACGACGACACCGACTCGGTGATGGCGCTCGCCGCCCTCGGTGGTGGCTCGCTGGTCGGATCGGTGTACTCCTATGACCCTGAGTTCGTTCGCGAGGTGGTCGTCGGCGCTGCCGCCCACCATGGCCGGATGATTGTCATCGACCGTGAGGATGCCAAGACCTCGACCGGTCACGGGTCGCCGCTGCCCATGCTCGTGCACGGTGGCCCGGGGCGAGCCGGCGGTGGTGAAGAGCTTGGTGGCATCCGCGGGGTGCTGCACTACATGCAGCGGACCGCCGTGCAGGGCTCGCCACGGGCGCTGTCCGCGGTGACCGGTCGCTGGGTTGCCGGGGCGCCCACCGTGGCCGAAGAGGTGCACCCGTTCCGCAAGCATCTGGAAGAGTTAGCCATCGGTGAGGTGCTCTTCACCGGCAGCCACACGGTGACCGCCGAGGACATCGACCAGTTCGTGCAGCTCACGGGAGACTCGTTCTACGCCCACACCGATCCGGTGGCGGCGGCGCAGAACCCGCTGTTCGGTGACATCGTCGCCCATGGCTACTTCGTCATCTCGCGGGTCGCCGGCCTGTTCGTCGACCCGGCACCGGGACCGGTGCTGGCGAACTACGGCCTGGACAACCTCCGCTTCATCACGCCCGTCAAGGTGGGCGATTCGATCAGCGCCCAGCTGACCTGCAAAGAGAAGAAGGCTCGGCAGACCGAGAACTACGGCGAGGTTCGCTGGGACCTCGTGGTCCGTAACCAGCGGGACGAGCTGGTCGCCACCTATGACGTTCTGACCCTGGTGGCGAAGCGATCCGATTGACCTGAGCGGGGGCGCCTGTGCTCACAGCAGGCTCTGCGTTAGCTCCAAGCTTGTGGTGAGGTGCCGACGGTTGACTCGTCTATGAATCGAGTAGACGACGCGAACAGAGGTGGTCACGTGAACGACCAATCACCATATGAAGAGTCAGCCCCGCGCCAGCAGGCGGAGTTGGGACCGACTTCGTACCAGCAGGCCGACTACGGCCAGGCTCCGTACGTCGCCGCTCCGTACGTCGCCGCTCCGTACGTCGCCGCTCCGTACGTCGCCGCTCCGTACGAGCAGCCGTACTTCGTCCCCACCGCGCACCAGCAGGCGTGGTCGGCGGCCCAGCAGTTCCCCAACGCCCAGGTCTGGGCACCGCCGCCGGTAGCTCCTAGGCAGCGCCACCACAAGCTGCTTCTCGGCTCGGTTGCGGCGGCGGTGGCGACCGCGGTTGCCGCAGGGGGCATCGCGGTGGCGGTCGACCGATCCAATAACGGCTCGTCACAGCAGACGGCAGTCAGCAGCCCGAACAGTCAGAACGCCCCGTTCGGCCAGAGCGGCAACGGCCAGGGCTCGCCGTACGGCTATGGCAATGGCGGCGGTTTCAGCAATGGCGGGGGCTTCGGTTCCGGCGGCGGACTCGGCAGTGGTTCGGACAGCGGCAGCGGAACCGGCGCGGGCAGTAGCTCCACCGGCACCGCGACGAGTGCGCAGCAGGTCGGCGTGGTCGACATCAACACCACACTCGACTACGGGCAGGGCAAGGCGGCCGGAACCGGCATCGTGTTGACCGCCAACGGTGAAATCCTGACGAACAACCATGTTGTCGAGGGCTCGACGGCGATTTCCGTGACCATCGTCAGCACCGGCAAGTCCTACCCGGCCACGGTGGTCGGCACAGATCCCACGGACGATGTTGCCGTGATCCAGCTCAAGGATGCCAGCGGGCTCAGCACCGCCAAGCTCGGCGACTCGTCCAAGGTTGCGGTGGGCACGGCCGTCACCGCGGTGGGCAACGCGGGCGGAACCGGTGGCACCCCCAGTTCCGCGACGGGAACCGTGACGGCGCTCAACCAGTCCATCACGGCAAGCGACACCAACGGCAGCAACGCCGAGCAGCTCACCGGCATGATCCAGGTCAACGCCGACATCCAGGCCGGTGACTCCGGCGGCCCGCTGTACGAGAACGCCGGTGGAACGGTTGTCGGTATGGACACTGCCGCCTCGTCCTCGGTGTCGCGCTACAGCTCCTCGGCAACCACCGGGTTCGCGATTCCGATCGCGAAGGCCCTGAGTATCGCCACGCAGGTCGAGTCCGGCCACATGAGCAGCACCGTGCACATCGGCTACCCCGCGTTCCTCGGGGTGCAGCTCTCGGCACAGGGCCAAGCCGCCGGCGCGACCATCGCCGGCACGGTCGACGGTTCCGGCGCAGCAAAGGCCGGTCTACAGGCGGGTGACACGATCACCGCGGTCGACGGCAAGGCGATTGCCAGCGCCACCGCACTGTCAGCGGTGACGGCCTCGCACAAGCCAGGCGACCAGGTCAAGGTCACGTACACCGATGGCTCCGGCGCGAGCCACACGGTCACCGTGACGCTCGGAGCCGGTCCCGCCGACTGACCGAGCCGGGTGAAAGCCGGGGCCAGGGTCACGATGACCCAGGTCCCGGCTTTTGCGCTATTGCCGGGGTGCTGTCAGGGGCGAGTCGTCACGGGCGGTGACCTCCTCGACGTTGGCCGTTTCAAAGTTCTGAGCCGACCGGCCACCGCGGCCGGTCACGAGCCGATTATCAGTGGGCGCAATCAGCCAGGTACGTGTCGATTTCGTGGAGCACGTCGGCCTTGACGGTGTCCGGGGCGAACGAGGCCGTCACCGCGTTCTTCGCCAGTGCGCCGATGCCCGCCTCGTCCAAGCCCAGCAGGTCAGCGGCGATGCCGTACTCGCGATTGAGGTCGGTCGAAAACATCGGCGGGTCATCGGAGTTGATGGTCACCAGCACCCCGGCCTTCACCAGGTCCGGCAGCGGATGCTCGGCCAGTGAGCCGACGGCCCGGGTCGCGATGTTGGACGTCGGCGACACCTCCAGGGCGATCTGGTGCTCCGCGAGGTACCGGAGCAACTCGGGGTCCCGCGTCGCGGACGTGCCATGGCCGATCCGCTCGGCGCCCAGCAGCCGGATCGAGTCCCAGATGGTCTCCGGGCCGGTCGTCTCGCCGGCGTGCGGAACGCTGTGCAGGCCGATGGCCCGGGCCTGGTCGAAGTACGGTGCGAACTGCCCGCGCGGCACCCCGATCTCGGGACCGCCCAGGCCGAAGCTGATCAGCCCCTCCGGTGTCAGCGTGGTGGCGATCCGGGCGGTCTCCTCCGCTGACGGAAGGCCGGCCTCACCGGGAATGTCGAAGCACCACCGCAGCACGATCCCCAGCTCGCGCTCGGCCGCCAGGCGCGCGTCCTCGATGGCTTCCAGGAACGCCTCCGCCGGGATGCCCCGGTTCACCGACGAGTACGGCGTGATGGTCAGTTCGGCGTAGCGGATGTTCTGCGCGGTCATATCTCGCGCTACCTCATACGTCAGCGTCCGGACGTCGTCGGCGTCCCGGATGAGGTCGACAACGGACAGGTAGACCTGGATGAAGTGTGCGAAGTCGCTGAACGTGAAGTACTCGGCGAGCTTCTCGACGTCAGCCGGCACTCCGGCGGTGGGATGCCGGGCGGCGAGTTCGGCGACGATGCGCGGCGAGGCCGACCCGACATGGTGGACGTGCAGCTCAGCCTTCGGCAGACCAGCGATGAAGTCAGCGATAGAGGAGATCATCGACCAACTCTCTCACAGTCGTGTCAGCTTTTCGACGACCACCTGGTAACGCTGTGCAGCCTCAGAGTTCGCCGAGCGCGGTGATGGGCCGCTCCACGCAGTCCGCGACGAAGCGGAGAAATCCGCCCGCGACTCCGCCGTCACACGCCCGGTGGTCGAAGGCGAGGGTGAGCTGGGTGACTTTGCGAACGGCCAGCTGACCGTCGACAACCCAGGGGCGGTCGATGATCCGGCCCATGCCGAGGATCGCCACCTCCGGGTGATTGATGATGGCGGCCGAGCCATCCACGCCGAAGACACCATAGTTGTTCACCGTGAACGTCCCGCCGGTCAACTGGGCCGGGGTCAGGGTGCCGCCCCGTCCCGCCTCGGTTCGCTCGGCCAGGGCTCTGGACAACTCGCGGGTGGTCAGCCGCTGGGCCTGGTGCACCACCGGCACCATCAGCCCGCGCTCGGTCTGGGCGGCGAAGCCCAGGTTGATGTCGGGCAGCAGTTCGACGGCGTCGGCGCTGATCCGGCTGTTGAGCTCCCGGTAGCGGCCCAGGGCCAGCACGCAGAACCGTGCCAGCAGCGCCAGCAGGCTCACCAGCTCGTCGGGTCGCGCGGCGTTCAGCGCCCGGCGGGCGTCGAGCAGGCCGGTCGCGTCCACGTCGACCCAGACGGTGGCCTCCGGAATCTCGCGGCGGGACTGGCTGAGCTTGTCGGCGGCGAGCTTGCGCAAGCCGACCAGCGGCAGCCGCTCCGGCTCACCGGGCCCGAGCGTGCTGGCCGGGGGAGTGCTGGTCGATGGCGTGCTGGTCAGGGGCGTGCTGACCGGCGCCTGGATCGAGTCGATATCGCAACGGCGAATCACGCCGGACGGGTCCGAGGCCCGCACGCTTGCCAGGTCGATGCCGCGGTCCCGGGCCAGCTTCCGGACCACGGGCGAGATCACCGGCGGTGCCAACTTCGCGGTGCCCTCCGGCACTGGACTGACGGCCGCGTCTCGCGCCACGGGCGAGCCGGCTTCGACCGTGAGATCGGCAGCCGCGGGCGAGGACGAGCGCCTCACCCTGCCCCGCCGCCGCGCCGGCGATGGCGATGTGCCGTAGCCGATAAGGACTTTGCCCGAGGACTCGGACGACTCGACGTCGGCCGTGGTCGGAGCAGTGTCGGACACGGGCGGCGTGCCGAGGTTCCGCACGGTAACCGAATCAGCATGGTCCGCCGACTCGACGGTGATCAGCGGTGATCCGACGAGGACCCGCTCACCCGGTGCGCCGAAGAGTGCCGACACCCGGCCGGCAAAGGGAACCGGGACCTCGACCGAGGCCTTGGCTGTCTCGACCTCGACGACCGGCTGGTCGATCGTGACGACATCACCGACCGCCACCAGCCAGCTGACGATCTCGGCGTCGGTCAGGCCTTCGCCGAGATCGGGCAGCAAGAAGTCGGCCATCAGTCGGAACCGCCCGAGGCAACGGCGGAACCGCCCCGGGACCCCGAGGAACCGCCCGAGGCAATCGTGGGACCGTCCAGCGCACGGGGCACGGCGACGGTGTCGTCGAACTGCAGCCGGTCGATGGCGTCCAGGATGCGGTCCACCGAGGGCAGGTGGTGCTCCTCGAACATCGGCGGCGGGTACGGGATGTCGAAGCCGGTGACCCGTCCGATCGGTGCGTGCAGCTGGTGAAAGCACTGGTCGGTGAGCCGGGCGACGATCTCGGCCCCGAAACCGGCGAAGCCGCTGGCCTCGTGGACGACGACCGCACGGCCGGTCTTGCGCACCGACGCGGCCACGGTCTCGTCGTCGAACGGCGAGAGCGTGCGCAGGTCCACCACCTCGGCCGAGATTCCGTCAGCCGCCGCCGCATCCGCCGTCTCCAGCAACGTGGTCACCATCGAGCCATAACCGATCAGGGTGACATCGTCGCCGGGCCGCCGGACGAGCGCCCGGTCGAAGGCAGCAGGTGCCGCGGGAGCGATCCCTTCCTTGGCCCAGTAGCGCCGCTTCGGTTCAAGGAAGAGAACCGGGTCGTCGCTGGCGATCGCCTGGCGAAGCAGCCAGTACGCATCGGAGGCGCTTCCCGGTGTCACCACCTTCAGCCCCGGGGTGTGCACCCAGTAGGCCTCGGAGGAGTCGCAGTGATGCTCGACGCCGCCGATACCGCCGCCGTAGGGGATCCGGATGACGACGGGCAGGCTGATCTTGCCCCGGGTGCGGTTGCGGAGCTTCGCCAGGTGTGAGGTGATCTGCTCGAACGCGGGGTATGAGAACGCGTCGAACTGCATCTCGACGATGGGCCGCATGCCGTGCATGGCCATTCCGATCGCGGTGCCGACGATGCCCGACTCGGCCAGCGGGGAGTCGAAGACGCGCGCGTCACCGAACTCCACGGCGAGGCCGTCGGTGACCCGGAAGACGCCGCCGAGCGCGGCCACGTCCTCGCCGTACAGGACGACCTTGGAATCGGCGCGCAGCTCGTCGGCCAGCGCCCGGTTCAGGGCGGCGGCCATGGTCAGCGTCCGGGTCTGCTCCGCGACGGCGGTCACGAGGCGTCCAGCGAGAGCTCGTCGGCCAGGGCCTGCGCCTGGACGCGCAGCGCCGCGGTCGGCTCGGCGTAGACGTGGCTGAACAGCTCGGCCGGGTCCAGGTCGGGCTGGGCGTTCATGGCGGCACGAAGCTGCGCGGCCTTCGCCTCAGCCTCCACCGCCATCTCGGCCATCGCCTCGTCATCCAGAATGCCCTTGCCCCGCAGGTAGGTTTCCAGCCGGGCAATCGGGTCGCGCGCCAGCCACTCGGTGACCTCGGACTGCTGCCGGTACCGGGCGGCGTCGTCGGCGTTGGTGTGTGCCTCGATCCGGTAGGTGAGCGCCTCGATCAGGGTCGGGCCACCCCCACCGCGTGCGCGCTCGATCGCCTCGGTCATCGCCACGTGCACCATGGCCGCGTCGTTGCCGTCGATGAGCACGCCTGGCATGCCATAGCCGATTCCCTTGTGCGCAAGGGTCTCGGCACGCGTCTGCTTGGACAGCGGCACCGAGATGGCGTAGCCGTTGTTCTGCACCAGGAACACCACCGGTGCCTGCCACACCGCGGCGATATTGAGTGCCTCGTGGGTGTCGCCCTCGCTGGTCGCGCCGTCCCCCAGCAACGCTACGGCGACGGTGTCCTCGCCGGAGAGCTTGGCGGCGTGCGCCAGCCCGACCGCGTGCAGGGTGTTGGTGGCCAGCGGCGTGCACTGGGTGGCCGTCCGGTGCAGGTACGGGTCGTAACCGCAGTGCCAGTCGCCGCGCAGCAGCGTCAGCACCTCGACGGCGTTAATGCCCCTGCTGACCAGCGCCATGGAGTCCCGGTAGGTCGGAAACAGCCAGTCCCGGTCGGCCATCGCGGCGACGGCTCCCACCTGGCAGGCCTCCTGACCGCGCGCGGACGGGTAGACCGCCAGCCGGCCCTGCTTGGTGAGCGCGGTGGCCTGGGTGTCGAAGCGCCGTCCGAGGACCATCCGCCGGTGCAGGTCGAGCAGCACGCTGTCGGCCGGAAACTGGTCCGAACTCGGTCGCGGCCGGCCGGCCGGATCGATCAGTGACCGCGGCACGGCGGTCGGCAGCAGGGTGGGGCTGTTGACGACGGTCATGGGCTCAGTGTGAACGGCGGTCGACCGTTGTTCTAGAAATGTCGTCGTAGTAGAGAACTTTGGTACGGCAAGCGGCTACAGTCGTGCAACATGTCCAGCAAGACTCCGAACCGCAGCATAGAAATCAGACGCCCGGTCGCCCTCGACGACACCGATCGAGCCATCGTGGACTCGCTGCGTGAGGACGGCCGGCTCTCCATGCGCTCGCTTGCCGAACAGCTGCACATCTCACGCGCCAGCGCGTACACCCGGGTGGAGCGCCTGGTCGACGAGGGTGTAATCACCGGCTACACGGTGACCATCGATCCGGAGCGGTACGGGTTCGGCATCTCGGCGTACGTATACCTCAAGATCAGCCAGCACTCCTGGAAGGCGGTGCGCGACCGGATCCTGCACATCCCCGAGGTCTGGCACGGCGCGCTGGTGTCCGGTGACAACGACCTCGTCCTGCTCGTGCGCACCCAGGACGCGGCGAGCATGCGCGATCTGGTGCTGAACACCTTCCAGACCATGCCCGATGTGGTCGCCACCCAGACGGTGCTGATCCTGGACGAGCTCAGCGGCCCGCGTAAGAGCCTCTGAGGGGCTAGCCCAGAGCGGTCGCCACGATCTCGCGAGCCTCGTCCTGGATCTTGCTCAGGTGCGCCGGGCCGTCGAAGGACTCGGCGTACAGCTTGTAGACGTCCTCGGTGCCCGACGGACGGGCCGCGAACCAGCCGCGGTCGGTGGTGACCTTCAGCCCGCCGATGGCGGCGCCGTTGCCCGGGGCCTTCGTCAGCCGAGCGGTGATCGGGTCCCCGGCCAGCGTCGAGGCGGTGACCTGTTCCGGCGACAGTTTGCCGAGCACGGCCTTCTGCTCACGGGTTGCCGGTGAATCGATGCGGGCGTAGGCCGGGTCGCCGAAGCGCTGGGTCAGCTCGCGGTAGTGCGCCGACGGCGACTTGTCGGTGACGGCGAGGATCTCGGAGGCGAGCAGGCACAGCAGGATGCCGTCCTTGTCGGTCGTCCAGACGCTGCCGTCCTGCTGCAGGAAGGACGCCCCCGCGGACTCCTCGCCGCCGAAGCCGATGGAGCCGTCGAGCAGGCCGGGTACGAACCACTTGAAGCCGACCGGGACCTCGACCAGCCTCCGTCCGAGGTCGGTCGCCACCCGGTCGATCATCGAGGAGCTGACCAGGGTCTTGCCGATCGCGGTGTCGGCGCGCCAGCCGGGCCGGTGCCCGAAGAGGTAGCCGATCGCGGTTGCCAAGAAGTGGTTCGGGTTCATCAGGCCGCCGTCGGGCGTCACGATGCCGTGCCGGTCGGAGTCGGTGTCGTTGCCGGTCGCGATGTTGTACAGCGTCGCGTCCTGCTTCATCCGGTTGATGAGCGAGGCCATTGCGGACGGCGACGAGCAGTCCATCCGGATCTTGCCGTCCCAGTCCAGGGTCATGAAACCGAAGGTGGGGTCGATGTCGGGGTTCACGACGGTCAGGTCCAGGCCGTACCGGGACTCGATGTCGGCCCAGTACGCCACCGACGCACCACCGAGCGGGTCTGCGCCGATCCGGATGCCGGCGTCCTTGATGGCTGCCATATTGATCGCGCCGGGCAGTGCCGAGACGTAGGCGTCCAGAAAGTCGAAGCCGTGCACGGTGTCGGCCGCCGCGGCGCGCTGGTACGGGATGCGGCTGAGCCCGGACAGCTTCGCCGCCAGCAGCTCGTTGGCACGGTCCTGGATCCAGCCGGTGATCTCGGTGCCGGCGGGGCCACCGTCCGGTGGATTGTACTTGAAGCCGCCGTCCGCGGGCGGGTTGTGCGAGGGCGTGACCACCACGCCGTCGGCCAGCCCCGAGGTGCGGCCGGAGTTGTATGCGAGGATCGCTCGCGAGACGGCAGGCGTGGGCGTCAGGCCCTTGCGGGAGTCGATCAGCACCGTCACGCCGTTGGCGGCGAAGACCTCGAGCGCGGACCGGGCCGCGGGCTCGGACAGGGCGTGGCTGTCCGCACCCAGGTAGAGCGGGCCGTCGATGCCCTTGCCCGCGCGGTACTCGCAGATCGCCTGGCTGGTGGCGAGGATGTGGTCCTCGTTGAAGCTGGTGCTCAGCGCCGAGCCCCGGTGCCCGGACGTGCCGAAGCTGACCCGTTGCTCGGTCACGGACACGTCGGGGTGCTGGGAGTAGTAGGCGTCGACCAACGCGCCGACATCGATCAGGTCAGCGGCGGTGGCCGGCTGACCGGCCCGGGGGGAGTTCGGCATCATTCAATCCAACCATGCCGGCGCCGCAGTTCCCCTGGCTCACCGTTCTTCACAACGACTTGAGCTTGTTTCCGCAGCGGTTCGCCGCTAGCCTCGCAATAAGTTCAGTGTCTAAACAAATCGAGGACTCGCAGATGACGCCAACTCCCACCAAGGCCGACAGATTCTCCTTCGGGCTCTGGACGATCGGCTGGACCGGCCGCGACCCGTTCGGTGACGCGACCCGCCCGCCGCTCGACGCGGTAGAGGCCGTCCACAGGCTCAACGAGCTCGGCGCGTACGGCATCACGTTCCACGACAACGACCTGATTCCGTTCGACGCGACGACCGGTGAGCGCGACGCCCAGATCGCCCGCTTCCGCCAAGCTGTGGACGAGACCGGCCTCGCGGTCCCGATGATCACGACCAACCTGTTCACCCATCCGGTGTTCAAGGACGGTGGCTTCACCAGCAACGACCGCTCGGTCCGCCGGTTCGCGCTCCGCAAGGTGCTGCGCAACGTCGAGTTGGCGGCCGAGCTCGGTGCCGAGACCTACGTCGTCTGGGGTGGCCGCGAAGGCAGTGAGTACGACTCCGCCAAGGACGTGCAGGCGGCGCTGGAGCGCTACCGCGAGGCGATGAACACCCTCACCCAGTTCGTCACCGACCGCGGTTACCCGATCCGCTTCGCCATCGAGCCGAAGCCGAACGAGCCCCGCGGCGACATTCTGCTGCCGACCCTGGGCCACGCGATGGCCTTCATCACCGAGCTGGACCAGCCGGATCTCGTCGGCATCAACCCCGAGGTCGGGCACGAGCAGATGGCCGGGCTGAACTACGCGCACGGCGTTGCGCAGGCGCTGTGGCAGGGCAAGCTCTTCCACATCGACCTCAACAGCCAGCGCGGCATCAAGTTCGACCAGGACCTGGTCTTCGGTCACGGTGACCTGATGAACGCCTTCAGTCTGGTCGACCTGCTCGAGTTCGGTGGCCCGAACGGTGGCCCGTCCTACACCGGCCCACGGCACTTCGACTACAAGCCCTCGCGCACCGAGAGCTACGACGGCGTCTGGGACTCGGTCAAGGCGAACATGAGCATGTACCTGATGCTCAAGGAGCGGGCGACGTCCTTCCGCAACGACCCCGAGGTCCAGCAGGCGTTGCTCGACGCCAAGGTTGCGGAGCTGTCCGAGCCGACGCTGAACCCGGGTGAGGGCTACGCCGAGCTGATGAAGGCCGCCAGCTCGTTCGAGGACTACGACGCCGACGCCGCCGGCGCGCAGGGTTACGGCTTCGTCCGGTTGAACCAGCTGGCGCTCGAACACCTCCTCGGAGCGCGCTGATCATGGCACTGGTCGCCGGCGTCGACTCGTCCACGCAGTCGTGCAAGGTTGTTCTCCGCGATGCCGAAACCGGACGGCTGGTGCGTTCTGGACGCGCGAGGCACCCGGACGGCACCGAGGTGCACCCTTCGGCCTGGTGGGACGCCTTACAGGTTGCTCTGGAGGATGCCGGTGGCTTGGCCGACGTGAGCGCGATCAGCGTCGGCGGCCAGCAGCACGGCATGGTCTGCCTGGACGAGTCGGGCGAGGTCGTGCGCCCCGCACTGCTGTGGAACGACACCCGGTCGGCGAAGGCCGCCGCGGACCTGGTCCTGGAACTGGGCGCGCAGGCCTGGGCGGACGCGGTCGGCAGCGTGCCGGTGGCCTCGTTCACGATCACCAAGCTGCGCTGGCTGGCCGAGCACGAGCCGGACAGCGTCGCCCGCACGGCCGCGGTGTGCCTGCCGCACGACTGGCTCAGCTGGAAGCTGTCCGGCTCCACCGACCTGGCCGACCTGGCGACCGATCGCTCGGACGCCTCGGGCACCGGCTACTTCGACGGCCGCACGAACACCTACCGCACCGACCTGCTGGTCCGGGCGCTGGGCAAAGAGGTACGGCTGCCGCGCGTCGCCGGCCCGGCCGAGCGGATCGGCCAGCACGGCTCGCTGCTGCTCGGCCCCGGCGCGGGCGACAACGCGGCCGGGGCGCTCGGCGTGCAGACCGGCGACGACGTGCTGGTGTCGCTGGGCACGTCCGGCGTTGCCTGTGCCCGCAGCTCTGTCCAGGCAGCGGACCCGAGCGGTCTGGTGGCCGGATTCTCCGATGCCACCGAGGCGTTCCTGCCGCTGGTGTGCACCCTCAATGCCGCCCGGGTGCTCGACGCGACGGCCCGGATGCTCGGGGTCAGCCTGGCCGACCTCAGTGCCCTCGCGCTCAGCGCCGAGGCTGGTGCGGCCGGCCTGAGCCTCGTCCCGTACCTCGAAGGTGAGCGCACCCCGAACCTTCCCGACGCCACCGGTGCGCTGCACGGGCTGACGCTGTCCAACGCCACCCAGGCCAATGTCGCCAGGGCGGCGGTCGAGGGCATGCTGTGCGGCCTGGCCGACGGCCTCGATGCGCTGGTCGCCCAGGGCGTTTCGGTGTCCGCGGTGCGCCTGATCGGCGGAGCCGCGCAGTCCGAGGCCGTACGCCGCATCGCTCCGACCGTGTTCGGTGTACCGGTCACGGTGCCCGAACCGGGCGAGTACGTCGCCGACGGCGCTGCCCGGCAGGCCGCCTGGGTGCTGGCGGGTTCGGACGAGGCACCTGCCTGGGAGCTCGGCGAGGCCGCGCACTTCGAGGGTGCGGCTACTCCCGGCCTGCGCGCCCGGTACGCCGTCGCCGCGGGCAAGCACCTGAGTGTGCCGCGCTGACGGGGCGCCCTATGACAGCCTTGGCGCTATGACGGTGCCCGGCACCCCCGCGGGCCAGCAGACCGTCCGCCGGCACAACCTCAGCCTGATCACGACGGCGCTGGCCGGGCCGCCGGCCTCACGGGCGGAGCTGGCGCACCGGACCGGGCTGACCAAGGCCACCGTGTCCAGCCTGGTGGATGTCCTGATCAGTCAGAAGATCCTGGTCGAGGGCGTGCCCGACGCGCCCCGGGTCGGACGGCCGGCCAGGCCCGTTCGCCTCAATCCGGACGGCCCGGTCGCGGTCGGGCTCGAGATCAACGTCGACTACCTCGCGGCCTGCGCCCTCGACCTGACCGGACAGGTGCGCGGTTACCGGCACGCACCCGTGGACAACCGCGGCCGGACCGCCGACCAGGTGGTTGCGCATGCCGTCCGGCTGAGCGACGAGGTCCGCGCGGGCCTGGACCAGCCACTGCTCGGGGTGGCATTGGCCCTGCCTGGCGTGGTGGGTGTCGACGGCGAGCTGCTGCGTGCTCCGAACCTGCCCCTGCTCGCCGGCGCCCGGCTCGGGCAGGCGCTGGCCGGCGAGCTGAACGTGCGCGAGCTGCAGGTGGACAACGAGGCCAACCTGGGTGCACTGGCCCGGCTGTGGTCCGCCCCGGACGGCGGCCGGGACTTCGTCTACGTCTCCGGCGAGATCGGCGTCGGCGCCGGCCTGGTCGTGAACGGCGAGCTGTTCCGCGGCGTGAACGGGTTCGCCGGCGAGCTCGGGCACGTCGTCGTCGAACGGGACGGTCCGTTGTGCGGGTGCGGCGGGCGCGGCTGCGTCGAGCAGTACGCCGGTCAGGAGGTGCTGCTGCGCAATGCCGAGCAGCCCGACATCGAGGCGCTGGAGGCAGCGGTCACCCGCTCCGATCCCCGGGCGCTGGCCGCGGTCGAGCTGGCGGGATCGGCGCTCGGCGTGGGTCTGTCGTCCCTGCTCAACGTGGTCGACCTGCCGGCCATCGTGCTCGGCGGCGTGTACGCCCGGCTGTATCGCGTCATCGAGCCGGCGCTGACGGCAGAGCTCGCCAGCCGGGTGCTGTCGTCCCGCAGCTCGGCCGGCCGGCTGTGCTGCTCAAGCCTGGGTGTCGACGCCGCCGTCCGCGGTGCGGCCGGTGCGGTGGTGGACCGGGCGCTGAAGGACCCGGGCCGGTTCACCGAGTGGGACGCGAGTTCAGATTCCAGTAGCCCTTCGCGTGCACGTCGGACCGGCTGAGCCCGAAGCGCCCCAGAGCTTCGCGCAGCGCCACCACCGCCCGGGACTCACCGAGGACGTAGGCATAGCCGCTGCTCCCGGTGGGCGACAGCAGCTCCAGCGCCGAACTCAGGATGTCGGCCCGGCCGGCCGGCCGGCCGTCGCGGGGCAGCCAGGTCACGTCGGCATTGTCGGGCAGCGGGTAGCGCTCGTTGTCGTTCTCGATCTCGGCCAGCACCCCAACCCGGCGCCCGTCGATATGCGCGGCCTCGGCGAGTGCCGCGATGGCGGGCAGCCCCGACTCGTCCGTGAGCGCGACCAGCCACGGCGTCGGGGACAGCGCTATCTCACCGCGCGGGCCGAAGAAGGTCACCTCGTCCCCGCCCGCGAGCTGCTGGGCCCAGGTCGAGCCGGGACCGTGTCCGTGCAGCACCGCGTCGATCACCAGGCTGTCGGCCCAGTGGGAGCGGACGGTGTAACGCCGCCGGACCTCCCGGCCGTCCGGGCCGGTGAGGACGATAGCGATGTCGCAGCCCAGTGGCCAGTGCCGGCCCGCGATTTCGGGGGCGCGCAGGGTGATCCGGCGCATCCGCGGTGACAGTTCGCCTAGATCGGCGACCGTAGTGAGGAATTGACCGGTGCGGGAGATGTGTTGGACCTCAGACATGATGTGTTCAGCATGCCACCGTCGTTCCGGCGATCATCGCCGGAAGACACCGGTGGCAGCCGAACAGATCCAGGTCCCGTACACCTACCGATCGACCTAGCTAGAAGGAGCAGTATGCCCATCGAATTGAAGAAGGTCGCCTACGTCACCTCCGCCACCGCCAAGGGTGGCCGCGCCGGACACGTGCGCAGCGCCGACGGCCTGGTGGACTTCGAGCTGGCTCAGCCCGGCAGCACGCCGGAGCCCGCGGTCAACCCCGAGACGCTGTTCGCCGCCGGCTACGCCTCCTGCTTCCAGGGCGCGCTGGAGAACCGGGCCAAGACCAAGGGTGTCGACACCTCCGGCTCGACCGTGACCGCCAACGTCTCGTTCGGACCGTCCGAGGACGGCGGCTTCGGCCTCGCCGTCGAGCTCGAGGTCAGCATCCCGGGTGTCGAGGCCGCGCAGGCGCAGGAGCTGGTCGAGCTGGCGCACCAGTTCTGCCCGTACTCCAAGGCGACCCGCGACAACATCGTGGTCACGCTGACCGTCGCCTGAACCGTCTCGCGCAGCGCGAGCTGCTCGAACGAAGTTGACCGGCCTGATGGCCACGGGTGCATGATGAACCCCGTGGCCATCAGTGTTTTCGACCTTTTCTCGATTGGTATCGGGCCGTCGTCGTCCCACACCGTCGGGCCTATGCGGGCTGCCCGCACCTTTGCCCTCGGCTTGGAACGCGATGGTCTGATCGGCAGTGTCGACCGGGTGCGGGTGGAGCTCTTCGGCTCCCTCGGCGCGACCGGGCGGGGCCACGGCTCCGACCGGGCGGTGGTGCTGGGCCTGGCCGGCGAGACTCCGGAGAGCGTCGACACCGCCACCGTGCTCCCACGCTTCACCGCCGCGCGGGCAGCGGGGTCGGTCCGGCTGCTGGACAGGTACCCGGTGCGGATGGAAGCCGATGATCTGGTGCTGCACCGGCGCTCGACGCTGCCCTTCCATCCGAACGGGATGCGCTTCACGGCCTGGGCGGCTGATGACTCCCCGGTGCGCGAGCGGACGTTCTACTCCGTGGGCGGCGGGTTCGTCGTGGACGAGGCCGCGACCGGTGCGGACCGGATCAAGGCTGATGACACCGTCCTGCCCTATCCATTCACCACCGGTGTGGAGCTGTGCCGGCTCGCCGGGGCCACCGGGCTGTCCATCTCTGACCTGATGCTGGCCAACGAGACCGTCTGGCGGCCGGAGGCAGAGGTACGGGCGGGGCTGCTCGACATCTGGCAGGTTATGCAGGACTGCGTCTCGGCCGGCTACTCCCAGGAGGGAATGCTGCCGGGCGGTCTCAAGGTGCGCCGCCGCGCACCCGAGCTGTACCGGACGCTGTCCGCCGAATCGTTCTCCACCGACCCGCTGCGGGTGATGGACTGGGTGAGCCTGTTCGCGCTTGCCGTCAACGAGGAGAACGCCGCGGGTGGCCGGGTCGTGACCGCCCCGACGAACGGCGCGGCCGGCATCATCCCGGCGGTGCTGCACTACTACCGGCGCTTCGTACCGGGTGCCACCGATGACGGCGTGGTGCGGTTCCTGCTCACCGCCGGGGCCATCGGCGTGCTCTACAAGGAGAACGCCTCGATCTCCGGCGCTGAGGTCGGTTGCCAGGGTGAGGTTGGCTCCGCCTGCTCGATGGCCGCCGGCGCGCTGTGTGAGGTGATGGACGGAAACCCCTTGCAGGTCGAGAACGCCGCCGAGATCGGCATGGAACACAACCTGGGGCTGACCTGCGACCCGATCGGCGGGCTCGTCCAGGTGCCGTGCATCGAACGCAATGCGATGGGTGCGGTCAAGGCGATCAACGCCGCTCGCATCGCGCTGCGCGGCGACGGCACCCACATCGTCAGCCTCGACAAGGTGATCAAGACCATGCGGGAGACCGGCGCTGACATGAAGGTCAAGTACAAGGAGACCTCCCGCGGCGGGCTGGCCGTAAACGTCATCGAATGCTGAGGATCTGCCTCTCGGCTACTCCACGCCATCAGATAGCGCAAAGGGCCGCCCAGTAGGAATGACTGGACGGCCCTTTCGCTATTGCTGCGGTCAGTGAACCGCGACGCCGGCCGGCGCGTCGACAACCTCGTCCTTGCCGGTCGTGATCATCGTCATGGTGACGATGATGGCGACCAGGGCGAAGATCGCGGCGGTCAGGAACCCTCGCGAGGAGCCGTGCGCCAGGACCTCGTGGAACGCCCGGTTGGCCCTGGGATCGGTCAGCGCGCCCGCACTGGCCTTGACGCTGCCGGTCGCCTGCTGCGACAGCTGCAGGAAGTGCTGCAAGACGGTCAGCGGCTCTTTACCCGACTGCACCAGGGCGCCGAGGACCTTGCCCTGGTGCTTGCCCTCGCTGGTCGAGGTGGTGGCGAAGACGGTGGTGAGCACCGACAGACCGATGGACCCGCCGACCTGCTGCCCGACGTTCAGCAGTGCCGATGCCAGGCCGGCCTCGTGTGGTTCGACTCCGGCCACGGCCACGGTGGTCAGCGGCACGAAGATGCTGCCGATACCGAAGGACATGATCAGCAGCGACGGCAGCAGGTGGCCGGCATAGCTGGAGTCCGCGCTGGTGGTGGACAGCCAGAACAGGCCGCCGGTCATGAGCACGGAGCCGAAGATGATCAGGTTGCGCGGACCGACCCGGGGCAGCAACGTCGCCGAGAGCTGGGCCGCGATGCCGATCATGAAGGCGACCGGCAGGAATGCCATGCCGGACTTCAACGACGAGTAGCCGAGCACCAGTTGGACGAAATAGGTGACGAAGAAGAACATCCCGAACATGGCCGCGCCGATGATCAGCATGACGATGTAGGCGCCCGATCGGTTCTTGTCCCGGAACGTGCGCAGCGGCATCATCGCGTAGGACAGCTTGCCCTCCAGCGCGGCGAACGCGGCGAGCAGTACCACCGCAAGGACGAAGGCGCTGACCGTGATGCCGTTGCTCCAGCCCTTGGATGCGGCATGGATGAAACCGTAGACCAGCGAGGCCATCCCCACCGTGGACAGCAGGCCACCGAACCAGTCGAACTTGCCGGAGAGGCGCTCGGACTCGTGCAAGAACATGTAGGCGCCGACGACCAGGACGACACCGATCGGGACGTTGACGAAGAGCACCCAGCGCCAGGTCAGGTACTCGGTGAGAACGCCACCGAGCAGCAGGCCCAGAGCGGCGCCGGCACCAGCCACCGCGGAGAACACCGCGAAGGCACGGGTCCGTTCGGGCCCCTCGTCGAACTCCGTGGTGATCAGCGAGAGAGCCGTCGGCGAGGCGATCGCGCCCCCGATGCCTTGGATGATCCGGCCGAAGATGAGGAACTGGAAGTTGTGAGCGAGGCCGCCGAGGAAGCTGCCGATGGTGAACAACGCGAGGCCCACCATGAACATCCGGCGCCGGCCGAGGATGTCGCCTGCCTTGCCGCCCAGCAGCAGCAGCCCGCCGAAGGCCAGGGTGTAGGCGTTGATCGCCCACGTCATGTCGGTCTGGTTCTTGCCGAAGTAGTCGCCCATCTTGGGCAGCGCGATGTTCACGATGGTTCCGTCGAGAACGATCATGAGCTGCGCGCCCGCGATGATGAGCAGCGTCAAGCCTGGATGGCTTCCTCTTCGGCTCGTTGCGGTTGTCTGTGTCGCTCCGTAGGTCGTGGTCACGACTCTCCTTGGCCAATCGATGTTCTGTGCCGGCGGGCTGCCGCGCGGCGTGGTGTCGGCACGCTGCTCAGTGCCGTTCGCTCAGTATGTTGCGGCGAACCGCTCGTCCTGAGTCTGTCGTGTTGAGTTAGCATTTCGGCTTGTGCTGTCGCATAGTGAACGCAGCCGTTCCTTCCTTCGGTACGCTAGCGAACATCAGTTAAGAAACGCAAACGTGCACTATCTTGGTCGCTCAGCTGCCACACAGCACCACCGCCGCCACTTCCGTTCGTCAGAGAGGATTCCCGTCGCCATGACCGCACCGCCAGTCAATTTCGCAGGTACCTCTGACAGCGGCGAGGATCCGGGGCGTCAGCGCAAGCGTGGAGCCGAGCTGGAGCAGGCGATCAAGGACGCCACGATCGCGGAGCTGGCGTGCGGTGGGTACGGCAATGTCACCATCGAGTCGGTCGCCGCCCGCGCCCAAACGGGCAAGGCGTCCATCTATCGCAGGTGGCCCACCAAGCAGGAGTTGGTGATGGATTCGCTGGGTTGCCTGCTGGCCGGTCCGTTGCTCAGCATCGACCCGCCCCGCCTGGAAGACACCGTGACGACGCGTGACGCGCTACTGATGCTGCTGCGGCAGGTCGTCGAGGTGATGACCGGGCCAGGCGGTGAGGCGATGCGATCCATCATGAGCGAGTCACTGCGGGATCCGGACTTCTCAGCCACGTTCGAGTGTGACTACTTCGACCCGCGTAAGCAGGTCCTGGTCGACCTGCTCGAACGAGGTGTCGCCCGCGGCGAGGTGCGCCCCGACGCGGTGACGCCGCTGCTTCCCGAGATCGTGGCGGGCACCCTCACCCACCGGATCGTCATGCGTAGACAGTCGATCTCCGACGAGGATCTGGTGGAGCTGCTGGATCGCTTCGTGATGCCGGCGATCAGCCCCCGCTGAGTGATCTGTAGCCCTTGTGGTCAGGGGCCGCGTTGGGCGCGCCGGTGCTCGCCCAGTAAGGTATGCGGCGGTCGTGTTCCGCGGCTTCAGGAGGCTTCGCCTAGTCCGGTCTATGGCGCCGCACTGCTAATGCGGTTTGGGTTTATCGCCCATCCGGGGTTCAAATCCCCGAGCCTCCGCGGTGTCAGAGCCCCGTCCTCGGACGGGGCTCTGTGCTGTGATCGCCTCTGTGGTTGATCTTGGCCGGTGCGCCGAGGCGACGCCGGAGGCGGTTTTGGAGGCCCGAACCTGACCCGCTAGAGTATGGCTTCGGTTCACAATGCGCCCGTAGCTCAACGGATAGAGCACTTGACTACGGATCAAGAGGTTGCAAGTTCGAATCTTGCCGGGCGCACCAACCAATCTGGAGGTCGCAGGTCGTTGGCGACAACGTCGGCGGCGGCGTGGTCTCAATTGTGGTCTCAATTGCGAACGTCCGCGCACGCCCACGAACATGCCGGTCTAGTCAGCCCGGGGCCCGGTTGAGGCCTCGCCCCATAGGGCGGCGCCGACGCGCGTCGCTGCCTCGCGGCGCAGCTCAGGAATGACGTGCTGGTAGCGCTTTGTCATCGAGACCTCGGACCAACCCATCAGCGCCATTACGGTGCGTTGATCGACACCCTGGATGAGCAGCAACGTCGCTGCCGTGTGTCGAGCGTCGTGAAGGCGTCCCTGACGGACACCGGCCCGGTCGAGGAACCTCTTCCAGGCCTTCGAATGTCCATCGGGGTCGAGCGGGCGACCATTGACCTGCGAGAAGACGAGATCGTTCTCCTCCCACGCCGGTCCAGCCTGCAGGCGCTCGCTCGCCTGCGATTTGCGATGGGCGCGCAGCACGGCTACCAGCGGTCGCGGCAGGGCGATCGGTCGTCGTCCGGCCTGGCTCTTCGGTTGCCCCCGCACCAGTCCGCCTCCTGTTCGGTCTGGGCAATGGCGTGCGTGTCCGGTGCACCCCGGAGGGCATGGCGTTGGACAGCCGCGTGGCCGGTCAGGGTGGCGCCTGCAACCAGCCGGACATGGCTGAACATGATGCGACTCCGCGCAGCGAAAGGCGTCCTCGCACCCGTGTCGCCAGGACAAGCGTTGCAGCTTGCGTCGGACGGTCAGCGTCCCTTCGGTTAGGTCGATGTCGCTCCATTCGAGCCCGAGCACCTCACCTCGTCGTAAGCCGAGGCTGATCGCGATGGTCCATGCCGCACCGTTGCGTTCGTGGGCGGCGACCTCGAGGATGCGTCGGGCGTTGGCGACAGTGAATGGTTCGACTTCGGCCTCGGTCACCTTCGGAGCAGACGCTCGCAGTACTGGGTTGCGCGGCATACGATCACGCGCCACGGCATCGTTGAATGCCGCCCGAAGCGTGCGACGAAGGTGTTGAACGACCGCGGGCGACTTTCCGCGCCGGGTGAGAGATGCATAGAGCGCTTCGATGTGCTCGGGTGTGAGCTGGTCAAGACGGTGCCGGCCGATCCCGGGCACGGCGTATAGGCGGATGTCCGACTCGTATCCGGCGACAGTGGCCGGCGTGACGCGGAGAGCAACGATGTTGTTCAACCAGTGGGCGAGCCATTCGCTGACGCTCGGGGGCCGGCCGGGGGTCGTCATGATGCCGGCATCGCGCATCGCTTCCAGCTCTCGCACCTTGCGCGTGACTTCTGCCTGGGTCTTTCCGCTGCGCTTGCGGCGGTCGGTTGCACCGTCCGGTCGGACGCCCATTGTGACTCGGCCGTACCAGCGCCCGTCCTTGCCCTTGTAGATCGAGGAGCGCCCGTTTGCTTGTCTGCCTGGCATCGCTCAATCCTGCGGCTGATGCGGAAGGTCCGCTAGATACTGTTTGAGCGCGGCCGCCGTGATCCGGCGGCACCCGCCGATCTTCACAGACTCCAGCACATTCGCGCGCAGCAAGCCGTACAACGCGGTCCTGCTGATCGCCAGCGCCCGAGCTGCCTGCTCGGGAGTGAGCACGAGTGCCACCGGCGCGGGGGAAGGCTCGGCTCGACGGACACTGTCGAGCGCGTCGGATAGGTGACCGAGCTGAGTTGCGAGCTCCATAGCTGCCCTTTCGGCGCTTCTCGCCACATTGCGCACCTGTCTTGAGTGTTCGTTACCGCCGCCTCCAACACGATCGACCCATGGACGGTCAGATTCGCGTCCTATCGCCTCGTACATGTCACTCTCCCCGGTCTTGGCCCTCTACCCAGGTCAAGCGCCGCGAGAGAGGCCAAACACGACATCGCTAGGGCAATTTCTTCTGTCTCGAGCCGACGCCGGAGGATGGCGCCCCGTGACGTACTCGTCCGCGCGACCCGTGGACGCTTTCGCGAACATGCAGGTAGGCCAGCGCTTGTGCTCATCCGCATATGCGTACTAGACAGGAACCTGGAGGAAGTACGCATATTGGCCAGGCTCAAAGCGGCCCAGCGTACGCGGCGGCGTTGATCGAGTTCCGTGCGTCCTTAATTCCGGCGTACAGGTGGCGCGCGCCTCGGGCGGCTTGGCTGAGGCTTGCGACTGCCGCAGCAACAGCCTGCTCGGGGTGCTCCTCGTACGTCGTACCAATGTCGATCTTGACCTGGTTGAGCCGAAGCTGTCCCTCGATCGCCGCTGCGATCTGCGTTAGCGCCTGTCGCAGTCCGCCGACCAACACCGCAAGTTCGCCGAGCGCTCCGTAGGCGTCTGGGATGAACTGCCAACCGAGCGTCGACGGTCGCATCCCGTCGATGGTGCGGTGGTTGAAATCCCGGACCGCCTGACCCGCGATGTCAAGAGCCGTGTTGGGGCCGCCGTCGTCGTCGACGTCCCGAGCGAAACAGCTGATCATCGTGTAATTCCTCCTGCGACCTTGGTCCACTGCAACGGGGGGTCCATGGTCGCAACAGGCTCGTCGTCAGCGAGTTGAGTGCGATCTCAAAGTCTTTGAGATTCCACCCCACAAGCGGCCTCAGCGAACACGTGCGCCTTGGCGCAGCTGCCGAGTTGCCGCAGGCCAGGGCTGTCCGTCGTTGTATCTTTTCTCCAGCCGTTGGCAGTAGGCGTCGAGGGCGTCCTCGGTCAGCTGGGCGTGTGTAGTCCGATTGGGTTGCGATGCCGACGCCGCGAACGGTCGCGCGCGCACGTGCGTTCACATCGGACTGCAACCGCCCTTGCCTTGCTCGTGCAAAGATCCGTACAGCTGGCAGCGTGGATCAGCGGACACGAGGGCCCGGCCGCAGCTGTCTCCCAGAGGTCGGCCACGGTTCGCGATCGTTGTACTTGGTCTCCATTTTCCGGCAGTATGCGCTGAGCGCATCTTCGGTCAACTGGGCAAGCGTGTAGTCAGTGTTCGTTGCGAATCCGACTCCCCGAACCGTAGCCCGAGCTCGCGCCTGAACGTCGCTGGATACTTGTGTGCTGAATCGATCGCGGGTTCCACTCACGCCACAAATCCTACGTTCATTACCTACAATGCCAGCAACGAGCTACCGCACGTAGGCAACCTGGCGCCGGGGGATGCTGAGCAACCGCGGCTATTGGTTTGCCTGTCACCCGGCGCGTCGTCACCGTCTTGAATCGCTAACGCCTCAAGGTCACCGCAGCCAACCGATCGGACATGCAGCGGACCTGGGCCGCTGCTGAGCTGTCGCTCGGTCGCGGAACCTCGCAGGCGACAACCAGGGCCCATGGGCACAGATCTTGCCCGGCCTGTCGTGTTCGGTGCCCCCTGAGGCACTTGAGCGGAGTGACGACACATCCGTTCGCGCCGAGCTCGGAGGCCCGCGTGAAGATGCGACGACGGACACTGCCGAGAGGTGCCCGCGCTGCCGGGCGCACAGTGAAGATGCTCAGCGCGCTCGGCGGTGTGAACCTGTTCCTGGTTTGCCTGGTCGTGTCCTTCTGCGCGATCGGGGCGAAGGTCACCAGCACCGCCTCCGGCGAAACGCCCTGCAAGCTGCCCACCAGCGTCGGCGGGCCCGGCGTCGAAGTCTTCGGCGACTCAACCCTCACCGGCCTGGCCGCCAAACTCCCGGACAAGCTCGCCATCGGCAAGGTGACCGAGGACGTCAAGGCCGGCCGCACCGCGCAGCAGGGCGAGAACACCCTCAACGGCCTGCCCGATTCAGCCCCCAGCACGTTCATCATCTCCCTTGCCGAGGACGACAGCAGCAGCCCCAACGCTTACACCGACCGCATCGACGAGCTGATGCTGATGCTGTCCGGCCGCACCGTCTACTGGGTCACCGCACCGGGCAAGGACGCCTACACCAAGATCGTCAACGCTGAGAACGTCGCCGACCAGAGCGACCCCGAGGCCCAGTCCAGCTGGCAGATCGTCGACTTCGCCGCCTCCGTCAAGGCTCACTCCGACTGGTGGAGCGACGGCAAGCCGACCGCCGCCGGCGTCACCAACCTCGCCCAGACCCTCACCGGCTACCTCGGCGCATCCACCCCAGGCAGTGGGTCGACGTCTACGCCGACCTCGAGCAATATCACCGTCACCTCGAGCACGTCCCACGACAGCTTCGTTCTCAGCGGCGAGCGCCTTACCAACGCCCGCACCATCGTCTCGGTCGGTGACGGGATGGGGGTACCGACCCGCGCCAAGGTGATCGCGGTGGCCACCGCGATCCAGGAAAGCAAGCTGATCAACATCAAGGCCGGGCCGTCGGTGTTCGGGATCTTCCAACAGACCCCGCCCGGGTGGGGGACTGTCGCCCAGGTCGAGGACCCCGCCCACGCCGCCACCTCGTTCTACACGCGGCTGCTCACGGTCCCGGGCTGGCAGACGATGTCGCTGGCCGACGCCGCCGAATCCGTGCAGATCTCCGGGCTGCCGCAGTACTACGCGCAGTGGGAACAGTCGGCGACCGTCATCGTCGCCGCGCTGAGCGGCCAACACGTCGCCGGCTGCGGACCCCAGGTCAGCGTGCCCGGCAACCCGAAGGCCCAGATCGCGGTCAACGCGGCCCTGTCCCAGCTCGGGGTGCCGTACAGCTTCGCCGGCGGCAACGCCGACGGACCGACGCTCGGCGTGTGCGAACCCGGTACCGACGGCTACAACGACTGCCACATCGTCGGCTTGGACTGCTCCGGCCTGATGCTCTACGCCTGGGGCAAGGGCGGCGTGACGGTCCCGCATTTCACCGGAGCGATGTGGGCCGACCCCGACTTCACCCACATCACCGAAAAGAGCCAGCTGCAGCCCGGCGACATGATGATGTTCGAGAGCCCGCCGGGCCACACCGGCATGTACATCGGCAACGGCCAGCTCGTCGACGCGCCGCACTCGGGCAGCGTCGTGAAATACGAGTCCGTCAACGACCCCTGGTACAAGTCCGAGTACATCGGCGCCCTGCGGCCCAAGGTCTGAGGCCGCCACCATGACAATCCACCGCCGCCTGCTCGCCCTCGCCGCCGCCACCGTGCTGCTGGCCGGGTGCGGCCGCTACGCCCCCGCACCCAACCGCCAGAGCGCCCCGGCCACCACCTCCACGACCGGCGCCGACACCTGGGTGATTCCGACGGAATCACCTCGCTCGAGTGGACCCTCCACCGCGACCCTGGGCCCGACCGTGAGTGCCAACCCCGCGATCGCGCTACCCAACATCCCGGCGCCGGCCACCGCCACCAAGACACCGCTGCCAGCAGCACGAGCCTGGGCCATCGCCGCGAACTCCAGCTCCTACCTCGACCCCGCACCCGGCACCTGGACCGAGCGGGCCAAGCCGTTCGTCGCCGGCACGGAGGCGGCCGCCGAACAGCGCCAGCACAGCGGGGGAGGGGGCAGCACGTGGGCCCAGATCCAGTCGGCCAAATGCGTCACCAGCCTCCGTCAACTCACCGCCGGCATCCCTTCGCGTGACGTGCCGACCGGCCCGGATCTGCACATCGTCTACGTCGCCGCGACCATCGCGCTCACCTGCGCCACCGGGCAGGTCCAGCTGTCCCAGTTCAGCGCCCAGCTCACCGTCACCCGCGTGCAGGGCCACTGGCTCGTCACCGACGTCCTGCACTGACCCTCCCCGAAAGGAACCGCCGTCATGGCCGAATTCGTCGTCAACATCGCCCTCATTGCCGCCGTCCTCGTCCTGCTCGGGATCTGGGCCGTCTCCGCCAGCCGCCGACGCCGCGCCGATCGCCGCGAGCACGCCACCGAACGCCGACTCATCCTCGCCGCCTTCACCGGCGCTGCCGCACCGAGCGCCGAGCCAGAGCTCGCCGACGACGAGGTTGCATCAACCACCGTCCGCCACGGCCGCCGCGCAGCCCGCACCAATCCGCCGGTCGCGCCCCTCACCCCGCAGCCGCTCGACGCGACGTCAGTCGCCGCGCTGCTCGACCTGCTCGAGGATCGCCGGCCCGCCCGACACGGCATGATCGCCGGACTGTTGACCAGTCCCCGCAGCGTGTGGTCGGCCGGCACCCGCGCCGGGCAGACCGTCGGGCAACGCAGCATGGGCGACCCGCGCCAGCGCACCGCCGACCCCAGCGACACCGGTACCGAGCTCTACCGCGACGCGGCCAGCGAACTCGTCGCGATCCACGCCCACGACCCGGCCGACGCCCACGCCGAATACACCCGTTACGCGGCTGCGCTAGGCGATCCTGCCCTGGCCGAGTTGTACGTCCGCGCGGCCGCCTATGCCACCTACGCCGACCACGACCAGGTCCGCCAGGTCCTCGACGACATCATCGGCGGCGGCCAGCCCCCAGAAGTGTCAGCTGATGATGCCAGCATCGACGCGTGATCGAGGTCGACCTGCCATCCAAGGTCCTAGCCCTCATCGTCCGTACCCCAACCTGCTGGTTCTTGGTCGGATCCCTGTCCGACGACGGCTACCCGACGATGCAACTGGGCAGCGGCTCCACACCGCGCACGGTCCGCGTCCATCGCCACGTCTGCGAGCTCCAATGGGGCCGGCTCGGAGACACCGAGAAGGCGCTGCACACCTGCGACGAGACCTCCTGCGTGCGCCCGCTGCACCTCCACCCGGGCAGCCAGGCCGCCAACCTCGCCCAGATGGCTCGCCGAGGCCGATCCGCCGGCCGCTACCACCGCGGCCTCGCCGACCTACGCGGAGCCGGCGGCCGCGCCCGGGCCATCCGGGCGGCACTGTCGGACGGCTACAACCCCGGCGCCCTGCAAGCAGCCATGCTCGCCGGCGACCCGCGGCGCGACCAGCTCGCCCTGTTCTGACTTCGCCAGCCCGCGCAGCCCCACCGCCCACAGTTCGATCTTGACGTCATCCTCCGCTAATGTATACATTGTAGGTATTAGGTTCGAGAGTCTTTGGAAGGGGCCCACCATGTGTTACTCAGTGATCGAAGGGCACGCTGTCGCCGACGCCTCGTTGCGCGAAACCGGCAGCGGAAAGGCCGTCGCCAACGTGGTCGTGCGCGTTGACCAGCGCGTGCGCAACGGCGACGGCAGCTACAGCGACGGACCGACCAGCGACTACGAGGTCACCGTCTGGGGCAAGCCAGCGGAGGCCTTCGCCGGCAGCGCACGCAGGGGATCTCGGGTGTTCGCGGCCGGCGAGCTGACCGTCGAGGAGTACTCGGCCAGCGAGGGCGGCACCCGCACCCGGATGCGGGTCACCGCCGACCACCACGGCATCTCCACCCGCTACGCGCCTGCGGTCAGCATTCGCCGCAACGGCCACCAGTAGCCCGGCCCAGGACACGGATCGCAGCCATGTCCCAGACCGACACCCTCATCGCGAACACCGCCACCGCGGCCGACGCCGCAGGCATCCAGCTCGCCTGCCCGTGCTGCCGCTCCACCGAGCACCTGCGCACCGTCGAACTCGTCGAGGTCCTCACCGAGGCACGCTTCAGCCTCGGCACGACCGAGCCCGACTACGGCGGCGGCGAGAGCCAGCTGCTGCCCGACACCCAGCACTGGCAGCCCGGCGGCGCGATCGTCTGCCGCAACTGCGATCAGGTCGACCTGCGCTACGGCGACCTGATCCCCGCAATCCTCCTGACCCACCCGACCGCCTGCGCGGCCGAGCCCACGCAGCCCACCGGAGCGACGTCATGACCGTCACCACCACAGCAAGTGACCAGGCGGGCCCGACCGCCGCCGCAGCGCCCTACATCGCCGCCCTGCGGATTGGTGACCTGTTCGCCGACCCGACCTACCAGCGTGACCTCGACACTGCCCGCGTCGAGCGGATGAGCAACGAGTACGACCGCACCCTGCTCGGCGTGCTCGAGGTCTCGGCCCGTGAGGACGGCCGCTACGCCATCATCGACGGCCAGCACCGCTGGGCCGTCGTCGAGCGGGTCGGCGGCGTGGACGAATACCTCGCCTGCCAGGTCCACACCGGCCTGAGCCAAGAGGAGGAAGCCCGCCTGTTCCTGGAGATCGACACGGGCCGACGAAACCTCACCTGGTGGGACCGCTGGCGCGCCCGGCGAGGCCAGGGGGACCCCAGCGTGCTGGCGATCGACGAGGTCCTCAAGCGCCACCTGCTCCAGGTCAACCCGGCACCCGCGGACGGCAACATCCGCGCCACCAAGGCACTCGAGACGATCGTCGACGACCTCGGCGACCTGCAGCTGCTCGACAGCGTGCTGATCGTGCTGACCTCCGCGTTCGGGCGCTCCTTCGACGCCTTCGACGGCGGCATCATGCAGGGCGTCGCCCTGGTCCTGAGCCACTACGACGCCGACGAGCTGGACACTGACCGGCTCGTCGTCCAGCTCCGCGACATCGCGCCCCGGCAGCTGCGGGCGCGAGCCATCGCCGTGCGCGAGGCTTACCGCGGCACCGTCCCGCGCCTGTGCGCGGTCGTGATCGTCGAGCGCTACAACACCGGCCGCGGACGGAAGGTCGAGCCGTTCCTGACTCGAGTCCCGTCCGTCAGCAAAGCCGGCGCGGCGTTCAACCGAGGGCGCAAGGAGCGCGCCGCCATTCGCCGCTGGGCCGAGCGCAACGGCCACGACATCGCCCAGGCCCGCGACATCCCGCGCTCGGTGCGCCGGGAATACGCGCAGGCCCAGGCCCGCACAGCCAGCCTCACCGGGTCCGACACGCCCGCCGAGAGGGGCGCAGCTGAGCACCCCGACGGGAACCACCACGGCGCCGAGAACTGCAGCCTCGACCCGTTCGAGGGGGAGGACAGCCCCGACGTCGGCGTGCCCGACCGGGCCGGCGTCCGCCGAGCGTTGGCCAACGGCCGCGGGCTGCGGTGGGTGATGGACGCCTACGGCCTGGACTATCAGACCGCCCAGGTGCTCCGCGCCGAGTTCGCGGCATGAGCGGCGGGGAGAAGCGATGACCATCGCACCTTGCACCCGTGACAGCCTGGCCGGCACGCCGTACGCGGCCGCGGTCCTGCCGTCCGCGCACCCACTGCCCGAGCCTTGGTACACAGCCGACCATCGCGGCCTCGCGTGCGACCTGTGCGCCGACGCCGTCGACGAGCTCTGGCCGTTGGCTGACTACCCACACAACCCAGACGCAGCACTGGCCCCGGAGGAGCTGTGCGTACGCAGCCGCTGCGTCCTCGCGGTCCGACCACCAGACCGCCGCCCCACGTCCCGCCGACCAGCCGCATAACCCGAGGAGGAGCGATGACCACCACGACCACGGGCATCGCCGCCACGGCCCCCGACCGCCAGGCCGAGGACCGCGTCGACGCCGCGTCCCGCACCGTTCATGCAGCCGAGGGACAGCTGCACACCGCACGCGAGAGTGGCGTGCACTCGTGGCGGGCCGCCGCCGCGAAGACCCTGCACGCCGCCCCCGAGGAATACCTCGCCGCCCAGGCCGCGCTGGGTTGCCGGCGCGCCGTGGCGCTCATCGAAGCTCACCAGCCTGGCTGGAAAGTCGAGGACGGCGAGCGGACCTACCTCATGTGGGCGCCCCGGTCCGCGGTCGACCACGGCGTCACCGTGGGCGGCACGCCCGTGCAATCACCCGAACGCGCCCAATGGGCGGCGTGCTGGGACACCGAGACCGGCAGCGGCGGCGACTTCTGGCGCGCGGCAACTCTCGACGCCGTGCTTGCCCCGATGCCCGCCGACATCGCGGCCGCGTTCCGCGCCGTCATCGCGGCGGTGTCCCCGTGAGCGCGACCCGGACGCACCCGCAGGTGCGCACCCAGCAGTGCATCTGGCTCGAATGCGCCGACTGTGGAACGGATTCCTACGACGAGGGGACCCCGCACTTCGCCGACGAAGCCGAAGCCCGAGCGCAGATCCTCGGCGACGAGGGCTACGGCTGGACCGAGCGGCCCGACGGGCGACTGATGTGCCGCCACTGCAGCGACCGCGCCGACTGCGCCGAACAAGGCCACGAGATGGGGGAGTGGACTCGCCACGCCGGCGACGCCGAGATCGAGTGGCGCTACTGCCAGCACTGCGGCGGCGAGATCGAAGACCGGCTCGTGGCGCTGGGGCGGCCGTCATGACCAGCACCGACCAGCACTACGGGGTGCCATCGAACGCCGCCGAACGGCGGGGCCACCCACGCCTGGCGCACGATGCTGCGCCAGGCCGCCGCCCACCTGAGCATCATGGCCGAGCAGCCCGGCGAACGGTGCATCCGCGTCGCGCTCGACGACGTCGCCACCCACCTCAACCAGGCCTGCGCCCTGCTCACCAGCATCGACGCCACCCCCCACCCGACGATCGACGCGCTCCGCCGCACCCACTGCCAGGCCGAGCTGGCCGCCCGCGACCGGTCTCACGGCACGGGGGGGCCACAGTGACAAGGTGGACTGGTGAGCTCCCCCCCTCGAGCGGCCCGGCCCGGGCCGACGACACTGCGCCGGCTCTACGTCACCGAGGACCGGCCGCTGGATGACCTCGCCGAGCGCTACCGAGTCGGCCGCCCCACCGTGCGCGGCTGGCTCGACGCGGCCGGCATCCCGATCCGCACCCGCAGCGCCGCGGGTCGGCGCCGGCAACTCGACCCGCCGCCACGACGCACGCTGGCCGCGCTCGCCACGCAGTGTCTCTCGGTGCCCCAAATCGCTGGACAGCTGAAGGTGAGTCCGAGCACGGCGCGGCGATGGTTGGCCGAGGCGGGACTGACGCCGCCGCGTTCGACGCTGAAGAACCGGCCGCGCGGCGCGGCCACCCGAGCCCGTCGCCCCACCTGCCGCGAACTGCACCAGCTCTACGTCGAGCGTGGCCTGTCCGTCGCCGACACGAGCGCGCAGCTCGGCGTCAGCACCCACCTCACCAGAACCTGGCTACTCGAGGACGGCATCGCCCTCCGCCCACCAGGTGGCCGGCACGGAGCGACGCGACCCTTCCGGCCGATCAAGCCGATCCCGCCGGCCGCCGAACTGCGGCACCACCGCGAGACCTGTCGGCTGTCCCTGGCCGCGCTCGCCCGGTACTACGGCGTCACCCCGGAGACGGCAGCGCGCTGGCTGCAGGCCGCCGGCCTGCCTCGCCGACTCCCCGCGCCGGGCAACGAGGTCACCGACGCCGAGCTGGTGACCCGCTACCGCCGTAGCGGGCTGTCCGCGGCCGCGATCGCCCGCCAGACCGCCGTGAGGCCCGAGCGGGTGCTGCGAGCCCTGCACTCGGCGGGTGTCGCGATCGACCCTGGCCGCCAGGCGGGCGCCGCGCGGGCAGCCGCAGCCGCGCGGCGCGGCACCGTCGCCTCACTGCCGCCGGAGCAGGCCGAGCTGGCAGTGCAGCGCTATCGGGACGACGGCTGGTCCTATCAACGCGTCGCCGCCTCCCTGGACGTGAGCGCCGCGAGAGTGCGAGCCGAGCTGCGCCGGCGCGGCATCGCCGCCCGACGGCACGCCGTGACCGGACCCGCCAGTCGCGCCGCCAGACGACAGGCGCCCATCGAGGAAGTGCGCCGCCTCTACACCGAGACCGAGTGGAGCGCCGAGGAAATCGCGGCCCGCCTCGATGTGTCCGGGCGCGAGGTCCTGCGCACCGGCCACGCTCACGGCCTGCCGATCCGGCAAGGAGGCCGCCCCGCCGTCCCCGCCGCAGTGGCCCTCATCGCCGCCCTCTACGCCGATCCGGAGATCAGCCACGTCCTTACCCGCCACGACGTGCCCCGGCGTCCACCCGGCGGCGACATCGCCGACCGCTTCCCCGAGCCAGTGCCCCTCACGAGCGAGCTGCTGCGTGAGCTCTACCTCGACGCAGGCTGCTCCAGCTACCAGATCGAGCTGCTGACCGGCCAGTCGCAGGTGGTCGTCCGCGATGCCATGCACCGCCACGGCATCCCGTTCCGTGCCGAGCACATGTCGCCCGTCCTGCGCCGGCTGCGCGCCGATGCTCGCGCGGATTTCCTCGTCGCCGTCGCCGCGGACTACCGAGCCTGCGGCTCGACCCGACTGCTCGCCGAAACAAACGGCTGCTCGCCGGCGACAGTGCGACGTTGGCTCGCGGCCGCCGGCGTCCCTATCCCAGGCCGCGGGCAGTGGACTCGGCCGATCAGCCCCAGTTCGCCCCGCTGAACCGCGGGCCCGATCTACCGGAGTGATTCCGACGGAATCAGCCGCAGCTCACGGCTTGCAGGCCAATCCGTTCACCGTCTACCCACCCATGATCATCAGCCTGCCCTGGCTGCGCACCCCACGCGTTCAACGGCTGCTGGACGAGGTCCTCGACTCGAAACTGCACGGGCCGTCGTTCTTCGATCTGATGATCGTCGACGAAGCCACACCACTGCGCTCCGCCGGCGCCCGCGAGAGGTCGCCGCGGCTACGCCGTCGACAGCTTGCAGACCAAGGCAGTCCGACGGATGAGCCACCACAGCCAGCACCGCGTGCTGCTTTCGGCCGCACCACACAACGGATATCGTGAGTCGTGGCAGGCGCTACTGGAGATCGTCGAACGCGACGATTCGAGCGAGGCATCGAACCGGCTACGGCGTCGAACGCAACCTCGAGTGCGGTGTCCTTGTCCGCGGCGGCGCCCTCCCCGTCGCGGTCGTTGGCCATCTCCCGTCGGCACACGGCGTTTCTCTGACATCGACACACGCCAAGGTTGAGGTGTATTGTAGTTACCGAAACGGTAATGACATTCGGAGGCGGTGATGGAGGTCGCGTTCGCGAGTGAGCGATTGCGCGATCTCGTTGCGTCCGAACGTGCACTCGTACGTGCGTACGGAAAGGCGTGCGCACGGCGGATCGGGCAACGTCTCCAGCAGCTCAGAGTGGCCGAGACGCTCGCCGACCTCCGCCTGATGTCTGGCCGCTGTCACGAGCTGACCGGAGATCGAGCCGGATGTCTGGCGCTCGACCTCGTACATCCGCTCCGCCTCGTTTTCGAGCCGGCAGCCAGACTCCCTGGGGCAATGGACTGGAGTCTGATCACCAGCGTCATCGTCATCGAAATCGTCGACTACCACTAGCTGCGAAAGGAGGAACCATGACTACACATGCAAGCCGTGAAGTGTTCCCGGCGGTCGAACCGGACTACGCGATCCCACCGGGCGACACATTGCGCGATCGACTCGACGCGCTAGGCATGACGCAGGCCCAGCTCGCTACCAGGACGGGACTCAGCCCCAAGCACGTAAACCAGGTTTTGAATGGGGTCGCGCATCTGAGCCCCGAAGTCGCGCAGAAGCTTGAGCTGGCGACTGGCATCCCCTCGCGCCTGTGGAATCGGCTCGAGGCCGACTACCGGTCGACCTTGACTCGACTACAGCAGCGGCGCGAGCTCGCGGACGACGTTTCCTGGCTCGATCGTCTTCCTGTCCGTGAGCTTGTCCGCCGAGAGGTATTGCCCGCCAAGCCTTCGGACAAAGTCTCGCGAGTGCAGCAACTGCTCGCGTTCTTCGGCGTTGCGACGCCCGTGGCATGGAGTGAGCTGTGGCTCAGCCCGGAGGCCGCGTTCAGGCAGTCGACGGCGTTCGAAGTCGAGGCCGGGGCGCTCGCCGCCTGGCTGCGCCTCGGCGAGCTGAAAGCTCAGCTGCTGGACTGCGAGCCGTTCGACGCCGCTCGTCTGAGGGCATCGATCCATGAGCTACGCAGCTTGTCCGTGCAACCACCGGAGGTCTACGGACCTGCGCTGCGACGCCTCTGCGCAGAAGCTGGCGTCGCCGTCGTGTTCATCAAGGAGATCGCAGGTGGACGCGTGAGCGGCGCGACCCGGTGGCTGACTCCCGCCAAGGCGCTCGTACAGATCAGTGGCCGGTACGGCACCGACGATCAGATCTGGTTCACGTTCTTCCACGAGCTTGGGCACGTTCTTCTGCACAGCAAGAAAGCAGTGTGGATCGACAGCGACACCGACGGCAATGAGGACGGTCCGGAAGTCGAGGCAGATCGCTTCGCCCAAGACGTACTCATCCCAGCCGAGACCCGATCGGCATACAACGCATTGCCTCCTCGGCTAGCCGACATTCGCGCCTTCGCTCACGAGATCGGCCTAGCCCCCGGGATCGTTGTGGGCCGTCTGCAGCGCGAAGACCGGCTGCCACGCAATGTCGGCAACCAGCTCAAGCGGCGTGTCCAGATCGCCGAGACCTGAGTCCGACCTACCCTTGAGGGAACAGGAGGTGATCACGTGACAACCGCGACTCTCACCTGCCTTCGTGATCACCTGCTCGTTCAGGTCGACGCCGGCCACGCCAGCGCGCTGCGGCCGGTCATCGATCGGACCGGCAGTGGGCTCGTCCTAGTCGGGTCGACCAGCGTCGCCGTCGCTCGGCGCCTTCGCGACGATGGCTTTGACCGACCCATTCTGATCGACCAACGCCGCTACGGCGGGAAAGCCCGCGCACGAGGCGTTGCGCGCTTCGACCAAAAATGGACCGGTCTCCAGCACCTCGCAGGTTGTTCGGTGCCACTCACCGACTCCGGCTACGTCGGCGATGGCGACAACGACTCGCTTCGATCAGTGCTCGAACAGACATCCAGGCTTGACCAGCCCGCGATCGCGCTTCTCGCACTACACAGATCCTGGCTGCGGCGAGACTTCACCAGGTTGATCGACACAGTCAACGAGTTCGACGTGCCGATCGCAGTTGTCATGGAGCACGAGAACGATCCGCTTTCAGCACGGGCAAGCGTGCTCGGGCTCACCCGACTGATCAGCGAGGCACACCACGGAGTCTCTGTTCTGAGCTGCGACACGAGCGCGCTCGGCGCACTTGCCTTCGGCGCCACCAGCGCGGCCGTAGGTACCAGGTCAGGACTCCGTCACCTCTACCCAGCAAAAGGCGGCGGACCCGTTCCGCCCATGGAGAGCGCCCTCCTGCGGCCTTGCCTAGCCTTCTATCGGGTCGGCAAGATCGCACAGGCGGTCGCCGCTGAACCCGACGAACCGGCATGGGTCTGTTGGTGTCGGCAATGCAAGGGGCGCACCGTTGACTGGTTGCTTCGCGGAAGCGCCATCGAGGTGCGCAGCCACTCGCTCGAACTCTTACTCGATCTCCGCGACGAGACCATCGCCAGCGTGCCTGCTGTGAATCGTATGCAGTCGTGGCGTGCCGCGTGCCAATCCGCAGAGTTCTTTCACGCCTCGATCGAAGCGTCAGGGCTGTTCTGGGAAACACCGCCAGCGATCCGCCACTGGCAGGAGATCTCAATAGATGCAGCAGGCCGCGTCCGACGCGAGGCGCGCGTGGACGGACGCCTCGACTAGGTCGTGGGCTACGGTCCGCCGGCGCGCGCGCAGTGGCGCAGGCGAATGCAGGACCATCGGCTGGCCATCCGCGACGGCGACGACTCCTACGCCAGTGTGTATCGCCGTAGCCTGCAGATAGCTGCTTCGCCCTTTGGCCTCAGTAACCACGATCGCGCGGGGCGCAAAGGCCGCGAACCCGGCCGCGGCCCGCATCGCTACCTTCCAATTCGCTCTGTGCGCGATCACGCCGGCAAGGGCGACCTGCGGTGCACCAGACCCGGAGTCGGAGGAAGCGACGATTGAGACACGGTCCCCCAACAGATCTATGTCGTGGAGAAGCGCGCCCCGCCATCCGAGCAGGTCGACAACCTCTTGCCAGAGACTCCGGGAGAGCGTTTGCACTGACCTCACCTCGAGTGTGTACACAGTTGCATTGTTCATAGAACAGACTAACAATGCGACACTGTCGTCATGCCTCGCAAGCAAGAACACGCCGTACGAGACATGCGCGCAGTTGCCGTGCGCGTCCCGGACGACGTTCACGCGGTGCTCGACGTCGCCCGCGCAGCGTACGGGCACCGCTCGTTGCAGGAACTGCTAGCACCAGTAATCGAGGCCTATGCGAAGTCGCTCGCCGCGAAACCGCAAATCCAAGTCATGCTTCGCAGTCGTGCCGAACTTCAGGCCGAAGCTACTGGGCTGCTGACCAACCTGGATCAAGTTAGGTCGCCAAGGCCCGGACAGAGCGGGGCGACGTAGGACTAGTACGAAGAACGTCGATCTCCGGCAGCTCTGGATCAATCTGTACGTGCTGCCGATCAGACGCTTGTCGCTTCAGCGAGATGGTCGAGGAAGCTTGCTGGCAGCCAGTCGGCGGCGCAGCGGCCGGCCTTGGTGTTTCGAAGTCTGTCTGTTCGTTCGGGCGCTTCGGGTGATCCGAGCGGCACGGGCTCGGTCCGTCGCCACCCGCGTGCGGACGCAGCTTTCACGCCGGTGAGGTAGGCGGCGTCGTCCATCACGCCGAGGGTCTTGGCGCGCATGAGTAGAGCAGCGAGTGAGACCTGCCAGTACTGCTTGAGCTTGAACAGAGTTGGCCAGTCTGCGCGCGTCGGAAGTTGTCCCCGAATGTCGGTCGCGGGCATAAGGAATTCAGCAGCGAAGGCGTGGGCCTGTTGTTCGACTTCCTTCACGCCCCAGACCTGATGCCCATGCATGACGAGGTGGCCGAGCTCGTGGGCGGCGTCGAAGCGTGACCTCGCGCGATCGTTCTTGTCACTACCGAGGACGACGACGGGACGGTCATCGAACGGTAAGGAGAACGCGTCGACGTCTGCGCTAGCTAGGGGTAGCCGGATTACAACGACGCCGTGATCTTCGAGCAGTCGGACAACGTTGTCGATGGGACCGTGCTGTAGACCCCAAGCCTTGCGGACGCTGCGCGCTGCTTGGGCTACGACATCTGACCGAGCGTCGAGGTCAGTTACTGGGATGTTCGGGATGTCGAGCTGAGCGAGGACGCCTGCAGTGTCGCTGGCGGCGAGATCATGCACGAGGTGCGCGAAGGCTCTAGCCCGACGGCGGTCGATGACGGAGGTTCGGCGCAGGGACCGGAAGAAGCCCTCGTGGGTATCGGTCATCGAGCGGTAGAAGAAATCGACCGGCGTGTCGAGGGCTTCGCTGAGTTGTTCGACAGCCTTGCCGCTCGGCCTGGTGGCCCCCGACTCGAACTGGCTGATCGCCGCTGCGGACAGGCCCGTCACCTGCTTGAGGTCGGCTTGGCTTGTCGACGTGAGTTCTCGCGCCAGCCGGAGACGCCCCGGCTGAAACAGTGCTTCGGGCAATCTGCTGGTCACACTGCGGGGCTCCTGGCGAGTCGGCGGCACCCGCCCAGTGTGCCTGGGTGAGATTCCGGCGTGGACGCTGACACGCATGAGCGAGTACACTCCGAATATCACACCGAAAAATGTGGCGCTGTCTTAAGTGCGGATGCACGTAGCGAAGTTCATCACCAACAACAGCAGGCGTCCTCCAACTTTGACGCCAGAACAAGAGATTGAGGACGTCATGACCACGAGTGAACCAGCATCCACGGACCCCACGACCCCCGCAACAAGCGAGTCGTCTGATCTGGGGTCAACACCACAGACGGCCCAGAGCACGGCACCGTCCACAACAGCGAAGAAAGCGCCGAAGCCCGGACCGCAGGCAGGGATCTTGAATCGGCCCCCCGAAAATCTGTTAGTCGCCGCGCTCACCCTGACCGGATCGACGCCGCGGGACACCGTCGAGTCGCTGCGAACGATCGTCGAAGACGAGCTGACGAGCGTGCTCGCGCCCAACGCCGACCCGGCCATCGCTCCCCCCGAGACCGGTGAACTCGGCTACCAAGAGCACCACGACCGGGCACATCTGACGATCACCGTCGGGTTCTCAGCTACCGGCTACGACAAGCTCGGCGTAGCCGCAGAGGACCGACCGGCCGACCTCATCACGATTCCATGGGCACAACTGGGCGACACCCCGGACGTCGCCGACAGCGGCGACATCGTGCTGCAGATCTGCGCCGACAACGCCTACATCACCGAGCACGTCCTGCGCCGCATCGAGCACACCCTCGCCGGACAGGCTCAGACCGTGTGGGCACACACCGGGGCGCAGCGCTACAGCAGCCGCCCGGGCCGCACCGCCAAGCGCGAGGGGCGCGCCTGGATCGGATTCCTCGACGGCACGAGCAACCTGCAGCCCGGTAAGGACGACGGCGACCGCGCGCTCACCTTCGTCGACCCCGACGCGACCGGTACCTACCCCGCGATCCCGGCATCGGGGCAGCCGAGCCAGTACGGGCCGAGCAACCAGCCTGTCTTCCCAGCCGACCTGCGCCCGTTCACCGGAGCGGAACCGGCGTGGACGCGAAATGGCAGCTACCTGGCCGCGCGGGTGAGCGTCACCGACCTGCCCACCTGGGACGCACAGACACTGACCGACCAAGAAGCGACGATCGGCCGACACAAGAAGACCGGAATCAGCCTCGACCTGGACAACGACCCCGCCGCGACCGCCGACACGCCGACGGCGTTCGCGACCGATCAGACCAACGAGCAGGTCGCCATCACCGCCCACATCCGCCGCGCCAACCCCCGCGGCAGCGCCGACGACCTGGCCCGGCGAATCTTCCGCCGCGGATACCCGCTCTACGAGGGCGGCAGCCCCACGCTGCGACGAGGGCTCGTCTTCCTCGCCTACGGCCGCACCCTGTCGACCCAGTTCGAGTTCATCTTCCGCGGGTGGATAACCAACCGCGACTTCCCACACCCCGACGCGGGGGTCGATCGGCTCCGCCAGTTCGACACTCAAGTACTCGCCGGCGGCTACTACTTTGTCCCGCCGCTCGACGACGAGCGCAAGGCCTGGACCTGGCACGTCCCGCAGCCGACGAGTGCGGCCACCTAGCCATTGTGCAGAGCAAGAGACGTGTTCGGAGCAAAAAGCGGGGAGCGGCCCCGAAGGGCGGCTCGCCTGCCTAAGTGCATGGCGCTCTGGTCGCGCAGCATCAAATCGTAGGGCAGAGCCGTATCCAGATGAGCGACGTCACGTGTTCACCGACCGCGCCGTTGTGGCCGCCCATGCGTCGAGCGGCCCACGCTCCGGCGACGCCGAATACCACCGCTTTGCGATCCGATCCCAGCGTGCGCCGGCTCTGCGTGCAGCGTCTGTCTCAGCCTCGGGCACGTTGAGCCAGCGCCGAAACGGTGCCGGATCATACCAGACTTCCGCCCACCAACGGTGGGGTACGTAACCGTTCCGGTAGGCGGCCCGATACGCGTCGAACATCCGGCCGTCATATCTGCCGGCGGCGCCTGCCTCGATCACCTGGCCGCAGCGGCGCAGCAGTGTCGCCGGATCCGCCATACCGATACGCCGGATGATCGCAAAGGCGCCTTGCCAGCGCAGCCCCGATCGTCCGCCGATCCTGACCACAGCGTGCGGAGCATCGATTAGCCGGCCGCGCAGTTCCGCCACCCTGCTGCCGGTGTCGACCGTCCACTGTGCGTGCGATACCGCGTCCCACGAGCTTCGTTCAAGAACCATCGCTTGCCCCACTTCCTTCATGCAGAGTCTTTCGCCACGCCTGGGGCCGCAGGCGCGGCTTGAGCTCGATACCCGGCCTCACACGTCCATCTCGATGCCGTCCTCGACCTCGCGGTCAGCGACCAGGCCGGCACGGTCGAGCTCGAGCGCCGCCTGTTCGGCGATCAGCAGCGAGCGGCTGTCGGCCGAGGACATCGGGGGGGGCCAACGGGTCGTGGCCCAGACCGGTCTCGGCCTCACGTGCGGCGGCGGAGTCGGCCGCCCGTTCGTGCGTGGCGTCGCGCCGTTCTGCCACCCGCAACCGTCCGATGTGCCGACGTTGCGCGCGGACCTGCGATAGCCGTTCCGCGGTTCCGTCCTCGTCGCTTACTGCCATTACCCGACCTCCTGCTCTGCGTCGTGCCCGGCGTCGACGTCGTGCTCGACGTCGACGTGCAGCCCCAGTTCGAGCTGCTGCTCTGGTCCGCGCAGCTGTTCCACGCCCAGCTCGAGGTCGCCGCTCTCGAGCGCGGCGCTCCACTCGCGGATGGCCGCACGGTCAGCGGCCCGCTCCCACATGCGGTGGGCTTCGCGCACGTCGCGGCAGCCGTCGTCGTCGTCGACGGAGGTGATCACGTCGCCGACGACGTGTTCGACCAAAGCCTGTTCGGTGTCGTGCAGGCTCGCCGTCGCCGGCCGGCCCCACTGCCAGGACGCCACGTAGGACGGCAGGTCTCGGAAACCTCCAGCGGTGATCCCGCAATCGAGGCGGGCCTCGATTGCGGGCGTGTGCCGGGCGTAGAAGTCGCTGGCCGGCACCAGCGCCGGCGCCATTCGGGAGAGATCGACGCCGTGCAGCTCGATCTCGCGCCGCAGCTCGGCCGGATCGTGGCCCGCGGCCACGACGGCGCTGAGCACGTCCGCGCGCAGCGCGGCGTGCGGGTCCTCTGCTGCCATCTCGGCCCGGATCACCTCAGGGCTCAAGTTCGTCGTCGCTTGTGCGCCCGCGTCTGTGAGCGCGGCCGCCGCGAGGCGATCGACCTCGACCGTCAGCCCAGACACGGCCTCGATGAACGGCCGGTCCGCAACCAGGTCGGCGGCGTCCAACCGGCGCTCGAGCAACTCGCGGTGCTCTCCGGCCGGCGTCGCCGCCACCAGCTCGCGCACCTCGTCGCCCTCGACCTGGTGGACACGATGGGCCGCCGCCCGCGCCGGGTCGTCCAACGTGATCGCGCCCAGGCGCTCCGCCGCGTCCTCATAGCGCGCCACCCGGTCCGCCACGGCGGACGGGCCGGCCTGTTCTCGGCTTCGGTCGACGGCCTGCCGCCAGCTACCCGTCGACTCCAGCTCCTCCAGGCGCTGCTCGATCTGTAGGGCGAGCCGGTCGCGTGCGCCGGCGCCGGGCGCTGCCCACCACTCCGCGTACAGGTCCGGTGCGCGCTCCTGCAGCCATCGTTCGTTCACCGCGTGGCCCGGGCTGACCCGCAACCACAGCTCGCCCTCCTCGGCGTAGACCTCGCTCACTCCAGCGCTGCCCTGAGTGCCCATCCTTGCCTCCGTCACCTCGCGTGGGAGGCCGACGCGGCCGGGGTCGGCCGAGCAGCCCTCTACCCCGCACAAGTGCCCCGGCATGCCCCGGACACGACAAGACCCGGCTGGATTTCTCCGGCCGGGTCTCTGACGGATGGGCCAGCCTCGCAGCGCCTTGTCGTGCCCGTGGCCTACCCGGTCGCGGCCGCGCCGCTCGTGGCGCCGCTCGAGCGCGTGGCCGACTCCGGCTTGCGACGTCGCCGCGCCGGCGGCTTCGCCGCTGCGACCGCGGCGTCCACGGCCGTCTTGTCCGCGTTGCGGGCCGCTGCCTCGATGTCGGCCTTCGGCAGCCCGCTCAGCTCCGCAGCCGCGGCGGCGCTGCCCGAGAGCTCGGCCAACGCCGCCAACTGCACCTGCCAGCGCGACGTCACCTTCTGCAGGTCGCCCGCCGTCGCCTCGATCTGCTCCAGCACCCTCACCTGCCGCGCGAACTTCGCCTGCGCCTCACTCCGCGCACTTCGCAGCCGGTCCAACTCCCGCGCATTCGCCGTACTTGTCATGCCCGGCAGCCTATGGCTGCGCCCCGCCTGGCGGCTGCTGCGCGGCCAACCAAAGCCCTTGTACCACATACCGCTTCCGGTCGACTTTGCAAGGAACACCCCATTGCATTACTCAATGTCTGTGGATAACGCCGCGCAATGATCGCTTTGTGTTGACCGTCGGCCGCGTGGGAGCGGGTACTGGGTGCAAGTACCTGACCGAGCAGGTCGCCGCGGGTAAGGACGACTTTGCCGAGTTGTCCCCGGCGCAGGCGTTGGCGTACTACAGCGACATCAATGCGCACGGTGAGTCGCCGGGCCGGTGGCTCGGTCGGGGGCTGGCCACGGTGGGCCTGGCCGGGTCGGTGAGCGCCACGGAGCTTGAGAATCTGGTCGGTAAGGCGCGGCATCCGCACTACGACGAGATGCTCCGCACGCAAGCCGTAGCATTGTTGAACGGTCAATCCTTGACGGTCCAGGAGCGGCGTAAGGCGCTCACAGCAGCCGAGAAGGATCTCTACCTGGGCCGCGGGTTCGCCACCTACGAGTCGGCGGCAGACCGCGCCGAGCGCGCAGTGGCCGATCTCGGCGAGGACGCGGACGAGGCCTCGCGTGACGCGGTACGCGCACAGGTCCTCGCCGAGGGCGACCGCCAAGCCGTGGCCGGCTACGAACTCACGTTCACGCCGGTCAAGAGCGTCAGCGTGCTCGGCGCGCTTGGGGGCGAGGTGGTGTGGCAGGAGGTGCTGGACGCGCATCGTGCCGCGGTCGACACCGCGCTGGAGTACGTCCAAGACCACGCGTCCTACTCCCGCGCCGGGGTCAATGGAGTGCGGCAGATCGACACCGAGGGCCTGCTGATTGCTGCGTTCGAGCATCGGATGTCTCGGGATCAGGACCCGAACATCCATACCCACGCGATCGTCGCGAACCGGGTGCAGTGCGCGGACGGGAAGTGGCGCACGGTCGACGGGCGGGCCGTTTACGCCGCGTCGGTTGGTGCTCGGGCGGTCTATGAGCAGGCGCTGGAGATCGAGCTGGCGCAGCGGCTCGGTGTGCGCTTCAGCGTCGACGAGCGCCGCACCATCCGCGAGGTGCATGGCATCCCGGTCGAGGTCATCGAGCAGTTCTCCAAGCGCCGCACCGCGATCGAGAAGGCGATGACCGGGGCCGTCGGCGAGGACCAGGGCCGCGACCAGGTCAGCGCCGGGGGCTGGCGCAAGCTCGCACGCCGGTTCACGCTGTCCACCCGCGACCGCAAGACCGGGGCCGAGTCGACGGGCGACGCGATCGCCCGGTGGCAGCAGGAAGCTGCGCAGTCCGGGCACGATCCGGATGCATTGGTCCTGGCGGCGACCCGTCCAGCACGGCGTGAACAGCGCCCGCGCACGGACCAACAGATCCTCGCCGAGGCCGTCGGCGTGCTCAACCAGACCCGTGCGGTCTGGACACGACACCACGCCGTGCTCGCCGTCAGCCGCGTGCTGCCGCCCCCACCCGAGCGTGATTTCGCCGAGCACCAGGCCCGCGTCGAGCAGCTCGTGGGCCAGCTGCTGGCCGACTCGGTGCAAGTCACGCCGCCGGACGTGCTGTCGGTCGGGCCGACCCTGCGCCGCGACTCTGACGCTCAGAGCGTGTTCACTGCGCACGCCGACGTGCTGTACGCGGCCCGCTCAACGGTGGCCGCCGAACAGCGCATCCTGTCCGCGCTCGAGGACGCGGACGCGCCGCTCATCGCGGCCACCGACCTCGCCGCCAGCGTCGCACGGGTGCCTCTGGGTGACGACCAGGACGCCGCCGTGCATGCGGTGATGACCTCCGGAACCCGCATCAGCGCCATCGTCGGACCGGCCGGGTCCGGCAAGACCTACGTGCAGCGCGCCATCGCCGCGGCCTGGAAAGCGCGGCCCGCCGCGTCGGTCGGCTCGCCCCATGACGCGCCGGGCTACGGGGACGTGCTCGCCCTGGCTCCCAGCCAGATCGCCGCGTCGGTGCTGTCGGACTCGATCGGCGCGCGCGCCGAGAACGTGGCGAAGTGGCTGCACGAGTACCGCAACCAAGTCAAGAAGGCAGCAGCGGCACGGGGCACGGCGCACGTGCCAGATCCGGCTTGGACGCTGCGGGCTGGGCAGCTGGTCATCGTCGACGAGGCCGGCATGGTGACCACCCGCGAACTCGACGCGATCCTCACCGCGGTCCGCAAGGCCGGCGCGAAACTACTGCTCGTCGGTGATGACAAGCAGCTCGGCGCCATCGGCGCCGGCGGCATGTTCCGCACAATCGTCGACCGCACCGACGCGCCCGTGCTGTCCACAGTGCGCCGCTTCACCGACGAGCACGGCACTCTGCGCGAGTGGGAATGCCTCGCCTCCCTCGGCCTGCGCAACCGTGACCTTGACGCGATCGCGGAGTACGAACGCCGCGGCCGAATCCACGCCGGCCCACTCGCACGCATGGAGGAAACCAGCTACCGGGCCTGGCTCACCGACCATCTGGCCTTCCAGCAGGCCGACCAAGAGTCGGGCGCGACGGTCGGAGTCGCCCTGCTGATGGCCGACACCGAGGCTGCCGCTGCCACCCTGTCGGCGCGAGCACGGGCCGATCTCGTACAGCGCGGCATGGTCGAGCAGCGCGGCGTCTCGCTGGCCGACGGCAACCCAGCCGGTGTCGGCGACCTGATCGTAACCCGGCTCAACGAGCGCCGCCTACGCGCCGAAGCAGGGGAGGGGTTCGTCGCCAACCGCGACACCTGGCGCGTCACCGAACGCGGCCGCGACGGGTCGCTGACCGTGGTGTCGGTCACCTCGATCGGCATCGACGGCACTCCACGGGAACTGCGTCTGCCCGCCAGCTACGTCACCGCCAACGTGCAGCTCGCCTACGCCGGCACCGTCCACTCCGCCCAGGGCCGCACCGTCACCACCGCCCGCGGCCTGGTCACCGACTCCACCTCGGCGCAGGCGCTGTACGTGATGATGAGCCGCGGCCAGCTGTCCAATGACGCCTACGTCGTGACCGACGATCCCGAACGTGAAGTGCACCAGCGCTGGCCCGAGCAGCATCACCTGTCCGTGCTCGCCAGCATCCTCGAGCGCGAGGACCAGCCGTCCGCGTCGGTCACCGACGTGGCGCGTGACCTCTATGACCAGGTCACCAGCATCAATCGGCTGCGGACCATCTTCGGTGACCTGTCGACCGTCGTGCGCGGCGGCGCCTACGGGCAGGTCATCGCCGAGCAGGCCGGGCGGGACGCCGCCGACCGGGCGGTCACCGACCCCGCCTGGGGGACTCTGGTGCGAGCGCTGGGTACAGCGCAGATGCTCGGCTGGGACTCACGACAACTGTTGGTCGCGTCGATCACGCAACGCGAGGTCGGCACAGCCGGCGACGTCGCAGCAGTGCTGCACTGGCGCTGCGAGAACATCACCGGCCACTGGCGCGAAGCCCCGGACGGCCCCTCGGCGACCGCAGCCGCAGCCAACATGGTGGCACTGAGTTGGTGCGAGCGGGCCGGCGGCATCCTGGACGCCGCCCGCGGCGACAGCCTCGCCGAGCAAGTCAGGGCCGACGCCGCGCAGGCTCTGATGCAGGTTGCTGAGGCGATGGACCTGCGCGGCGAGGCACTCGCGCTGCAGCTGGTCGAGCAGGCTGTTGCCGGGCAACAGGGCGGCTACGACAACGGAACCGCGCCGCTCTGGCTCCGTGAGCTGGGTCCGGTTCCCACCTCCGGCCGTGACGTCCCGGCGCGCCGACAGGCGTGGCTGACCCAAGCCCGGGCGGTCGCGCTCTACCAGGACGCCGTGGACTACGACCCGAGCGACGCTGCGTCCACTTCCGCTGGCGAGGAGCTCGGCGACGACGACCGTGCAGTACCGCAGAGCAGCGCCGGCGGCGACCCCATCGGGCCGCGGCCGCCAGCCGGAGACGCCGAAGCGCGCGAGCTGTGGGCGGCCGCGCGGCGCGCGCTGGCCGACGCGCCCACCTCCGCCACCATGCGCGCCATGCTGCCGGCGCGGCTGCAGGGCTGGGTCGCCGAAGGCGTGGTGGCCGAGACGCGCGAGCAGCCGTCCTACGTCGGTCACGACCTGCGGGTCCTGAGCCTGCGTGCCCGCGCTCAGCGGACCCGAGTCAACCGGCTTCGCCAAGAAGTGACGAGCGCCCACGGCATGCTCAGCGCGGCGCAGCGGCGACGCTGGCACCGCGACGAGGACGCCATCGCGAGCCTGGACCGCACACACGAGCAAGTCAGCGGCCGGCTCGCGCGTGGCAAGTCCACGCTGCGCGAGATCGAGCGCGACCTGCACACCGTCACCGACATGCACCAGGGCTGGCAACAGTGGGAAGAAACCACCCGCAAGACCCGGACCCGTGCCCGGCTCGCCGCGCAGGAACTCGGGCTGCGTGGCATCGAGGTGACCGGCGACCCGGCGGGGCAGAGCGCATCCGACACGCCGCACGTGTCGCTTTCCCCGGCGGCCACGGCACTTGCACCGAGTGTGAAGCCTCTACAGCCCGCAGCCCCGGCGATCGAGATCACCGCCGCGGCTCTCGCGCAGCAATACGCCATCCAGTCCGCCGCCGCCGACTGGTTCCGCAGCCACCTCGAGCAGCGCTGGGCCGCCGCCTACCTGGACAAACGTGGCCTCACCGAGTCGGCCACCGCCGCCCACGCCGGCTACGCCCCGAGCCGCCCCGGCCAGTGGACCCTGCTGCTCGATCACCTGCGTGGGCTCGGCTACGACGACACCGCGATCGAGACCGCGGGCCTGGCGACCCACTCGCGCCGCGGCGAACTGATCGACCGATTCCGCGACCGCATCGTGCTCCCGGTCCTGGATGACGCCAACCGCCCGATCGGCTTCGTAGGCCGCAAACCAGCCGGCGACACCAACCCCGACAACCCCAAATACCTCAACCCGACCAACACACCGCTCTATGAGAAGTCGCGGGTCTTCTACGGTCTGGACGCCGACGCGATCGCCAAGCTCGCCGACGGGGCACGCGCCATCATCGTCGAGGGACCGATGGACCGCCTCGCCATTCAGCTCGCCGCCGGCGACCTCGTCCCGCTTGCGACCTGCGGCACGGCCCTCACCGATGCGCACCTGGATCTCCTCGCTCAGCACACCTCACTGGACCGGGTGATTCTCGGCTTCGACTCCGACCCGGCAGGGCGCAAGGCGGCTATCACTGCCGGCACGAAGCTGGCCGCGCGCGGCGTCGCAGCCCCCGACATCGACATGTTCACCGCACCCGCCGGCACCGACCCGGCCGACCTGGTCGCCACTGAAGGCGCCGCCCACCTCGCCGATGCGCTGGCCAACCCGCAGCAGCAGAGCACCCTGTTCGACCTGCTCGTCGACGAGCAACTCGACCGCTTCGACTGGTCGAGCACCGGTGTAGCGCTGCGCGAACTTCCTGTTGCCTCGCACGCCGCCTATGAGGTCACCCGGTTCGTCGCCGAAACGATCCGCGAGTGCGTCACCTGGCCCGCCGAGGGCTACATCGACCCGGTCCAGATCCAGCGCCAGCTCGCCCACATCGCCGAGCGCACCGGCGTCTCGCCGCAGGACCTCAACAGCTACCTGGTCGCCGTCGTCTTCCCCGACGACGACTACGACCAGGCCGAGATCCTCGCGCTGGCGGCCGAGATCCCCAGCAGCGCTGACGGCGAGCGTGAACTATGGACGATGCGCGAGAGCGCCGATATTGAGCACGACCTCGACGCCGGCCCCGAGTTGCGCTGACCAGAGGTCGTGGAGCGAGTCGCCGTGGTAACGGAGCAGATCTGGTCCATGTCGGTCGGACGCCCGGTCTGTAAGCGGATCCTTGACGGGCTGCGCCGCGACAGCGGCCATGTGCGGTCGGTAGGGCTCGCGCGAGCCGGTGCACAACTATTCAGTGCTGCAGACGCCGACCCCTCAATCGTCCGTGGGGCATACGCGCGCCGAGCCGTCGTTAGGCGCGCCGGCAGCCAACCCCAACCCGAGCGCATATGGAACGGTCGGCGCGGTTACGCCTCGGCAATTGGCACGCCGCAAGCAAGCTGAGGCTCTATCGATGCGACTGACTTGGGGCTGGCGCGGGGGACGTCGATACGGACGATGGCGAGGTTGGCGGAGTCTGCTTCGTGCTGTCGTGGCGAGAGGCGATGATGATCGATCCGCCGAGGAGCACTGTGAGGATCACGCTCCCGTAGACAAGGCTCGCCGTCATGCGGGCTCGCTTGAGATCTTCTCGCGCCTTTGCCAGGGCTGCGAGACCTTTGGTTGCTTGGATGTCGTCTTCGCTGAGGGTGTCGCGGTAGAGCTCCACATCGGCGTCGAAGGCGTCCAGGACCGATTCGCCTGAGCGCGTGTCGACCAGCCAGGCTATGGCCAAGGCCGCGGCACCAATGATGGCGAGTGCGGCAATGATGGCGTAAGACGTTCCGTCGTCGATGAATTTGCGGGCGTTCGCAAAGAGTGCGACGGCGGCGGCGACGACGAGGGCCAGGGTGCGTTCGACTGATTTCGTAGCGACGTCGCGAGCCGCGGTGGCGGCGGCGCGGGCCGCGGTTACTGCGCTGTCGCGGGCCGATCGTCTGGCGGCGAGGGCCTCGCTGATGAGCCCTCGGCCGGCGAGTTCGTAGAGGCTGCGAGCCGTTCGCAGAACTGGGGTCGCAGCGCTGGCGAGATCGGTGGATGAGCGGATGGCGAATGTGATTGCTTGTTGGATGGCGTCGGCTCGGCTGGGTTCTCCGGTGGCCGTCGCCCATTCGGCAAGGGCGGTCTCGGCGGTCGGGGGGCCAGCGCCGTAGGGAGTGAGTTCTAGCTCGATCGAGGCGACGCCATCGAAATGAATCATGACGCGATCCGGGTCGAGCACGACGGAGTCGGCCAGCCAGTACCACGCCGAGGCACGGGCCGCCGAGTCCAGGACGTGGCCGAGTGGAGCGAACAAGCCGGTCGGAGGCAGGCTGCAGGTGAGTTCTGCCGGGGTGAAGATGTCGGGCCGTGCACGGAACGCGGCCCGGGCCCGGTAAGACTGTGTCAGCTGTGTGTCTCGTGACGGCACGACGGATGGGACTGTGGCCTGGGGTCCGGCGAGTATGAGGCCAGGAGCGCGAAGCACGGCGTCGCCGGCATCTTGGACCAAGACAACGGCTCCTCGGTCGCCACCACGGGTAGTCAGGCGTATCAGGGTGCTCGCCCATCGGCCGTCGCCTAGTCGATCGCTCAGGATGTGGTGTGTGCGTATCCAGCCCGCGCCGTTGGCTGGTGCCTTAACAACGATCTCCAGTCGTAGAACCTCGCTATTGAGGTAGGACAGGGCGGCGATGCCGTCGTCGCGGCTGATTGCCCGAGCGAACGCGTCGGCGTCGCGTTGGGACGCTAGTTCACCGGGTTCGCCAGTGAACGATGTGGTTAACCCGCCCTCAGATCTCCAGGACAGCGTGAGTTCGCTGCCGGAGCTGGTGGCCGTCGCGGTGACCCGGTGACCCGCACTCGCGGCATCGCGCAGCTGAGGTTGAAGAGTGGTGAGGGCTGCGCCGGAAAGTGAGCAGGTGACTTGTGATAGATCGACTTCGTCGGTGATCAGGACCTCGTCTGTCGCGGCATGGCTTGCCGCATCGACCAGCGTCAGGCCGGCGGCGATGTTCTGCCGGGTGGTGTCGAGTTGCTGCGCAGCGTCCGAATTTAACTGAGTCACGGTGCGATCATGCGTGGTTGATCTGACAGTTTTCTGGCTTTTTCACGACCATGTGACGGTCGGCTCGGTGTCTGTTCGGATCGTGGTGATCCAGCCGCCAGCCGGATCGCTGTCCCAGGTGACGGCCTCGATGTCGCTTGCTGATCCGGTGATGGTGAGGCCTCCCGCCCTGACCTTGCCCTTGACGGCTGCTGTGACGTCGACCCGGGGTACCGGCCGGTCGGCGTTGGCGAGCTCGTCGGCGATAGCCGCGACGGCAGCGTCGGGGATGCTGACGCCCTTCCCGCGTATTTCCTGCAGGACCTCGCGTGGCGATCCTGCCGATGCCGATGGCAGAGCGGTGATGACCTGTTGCGCGGTCCCCCGGTTGGTGTATTTGCCCACCGCGGCGACGAGGGCCGCTGCGGAGGCGTTGGGTCGCGCCTCGAGGGTGATACCGACGGACCGCAGGAAGTAGCGGGCTTCTTGCTGTGCTGCTTTGTCTCCGACTACCGCGTTGCTGGGCGGGCGGCTGTCGGGAAACACCAACCCTTTCTGTAGATCGCCCGGGCGATCGAGCACGTTGGTGACCGCGGCGAGGGTCTCCTCGCCCGAGTCGAGGCGCCGCAAGACGGCTCCCTGGTCGCTGACGACCTCGAGTTTGAGCACCGCGGCAAACTTCGATGCTTCGGGCGCGCCGTCCTCGAGAGTGGTGCAGACGAGCAGTCCGGAGGCAGGGTTTCCTACGTGGCTCATCTCGTCGGTGAGTCGGGCGGCCAGTAGATCTGCCGCTGTCAGGAACTCGGCATCGCTACCCGAACGCAGATCCTCAATCAATTGCTCGCGCCCGGCCTCGTAGAAGGTTGCGTTGGCGGCGGAACCGTCAATCGCTTTCTCGATCAGACCCTGCGCGTGTGCGCACAGGAATGCACTGACCTCGTCCACTCCCGGCCGGATGGTCGCCTGGGTGGGGGTGGCGCCTTTCGCTACGCGGACGAACGACAGTCGAGTCGCTTTCATGGGCCTCATCATGACCTAGAGTGCTCCGGATCACGGGCTGACGCGCGAGCAACGGCGTCCGCGGCTGACCGCGAAGCCCAGGGCAACTGTTCATGGGGCTTCATAGCGCGGTGGCGCTGTGCAAGGCCTGGAACCGCAGGCAAGCAGCTTCCACTTGCCTACCGTGGACTGCATGTGGGTGTGTCCCTCCGCAGCCAGTGGCGAATGATGCCGCCGTGAAACCCGTTCTGCCAACATCAGCGCGACGGTCATCGACGCCGTTCGACCTCGATGGCGACCTCGTGCCAGATTGCCTGCTCGACGCTGAGCCGGATCGGTTGTTCGCCGCAGCATGGGAGCACGGTTTCACGTCGCTACTGCCCTGACCCCGATTCGTAGGTCCGGTTGAGTGAGAGTCTGATTGCCCCGATGCGGGCAGGAAGGCTCGATGATCATGGCGACGAGGAAGAGGCACAGTCCGGAGCAGGTCGTGCGGAAGTTGACGACGGCGGACCGGTTGCTGGCCGAGGGCAAGGACGTGGCGGCGGTGTGCCGCGAGCAGTTTGATGGCTCTTCTCAATGAAGGGGAACAATATACTTGACTCACCTAGCGTGACGTCGTAGACTCACCAGTATGAGCAGGAATGACCTACCTGAATCGCTGATCGAAGCGATTCGCTACTTCGCAGACATCGACGTCTGCACTGAGTTCGTCGCCAAGATGCGCTGGCCCGAAGGCCCCGTCTGTGAGCGGTGCGGCGGAATCGAGCACTCCTACCTGAGCACCCGTCGCGTGTGGAAGTGCAAGGGCTGCAAGCGGCAATTCTCAGTCAAAGTCGGCACAATCTTCGAGGACTCCCCGCTCGGCCTGGACAAGTGGCTGCCCGCCGTGTGGCTGATCGCCAATTCCAAGAACGGCATTTCGTCCCACGAGCTGGCGCGCTCGCTCGGTGTCACTCAGAAGTCGGCGTGGTTCATGCTGCATCGGATTCGGCTGGCGATGCAGGCTGGCAACTTCGACAAGATCGACGAGATCGACGGCATAGCGGAGATTGACGAGACTTTCATTGGTGGAAAGGCTCGCAACATGCACAAGGCCGAGCGTGCCCGCAAGATCACCGGCACTGGCGGCAAGGACAAGACCATCGTGGTCGGCGCGTTGGAGCGTGGCGGCAAGGTCAGGGCTACCGTCGCCGATGACCGGTCAGCGCGCACGTTGCAGGGTTACGTCCGGGAGAACGTAGCGACCGGTGCCACCGTCTACACAGACGCGCTGAACTCCTACACCGGCCTAGTACTACAGCCGCACTTAGTTTGATCTAGTGTCGGTGTGTCTGCGCTGATTTGGTGCCGGGTGTCGCGATCTTGGTGGCATGGTTGATGATC
>JAABUS010000766.1_pt1 | contig 78026 bp, 91 predicted proteins | sample 5560161 | NCBI WGS metagenome assembly JAABUS01 (sample SAMN10711885, study PRJNA513376) | rock metagenome | isolation source: Antarctica rocks | place: Antarctica: Victoria Land, Trio Nunatak nord | collected 2016-01-04
ACCGGTACGTTCTCCTTCACGGCGGTTCCTCCTTAGATCTTTGGCGGATCACCGCGCACGCTCCCAACCAGGGCGGACGCGGCGGAGGGACCGCCGTCTCAAGTTCTACGAACTACGGGACAACCTCTCTCTCTGATGCTCCCTCGCCCTGGACTCGCGGCGCTCGTCGTTTGGGCACTGGGGCCGTTCCAGTGCCCGTATCCGCGCACATCGGCGCATATCGGCGCATATCCGACCAGCGCGACGAGCGACACCGCTAGACCGGAAACGCACTTGCAGAGCGGTTTACGAGGCGTGATTGGCCCGGGGCTGGCCTCGCTTCACACGCGAGAGGTCGCTGGTTCGAAACCAGCCGCGCCCATCCAGAAAGGCCCGCCAACGGTCGGGTTTCGGTCGGTACGAGAATCAGCGAGCCCATCGTGTGGGCGGCAGATGGCGCGCCGGTGCTTCTTGGTGCCTGTAGCTTCGCCGGGGTCACTTACCGACAACACGACCCGGGTGACGCTGGGAGCCGCCCCGAACCCCGCCGCCTTCGCGGCGAGCCTCGCGCTGACAGGCAAGCTGACAGGTAGCAAGGTGGCCAACCAGAAGGTCAGCCTGCGGTCGGACGAGTTTCCTTCGCCGCGTTCGCCGCGGACGGCACGGCGATTTTGACTGCGCCTCACGTTCGTTGGCTCTTTTGGAGCGCGGACTCGACTCCGGGCTCTGAGATTTACGGGGCCCTGCGGGGCAACATCGGGGCAACGCACCCCACAGAATCCAGACGAACGCGGAGGGACCGAGTTTGGCTCAGCAACCGGATCGTCGTTCTGGGACGAACCCTGAAGAGCTCTGGCTGCGAGCTACGGAACCGAAGGTCAGAGGTTCGAATCCTCTCGGGCGCGCTGAGCTGCTGCTGCGGTGCGGTGCGGTGCGGTGCGGTGCGGTTCGCGGGCGCGGCGCGGCCACCATGGGCCCGACGGCGATCGCGAGGCCGGGCCCAGGCGCCCTGCCCTGATCGGCCGGGCTGCGCCTGCGAGAAGCGCTCGAAGGCGCGGGCGACGGAACGCCCGGCAGGCCGGCGCCCTCCTCGAGGACTGGAGACCGACCGTGCCGTTGCAGCGGACGCCGAGGGCGGAGGTGCCGCCGGCGTGCGGTGCGTCGGCCCCGGGGCTTCAATCAGCTTTGAACGTGGTGGCGGTTCAGCGCGGGCTCAGCGACAGGGCGGTCGAGCGCACTCGCGCGGTGCCGATCAGCGGCGCGACGGTGAGGACAAGCTTGTCGCCGCCAGCCGCCTCGGCGCGTGAGACCGAGAACGGGAACGTGTTCGTGCCGTGGGGCGCGAGCGCGTAGCGGAGGGTGCCGATCGTCTGCGGGCCGATCGTGGCGGTCAGCACGCCGGCGCAGCCGCCATCCGCGCCGGTCGAGCATCGGAGCTCGGGTGCCACCTGACCTGTGGGATCGGGAGTGATCCTCCCGATTGGCAGCGTGAGCGTGGCTGGTGCGGTGGCCGGTGGGATGAGGGCGCTGGAGCCCTTGGGGTTGAAGCAGGCGTCGAACTCGAAGACGGGGTTGGGGACGTCGTTGCCGTGGGTGTCGGCGATGGTGAGCAGGCCGATCAGCTTGGTCGGGCCGCTGGCGGTGTAGCAGTCGTTGCTGTGGACGTTGAGCTCGAACTTGCCGGTTCCGTCGGGCAGCGGGACGCTGGGGTCCTTCCAGCTCATCAGGCAGGTCCAGTCGGCGCCCGGTCCGTGGTCCGGCGCTTTGGGGCCGCCCTTGTCGCACGAGGCCCGCGCCTGCAAGGACTCCACGGTGACCCCGTCGTGGCCGAGGAACTTGGCCTGCTTGACGTAGAGGTTGGCGAAGGTCTGGGGTAGTGATCGTTCGAGTCGGCCGCGGGTGACGCTGCTGTCGCCGCAGGCGCTGAGGCTGAGGATCGCGCCGCCGACCAGCAGCGCTGGGATCAGGCGCGACGCCGTATGGCGGATGGTCGAGATGGTCATCGTGGTCAGCCTCCGGTGATGTCGCGGCGACGCAGCGTGGTGTACGCGACGGCCAGGGCGAGCACCGACCAGACCGCGCTTACGGCCAGACCGGTGGTGAGCGGGGCGTAGAAGCGGTCCTGCGCGAAGAGCCCATGCCAGGTCTCAAACGCGGTCGTCAGCAAGAAGGGCCGCACAGCCTCGACGCTTCCCAAGCTGCCGACGAGCTGCATGACCATGCCGATGACGACCGGCGCGGCGATCCCGACCGCGGGGTTGCGTGAGCGGACTGAGAGCAGGATGGCCAGGCAGGTGAACCCGATCAGCGGCGCCAGCGAGAGTGCCCAGCTGGCCATCACCAGACGTGCGGCGGGTCCGGCGATGTCCTGCCCGCTCAGGCCCGTGAGGGGCTGGTGGCCGACGATCAGGATGCTGGAGATGATGGTGCTGGCGGCGAGGATGAGGAGCACGCCGACGGCGAAGATCAGCGCGGTGACCGTCTTGGCCCAGAACAGGTGCGAGCGGCTGGTCGAGCGGGTCAGGACGGTTTTCCAGGTGCCGTGCTGGTCCTCGCTGGCGAAGATGTCGCCGGCAACGAGCGCGGTCAGCAGCGGGAGGATCCACTGCGCCGCAAAGCCGAGCACCAGCAGGGTCACGGCAAATCCGCTCTCGTGGATGTGGCGGCCGAAGAGGCTGTCCTTGGGCGGGCGCTGCTGGCCGTTGATGACGATGACGACGAGCACCGGCGCGAGCACGCAGACCAGCAGCGTCCAGCGGGCGCGCGCCTGCGCTGCGAGCTTGCTCATCTCCCAGCGGATCGCGTCCGCCATCGTCGGCCGGCGCCGGACGACGCGCCGAGCAGGCGCTGGGGAGGGGACCGGCGCGGCGAACTCCTGCCCGCAGTTGGGGCAGTCCAAGAGGACCGGCGTGGTCTGCGAGGTGGTGGTCATCGTGAGGTTTCGCTCGTGTGATGGTCAAGGTCGGTGGGGACGCCGCCCGGGGCCGACTCGGTCAACATGAAGAAGAGGGACACGAGTGGCGCCTGGGTGAACTCGAGGGCGCGGAGCGCGAGGCCGGCGGCGACGACGGCCGACACGTAGGCGTCGACGGCCGTCTGTGGGCCGGTCGCGACGAGCCCTCCGCTCGGAGCGGCCACGACCTCCAGCCCCCGATGGCCGGCCGCGAGCTCGAGTGCGCGGTCGTCGTTGTCAGTGGCGATGTGGTGGCCCTGCTCGGGGGCCTGCTCCCGGAGCTCGGAGATCTCGCCGTGGAACACGACGTTCCCGGAACGCATGATCGTGACGTTGTCGCAGATCTCCTCGACCTCGGACATGTCATGGGAGCTGAGCAGGACCGTCAACCCGCTCGCCGCCAGGCGCTTGATGAGCGAGCGCATGTCGCGCATGCCCGCCGGGTCGAGGCCGTTGGCCGGCTCGTCGAGGACCAGCAGCTCCGGGTCTCGCAGCAGGCTGGCGGCCACGCCGAGGCGCTGGCGCATGCCGAAGGAGTAGCCGCCGACCTTGTCGTCGGCGCGCTCGGCGAGGTCGACGATCTCCAGGGCCTCCTCCATCCGGCCGGGGGTCGCGCCGCCGTCCAGGCGCGCGAGCCCGGCGAGGTTCTTGCGGCCCGACAGATAGGGGTAGAACTTCGGGCTCTCGATAAATCCAGAGACCCCGTCCAGGACGGCGGTCCCGGAGTCCTCCCACGTCCGGCCGAACAGCTTGATCCTCCCGGCGTCTGGGCGGATGAGGCCGAACAGCATCCGCAGGAACGTCGTCTTGCCCGCCCCGTTGGGTCCGAGGACTCCGTACACCTCGCCTTGGGCGACCTGCAAGCTGATGTTGTCCACGGCGGTCAGCGCACCGTAAGTCTTTGTCACGTCGACGGCGTCGACGGCGAGGATCGCTGTCATGGCCGGGAACGTAAGGAGCGACCGTGAAGCAATCGTGAAGCGCGGCGCGGCGCACGTCATCGGGCACAATCGACGGCGATGCGCGTGCTGGTGATCGAGGACGACGAACGTCTGGCCGACGTTCTTCGGCGCGGGCTGCAGGACGCCGGCCATGAGGCATGCGTGTGCGACACCGGTCCCGACGGGCTGGCCGCCGCGACAGCAGAGGCGTACGACGCCCTGGTGCTCGATTGGATGCTGCCCGGACAGGACGGAGCGTCGGTGTGCCGCGAGCTGCGCGGCCGCGGAAACCACACGCCCGTGCTCATGCTCACCGCGCGTCACACGATCGCCGATCGCGTCGGCGGCTTGGACGCCGGCGCCGATGACTACCTCACGAAGCCCTTCGCGTTCGACGAGCTGCTCGCGCGGCTTCGGGCCATCACGCGCCGGAACGGGCAGCTCGAATCGGTGGTTGTCGGTGATCTGCGAATCGATCATGAGCGGCGGACGGTGGACGTCTGTGACGTTCGCGTCGATGTGACGGCGCGGGAGTTCGACCTCCTGTCCGTGCTCGCCACGCGCGCCGGCCGGGTCGTGACGCGACTGGGCATCCTCGACGCGGTATGGGACGGCGAGACCGACCTACGCAGCAACGCCATCGACGTGCACGTAGCCAACCTGCGCGCCAAGATCGATCGCCCGTTCGGCCGCGAGAGCATCGAGACTGTTCGAGGCGTCGGATTTCGCCTCGCCGCCGCGCCAGACGGGTGACTGGGGTGAGGCGCTGAACCGCCTGCCGCTGCGCGCCCGCCTGGTCGCGGGCTTCGCCGCAGCGATGCTCGTCGTCCTCGTCGCCGCCGGCGCGTTCGTCTTCTGGCGCGTGCAACTCGCGCTGGACAATCGCCTGAACGAGGACCTCCGCACGCAGACCGGCGACTTGCGCGTGGCGGCGATGCACCGTTCGCCGGAGTCGGCGATCACCTCGATCCGCGATGCCGGCCGCGACGCCCAGATCCTCGGCGCGGACGGCGCAGTCCTCGCTTCCGGTCCAGCGCTGCGACACGACCAGCCCCTCCTAACTCAGGGGCAGGCGCGGCGTGCCCGAGGCGAAGTCATTCGCAGTGGGCGCGGCTACCTGTTCTCCAAGCGGGGGGAGCACCTGAGGATCCTCGCGGTCCCCGTCCGGGGGCGGGGACCGGCGGCGGTCGCCGTCTCAGCGGTGCGCCTGGACCAGCGCGACGAGGCGCTGCGCGAGCTGCTGGCCCAGCTGGCGATCGCGAATGTCCTCGCCCTAGCGCTCGCCTCCGCGGTTGGCCACCGCCTCGCGCGTGGGGCGCTCGATCCTGTCGAGCGCTACCGCGCGCAGACAGAGCAGATCGCCCAGGGCCACACCGGCGTGCGGCTTGAGGTCCCCGACGGCCCTGTCGACGAGGTCACGCGCCTCGGCGCCACCCTCAATGCCATGCTCGACGCCCAAGAACGCGCCGTAGCCCGCCAGCAGCAGTTCATCGACGACGCCAGTCATGAGCTGCGCACGCCGCTGAGCACGCTCAGCGCCGAGATCGATCTCGCGCTGCGCAAACCCCGCAGCGCCAACGAGCACGAGGCCACACTGCGGCGGCTCGCTACCGACACGACGCAGCTGGTCGAGCTCGCCGAGACACTCCTGGCCCTCGGAGGACTCGGCAGCTCCGCACCCGCGGCAAGGCCCCTCGACGCTCGCGAGCTGATCGATGCGGCCGCCCGACGCGCGCGCGCCCAGCTCGTCGGCGACCGCGCGGCCGAGGCCAGGACGGAGGACCTCGTCGTATACGCCGACGCCGGGCTGCTCTCGCGCGCACTGGGCAACCTCGTCGACAACGCCGTCCGCCACGGCGACGGGACGATCACCATCGAGGCCGATGCGATCGACGCGTCCAGCGTCGTGCTCACCGTGCACGACGAAGGTCCGGGCATCCCCATCCCCTACCTCCCTCATGCCACCGAGCGCTTCAGCCAGCAGGCATCCTCACGCACAAGGCCCGGCGCCGGCCTTGGCCTCTCGCTCGTCGACTCCATCGTCACCGCCCACCACGGACAGCTGCGCATCTGCTCCGCCCACCATCACCACCACCAGCCCACCCCCAACCCAGCACTGAAACACGCGGCTTGCACGCATCCGGACAACGGGACGACGATCAGCCTGCTGCTCCCGTCAGCCGTCGACCCTCGGGCGTCCGGTACCGGCGCCTGACTTGTTCGGCCCCGATGGTCGGCTACCGCAACGGCGAGACGCTGCGCAGGCCGCTGCGCAGGCCGCTGCGCCGCAGCGCCCCTCGACGATCCCGTCATCATGCGGTGATGGCTTACGACGAAGAGCTCGCCGAGCGGGTTCGTTGCCTCGTAGGTACCGAGGAGGGGCTGACGGAGAAGCGGATGTTCGGCGGCCTGGCTTTCCTCATCCACGGCCACATGTCAGTCGCGGCCAGTGGTCAGGGTGGTCTGCTCGTGCGGGTCGATCCGGATGAGTCCGATGCTTTGATCGACGGCTCGTCGGCGGAGGCGATGATCATGCGTGGCCGCCCGATGACGGGCTGGCTGCGCGTCCCGGGCGCGGCGCTCGAGGCCGACGCCGACCTCGCCCGCTGGGTTCGCACGGGCGTGACCTACGCTCGCTCGCTGCCCCCAAAGGGCTGAGTCGCCGCTATGTAGAGAAGGCTGGGCCCGCTCCGACTAAGGGAAAATAAGGCACCGACAAGCGAGTGCCGATGACCGGAAGGAGAGGGCCATGCAGTACATGATCCTGATGGGCTACGGCGTCGAGGGCGTCCAGCCGATCACCACGTGGGACCCCGAGGATTTCAACCGCCACATCGAGTTCCAGCACGCGCTCGGCCGCGAGCTCACGCAGTCGGGCGAGTTCGTCGACGGCAACGGGCTCGCCGGCCCCGAGGACGCCAAGATCGTGGTGTCCGACGGAGCGGGTGCGCCGGCGGTCACCGACGGGCCGTTCCCGGAGTCGAAGGAGTTCCTCGCCGGCTACTGGACCGTCGACGTCGAGAGCCAGGAGCGAGCGATCGAGATCGCCGCGAAGGCTTCGGCGGCACCCGGACCGGAGGGCCGCCCGCTCGGGCAGCCGATGGAAGTGCGAGCGGTCATGGCCGCTCCGGCTACCGAGGAGTCCTGATCGCGACGCCGCCGGACCGCGTAGAGGGCCTGCTGCGCGAGCTCGCGCCGCAGGTCCTCGGCGTGCTGACGCGCTGGTCGCGAGACTTCGAGGCCGCCGAGGACGCAGCGCAGGAAGCGCTGGTTGCCGCGTTCCGTCAGTGGCCGGCTGGCGGCCTGCCCGACAATCCGCGCGGATGGCTCGTGGCGGTCGCCACCCGCCGGCTGACCGACCAGGTACGCAGCGACGCGGCTCGGCGGCGACGGGAGTCGACGGCGCTGGCGCAGGAGGGCGACCTGGCGGCGCCGCCTGCCTCCGAGCCGGAAGCGGACCCCGACGACCCACTTATGCTGCTGTTTCTCTGCTGCCATCCGGCGCTCACACCGCAGTCGGCGATCGCCCTGACCCTGCGGGCGGTCGGAGGCCTTACCACGGCCGAGATCGCGCGCGCGTTCCTCGTGCCCGAGGCGACTATGGCGCAGCGGATCAGCCGCGCGAAGCAGTCGATCACCGCTGCGGGCGGACGCTTCGAGCTGCCGACGGGGCGCGAGTGGGCTAGCCGCCTCGTGTCGGTGCTGCACGTGCTCTACCTGATCTTCAACGAGGGCTACGCCGCCAGCAGTGGCCCCGAGCTGCAGCGGGCCGACCTTGCCGACGAGGCGATCCGGCTGGCGCGGATGCTGCGGGCGGCGCTCCCGCAGGACTCCGACGTCACCGGGCTACTCGCGCTGCTGCTGCTGATCGACGCACGGCGTGACGCGCGCATCGGTCCAGCCGGTGGCCTGATCCCGCTGGCCGACCAGGACCGCGAGCGCTGGGATCGGGCCAGGATCGAGGCGGGGCGGGAGCTGCTGCGGGAGTCGCTCGGACAGGGCTCGGCGGGGATCTACCAGCTCCAGGCGGCGATCAACGCGCTGCACGACGAAGCTCCCAGCGCCGCGGATACCGACTGGCCACAGATCCTCGCGCTCTACGGCGTCCTGCGCCGCATCAGCGACAACCCCGTCGTCGCGCTCAACGAGGCGGTCGCGGTGGCGATGGTCCACGGGCCCGACGCGGGGCTCGAACGGCTGGCCGGGCTCGAGTCCGACCGCCGGATCGCGCGAAGCCACCGCCTCGCTGCAGTGCGCGCCCACCTGCTGGAGCTCGCGGGCGACAGCGCCGGCGCTATCGCCGCCTACGAGCTCGCCGCCCAGGGCACGGCGAGCGCCCCTGAGAAGCACTACCTCGTGACCCGCGCCGCCCGCCTTTCGAACGCCATCGAGCGGGAGGTCCGCCCAGGCTGACGCGGCTCCTACCAAGCCGGAAGCTCGCTGCCTTTCGCCCTTCCCCCGGCAGACGCCGGTCTGGGAGCCGCACGGCTCCCCGGGGTCGCCGGCGTCACTGGGCCGGGTCCGCGCGGTCTGCCGTCGCTGCGGTACCCACGCTTCCGCCGTGGTCAGCCAGGCCTCGATGAGCGGGACCTGTGGCAACTGCGGCGGGTACGAACTGGACCTGCTCGAGGAGTGAGGATCAGGCGGCTGAGGTCCTGCGCCGCACCTGGATCCGGCCGTCGTTCTCGCGCACTTCGAACGACGGCTGAGGCAGCGTCGCCGGACCGCGCTCGATCGAGCCGTCCGTCAGGCGGAAGCGTGAGCCGTGGCACCCGCACTCCACCAGCTCGCCTTCGATCTTCCCCTCGCTGAGAGAGCAGCCCCGGTGCGAGCAGCGGTCGTGGATGGCGTGCAGGCCGTCGCGGTGGCGCAGCAGCATCACGGGCGTGTCGTCTACCACCACTGCCTTGGGATCGCCGTCAGTCAGGTCGGCCGACTGCGCGGCGTCGGTCCAGTCGGTGGGTCCCGGGTCGTAGGCGGTCTGGTTGGGCCCGACTCCCTGGGCGTAGGACAGGTGCGCTCCGAGATATCCACCGGCAGCGAGTGCGGCCGAGCCGACCAGGCCAAGCGCCTTGCCCCGCGCCGAGCGGCCAGAGCGGCGGGATTTCAGGGACGCCGCGTACAGGCCGAGCGCGGCCGCGTTGACCGCGGCGTGGGCCAGCCCCACCCGGCGCGTGCGAGGGTCTGCGAGCTCGGTGTCGGCCCAGTCGCTGGCGCCGGTGAGCGCGGTTGGCGGATAGGACGCGATTCCGACCGCGATCAGTCGCTCGGCCGCCCTGCCGTCTGGATCCCCGCCCAACACGTCGAGCACGGTCGCGCTCACGAAGGAGCCGATCACGAGATCGGTCAGCAGCGGGTGCAGCGCATGTCCCAGCCAGGTGCCGCTGATGGCATCCTTGAATGCACCGATCCCGACGGTGTTGCGCACCGACTTGCCGATCGCCTCGCCGGGACCGTCGAGTGCACCGGCGTTCTCGAGCGTTTGTACGGCGCGGACCTGGGGTCGCTGCTCTGCCGTGGGCATGCCCGCCGCTTACCCTGGCGCGCCGGTCATGAACCCGGCCGGGGCCACGAGCTGCTTCGGTCTCCGTTCGTCATGCAGCGGGAGCCGCACCGAGCTGCTGGAGGATGCCGAGCTCGTCGGTGCTCCCCCAGCGCTCCACGATCTTGGCGTCCTCGAAGCGGGCGATCTGCAGGCCGCGAACCTCGATCGTCTTGCCGGTTGGCTCGACACCGTGGAACTCGCCCTGGTGGGTGCCCGTCAGTGTGTAGGCCACCGCGACGTGGTCGTCGTCGGCCACGAGCTGCTCGGGGGCGATTTTCGCGTCCGGGAAGGCCGTGGTCATGGCCTTGAAGAAGTCGTGGAACCCCTCGGGACCGGGTCCCTGGTCGGGCGCCGGATCGTGGTCGACCACGCTCTCCGCGAACACCTCATGTACGACCTCGATGTTGCCGGCGTTGATCCCTTCGGCCAGCTTCTCCTGTGTTGCGATGTTGGCGTCGCGGCTCATGAATCTCCTCCGATCGGGACTCGGGCCGCGTGACGGCCTCCGGGATGACTTTTCCGCTGTGAACTCTCGTAAACGGACACTGGGAGTGGCTATGCGCCGAGAATAGGTGCGCCCGGAGAGATCCAGGCGGGGAGGACTCAGCCCGCTTCGGCGCGCTCCTTCAAGCCCTCCGCGGCGCCGCCGAGGAGGAAGTCGCGCACCTTGCCCTCGGCGGGTCCGCGCAGCAGCATGCCGAGCATCCGACCGGGGTCGGCCACGAGCCCGTAGGTGGCCTGTGTCCTGCCATCACCCAGATCCTCGAATGTCCAGTAGCCCTCGAGCGACTTGGTGTCGCCCTTCTCCTGCACCCAGTCGATGCGCTCGGTGGGCGTGTAGGAGAAGCGCAGGATCGCCTTCACCGTCTTGACCTTGGCGTCGGACTCGGTCTCGACCAGCACGGCTCGCTTCTCGGAGTCGCGCTCGAGCACCTCCACGTCGCGCAGGGAGCCCTGCCACTCGGTGGCGCGATCGATGTCCGCCGCGATCTCGTAACAGCGCTCGATCGGCGCGTCGATCTCCACGCTGCGCTCTCCCTCTATCAGTCCCATGCGGGCAACCTATCGCGAGTGGACCGGCTGTCGATCCGCGGGCGCCGATCTTTGGCCTCCGGGCCGTAGGGGCGGACCGGGCTCTCGGCGAAGATCTGAGCATGCTGGGCAAACGTCACAACCGAAATGCGCCCGCGGTGGCTGCCGTGGCGGGCTCGTTCGGCCGCGATCTCGAGACGTGCTTCGCGCGCATCGAGCACGTCGTGCAGCAGGCCCGCTCCCGCGGCGCGAAGCTGGTGGTCTTTCCCGAGGCGGCGCTGGGCGGCTACCTGTGGGAGACCTACTTGCCGGGCGGCCCCGCGCGGGTCCCCCCTCCACCGGCGCTGGCCCGCGACGGCGAGGAGATCGCGCGCCTGGCGCGCATCGCCGGCGACACCGTCCTGTGCGTGGGCTACACGGAGGCCGGCGCCGCGGAGGTTCACTCGAGCGCGGTGTGCGTTAGCGGCGACGGCGTGCTCGGCCACCAGCGCAAGGTGCATGTGCCGGAGGGCGAGCGCCGTGTCTTCACCCCGGGCGAGGGCTTCGCCGCGTTCGACACTCCCGTCGGCCGGATGGGAATGCTGATCTGTTACGACAAGGTCTTCCCCGAGGCGGCGCGTGCCCTGTCCCTGGACGGCGCCGGGATCATCGCCTCGCTGGCCGCATGGCCCGTATGTCGGATGAAGCCCGCGGCGCGCGTGGCCCGCGACCCCCAGGTGCGCCAGTTCAATCTGCTCGACCAGGCGCGGGCGGTGGAGAACCAGGTGGTGTGGGTGTCGGCCAACCACAGCGGCCGCTTCGGGCGGCTGCGCTTCCCGGGCCAGGCCAAGGTGGTCGACCCCGGCGGCAGCGTGCTCGCGTCGACCGGGTCGCGCTCTGGTCTGGCGCTGGCGCGGGTGGATGCCCTGGGAGCGGTGGAAGCGGCGCGCGGCCAGTTCCACCACCTCGAAGACCGCCGCCCGGGCGCGTACCGGCTCTCCCCCTCACCCGCGGCCGTCTAGGGTCATAGGCATGTGCGGAATCGCCGGCGGGCACGGACACGCGAGGGCAGACGACGGTCGGCGGATGCTGGCCCGGATGGTGCATCGCGGGCCCGACGACCAGGGCGAGGTGCAGGCCAACGGCAGCTGGCTGGGCCACCGGCGGCTCTCGATCGTCGATGTCGACGGCGGGCGCCAGCCGCTCGTGAACGAGGCCGGTGACCTCTGGCTGGTGGGCAACGGGGAGGTCTACAACCACGAGGAGGTGAAGGCCGATCTGCCGGACGCTTCGTTCTCCACCCGCTCGGACAACGAGGTGGCGCTTCAACTGCTGGGAGCCGAGGGCCCGGCCGCTCTCGACCGCCTCGAGGGCATGTACGCCTTTCTCGCTGCCGGGGCCGACGGCTCCTTCCTGGCGGCGCGGGACCCCGTGGGGATCAAGCCGCTGTACTGGGCTCGCCGCGACGGGTTGGTGCGCTTCGCGTCGGAGATGTCGGCCTTCGACCAGGACTGGCTTCCCTACGTGGAGAGCTTCCCGCCCGGCTGCCACTGGACCCCGGGGGGAGGCGTCGAGCGCTTCGCCTCGGCGGTGGCTGAGACCGAGGGGGGACCCGCGGATCGCAGCCAGGCGCTGAAGGACACCCGCGCCGCGCTGATCGGCGCTGTTGAGCGGCAGATGATGGGCGACGTACCCGTCGGGGTCTTCCTCTCGGGCGGCCTGGACTCGAGCCTGATAGCCGCCATCGCGGCCCGGTACCTGGCCGAGCGCGGCCAGCGCCTGCAGACCTTTGCGGTGGGCACCGATGCCAGTCCGGACCTGCTGGCCGCCCGGGTGGTGGCCGAGCACCTTGGCACCGATCACCACGAACGCGTGTACACAGCCGGCGAGGCGGTCGGGGCGGTGCCACTCGTGGTGCGCGCGATCGAGCACTTCGATCCCTCGCTGGTGCGCAGCGCGGTCCCCAACTACCTGCTCGCCGAGCTGGCGGCTCGCCACGTGAAGGTCGTGCTCACCGGCGAGGGCGCCGACGAGCTCTTCGCGGGCTATGAGTACCTGCGCGACCTCGCCGGCGCCGAGGAGCTGCAGGCGGAGATGGTGCGCACCGTAGAAGGGCTGCATGACCTCAACCTCCAGCGCTGCGATCGCGTGACGATGGCGCACGGGCTCGAGGCACGCGTGCCCTTTCTCGACCGCCAGGTGATCGCCTTCGCTCTCGGTCTGCCCCCGGAGTGGAAGCTGTCCCTCCCGGGGGAGCCCGAGAAGCAGTTGCTGCGCGAGGCGTTCGACGGCTGGCTGCCCCACGAGCTCTTGTGGCGCGAGAAGTCCCAGTTCGGCGACGGCAGCGGCGCGGCAGCGGTGCTGAAGGAGCGGATGGAGCAGAGCGTGAGCCCGGAGGAGTTCGAGGACGAGGCGATGCTGTGCGACCCGCCGCTTCGCACGCGCGAGGAGGCGGCCTACCATCGGATCTTCGCCGAGCATCTGCCTGGGGTGCGCCCCGAGCACACCGTGAGCCGCTTCGCCACGGCCTGAGCCACGGGCCCACACGGAGCCGGATGACGATGGGCGCCTGTGCCGCCCAGGCCGCGTCGCCGGGCCGGTTTGGTGCGCTGGGCCTAAGATCGTTCGCCGTCGGGGTAGCTGACCTCTGAGCACAGCCTTAGACCCAGGGAGCCCACACACGATGCTCAAACGTCAGCACGTCGAGATCCACGGTCACAACGTGAGCTACCTCGCCGAGGGCGACGGACCGCCCGTGGTGCTCATCCACGGCGTGACCGGCACCTGCGACCAGTGGGCGCCGGTGGCCGACCTGATGTCCGTCCGCCACAGCGTCGTCGCCCCGGACCTGCTCGGCCACGGTCAGTCGGCCAAGCCGCGCGGCGACTACTCGCTGGGTGCCTACGCTTCAGGCATCCGCGACTTGGTGGTGGGCCTCGGCCACGAGCGCGTGACCGTCGTCGGCCATTCGCTGGGAGGGGGCATCGCCCTCCAGTTCGCCTACCAGTTCCCAGAGCGCTGCGCGCGCCTGGTGCTGGTGTCGAGCGGCGGCCTCGGGCAGGAGGTGCATCCGGTGTTACGCGCCGCGACCCTGCCCGGCTCCGAGCTCGTGCTGCCGCTGATCGCCGGCGCCCGGGTGCACTCCGCCGGAGCCGCGGTTGCCGGTCTGCTCGAGAGGGTGGGACTGCACGCAGGCCCGGACGTCGCCGAGATGGTGCGCGGGTACGGCTCCCTGGCCGACGGCGACACCCGCCGCGCCTTCATCCACACGCTGCGCTCCGTGGTCGATCCGATGGGCCAGCGGGTGAGCGCCACCGACCGCCTCTACCTGGCCGCCGACGTGCCCGCCCTGATCGTGTGGGGCCGGCGCGATCGGGTGATCCCCGTGAGCCATGCGGATGTGGCCGTGCGCGGGATGCCCGGCTCGCGCCTCGAGATCTTCGAGGAGTCGGGCCACTTCCCTCAGCTCGACGATCCGCTGCGCCTGTCCCGGACGCTGACCGACTTCATCGTCACCACCGAGCCAGCCGAGCTGAGCGCCGCGTCGCTGCGTGCGCGCCTGCTGTCGCGGCGGTCGGCTTAGTGACCGGCGCCGGCCTGATCGAGCTTGTCCTCGGCGGCCCGGATAGCGTCCTCGTCGCGCTCCCCCTGTCCGGGAGGGGTCGTGGCCTCGTGGGTCTTGCCACCGGGCGGGCTGGTGATGCTACGAGCCTCGTCGTCGGCCTGAGGGTCCTTTGACTGCTGTTCGTCGGTCATGCCACGGTCTTACCCACGAGCGGCGCGCGGCAACACATGGGACTCCCGGCGGCCGTGCTCAAGCTCTGACCGACCAACGAAGGTTGGAACGAGATGGCCCGGGCCAGCACCGGCTAGGTCGGCCCGGCGGGCCCTCACGCGAAGCGGGGGTAGAGGGTCATGCCGCCGTCGACAAAGAGCGTCGAGCCCACCACGTAGTCGCCGCCCGGGCCGGCCAGCCAGGCGATCGCGCCGGCGACCTCCTCGGGCGTGCCGAGGCGCCCCAGCGGGATCTGCTCCTCCTGCTCGCGTCGCTTGTCGGGATCCTCGATCAGCGCGTGGTTGATGGGGGTGAGGATCGCGCCGGGCGCCACCAGGGTCACGCGTACGCCGCGGGGCGCCAGCTCGCGCGCGATCGTCTGGGAGAACAGCTTCAGCCCTCCCTTGCTCGCGCAGTAGTGGGAGAAGCGCGGCCACGGGATGGTCTCGTGCACGCTGGACACCATCACCACGGCCGCGGGCGAGTCGCCGATCCGGCGCACCAGCTCGCGCGTGCAGAGGAAGGGCCCGGTCAGGTTGACCGACAGCACTCGCTCCCACTCGCCGAGCGGCATGTCCTCGAGCGGGTAGGGAGCCTCGACGCCCGCGTTGTTGACCAGCAGGTCCACCGGGCCCCCCAGCCCGTCCGCGGACTCGGCGAACAGCCGCTCTACATCGGCCTCGACCGACACATCCGCTTCCACGGCGAGCACGGCGACGCCTGCTGAAGACGCCGCGATCTCGCCTACGGCCGCGTCGGCCGGGGCACGGTCGCCGACGTAGTTCACGACCACCGACGCCCCGTCGGCGGCCAGGCGAGCCGCGGTGGAGCGCCCGATTCCGGTGGCAGCGCCGGTGACCAGCGCCCGGCGCCCGGCGAGTGGTGGGCGCTCGGTCAAGTTGCCGGGGGCCGGGCGAGGCGCCGCCCGGCCCTTGTGCGCCTCAACTCAAACCCGCGGCTCAGGTCTTGCGCTCGAGGTCAGCCACGTCGTCAGCGGCCGAGTCGGCCCTCTCCTCGGCACGGGCCTGCTTGTCCTTGGCGTTGCCCTTGGCCTCCTCGTTCTTGCCCTGGCGCCGCAGGGAGGGGTCGTCAGCCAGGTCGCCGGCGGCCTTCTTGGCGCGGCCCGTGATCTTGTCGATGATGCTCATTCTGGTGTGAGCTCCTAGGTCGGGTGAGGGTCGCTTACCCCACGAGCGTGCTCGGTAACCGAGACCGAACCATCGCCAGGTCGCTGCCTGGCGGCGAGCGCTCTTCCAGCTGCCGAAGGCCGCGAACACGTGGCTGAGCGGGGCAAGCTCGGGCTCCACGGCGGTCAGCTGCTGATAGTCGACCAGAGCGTGCAGTTGAGCGCGAGCGCCTTCAGCGGCGGCTGATCGTTTCTCGACGAACCGTTCCCTACCCGGGCGGCGGGAAACGCGCTACCGGCGCCCAGCGAGGAGGCGCCGGCGCCGGAATGGCGCGTTTGGCCTACCGGGACACGGGTAGCCGAGCGCATGGGGGGAGCGCTGATAGCAAGGGATTGGAGCGGCGGTGGCAGTCTCAAGCCAGGTAATCGACATCCGGATCGGGATTCTCCGCGCCGACGTGCGCCTGGAGCTGGCGGCGTCCGAGGACAGCCTGCCGGTCGTCCGTCAAGCGCTGCGATCGATCGGCGAGACCGTCGCCGCGGACGTAGAGGCGCTCGAGGACGCCGAGCTGGCGGTCACCGAGGCGCTCGCCAACGCGGTCGAGCACGCCTACGCCGGCGGTGACGGCGAGGTGCATGTCTCCTTCTGCCCGCGCGACGAGGAGATGCTGGTGTCGGTCCGCGACTTCGGGCGCGGAATGGATCCCGTGAGAGACCGGGGAAAGGAGAACGCCGGCTACGGCCTGGCGATGATCGAGGGGATCGCGCGCCGGCTCGAGATCCGCGGACCGGGCGGCACGGAGGTCGAGATGGTCTTCGGATTGGGGGTGGCCGACCCCGACACGGTCGATGGCGCGGCCCCCGGGGTGGCGCCGGCCGAGGGGATCCTGCGGCGGGTCGTAGCGGTTGTGGCTGCTCAGGTGGACATGTCGGTGGAGCGCGTGATGGAGGCTCTGCTGGTGGTCGAGCTGGCCGCGCGCCACGGGCTGCGCTATCTGATCGGCGAGCATGCGGAAATCCGCGTTACGCGCGGCGCAGCGTGCTTCGACCTTCGTCTCGGTCCGCTCGAGGGGGGCGGGGCGCGCAGGGCCCTCGAGGATTCCGACGTCCCCGTCGTGGGATCTGTGGTGGAGCGCCTGGCGGACGACGTGCGCGTCGAGCAGGGCCGTGCCCATGGCATCGACTGTGAGTACCTCGTACTGCGTATGGCCACCGAGCGCGGCTAGGCGTCCTCTCGGCTCGTCAGGCGATCTCGGCGGGGTCGGTGACGATCTCTAACCGGTCTCCGGCGCCCGTGAGCTCGAATACGCGAGCGACGCGCCGGCCCCCCTGCACGAGCACCATGCGACCGCCGGCGCCGCGCTGACGCTCGTCCAGGCGCAGCAGTAGCCGCAGCCCGCTGGAGTCGAGGAAGGTGACATGGCGCAGGTCGAGCACCAGCAGAGGGGGACCGCCGTTGAGCGGGCCCTCGAGGCGCTCCTCCAGCTCCGCGACCGTAGAGAGGTCGATCTCCCCCGAGAGCGCGGCATCGAGCCGTCCATTCTCGGGCTCGGAGAGGTCGACATCGAAGAGTTTCATGCGCGTGTCCGTTTGACCAAGCCAGGCCATCGATAAAGGCTCGCCCCCTGTTGTACAGGACGCGCGTCCCTGCGGGCGCAGCCCAGGGCCCGACATCCGAGTGATCCAGCAGGGCACCCCCTCCGCAGGAGTTGTGAGAGGCTGTAGCCCCCACTTGTGCGGGGACGCACAACCGGACTGAACCACCATAGGAGGATCATTCATGTCGAAGACCAGGACGCGGGAGCAGGGAGACGGCGAAGTAGCCGCTCTCGATCAGCTGGCCCGCGAGGACGCCGGGTCGCGCGCCCAGTTCCTGAAGATGGTTGGTGGTGCCGGCGCAGCCGGCGCGCTGGCGATCTTCGTTGCTGCGTGTGGCGGCGACGACAAGGAGGAGGAGCCGAGCGGCGGTTCCAGCCCCAGCAGCGACAAGCCCGCAGGCGGCGCAGCCAGCAAGGGCGATATAGCCATCGTCAACTACGCGCTGACGCTCGAGCACCTCGAGTCGGCCTTCTACCAGCAGGTGCTGGAGTCGGGTGAGATCAAGGACCCGAAGATCGGCGAGATCGCCAAGGGCATCGCCGAGGACGAGATGGAGCACGTCCAGGCGCTCACGGCGACGGTCGAGCAGCTGGGCGGCAAGCCCGCGAAGGCGCCGAAGACGGCGTTCGAGGATGTGATCGCCGGCGGACCGACGATGATCCTGAAGACGGCCGCCTCGGTCGAGAACCTGGGCGCGGCGGCTTACCTCGGTCAGGCCGGGAAGATCAAGAACAAACAGATCCTGGCCGCCGCGCTGTCGATCCACTCCAACGAGGGTCGCCACGCAGCCGTGCTCAACCAGGCCATCGGCGAGTCCATCGTCCCGGACGGCGCGTTCGCCAAGCCGGCCACGATGGAAGAAGTGCTGAAGGCAGTCAAGCCGTTCATCAAGGCCTGAACGGCGAGCGAAAGGAGCTTGTTATGTCGAAGACGATGACTCAGCCCGAGTTGGCTGCCATTGAAGTAAAGGGAATGACCCGCGAGGCGTTCATCATGCGTGGGGCGATCGCCGCCGGTGGGGTCTACGGACTCTCAACGGTCGCGCCGTTCGTGAGCCAGGCGATGGCTCAGGGGGGCGGGGGCGACCTCGAAATCCTGAACTTCGCCCTCACCCTCGAGTATCTCGAGGGGGCGTTCTACACGATGGCCGTGAAGAGCACGAAGGGCCTCTCAGGAGATGCGAAGGAGGTGGCCACCACGCTCCGCGACAACGAGCTGGAGCACGTGGACGCCCTCACCGCGACGATCAAGGACCTAAAGGGTAAGCCCGTCAAGGCCCCCGGCGTGGATTTCGCTGATGCGTTCGCCAGCCAGGACTCGTTCCTGGAGCTCGCGCAGACGTTCGAAGACCTCGGAGTGGGTGCCTACAACGGCGCCGGCCCGATGATCGAGTCGGTCGATGTGCTCGCCGCGGCGGGCTCCATCGTGCAGGTGGAGGCCCGTCACGCGGGTGTCATCCGCCTGCTGAGGGGCGAGAAGATCTCCCCAAGCGCGTTCGACAAGGGACTCGCGATGGAGGAGGTCCTCGGCGCGGCCAAGCCGTTCATCAAGGCCTAGCCGGACCCGAGGTCAGATCGCTTCGGCCGGGTCGCCGTCGCTCCTTCGGGGGCGGCAGGCGGCCCGGCCGTTTTCATTTCCCGTCGCCGGGTAGCTCTCCCGCCCGGTATGTTCTCGCATCACCACTCCGAGTTTTCGCTCGAGCGGATACTGGCCGAGCGCGAGGCCAGCGTCTCGGTCTGTCTGCCGGCTCGCGACGAGGCCGCGACCATCGGCGCGATCCTCGATTCGATACTGGGCCTTGCCGAGGCAGGCGCCGTCGACCAGGTCGTGGTGGTCGACAACTCCTCCGATGCCACCGCCGAGATCGCACGAGCCCGTGGGGCGGAGGTGTACCGCCAGGGCGACCTGCGCCCCGAGGCGGGTCCCGTGCTCGGCAAGGGCGACGCCATGTGGCGGGCGTTGGAGGTGCTCCGGGGCGACGTGGTGGTCTATGTGGACTCCGATTCGCGCGACTTCGGGGACCACTTCGTGCGCGGGCTGGCGGGGCCACTGCTGTGCGGCTCAGGGGTCTCCTTCGTGAAGGGCTTCTACCGGCGTCCGTCCGACGCGGCCCCCGGCCGGCGCCGGCCCGAGGGAGGCGGGCGCGTCACCGAGCTCACCGCCCGGCCGCTGCTGGCGGCCTTCTACCCCGAGCTCGCGTCGATGCGTCAGCCCCTCGCCGGTGAGATCGCCGCATGGCGCGAGCTGCTGGAGGCGCTGCCGTTCACCACTGGCTACGGAGTGGACGTCGGCCTGCTGATCGACGCCTGGCAGCGCTGTGGTATCCAGAGCCTCGCCCAGGTCGACCTCGATCAGCGCCAGAACCGCCACCGGCCGCTGTCAGAGCTCGCCCCGATGGCTGCCGCGGTCACCGACGCGATCGTACGCCGCGTGGGCCAGGGCGGCCGGCTGGTCGACGGTCACGACCCGGCCAGGCTCGCCGGGTTCATGCCCCACACCGTCGTGCGCCCGCCGGCAGCGGCGCTGCGTCCGGTCGCCGTCTAGCTGCGCAGCCCTATCCTCGCGCCGACCCCCGTGGCGATCTCGCGCAGGCGCAGGCGCCCGCCGGCACGGGGGGCCAGCGGGGGAGTGCCGAAGCCGGCACCGTGGCGGATGCCCTCGATCAGCTCCGCCAGCGCCTCCTCGGATGAGCGGTGCGCCCGCCATCCGAGCTCCTCGCGGGCACGGGTGGTGTCCATCAGGGGCGTGTCCAGTCCCATGTCGAGCCATGAGGGGTGGGTGGGCTGCAGGCGCAGCTGCCAGCTCACCTCCGCCGCGCGCCGGAGCGCGCCCCTGGGGACCTTGACCGGCCGGGCGCCGAGCAGGCGGCCCAGCCGTGCCGGGTCGAGTATGGGCTCGGCGGCGATGTTGAACGCGCCGCGCGCACCGTGGTTGACGGCGGCGAGCCGGTAGGCGTTGCCCACGTCGTGGGCGTGCACAGCTTGGAAGACCAGGCGCTCGGTGACCGGCAGCAACGGGATCAGACCCGGCCGGACCAGCGGGTTGGGCAGAAACGGACCGGCGAACAGCCGGCGTATCTCGGAGGCGGCGTCGCCTTTGAAGATCAGCCCCGGCCGCAGCCTCACCACCCGCCGGTCGGGATGCTCGACCTCGAAGCGGTCGAGGCGGCGCTCCACCTCGGCCTTGTGGCGGGAGTAGTAGGAGGTCTCGATCCCGTCCGTGGGCCAGCTCTCGTCCACCCTGCGGTCCTTGGGGCCGGGGGAGTAGGCGCCCACCGAGGATGCGTAGACCAGCGTGCCCACGCCCGCGGACCCCGCGGCGTGAAACACGCGGCTGCTGCCCTCCACGTTGGTGGCGCGCGTCGTGGCCTCGTCACGGGAGGGCTGGATCAGCCAGGCCAGGTGGATCACGGCGTCGGCGCCCTCAAAGATCGTCGCAAGGTCGGAATGCACTACGTCGGCCGGCACCCAAGAGGTCTTCGGCAAGGTCAGCGACGGAACCCGCCGGGCGACGCCCACCACCTCCTGCACGGTGGGATCCTGGCCGAGGGCGCGGAGAACGCTCGTGCCCACGTTGCCGGTCGCGCCGACCACCACGATGCGCATGAAGCCCGAGCTACCCGCCGCAAGCCGGCGGAAACCGCGGACACCACGCTAGTCCGCCTCCTCGCGCGGGGGCAGCTGGATCGACTCCTCCGCTCCGGCCACGCCCGCCGCGATCTCGCGCGTGCGCTCCAGCTCGGCGTTCAACTCGACTCCGAGCAGCACCGCGATGTTGGTGATCCACACCCACACGAGGAAGGTGACCACTCCTCCGAGGGTGCCGTAGGTCTTGTCGTAGGAGCCGAAGTTGGAGACATAGAACGCGAAGCCGATCGAGGCGAGGGCCCAAACGGCCACCGCCAGCGCGCTGCCGGGCGTGATCCAGCGAAAGCCGGGCAGGCGCACGTTGGGCGAGACGTAGTAGAGCAACGCGAGCATCGTGAGCACCACGGCCACCAGCGCCGGCCATTTGGCCAGGCCGTAGATCGTGACGGCCTGGTCGGTAAGCCCGAGCGCCTTGCCCACCGACTCAGCGACGGGCCCGCTGAGTACCAGGGCGACCACCACGAGCGCCGCCAGCAGCACCATGGCCAGCGTCACCGCGATCTGCAGCGGGCGCAGCTTCCAGAAGGGCCGCCCCTCCTGGACCCCGTAGATGCGGTTGGAGGCGCGCATGAACGCTCCCACGTAGCCCGAGGCGCTGTAGAGCGCGCCGAGCAGGCCGGCCACGAACAGCGCACCCGCGGTCCCCCGGTTGGACGTCAGGCTCTCGATCGGCCCGTTGAAGGTGTCGGCGGCGGTGCGCGGGCCCAGGTCGGAGACGATGTCGGTGAGGGTGGTGGTGGTGGACTTGGGGTCACCGAAGAGGCCCACGATCGACACCAGGGCGATCAACGCGGGAAAGAGGGCGAGGATCCCGTAGTAGGTGAGCCCCGCGGCCAGGTCGGTCACCTGATCGGAGCGAAAGCCGTCGAAGACGCGTCGCAGCGTCGCCTTCCAGCTGCTGCCGGCGAGCCCGGCCCGCGATGCCGGGCGGGTCTCAGGCGCCATCCGGGCGGTCAGACTAGTGCGCGGAGCGGCGCCCCCCTCAGGGCCGGTTGGCGCCCCGCTTTCCCATCCGGCCTCGTATCTGCTCGACCTTGCGCTTGCCCTCCGGGCTCTTCGCGTAGCTCTGGGCGCGCTCGGCGAGCTGGCGCCCCTTTGGGCTGCGGGCGAATCTCGCGAGCTTGCCTGCCAATCCTGCCATTGGTCTCTTCTCCTGGTCGGGGGTGCGGCGGTGTCTTGCCCCACACCGTAGAGGTCACGCCTACCGGAAGGGGGCAATCGGCGGAGGACGGTTTGCGCGCGGGCTCTGCGGGAACCTGAAACGCATGGAGTCCGAAACGCGTGTGCGCCTTGACGGCCTGCTGGCCCGCGGCGAGCCGGTGGGCTGCGTGAACCTCTCCGAGCTGAGCGAGGTCGCGCAAGAGCTCGATCTCTCCGACGAGGAGGCCGCTGAGCTCAATGAGGAGATCGACTCGCGTGGGTTGGAGGTGTCCGACGACTGCGGAAACGCCGGTGCCGTAGCGGGGCCGAGCTACGTCAACGCTGAGGTGGCGGGAATCACCAGCGACGCTCTGGCGCTCTTCTTGCGCGACATCCGCCGCTACCCGTTGCTCACCAAGGACGAGGAGGTCGCACTGGCCAAGCGGATCGAGCAGGGCGATCTCGAGGCCAAGGAGCGGATGATCAACTCCAACCTGCGCTTGGTGGTGTCGATCGCCAAGAAGTTCCAGGGTCACGACCTGCCGCTGATCGACCTGATCCAGGAGGGCATCTTCGGTCTGATCCGTGCGGCGGAGAAGTTCGACCACCGCCGTGGCTACAAGTTCTCGACCTACGCGACCTTCTGGGTGCGCCAGGCGATACAGCGGGGGCTCGCGAACAAGGCGCGCACGATCCGCCTCCCGGTGCACATCGGCCAGCGCGAGCGCAAGATATCCCGCACGCAGCGCGAGCTTGCCGTCAAGCTCGGCCGCGATGCCACCGACGAGGAGGTGGCCGAGGCAGCCGAGCTCACCGTCGCCGAGATCCAGGAGACGCGCGACGCCGCGCGCACCGTGACGAGCCTCGAGCGTCCGGTGGGCGAGGAGGATGGGACCGAGTTCGGGGATCTCCTCGCAAGCGACGAGCCGGGACCCGACGAGGAGGTGGATATCGCCCTGCGCCAGGAGGTGCTGCACGAGGTGATGGCTCGCCTGCCCGAGCGTGAGCGCAGGGTGATAGAGCTTCGCTTCGGTATCGAGGGCGGCGAACCGACTCCCTTGCGGGAGGCCGGTCAGCGGCTCGGCCTGTCCTCGGAGGGAGTCCGCAAGCTCGAGGCCCAGGCCCTGCGCCGGCTGGCGGACGAACGCGAGCTTGCGGGCCTGCGCGACGCGGCGTAGATAGAAACCGACCCTAAATAGGAGGCACGATGGCAACCGCAGCTAGTCAGGGAATCCTCAGCGAGGACATGCAGGCCGATCGCGAGAAGATCGTCGAGATGCTCAAGAAGTCGTACTTCATGGAGCTCGAGACGGTGATGAGCTACATCGCCAACTCGGTGAACCCCGACGGGCTTCTCGCCCGCGAGATCGCGGAGAGCCTCGAGGAGGACATCCAGGAAGAGCTGGGCCACGCCCAGGCGTTCGCTACCCGCATCAAGGAGCTGTACGGTGTCGTGCCCGGCTCGGAGGAGTTTGCGGCCGAGCAGTCCTTCCTTCAGCCCCCCGAGGACCAACTCGATCTCGCGCACGTGGTCAAGGGCGTGATCGCGGCGGAAACCGGTGCCATCGAGCATTACAATGCCGTGATCGAGTTCTCCAGCGAGCGCGATCCCGTCACCGAGGACATGGTGATCGGCATCCTGCGTGACGAGGAGGGCCACCGGCGCCTGTTCGAGGGCTTCCTGCGCGAACTCGAGCAGAGCAACAGCGCGATCAACGGATGACCGAGAGCCCGGAGAGCCCAGAGGACGCCGAGGCCGAGCGCAGGTCGAGGGCGGCGGCGGAGGCCGAGCAGGTAGAGGCGGCAGCTGCGGCGGCCGCAGCCATCGGCGGCCCCGACCCGATGCCCGGCGCCGATCCCGCCGAGCGGCCCGTGGCCGAAGGCGGGGGCGGCCAGGCAGAGGGCTTCGAGCAGGCCGAGGAGGCGCTGATCCGCCAGGCCTCCCACGAAGACAACCTCTCCGATCCGACCGCCGATGCCTTCACTCCCGAGGTGGAGTCCGACCGATCGGGCGCTGCCTTCTCGGAAGCCGACGAGGCAGATCCCAGCGAGGTCACCTCCGACCCCGGCGAGGGGCCGGACGATTCGGGTGAGGGCCCCGGAATGGCGGCCGAGCGTTAGCCGCCACGCAGGTCTTTGCCCATGGCCGTGAACGAGACCTACATCGCGGCTGTGCCCGACACGGTGTTCGACGTGCTCAGCGACCCCGAGAGCTACGGCCACTGGGTGGTGGGCTCGAGGGAGGTACGCGAGGCGGACCCCGAGTGGCCGGCGCCGGGCACGCGCTTTCACCACTCCCTGGGCTTCGGGCCCTTGACGGTCGGAGACCACACCGTCTGCAAGCGCTCCGAGCGGCCGAGGATGATCGAGCTTCAGGCCAAGGCCCGGCCGCTTGGCACCGCCCTCGTGCGGCTCGACCTCCGGCCCGAGGGCCGCGGGACCCGCGTGCGCATGCGCGAGGACCCGGGCGACGCGCTCACCTCGTTCGTGTTCAACCCCATCACGCACCTGCTGGTGCGGGGGCGCAACGCGGAGTCGCTGTCCCGTCTGGCCGAGCTGGCCGAGCGCAGGACGGCCGCTCCTTGAGAGGGCACTCAGCCCGGCTGGGAACTACGGCTAGGCGGCGTTGTCGGGGTTCCCGGTGGCCTCACCGGGATCGTCCGGCACGCCGGCGCTGTCCTCGGCCTCCTCCCGAGCGTCGTTAGCGCCTCCGGCGTCGTCCTCCACCACCTCGGGTGGCGCCTCCTCGGGCATCTGGTCGGATTCCTCGGTGCTGCCGGAGTGATCGGGGTCGCGTTCCATGACCTCGTATCTACCCTTCGCCCGAGCCGCCAAACGGGGTGTCGCCGAGTTGCTCCAGGAGCTCTTCGAGGGACTCGAAGACCGCCACGGCTCCGGCCTCCTTCAGCTCCTCACGTGAGAATCCACCCGTGAGGACCGCGACCGTCGGCACGTCGGCTCTGGCGGCGGCCTCGCAGTCGAAGGTGGAGTCTCCGAGCATCACCGCCCCGTCTGAGCCCTCTACCTTGTCGAGTGCGGCCTTCACCAGGTCGGGCGCGGGCTTGGTCACCTCCACGTCGCCGGACATCGTCCATGCGTCGGCCAGCTCGCGGGCGTCGAGCAGATCGAGGTAGTGGTCGACCTCGGCCTCGTTCGCCGAGCTGGCCAGCACGACGGCGTGGCCTTCGTCCTTCAGGCGCTGGACCAGCTCTCGCGCGCCGGGCAGCAGCTCGGCCTCTTCGATCAGCTCGAAGTAGCGGTCCTTCTCGGTGGCACGCACGTCCTCGCCGTGCTCGGCCTCCCAATCGTCGCCCGCCAGAGCCGGCACGAGCTGATCGCCCCCCATACCGATGCTGCGGTGGATACGCCAAATCGGCAGGACCAGGCCGTGACTCCGGAACGCTCGGTACCAGGCGACGGCGTGGTGGTAGTTGGTGTCGACGAGCGTGCCGTCGATGTCCAGTATCGCGGTGAGGGCCATCGACCGGCGTTACCCGTACCGCCGGGCTGGAAACGGAGCCTCGTTTGTCCCCCGCGCCGCGGGGTACCCGCCGCAGATGCACTCACCCACGCTCGAGATCACCGAACCAGCCCCGCCGGTAGGCCCCGACCCGGTGGGCCCCACGATCCCCGACTCGCCGATCGATCCGCCCGAGCCCGCGCCGGCCGGTCCCGACATACCCGAGCCCTCCCCGCCCGAGCAGCCCGACGTGGATCCTCCCCTGGTTCCCGAGACCGACCCCAAGGGCCCCGAGACCGGTTGACCTTGGGGTCACCGGACGCCATACTCCAGCGAGACTGCAGGGCGCCAGTGTCGGAGGGGGACCGGCGGTAGGAGCTCAGCAGCGCAGACAGGAGGGACCGCTCCGGTTCGGACCGAGCCAGGGCGACCTCGGTCGATGCTTCCTACCGAGAGGCGCAGCAAATGCCTTCTTCAGTTTCCGCCGGGCCGGAATCCGAGGTGCTCCTGCTGCGCCGCTATCACGACGGCGATCTCTCGGTCCGCGACGGGCTCGTGCGAACCTACATGCCCCTCGCCCGGCGGCTGGCCGGCCGTTACCGGCACACCGGTGAGTCTCAGGACGACCTCGAGCAGGTGGCCTACCTCGGCCTGATCAAGGCCATCGACCGCTACGACTCCGATCTCGGGCCCTTCGCGCGCTACGCGGTTCCCAATATCATGGGCGAGCTCAAGCGCCACTTCCGAGACAAGGGCTGGGGCATCCACGTGCCCCGATCGCTGCAGGAGCGCTGCCTGAAGATCAATCAGGCGGTCGAGGAACTCTCCGGCCGGCTCGGGCGCTCGCCGTCTGCGCTCGACTTGGCAAAGCACACCGGGTTCACGCTCGACGAGGTCTCGGAGGCGCTCGAGGCCTCGAGCGCCTACTCACCCGCGGCGCTGGACGCGCCACACCCCGGCGATTCCGACGGGGACCGCACGCTCGGCGACAGCCTGGGCGACAACGATCCGGGCTTCGAGTACGTAGAGCTGGGCAGCGCCCTCGCGCCGGCCTTCAAGGCCCTTCCCCGCCGCGAGCAGACGATTCTGCACCTGCGCTTCATAGAAGACCTCACGCAGTCGGAGATCGCCGAGCGCGTGGGGCTATCGCAGATGCACGTGTCGCGCTTGCTGCGACGGTCGCTCGAACGCCTGAGCGCGGCCGCCGAGCGCCAGGCGCGTTAGGGCGCCGCGGGCCGCTCAGGCCACCTTCTCCACCGCGTAGGAGTCGCGGTCGTCCTCGAGCAGATCGAGCACGGCCTGTTCCACCGAGCGGTTCAGGCGCGGCCAGTCGCCGGTCTCGGCCGCCATCTCGGGTAGCACCCCCGCGATGGTCACCCCTCCGTCGTAGCGGTCGAACACGCGCGGGTCGATGTAGGAGGCCCGGCACACGGCGGGGGTGTTGCCGAGGTAGTGGGCGACCTCGTCTATCGCCCGCTTGATCGCCCGCTTGCGCGCGGTCTTGGTGCCCCGAGCCATCTCGCTGGATACCGACAGTGCCAGCGCGGCCAGCACCGTCGCGTTCCAGGTACGGAAGTCCTTGGCCGAGAAGTCCCCGCCCGAGGCCCGTTTCAGGTACTCGTTGATGTCGGCCGACTTCACGTCGGTCCAGCGGCTGCCCCGCTTGTACGCCAGCAGCTCGGGTCCGCCGCCGCGACGGCGCTTGAGCGCGGCCACGAGGGCGAGCACGTCCTCATCGATCAGCTGGTGCACCCGAGGCTTGCCGCCCTTGGCGTCGTACTTGAAGGTCACGGCGCCCTCGCGCACCGTCACGTGGTCCTTGCGGATAGTGGCGAGGCCGTAGGTTTCGTTCTGCTCGGCATAGCCCTCGGACCCGATGCGGAAGAAGCCGCGGTCGAGCAGGCGCACCGCACCGCCGAGCACCCGGTCGCGGGACATGTCATCGCGGGCGAGATCCTCGTCCACCCTGGAACGAACCAGCGGGAGGACGCGCGCGAACTCCATCATGGAGTCGAACTTCTCGGCATCGCGGCGCTCGCGCCAGCGGTCGTGGTAGCGGTACTGCTTGCGTCCCGCGGCATCCGTGCCGGTGGCCTGGATGTGGCCCATCGGGAAGGGGCATATCCACACGTCCTTCCAGGCCGGCGGGATCACCAGGGCACGGATTCGTTCGAGCGTTTCCTCGTCGGTCACCGTCCGGCCGTCGTCGAGGTACTGAAAGCCCCGGCCCCGCCGGCGCCGCGTGATCCCCGTACCAGCGCAGTCGACGCGCCTCAGCCGATTCACGAGGCGAGATGCGCAGTCGGTAGCGTGGCCTGGGGCGAGCCCGTATGAGCGATCGAGGAATCACAACCGCAGCCGGCCTGGATACGAGTCCTGGGGCTCTCATCGAGAGCCTGTTCGCCGGCGCGGAGTTCGGCCTTGCTCTCCTGGACGCGGAGCTGCGGTTCGTAAGGGTCAACGCCGCGATGGCACACATCAACGGCTTGGCGGTGGAGGATCACGTCGGTCAGACGATGGCACAGGTGTTGCCTGAGCTTGCGGACGTGCCGATGCAGGCCTGCCGTCAGACGCTGGAGACGGGGCGGCCGATTCACGACCTCCGGATCTCGTTCGGCCCCCGCAACGACGCCGCCGTGCGCACCTTCGACTGCAGTTACTACCCGGTCTCCGAAGCCGGCGAGGTCATTGGGGTGTGGGCGACGGTCAGGGAGGCCACCGAGCAGCGGCGGGCAGACACGCAGGAGGCGCTCTTGGCGGGCGAGCTGGCCGAGCAGCGAGGGATCGCCGAGGAGGTCTTCGCGCGTGCGCCGGCGGGCATGCTGCTGCTGTGGGGCCCCGAGCTGGTCGTGCGAGCCCGCAACGGGCAGGCGCTCGAGCAGCTGCCCGACAGGGGAGAGCTCATCGGCCGGCGGATCGCGGACGCCTATCCGGAGGTGCGGGCGCTGGCCGAGCAGGTCCCCGAGGCCGTGCTCGGGAGGTCTGAGTCGCTTCACTGCGAGGACATTCCGCTCGCCTTCGGCGGTGAGCAGGCACTCGAGGGCGATCGCTACTACACGCTGACGGCGGTACCGGTGCCCGGCTCCGACGGCAGGGCCGCCGGGGTGCTGGTGGTCGGCCAGGAGACCACGGAGGCGGTACGCCGCCGGCGCGCGCTCGAGCAGGAGCTCGAGGACGAGCACCGGATTGCGACCGAGCTCCAGGTCAGCCTGATGCCCGATCGTCTGCCCAGCGTTCCCGGAGCGGATATCGCCTCCGGCTTCCGGCCCGCCGGGGACGGGCACGAGATCGGCGGCGACTTCTTCGATGTGTTCCCGATGGGGTCTGAGTGCTGGATGATGGTGATCGGTGACGTGTGTGGAAAGGGCGCCGAGGCGGCTGGGCTCACCGCCCTGGCGCGCTACACACTGCGCGCGGCCGCGATCCAAGAGGGGCCGGAGCCCGTGCAGCTGCTGGTTCAACTCAACAAGGCCGTCACGCGCCAGCACGACGACTTCAGGTTCCTCACGGCGGTCTGCGCGTTTCTCGAGACGGGCGAGAGCCGCGATGAAGGGCTGAAGGTGACCCTCGCGGTCGCAGGCCATCCGTCTCCTCTGAGGGTGAGCGCCGACGGTGAGGTCACCAGGGTCGGCGGGCGCGGCCCCCTCATAGGGGTGTGGGAGTCGGTGTCCGATCTGCGGGAGGAGGTGGTGAACCTCGGTCCCGGCGACCGGCTGGTGCTCTACACCGACGGCGTGGTCGAGGCCGTACCGCCCGACGCCGAGCTGGGTGAGGAGGGGCTCGCCAAGCTGCTGGCCACCACCCCCGGCCAGACGGCGGCGGCCACCGTGGCCGCGATCGAAGCTGCGGTGCCCGCGAGCGCGGCGGGCCCGCCCCGCGACGACATCGCCGTGCTCGTGGTGCGCCCGCAGCCCGCAAGAGACCGGTAATCAACCCTCGCTACGCTGAACCAATGCTCGAATTTCTGACCGGCCGAAAGTCCACGATGCCCTCTCCCGAGGATGCCCTTCCGGGTCGCGACACCCCGATCGTCGCTCCCGGCGACCACGCGGTGCTGGGAACTCCGATGGCTCCTCCGTTTCCCGAGGACACCGAGCACGTGGTGGTCGGGATGGGCTGCTTCTGGGGTGCGGAGCGCGCGCTCTGGATGCTCGGTGGCGCGTACACCACCGCGGTGGGCTACGACGCCGGATCCACCCCCAACCCCACCTACCAGGAAGTGTGCTCCGGACGCACGGGCCACAACGAGGTGGTGCTGGCGGTCTTCCGCCCCGCCGAGCTCTCCTTCGAAGAGATCTTGCGCAGCTTCTGGGAGGGCCACGATCCCACGCAGGGCATGCGCCAGGGCAACGACCGGGGCACGCAGTACCGGTCGGGCATCTACACGAGCTCCGACGCCCAGCAAGAGGCCGCCCTGGCCTCCCGCGACCGCTACGCCGAGGCCCTGTCCGCGGCCGGCCGCAGCGGCGAGATCACCACGGAGATCCTGCCTGCGGGCGAGTTCTACTACGCCGAGGAGTACCACCAGCAGTACCTGCACAAGAACCCGGGTGGGTACTGCGGCATGGGCGGCACCGGGGTGAGCTGCCCCGTGGGGCTCAACGCCGGGGCGTAGCGCTCGTAGCCCCCGAGAACCGAGTGGGTCAGTTCAGGCGCGGGTCCGCCGGCATGCTCGCCATCAGCGCGTACGCCCCGCCCATCCGTCCGAGCACGACTGGCCACAGGTCACCGTCGGCGAAGGGGTCCTCAGGGGCCGCGGGGGAGGTCAGCCAGGCGTCCGCGGCCAGTTCGGCGTCCAGCTGGCCCGGGCCCCAGCCGGCGTAGCCCGCGAATACCCGCAGCCGTCGCAGATCGGGGTCGGGACGGTCGGGGTCGAGCAGGCCCACCGCGCCCATCACCGGGGTGCCGACCTGCTCGGGATCCCCGAAGTCACCGAGAGCGAACACGGCCTCCGGCTCCACGGGTCCGCCGGCGTGCAGCACATCCCCGTGGCCGGCCAGCCTGGCCAGGTCTGGCACTGCGTCCGCCACCTCGGTCTCGGTGGGCCGGTTGAGCACCACTCCCATCGCTCCCTCGTCTCCGTGGTCGAGTACGAGCACCACGCTGCGCCGGAAGTAGTCGACCAGTTGGGGGGCGGCGATCAGGAGCTGTCCACGAAGGGAGTCCACGGCACGGTAGTTCCCGGCAGCGCCGCTTCCACACCACGATGCCCGGATCAGCGGGAGTGGGGGCGCTTTGCGGCAACGTCGGAACTGAGCACTAGCCTGCCGTTTCTTGCGCCTGATCGTCGCCCGCTGTGAGGTCCGCTACACCGGTCGTCTGACCGCTGTGCTGCCAGAGGCACTGCGGCTGCTGATGTTCAAGTCCGATGGGTCGGTGATGGTGCACGCGGACACGGGCGCCTTCAAGCCCCAGAACTGGATGACGCCTCCCACCGTGATCGAGGAGGAGCCTGGGCGGATCGTCGTGCGCAAGCGCGCGGGCTCTTCCGAGGACCGCCTCGAGATCGTCGTGGCCGAGGTGATCTCCGACGTGTCGCACGACATGGGCGAGGCCGCGGCGCTGGAGAAGGAGGGAGTGGAGCGCGAGCTGCAGGAGCTGCTGGCCCACGCGCCCCAGCACTGCGGCGAGGGCTTCCGGCTCGTGCGCCGCGAGTGGCCCACCGACATCGGGCCGGTCGACCTGATGTGCCGCGACTCCCGTGATGGCTGGGTGGCGGTCGAGATCAAGCGCGTGGCCACGATCGACAGCGTCGAGCAGCTCACCCGCTACCTGCAGCGCATCGCCGCCGACCCGGCCTTTTCCTCAGCCTGCCGCGGCGTGCTGGCGGCGTCGCAGATCAAGCCCCAGGCCCGGGTGCTGGCCGAGGCGCGGGGGATCGCTTGCGTCGAGGTCGATCCGGCGGTGTTGCGCGGTGAGCGGGTGCCGGATCTGACGCTGTTCGCCGCCTGAGCGTGAGCGCTTAGTCCTCCCTCAGGAACGGCAGCGCCGTCAACGCCCCGGGCGCCACGGCGCACGGGGCTTCGGGCCACGACGCCACGGCACACCACGCTTCGGGTCACGACGCCATGGCACACGAGGCTTCGGCACACGACGCGACGGCACACGACGCCACGGTACGACGCGTCGCTTCTGGCCCTTGCCGTTCACCGCCGCGGGCAGCCGCGCCAGTGCCGACCGCCACGCGGGCTCGCGCTGCGTCCGGCCGCGGGCCAGCGCCGCCCCGCCGAGTCCCAGTGCCGCCAGCCCCGCGGCGATCACCCCCGGGCGTGAGAGCAGGCTGCGGAACTGCGACTCGACCTCGGGCCACAGCTCCCCCTCGACCAGCTCGCCCGCCGCCTCCGGGGTCGAGGCGAGCTCCTTCACTGAGATCGGCGCGCCGAAGGCCACCTGCACCCGGCGCGGCCGGGGGATCGGCCCGAACCACAGCCTGTCGGTGCCCGTGATGGCCGCCGGGACGATCGGTGCTCCCGCCTCGATGGCCAGCCGCGCGGCGCCGCGGCGCGGCTGGCCGAGGGAGTCGGGCTCGCGCACGCGGGTCCCCTCGGGAAACAGCGACAGCAGGCCCCCCTGGTCGAGGATCGCTCGTGCGGTGTCGAGCGCATCCTGGTCAGCCTCGCCCCTTCGCACGGGAAAGGCGCCCAGCCTCACCAGCAGCGGGCCCTTCCACCCCTCGAACAGCTCGGACTTGCCCATGAAGCGCAGGTGCCGCCGCGTGGCCGCTCCGATGAAGAACGAGTCCCAGAAGCTCTTGTGGTTGGGCGTGATCACCGCGGCCCCCGACTCGGGCAGCTGCTCCGCCCCCGTGATCCGCAGGCGAAACCAGAGCCGGAAGAAGGCCACACTGACGGCACGCACCAACGCGTAAAGGACCCGAGACGGGCCGCGCTCTCGAGCGCGGCGGTGAGCCTCCGAGTTGGTCACAGCTCAACATTAGAAGCCGGGCGTCCGGGTAGGTTGGTTGCCCATGGAACAGCAGCGCGGAATCGGCACAGTGGCCTACCGGGCGGTCCTACTCGCGGCCGGGCTGCTGCTGTTCGGCATCCTCTTCCACGAGCTGGTCACGCTGCTGCTGGCGATCCTGATCACCGTGATCGTGGCCATCGCCCTGTCCGCGGTGGCCGACCGCCTCGAGCGCCGGAAGGTGCCGCGTGCGATCGGCGCGCTGATCGCTCTGGTGCTCGGGCTGGGGGTGGTGGCCGGGGTATTCGCCCTGGTCATCCCCGCGTTCGTGGAGCAGAGCAGCGACTTCGCCGAGACGGTGCCGGCCAACGTCGACGACCTGCGCGACCAGGTTGGCGACCTGACGGGCGCCAAGCCCAACGAGATCGCGGATCGCGTCCAGGACTTCACCCAGCGCTACACCGACGATCCCAGCCTGCTGATCGGCCCGCTGGCCTCGATCGGGCTGGGGGTGGCGGGCGTGCTGGCGGCGCTCGTCCTGATCCTGATCACCGCGTACTACATGGCGATCGATCCCCAGCCGCTGCTCGACGGCGTGCGCCGGGTCGTGCCCCCCGCCTACCGCCCGCGCGCCGACCACATAATGCGGCGGCTGCGCAGCTCCTGGGTCGGCTGGATGCAGGGCGTCGCGGCCGACATGCTGATCTCCGGGATACTGCTCTACATAGGGCTCACGATCGTGGGCCTGGACTTCGCGATCTTCTTCGCCGTGCTGGCGGCGCTGCTGGTAGTGGTCCCGTACTTCGGGGGGATCGCGGGCGGCATCCCGCCAGTGCTGTTCGCCCTCACCGAGTCCCCCGGCAAGGCTCTCGTGGTGATGGGCGTCTACGCGCTGGTACAGCAGGTCGAAGGCAACCTCACGATCCCGCTCGTGATGTCGCGCACGGTGAAGCTGCACCCGGCCGTGATCGCGGTGGGCGTGGTGGTTGTGGGCCAGCTGTTCGGACTGCTCGGCCTGGTCGTGGCCGTACCGATCCTGTCGATGATGGTGATCCTCGTCGAAGAGCTGTGGATCGGTCCGATGGAGGAGGCGGATCGTCTCGACGAGCGTGGCCCGATGGGGGTCCCGCCATCCTCGGAGGTGGCCGAGACGGCCGCCTCGCCGGCCCCCTGACGGTCAGAGCTTGATCACCGCGATCACGAACGACGCGATGCAGCAGACCACGATCACCACCTGCATGTAGATCCAGAACTTCGGCATATACTCAGATTGTGACCATCGGGGCTTCGATCTTCATTGCGGCGGTGGGGGCCATCCTCCGCTACGCCGTGAACGGAACCGTCTCCGGCATAGACATCCCAACGGTGGGAACGATCTTGATCGTCGCCGGTCTCGTTGGCCTGCTGGTCGGGCTGGCGCTGGAGTTCTCCGGTCGCGACCGCGACCGCGGAGCGCCGCCCCGCGACCGCTACTGACGTCCAAGGGGGCGGGTGGCCCCCTGTGTCATCTCATTCGATCAGAGCTTGGCGCAGCGCGATGGCCACCGCGTGCACCCGGCCGTCGGCCTCGAGCTTGGTGATCGCCCGCTTGGTGTCCGCCTTGACCGTCTCGGCCGAGAGCCCGATGCGGTAGGCCACCTGCTCGGTGTGCAGGCCCTCGGCCAGCAACTGCAAGATCTCGCGCTCGCGCTCGGAGAGCGGGGTGTCGGTCACCTGCTGGGTCATGAGAAGCGCGGGGGAGAGCGAGGGATCCACGAAGGCGTCGCCGTCGCTCACCGTCCGGATCGCGCGGATCAGGTCCTCGGGTGGCGAGCCCTTCATCACATAGCCGCGGGCACCGGCGGCGATCGCGTCCGAGAGCAGCCGCTTGTCGCCATAGGCGGAGAAGACCACGGTGCCGGCGGCGGGCGCTGTCTGGCTGATCCGCTTGACGGTCGAGATGCCGTCGATGCCCGGCAGGCGGACATCCACGATCACCACCTGGGGTGAGTGGCGCCCGAGCGCGTCTATGGCTTCCTCGCCCGAGGTGACCGACTCGATCAGCTCGATGTCCTCGGGTCCGTCCAACAGCAACTCGAGGCCGTGGCGGACCGCCGGATGGTCATCGACTGCGAGACAGGTGATCGAGGCGGCCATGCCTGCCATCGTAGCTCCGACGCTAATCGCGCCGCAAGGGAGGCGGGGCGGCCGGGTCCCGGAGTGCCGCCGCCACGTCGAGCAGGCCGTGGCCGTAGCGGTCGTCAACGCCCGGCTCTCCGATGTCGCGGGCGCTGCCCTCGAGTAGACGCTCGACGTCGGCGGGCCGCGGGTTTGGCCCGAGCCGTTGGCTGGCCACCACCAGCGCGGCGGCTCCGGCCACGTGCGGCGAGGCCATAGACGTGCCTTCGTAACCACGCGGGAGCCCGAACCTGCGCACGCTGGTCGTAAAGGTCTGCTGGAAGATGAACGGCCCGCGCTCCTTCGGCCGGCACACCGCGGTGTCATAGGCATTGTCTGAGTTGGAGGCGTCGGGGCCTCCGCCGGGCGCTGACAGATCTGTACCGGCGCCGCTGTTGGAGTAGTCGGCCTGGCAGCCGCGGATGGTGGTGGCCGCCACGCCCACCACCGAGCGCGCGCGAGCGGGGTAGGCCACGAGGCTGTGGCTCTGGTTCCCGGCCGCCGCGACCACGACGACGCCCTTCCTGCGGGCGTAGCGCAGCGCGGACACGATGTCGGGGATCTGCGAGGAGCGCACGGAGGCGTCGAACTCCAGGCTGAGGTTGATCACATCTACGTTGCGGCGGGCGGCGAAGCGGATTCCCCGCGAGATCGAGAAGGTGTCGCCCGAGCCGAAGGCGTCGAGGACCCGCACCGGCATGATCTTGGCCATGTAGGCGATGCCCGCGGTTGCCACGCCGTTATTGGTGGTCTGGGCGATGGTGCCCGACACGTGGGTGCCGTGTCCGTTCTGGTCGTTGGGGTGCCGGTCGAAGTCGACGAAGTCGTAACCGGGAACGAAGTGCCGGAGGTCGGGAGCGCGCCGGTAGCGGCCCCAGTTCTGGTAGGCGACCCCGGTGTCGAGCACCGCCACCACGGCCCCGGCTCCGCCGGGCGCGCCGCGGGCGGCGGCGAGATCCCATGCCTCAGGCATGTTGATCCCGAAGGGCCCGCTCAGGTTCCACTGCCTGGAGAAGGCCGGATCGTCGGGCGCGAACCCGCTCGCACGGGCCAGGTAGTTCGGGCGCGCGTAGGCCACGCTCGGGTCGTCCTGCAGCTCGTCGACGGTCCGGCGCACCGATTCGCCGTCCTCGATCTCGAGCTGGGCCGTCCCGCTTGGCGCCTCGAGCTTCGCCTCGGCGCCCGTGGTCTGTTCCAGCTTCTGCTGGGTCTCACCGGAGGTACCGTCGCGGTACTTCACGATCACCTCGCCCGGGACATAGGTCGAAGCCCCTGCCGTGGAAGCACAGAGCAGAACGGCTGCGGCCAGGGCCGCCGGTAGCAGGAGGAAGCGTTTCATGGTCTACGGTCCGTCGCAGTGTACGTCGGGGACAACACCCGGACGGTGGTGAAGTTGTTACGGCGGTGGTGAAGTTGTTACGTTCTCTCGACCCGCTGGCGGCCTGACTTGACGCGGGCACCGTTCTTTGGACGCGACGAGTACTTCATGCGCCTCGCGCTACGTGAGGCGGAGCGGGCCACCGAGCACGACGATGTCCCCGTGGGCTGCGTGGTGGCCGCGGGCGGGGAGCTGGTGGCCGCCTCCCACAACGAGCGCGAGCTGCGCGGCGATCCGACCGCGCACGCCGAGGTGCTCGCTCTGCGGGAGGCATCACGCCGCACCGGTGGCTGGCGGCTCGACGGCGCGGTGCTCTACGTGACCCTCGAGCCGTGCGCGATGTGCGCGGGCGCGATCGTCCTGGCGCGCATGCCGCGCGTGGTCTTCGCCGCCACCGATCCGAAGGCCGGGGCCGCCGGCAGCGTGCTCGACGTGCTTGGCGAAGCCCGGCTCAACCACCGCCCGGTGGTTGCGGGCGGCCTGCTCGCGGTAGAGGCGGCGGACTTGTTGCGCTCCTTCTTCGCTGCGCGCCGCTGACCCGGAGCCCGTGCCGGGGCGGCGGCCTACGGGTCGATCGCCAGAGCCCGGGGGACGCGGACCAGGCGGAAGGGCTCGACCCGGACGACCGCCGCGGCCAGCGAGCCCCGCGCCCGGCGCTTGAACCTGGCCCGCACCTCGCCGTTGGCCGACACCCTCACCACTACTGGCGAAGCGCCGCCGCCTGACACGCGCAGGCTTCCGCTCAGCCGCGGTCCCGCGGTGACCTTGAGCTTGCCCGTCACCCGCACACGGGGCAGGTACCGGTAGCCGGTCAGCTTGATCGTGCTCGTGCGGGGGTCAAAGGACAGGCGTCCGCCTCGGAGACCGCCGGCCCGAACGCTCCCCGAGCCGTCGATCACCTGAGCGAGGGCGTCGTCGATAGTGCGGGTAGTGGCCCTGAGGGTGCGCCCGCGCACGCCCTTGGATCCGAGTGGCTTGAGCCCGCGCAGCGACAACGGCGCCCGGGGAGCCACGGGAATCAGCCGCGGCTGCGGCGGGCAGGCCGTGGGTGGGGTCCCTCCCGCCAGGAAGGTGAAGCCCGCGAACGCGGCGCAGCCTGAGACATCGGTGCCCACCACCGAGTGCCCGACATAGGGGATCGGCAGCAGCTGCGCGTTCGGATAGCCGTCGGCCACCGAGCGGGCGGTTTCGAGTGGCGTGCGGAAGTCCTCGACGCCGCTGAGTACCAGGGTGGGCGCAGGCGGGGCGGGCGCTGTGATCGGCGCGGGCGGCGAGACCGCGGGCCAGCGCAGGCAGTTGGGCGTGGCGGTGCCGACCCCGACCGCAACCTGCACCCCGAAGGGCCGGAACGCCTGGGTACCCAGCGCGCTCAGGCGCTGATCGAGCAAGCGGTCGCGCTCCGCGGTGGGAGCGGACGCCGGACTCCACGGAAATGGCGATTCCCCGCAGAGCGTCACCGTGTTGGTAACGAAGTTGAGCTCTTCGACCTTCTCGGCCTGGGCCGCCCCGGCGCCCAGGCTGGGCGACGCCAGCGCGCGCAACAAGGGGGCGGAATCGCCCCGCACGGCCGAGCGGTAGGCGCTCGGCAGCTGCGCGCGCAGCGAGGCGGCGAGATCAGAGGAGATGGTCAGGCCGTAGAGGTCGCCCAAGGTCAGCTTCACCCTGCGCGCCCGCCCGCGGGAGTCGAATGTCCTTCCCCTCAGCGGCCGCTTGCGCAGCCGTTTGGCGAGCCGCGACAGATCGCGCAAGGACGACTTGGTGAACGGACACGAGTTACCAGCGCAGATCGAGCGCAGCACCCTTGGAAGCGCGCCGAGGCGCTGCAGGTCGAGCGGGTCGGTGCCCAGCAGCGACGAGGGGGAGTCCAGCAGCAGACGGCTGACCCCGGCGGGATAACGGCGCGCGTACTCGCCGGCCACCCGCCCCCCGTATGAGACCGCGTACACGGCCAGCGGCGGGCCTCCGACGGCCCCTCTCACCGCCTCGATGTCGTCCACCGAGTCGGAGGTGCGGTAGAAGTTGCGCGCCGCCCCGAGCTGGCGCCCGCACCGCGCCGAGGCCTGGATCAAGGACTCGTTCTTGGGCGAGTCGAGCGCCGGGCATCGCAGCGGCCCGGACAGCCCGGTGCCGCGCTGGTCGAAGGTCAGAAGGTTGTAGTTGGGCAGCAGAGTGCCAAAGTCGGCGGCCAGCGACCTCAACCCAGGCGTGGCGGCCTGCCCGGGACCGCCCGCGATGAAGAGCACCGTTCCCTGGGCCGGTCCGACGCGGGCCGGCACGATGCGCGCGGCCAGGTTCACCGTGCCCGGCACGGCCCCCGAGCGATCGAGGGGGACGGGGACGGTGTCGCACAGGAAGGCGGGGTTATCCGGGCAGGCAGCGAAGGCTGCCCCAGCCGTGGGCGCGCCCGCCAAGGCTCCGATCCCGGTGGCGAGGAGGCCCAGCGCTACCGTCCACCGCCGCCTGGCAGTGCCCGCCCTGACGCCCATGCGGCCCTTCCCCTCGGTAGCTCCTCCGTACCGATCTGAGCTTGACCAAGGGGATGCGCGCTGTCAAGCGGGACCCGAGCCCGCGAGCCGCTAGCCTCTCCGCCGCGTCCCAGCACGCGCCTCGGAGGGGTGCCGGAGTGGTTGAACGGGGCGGTCTCGAAAACCGTTAACGGGCGTAAGCTCGTTCGAGGGTTCGAATCCCTCCCCCTCCGTTTGCAGGCCGAGAAGTCGCTGCGTCGACGCGGCGCCCGACATCGCGGGTTCTGGGCTGATCGCGAACCTCGTCGAGCTCACCGGCGACCCGGCGAAGGTCCTTCGATCGCCTTTTTCAGGGCCTGATGCGTATGCGCATGTCTAGATGCGATCTTCATGCTAGGTTGGCATGGTGCCCAAGACCGTGCAGATCCGCGACCTCGATGACGAGGTCTACGCGGGCCTAGCCCGACGCGCCGCCGAGGCCGGTGTCAGCGTGCCCGAGCTGCTGCGGGTCGAAGCCACCCGCCTCGCCGCACGGCCTAGCCTGGAGGAATGGCTCGCGCGAACGCGGCGCCGCTCCTCGCCGCTCGGGCGTCTTGAGGTCGTGGCGGCGCTTGACGAGCAGCGCGGCCCGTGGCCCGATGCTGGTCGTTGACGCCTCCTGCCTCTTCGAAGTGCTGATCGGGGGCCGGAGCGCGGAGGCCATCCGGGATCGGCTGGCACGCGACAGCGACCACGCGGCCCCGCACAGCGTGGACGTCGAGGTCTTCGGTGTCGTCAGGCGTGAGCACTCGCTTGGTCGCCTTGATCGCACCGAGGCCGCGCAGGCGGTCGAGGACCTCGAGGCGTGGCCCGGCGAGCGGTTTGGTCACCGCCTCCTGCATTCTCGGGCGTGGCAGCTGCGAGACACCGTGCGCGGCTGGGACGCTATGTACGTGGCGCTCGCGGAGGCGCTGGGCGCGACGCTAGTCACCCTCGATCGACGCCTTGCGGGCGCGAGCGGTCCCGGCTGCCCGATCGAAGTGATCGACCCCGCCTGACCCGGAGGCTCAATCGCGTGCCGGCCGGGAGGTGCAGATCAGGACGCCCGTGCCGGCCGTCTGGTCGAGACAAGCTCGAGCGGGCGGGCCTGGCCGTCGCCGGGGAAGACACGTTTGCCGCCGCCGAGCAGGATCGGCTCGATTATCAGCACGTACGCGTCAACGAGGTCGTGCTCGACCAGCTGCGCGGCGAGCGACGCTGCTGCCCCAGAGACCTGCAGCCCCTTGCCGTCACGTGCCCGCAGCTCACGTATCGCACCGATCGCGCCAGGAGACCATCAAGCGGAGGGTGCAGCCGTACTTCGTTCTCGAGGGCAACATCTGCGCGCTGTTGGCCGCCAGGGACCACGTCAACGTCTTCCTGTACGACGGCGGCATCGTCGCCGATCCCGAGGCGATCATCACCGCCGGCCACGAGAACAAGACCGCCCGGACGGTCGCGTTCCGGGACGGCGAGCCGATCAACGAGCCCGCGCTGAAGGCGATGTTCGAGCAGATCATCGCCAACAACCGAGCCGGAGGCTGGCGCAAGGTCAAGGCCGCCCGCGGCGAGGCGTAAGAGCCGACCCGAAGGGACGCCGCTTGCTAGCTCAGTGGCCGGTAGGTCCCGAAGTACCAGGTGTTGCCCTCGGGGTCCTTCGCGGCATAGTCGCGTGAGCCGTAGTCGGTGTCGCGGAGCTCCATCGTGATCAGCGCGCCCGCGGCCTTCGCGTGGTCGTGGTGGGCGTCGGGATCTGTCACCACGACGTAGTTCTGCGCATGACCGGGCTCGCCCATGCGCGCCGGCGCGGGCATGATCACGTCGTCGCCCAGCTTGAGTTCGACGTGCTGCAGCTCGCCGTCGTCGCTTTCGTGCAACTCGTGGCGCTCGAACCCGAACGCATCGCAGAGGAAGTCGACCGCTGCGCGGAGCTCGCGGTAGGGAATGATCGGTGAGATGGTTGACATGCCGGCGAGCTTACGAGTCTGACGGCCGGCCGAGCCACCCGGGGCGCGCGTCAGTAGGCGAACAGCTCCACCCGATAGCCGTCCGGGTCGGCCACCTGAACGCGGACGAAGCGGCCGTCGTCCTGCCATTCGGTCTCCGTGACGCCGGCCTCGAACAGCCGCCCTCGCGCGCTTCGGACCTCGTCCGTGCGGTCGACCTGAAAGCCGAAGTGGTTGGTGCGGGGCAGCTCAGCCGGCACGGGACCCTCGCTCAACGCGAGCAGCGAACCGTCGGGAGATCTGAGGATCAGCAGGTGCTCGTCGTCGTGCACCCGGTCGCTCAGCCCGAAGTGCCGACCGTAGAAGGCGGCGGACGCCTCGCGGTCGCTGACGGTCAGCGCGACGTGATTCAGCGGCACACGTCAAGCATCCCAGGACGAGAGCCGCCGGCTACGGCGACGTTCGAGATAGTCCTTGACGAGCCGCTTGGGGGCGCGGGCGAGCCAGGCTTCGACGATCGTCTCGTGGAGGTCGTCGAGGGCGATCCGGTCGAGGCGCAGCAGGATTGCGGAGTAGCCGTCGAAGTGTGGCGTGGTGAAGAAGACCGTGGGGTCGTCGGCGATGAGCGCCTCCTTGGCCCCGAGATGCTCCACCCGCGCACCGAGGATCGGTCCGTTGGGCGCGTCCTCGCCGAGGGCTTCGAGGTCCGCTCGCCGAAGCGGCCGCTCCCAGACGAACAGCTTGTCGTGCACCCGCCACTGGCGCAGCTCGCGGGAGAGCCTCTCGCTGGTGTCGGGCAGCGCGAGCGCCATGCTCTGCACGTCCTCCCAGGTGGCCATGCGCCCACCCTACGGAGATCGGCCTCGCTTTACCTGAAGCGCGGATCTCTGGCGAAGAGCTCTAAGTCGAGCCAACGGAAGCCGGCGTGTCCGAGCAACCGCCGAGCCGACACCCATCGAGCTCTGATAGCGACCTACGAACGCTCCGACCCAATCGCTCGTCTCCGTCAACCGACGTGCCCCCCGGCGCAGCTCCTCCCTGCCCGCCGGTGTCAGATCGTAGATCCGGCGGCTCGCGCCGCCGCTCGAGCCACCGCGGGCGGAGCACACCAGGCCTTTGCGCTCCAGCCTGTACAGGGTGCGATAGACGGTGGCGGAATCCGCGTAGCGGCCGTCGGCTCGCCGAGGTCGCGTGACTCCGAGCTCCGGCAAGCGCTCGAGCAGGCTGTAGCCGTGCGCTCGCCTCTCACCCAGCAGAAGCAGGATGCACGGACCCAGGTAGTTCTTCGGCAGCATCGGGCGGCATGTTCCCAATCGGGTCAGCGGCCGTGAACCGACTCCCGGGCGGAGAATCGACTGCTCGCTTTGGCCCGTGGGTAGAGGGCGATCCCCCTCGCGGCGCCGCCGATCGGCCGCCTAGGACAAGATGGAGGGCCCCGTTGGGCCGGTTGGCCCTAGCCAGCGTCCGCCTGGGGGGCGATCATCTACCGATGCCGGTCGCGAAGATCGTCGTCCCGCACCCTCCCGACGCCGTCGCCGTGGCTCAGTCGAGCGAGGAGGGGCGGCTGGCCGTCGAGCGCGTCTCGCCGGGTGACTGGCTGCAGGTGGGCCGGCGCCTGTTCGGCGGGGCCCAGGTGCCGGTGGGCGTCGCCTCGCCGAGCGTTAACCTCGCCGAGGTGGTCGTGTTCCTCGCCCCGGAGGGCTTCGACGCGCTCGCGTGGGACGCCGGCAAGATGTTCGCCCTGTGCGCCGCCCGCTCGGGTGAGCGGCTGGCGCTGGCGGTCCAACCTGAGCCCTCGCCGGCCGCCCTGGTGCTGATGGACTACGAGGTGCGCGCGCTCGCCGCCGGTGCGCACCTGATGGTGGGCGAGGCCACCGAGGAGCGTCGACCGGCGCAGCTCGACCGTGCCGCGGCGGTGCCGCTGCCGCTCGAGCGAGTCAGAGGCGTGATCGAGGCCCTCGACCTGCTCTGACCGAGTTCTCCTGCTAGCTCTGCTGCTCCGGCGAGGCCAGGAGGAGGAAGGCCATCGTGGCACCGGCCAGCATCGCCGCCACGCCGATGCCCAGCAGCAAGCCCTTCGCCAGCAGGCTGATGGCCGCCCCTAGGCCGACGGTCGCCGCTACCACCGACGGCCGGAAGACCCGCGCGGGGTGCGGGGTGCCCGTCACCCGGTCTGCGGGCGCCTCCTCGCCGCCCGGGTCGAAGCGTCCGCTCAGGACGAGACGGAAGAGCAGCGCCAGGGAGGGCGCCAGCACGACGAAGCCGATGACGGCGGCCACGGCGATCGCCACCAGGGTCGAGCGGCCGGCCGCGGCCTCGTCGAGCGTCAGTCCGGGCAGGAACGACGGCTGCTGCGCGAGTGCCCAGCCGGCGATGATCGCGGTCACCGCCACGGCGGCGGAGCCGCGCGCGAGCTCGAAGCGCCCGCGGTAGACCAGCGCCAGGGCGGCCACCCCGGCCGCGCCTGAGACGAAGCCGGCCACCAGGCCCCCGCCGCTGGAGAGTCCGTCGTAGAGCGGGCGGGCGTCCGCACGCAGCACGAGAGGACCCGCGAGCGCCGCCGCACCCAAGACGACGCCTGTCTTGAGCGCCCGGGCGCGGAAGAGGGTTGCCATCTCGGGGAGCTCGGCCCGCCTGGCGTCCGCGGCGAGGTACACCGCCGCGAGGTAGGCCGCGCTCACGACCGCAAGCACGCCGGCCAGCAGTGAGGTCGGGTTGATCCAGCTGGCGAATGCGTCACCGCCTGCGTTGCCCACCGGCACCCGCCCGGAGGCGATGCCGCCGGCAGCGGCGCCGAGCGCGAACGGCGTGAGGATCGAGGAGAGGGCGAAGACGACGCTCAGCGCCCCCTCCTCGCGCGGGCTCGGCTCCCCTGAGCGCAGGGCGTAGCTCGTGCCACGGAGGACGATGCCGATGACGGCGATGAAGAGCGGGATCGTCAGCGTCGAGGCCATCGAGGCGAACGCGGTGGGATAGGCGGTCCAGCAGATCACGAGCACGAAGACCAGCCAGACGTGGTTTGCCTCCCACACCGGGGCTATCGAATGATGGATGTGCTCGCGCAGCTCGGCGCCGCGCCGCCCGCGCGCCGCAAGCTCCCAGAGCCCGGCGCCGAAGTCCGCCCCGCCGAACACCGCGTACGCCGCCAGCCCGGCGAGGATCAGGACCATCGGCAGCTCAGTCACGCCTCACCTCCGGGGGTGCGGCCTGGGCCTCCTCGAGCGGCGTGCGGGCAAGACGCCGAAGAATCCACACGGTGGCGCCCGCCAGGGCCACGTAGACCACCGTCAGGGTGGCATAGCCGACGGGGATCCCGCCCGCGCCGGTCACGGCCTCCTCGGTGCGCATGACTCCGTAGACGACCCACGGCTGGCGCCCCACCTCTGTGGCCACCCAGCCGGCGATGAGCGCTACGAGCGACAGCGGCCCGGCCGCCACGACCGCGCGCCAGAACCAGACCGAGTCGGGCAGCCGCTTGCGGCGGACGCGCATGAACAAAAACCAGGCCGAGATCCCCGCCAGCAGCGTGCCAATTCCCACCATCGTCTGGAACGCGAACCGGGTGATGGCCACCGGCGGGCGGTCCTCCTCGGGCACTGAGTCGAGCCCCTTCACCGGCGCTTTCGGGTCGTGAAATGCGAGCAGTGAGAGGAGCTTCGGTATCTCGACGCCCCCCTTCACGCGCTTCTCACCCTCGACGTAGATGCCGCCGACGTTGATCGGGGCGCCCTCCGTGGTGGTCTGCAGCCCCTCGAAGGCGGCGAGCTTTACGGGCTGGCCCTCGGCCACCTCGCGCGCCGCCCAGTCGCCGACCACGAGCTGTACCGGCGCGGCCACGCAGGCGGCGCTGAGCGCGACGGTGAGCGCGGTGCGCTCGTAGGCGCCACGCCGCCCCTTGATCCAGCCCCAGGCGTACACGGAAGCGACCAGGAAGCCGGTGACGATGTAGCCGGCCACGTACATGTGCACCAGCTCGTGCCAGAAGTAGGAGTTACCGAACAGCGCGCTCCACGGCTGCACGTCCACCGCCTTGCCGGCCTCGAGGCGGAAGCCGCTCGGATGGTTCATCCAGGCGTTCACCGAGATCACGGTCAGCGAGCCGGTGATGCCGGCCACGACGACCGGAACGCCTGAGAGCAGGTGCACTCGCGGCGACAGGCGGTCCCAGCCGTACACGTAGATGGCGATGAAGATCGCCTCCACGAAGAACGAGAAGCCCTCGAGCGCAAAGCCAAGGCCGAAGACCTCGCCGAAGGTGGCCATGAAGTTCGGCCACAGCGTGCCGAGCTCGAAGCTGAGGATCGTGCCGGTTACGACGCCCACGGCGAACAGAGCCAGCATGACTTTCGACCAGCGCTTTGCCACGGTGCGGTAGACCTGCTTGCCCGTGCGCAGGTGCAGCCACTCGAGGAGCATCACCAGAGCGGGGAACGCGATCCCGAAGCACACGATCGGGATGTGCACCGCGAGGGACATCGCCTGCATCTGCCGCGCCTCCAGCAAGTAGTCCTGCTGCACGGGCGCGAACGTTGCGGCGAGCAGCCCGAGGAGCATGTGCTAGTTCTACAGTGCGTCTAGGGTGCGCGCTGCACCGGGCCCCGACGAGCCCAGCCCGACGGACGTCGGCGAGCGCCGGGTAAGCTCACGCTATGCGCTGGATACAGCGGGCTCCCCGCCCCGCCTGGCGGCTGCCCGAAGCGCGTGAGGACCGGCTCGCCGTCATCGGGCTCGCGGCCCTGCTCGTAACCGGCGCGTTGCTGCGGCTGCTTTTCGTCTTCGCGTGGAGGCCGGCTCTCATGGGCTGGCCCGACGCCGCCAGCTACATCGAGGTTTCCCAGGGTGAGCTCTTCGGCAACGCGCTCCGGCCTGCCGGCTACCCGCTGTTTCTGCGGGCGCTGCATACCCTCGTGCCGAGCCTGCTGTTCGTCATCATCGTGCAGCACATCCTGGGGCTGGCCAGCGCCGCACTGTTCTACCTCGCGGTCGCGCGCGCCGGTGCCCCGCGTTGGCTGGGGCTCGTCCCGGCGGGGATCGTGGCGCTCGGGGGAGACATCATGTTCGTCGAGCACGCGCCGATCAGCGAGACGCTCTTCACCTTTCTCGTAGCGGTCGGGCTGTATGCGGCGGTGCGATCCCAGGAAGGCGAGCGCCTGCGCTGGGCGGCGATCTGCGGGCTTGCCATCGCTCTGGCCGCGAGCGTCCGGGTGGTCGCGCTGCCGCTGCTGGCCGTCGTCGGCCTATGGGTGCTGACGTGCACAGGTCTACAGCTCCGCCGCCGGCTCACCGTGCTGGCGGTGGGTGCCGCCAGCGCCCTTGCCCTGCTGGGTACCTACTACGCGATCCAAGAGAACTCGGTCGGCCGGACGGGCCTCAGCCCCAACGGCGTATGGAACATCTACGGTCGCGTCGCGCCGTTCGCCGACTGCTCGAAGTTCACGCCGCCGCCGGGCACTGAGCCACTGTGCGAGAGAACCCCCCGCTCACGACGGCCGTTTACCAACCAATACACCTTCAACTGGTACTACTCGCCGGGAGTGCGGAGCTTCGGCAATCCGCACACGGCGTCACCCGAGCAGACCGATCAGGTCGCCGCCTTCTCGTGGGCGGTGATCGCCGGCCAGCCATTCGACTATGGCGAAGAGGTGGGTGCCGGACTGCTTCGGTACGTCGCGCCCGAGAGCTTCAGCGGCTACGGCGGCGGGCCGAGCTATCACGACCTGGTGCACAGGGTCCTCTTCCACCGCCTCTTTCAGAAGGAGGGGCTCGTGGTGGCGGGACGGTACTACACCGACGCCGACAGGTTCAGCCCCAATCGCGGACTGATCGAAGTGCTTCGCACCTACGAGTCCGGTACCAGGATCCAGGGACCGCTCTTCGTCCTGATCGCGCTCCTGTCCGTAGCCGCACCGTTTCTGACCCGCGGCCGCATGCGCGGCGCGGCGCTGCTCTTTGCACTGGCGGGGTGGGCGCTCCTGATCACGCCGGTCGCCACGGTCCAGTTCAGCGCGCGGACGGGTCTGCCGGGCTTCGGACCGCTCGGGGCCGCGGCGGCGTTGGGGGGCTGGGCGGTGGTCGCAGCCCTGCGCGGGCGCCAGCGCCCGAGGGCTGTCGAGGGACGGCTCGCCGACCCGCTCTAACGCGCGCGCCCTGCCCTCAGCAGGCGGGTCCGACCGCCAGAGCGGGGTTGGTCTTCTCCGCGGCGAGAACGCTGTCACTCCCCTGTTTCGCGGGCTCCTTGGTGCACGCCGGCACCACGATCGTGGAGGCCTTCGAGCCTTCCTCCAAGAGCAGCTGAGCCTCGGCGATGACCCCGTCGGACTCGATCCGGCCGTCCCGGTCCTTGGCGAGGCGCTCGCTGGCTCCGAGGACGAACGCGGCGGACGGGATGCTGCCCTCGGCGTTGGTCGACCCCGTCTTCGTGGGCTGGCAGTTGGGCACCAGCAGCGTGCGGACGCCGCTCCCCGCCGGGAGCTGAACCGTGGTCGCCCCGGGAGTGGGCTTGCCGTCCGCAGCGTTGCGGGTCGTGGCGCTCACCGGCGTGTTACAGGGCGGGACCACGACCGTTCGGGAGAGGCTTGCGGGCAGCGCCACCGCGCGTGCGCTCGCCGGCGGGGGCGGGGGGGCCTTGGTCTTCTTGCTGCCGCCCGCCACAAGAACGCCGATCCCGACGACGAGGATCAGCACCACACCGGCGATCAACGGCGCCTTCTGGAACGGCACGCCCGGGCCTAGCTGCTACTCGTCATTTGCACCGTGCACGGCGGCGCGGTGACGGCCCCCTTGCGCCGGGTACCCGGCAGCACGGCGTTGGGCCCACCGGACTGGCCCCCGCCCCCGGAGCTGCTGGAGCTCATCACGAGGCACGGCGGCACGATGAGCTTCGTGACGTTGCTGTTCTCGGGCAGCAGCAGCTGATTAGGTGGCGGGCTCTCCTGGCTCGCCGCGGAGCCGGATCCGCCGGGACTGAGCAGGACCGTGCTCGAGCCTCCCGCACTCTTCTTCGCGCCCTGCATGCACGGCTGGATGGCGATCGTCTGCTCGAGTGCGCTCTCGGGCACCACGACCTGGTTCGAGCCGGGAGGAGTTTGCGTCGTCTGCTGTTGGGTCTTCGCCAGGCCGCACGGCGGGACCACGATCGTCAGAGGAGAACTCTGCTTGGGGATGACCACAGTGCGCACGCCGGGAGCCATGAGCGCCGTCGCCACGGGATCCACCGGCGGCTTTGGCATCATGCTGGACCCCCCGCCACATGCGCTCATGCCGAGCGCTCCCACGAGACCCATCGAAATCGCCGCCCGGAGCACTCCGCTGCTTGCCACCGCATCTCCCCACTCGCTGTTTGGCAGACTGTTCACGCCGCTCTCCGGGTTGCTACCGCTGCTCCCGATCCAGTGACCTAAACGCGCCATAAAGCTACCGCAACCAGCGCAACCGCGACCGGCGCCCTACTGGTGCTGCTAAGAGCTCGACCCAGAACAGGCTCCATCCTCGAGCATTCCGAATGATCGTTCGCATCCCAGGCTCTCGTCCACCACCTCGCCGAGCCGAGCTCGATGGGTCCGGCCCCGATGTCGCCGGCGCGCGCTCGAAGGCCCTCCCGGAGACCTTGCGACGCGGACTCGAGCTCATGGTCCTGGTGGGGTTCGCGATCGCGCAGCCCGCGTTCGACGTGATCTCCAAGACGCCCGAGTTCTTCGCGCTGCGGGCGTCCTCACGGGCTGAGGTGATCCTGTTCGCCCTCGTCATGGCCGTGGGCATCCCGGCCGGCCTCCTGGCCCTGGAGCTGCTCGCGGGGCTCGCCGGTAGGGCGGTGGCGCGCGGGCTGCACCTGGGATTCCTGGCGATCCTCACCGCGCTGTTCGCGGTGCCTGTCGTGGAGGGCATCGCGGACGCTGTCTTTGGAGCCCTCGATCGCGATCCCTCCGGTTGGCTCGTCCTGGCCGGCGCCGCCTTGCTGGGCATCGCCGCGGCGCTGGCCTACACACGGTTCGGAGTCCTGCGCACCTACCTCCTGGTCCTTACGCCGGCGCCGGTGGTCTTCCTCGCTCTCTTTCTCATCGACGCGCCGACCGGACGCGTCGTTCTGCCCCCGGTGCCGGCGGTCACAAAGCCGGCGCCCGTGGTCATGCTCGTCTTCGACGAGTTTCCGGTCGCGTCGCTCATGAACGCCCGGCAGCAGATCGATGCCAAGCGCTTTCCCAACTTTGCGGCGCTGGGGCGCAGCTCGACCTGGTACCGGCGCATGACCACCGTCGTGGACCTGACCACCTCCGCGGTGCCGGCGCTCCTCACGGGCACCCTCCCTCCGCCGGGTGCACCGCCCACCGCCTCCGAGCAGCCGCGCAACCTCTTCACGCTGCTGCGGGAGTCGCACCGGCTCGATGTCGCGGAGACCTTCACGAGCCTGTGCCCGGCGGGGCCGTGCGCGGACAGCTCCGTGCGCGCCCTTCCGCGGCAGATCCTCGCGTCGGTCTCGGATGGGGTCGAGATCGCGGCGCATGCCGCCTCGCCCCCGGACCTCGAGCACCACCTCGGGGAACTGGGAGAGGGCGTCGACCTGAGCGCGTCGGTCGATCCCTTCCCACGTCTCTTGGGAGCCCTCCGGCAGACCGATCAGCCGGAGCTGCACTACGTCCACATGCTGCTTCCGCACTACCCGTGGATCCGGCTGCCGTCCGGGCGCGTCTACGAACGTGCGGCGCCGCTCGATCTGCCACGTGGCTTCCAGGCGGGCGCGGTCCAGCGCTGGGACCCAGACCCCCGGCTCGCGCGCCAGGGCTGGCAGCGCCATCTCCTCCAGCTTGCCTATCTCGACAGGATGCTCGGGCGGGTGCTTCACCGGTTGCGCGCGGCGGGCATGTATGACCGCTCGCTGGTGGTCGCCGTAGCCGACCATGGCGTCAGCTTCGCCGCCGGGGGCCGGATGCGCGACGTCACGCCCGCCAACGTCCAGGACATAGCGTCGGTGCCGCTCTTCATCAAGGCCCCGGGGCAGCGCCGGGGAGCGGTGATCGATGAACCCGCGCGGACCACGGACGTCCTGCCGACCATCATGGAGATCCTGGGCGGGCGGGTCCCGTGGCCGATCGAGGGGCGCTCGCTGATCGGTCGCCGGCCGGCACCGCGACCTCCCATAACGGTCAGGAGCTCGCGGCAGCCGCCGGTCACGATCTCTGCCGCGGATCTCTCCCAGAGGTTTCGCGCCACGCTCAAGCGGCGTATCCACATGTTTGGCACGGGAGCCGACGGGCCCGACATCTTGGACCGCGAGCACCATCCCGAGTGGATCGGGCGCCGGCTCGGCGATCGAAGCGTGCGGCTGGGAGAGCCTGTCACGCTGCGGATAGATCAGAGCGCAGAGCTGGAGCGGGTCGCGCGCGATTCCGGCGTCGTGCCCGCCCTCCTGACGGGCGACACGCAAGGGCAGGCGCCGCGGGGACGCCAACTCATCCTGAGCCTCAACGGCCGCGTCGCGGCAATCGTCGAGGTCAACCCGTGGTGGACGGGCCCGCCGACGTTCACGGCCGTCGTCCCCGAGCGCCTGCTCCGGGAGGGCGCCAACTCGGTGAAGGCATTCTGGACCAGGTGAGCTCCCCGGCGGGGAGCACCGGCACCTGCTGTCGGGTGGTCACCGAACCCGCTTGCGGCGGCCGGACCCCCACTCCAGGCGCTTGGCGCGAAACCGGTAGAGCGCCGCGGGGCGCCCGGGCCCCTGCGCCCGCTGCTTGCCGGTCGCTTCGACGAGGCCTGTCGCCTTGAGATCGCGCGCGAAGGTCGCCGGGTCGTAGGTGGTCCCGGCGATGGTCTCGTAGACGCGCCTGGCCTCGGTCATCGTGAACGCGCCGGGCAGCATTCCGACGGCCACGTTGGACCACCACAGCTTTCCCTCGAGGCGGTCGAGCGCCGCGCGCAGGATCCGTCGGTGGTCGAACGCGAGGCGGCGGCGCCCGCGGGCCGGCGTCCATTCGGCGCCGGGGTCCGAGGGTGACGTGTGAGACGGGACCGGGGCGAGGTAGGCGACAGACGGGATCCATCCGCGCGGGTCTCGCCCGGGCTCGGCGAACAGGGCAAGCTGCTCGAGGTACAGGTGGGTCAGGCCGGTCTTCTCCGCCAGCTTGCGCCGGGCGGTCTGTTCTGGGCTCTCGCCCTCATCCACAAACCCTCCTGGCAGTGCCCGCACCCCGTCTTCGCGCCTCACGGTCAGAACCTTCAGCGCACCCTCGATGACCGCGAGCACCACGACGTCCGCCGCCAGAGCGACCGGAGCGGGATAGCCCTCCGAGTTCACTGCCGTCCAAGCCACGTCGGGCAGAGTGTAGGCCATATAGGCGAAATGCCCAAAACCCTCTTGACGGGGCGCGACGGAGGGAGTACGGTTGGTTATAGGCACAACGCCCAAAACCTAAGAGGGGAGCACGCATGGCCGAGATCAGGACATTTCCGCTGGTTCGCCACCTGAGGGCCGAGCCGACCAATCACGTCCTTCGCTACCGCCGCGGCGAGCTGACCCGCCACGGCGCGGGTCTGGCCTTCTGGTTTCGTTCGATCAACAGCGCCGCCGCCGAGGTGCCGATCGACGACCGAGAGCTGCCGTTTCTCTTCCGCGCGCGCAGCCGGGACTTCCAGGAGTTGACGGTTCAGGGAGTTATCACCTTCCGGGCGGTCGATCCGCTGCTGTTGGCCCGGCGGATCGACTTCAGCGTAGATCTCGACACCGGACGCTGGCTGCAGGCGCCGCTCGAGCAGGTGTCCGGGCTGCTCACCCAGCTGGCCCAGCAGTTCGTGATCGACGAACTGGTCGGGTTGGAGCTGCGCCAGATTCTCAGCGGCGGGGTCGCCCCGATCCGCGACCGCATCGCGACGGGCCTCACCGAAGAGGCAGCGCTCACGGAGCTGGGGGTCGGGGTCGTGGCCGTCCGGGTGGCAGCGGTGACGCCGGCCGCGGAGGTCGAGAAGGCGCTGCGCCAGCCCACGCGCGAGGCGATTCAGCAGGAGGCCGATCAGGCGACTTACGGGCGGCGGGCGCTCGCGGTCGAGAGCGAGCGCGCGATCGCCGACAACGAGCTCAAGAACCAGATCGAGCTCGCACGGCGTGAGGAGGAGCTCGTCGAGCGCGAGAAAGCAAATGCCCGCCGCCGCGCCGAGGAGGAGGCGGGGGCCAAGATGGTGGACGCACGAGCGCAGGCGGAGCGGGCTGAGATCGAAGCCGCCCGCAGGGCAGAGACCATCGACACGGTTGAGGCGGCACGCCTGCGGGCGGAGGCCGAACGGGCCCGGATCCAGGCGCAACTGGCGCCGCAGACGCTGCTGGCGCTCGGGTTGCGCGAACTGGCCGGCGAGATCGGAAAGGTCGACAGCCTCACCGTCACCCCCGACCTGATCACACCGCTGATTGCCCGCGCAGCCGCCAACGGCACGGCTGAGGGGCAGGAGTAGGGCCGGTGCGCCCCCGCTGCGTCCTCGTCGAACGGTCGACCGAGTTCCGCGACCTGCTCGCGCGTCACGGTACGCGCGAGCAGGCGCGCTTCTTCCTCGATCGCCACGGGTTGTCGATCGACGCCGTGGAGGACCGGGACAGCTCCTACCGGCGTGCTCGCAACGACGTGCTCGGAGCGGTGCCGGGCGACTGGCGGATCGCGACCGTCGATCGCGACGAGCTCGACCGCTTCCTGTTCGCCGCGGACGACGTGGTCGTGGTCCTGGGCCAGGACGGCCTCGTGGCCAACACCGCCAAGTACCTCGACGGTCAGCCGATCATCGGCCTCAACCCCGATCCCGAGCGCAATCCGGGCGTGCTCGTACCGCATCCGCCCGGGGCGGCCGGCGACCTCCTGGCCGACAGCGGCGCCGGGCGACTGGCCGTCGATCACCGGACGATGGCCGAAGCGACGCTCGATGATGGCGAGCGCCTGCTCGCCCTCAACGAGATCTTCGTTGGGCACCGCAGCCACCAGTCGGCCCGCTACAGGCTCGAGGTCGACGGAGTCGAGGAGCGCCAGTCGTCGTCGGGTCTAATCGTGGCCACCGGTACCGGCGCCACGGGCTGGGCGGCCAGCATCAACGGGCAGAGGCCGGAACCGCTTCGCATGCCGGCGCCAGGCGAGCGGGCTCTTGCCTGGTTCGTGCGCGAGCCGTGGCCGAGTCCGGCAACTCAGATCGGCCTCGAATCCGGAGCTCTCGACGAGCGCGACCGGATCGTGGTCACCAGCGAGCTCGGCGACGGTGCGACTCTCTTCGGCGACGGCATCGAAGCCGACTACCTCCATATCGACTGGGGCCAGCGCGCCAGCATCGGAATCGCCGAGCGTTCGCTGAGCCTCGCCGTATGAGCTGGTCAACCCAGCGCTTGAGGAGTACTCTCAGCGCACTCGACAAGCGGGCGGGGCCGAAGAGCAACGCGCGTTACGGAGGGACGAGGAATGGGACGCAACGGCGCGCCGCCGACCAGCGAAGGGCCGGACTCTGCCCCTCAGGGAGATGAGGTGCAGACGCTCAACGATGGCGATCAGACGCTGAGCGACCGCGACCGGACGCTGAGCGATGGCGACCAGACGCTGAGCGACCGCGACCAGACGCTGAGCGACCGCGACCAGACGCTGAGCGACGGCGACCAGACGCTGAGCGACCGCGACCAGACGCTGAGCGACCGCGACCAGGAGGCCTCGGACGCCGACGAGGCGGCCTCCGATCTCGGGAGTGGCGACGCTTCGGCGACCCATGCCCGCGCGAGCGTCACTCGCGCCGGCACCACGCGCGAGCGGCTTGCCGTCGGGCGCCGTCGCGACGACATCGGGATCGGGCGTGACCGAGCGGCCGCGGAACGGGACCTGCTCGCGGCCCAGCGCGACTACGACGCGCGCCTCGCCGATCAGAGAGCGCTCGAGCTCGACGGCCACGACGCGCGCTTGGACCTGGACACACTGCGGGTGCACGAGCTCCGTGCTTGGGGAGTGGAGAGCCGCAAGCGCGCGGCGCGTGACCGCGACCGCGCGGCGCGTGACCGTAGGCAGGCCGCGCAGGATCGCGAGAAAGCCAGGCGCGACCGCGAGCACGCCTGGACCGACGAGCTCACCGGCGCCCGCCGGCGGGGCATCGGGATACAGGAGCTCGAACGCGAGATCGACCGCGCCCGGCGGACGGGCCAGAATCTCGTCGTCGCCTACGTCGACGTCGACGGCCTCAAGGAGGTCAACGACGAGTACGGCCACAGCGCCGGGGACAGACTGCTGCGGGAGATAGCCGAAGGCCTCAAGCGCCACATTCGCACTTACGACCTCGTCGTGCGTCTCGGCGGCGACGAGTTTCTCTGCGTGTTGACGGGCGTGCGTACGAATGAGGTGCGCCGGCGTCTGCAAGGCCTCGGGCCGGTCAGCATCGGCTTCAGCGAACTGCGCGAGGACGACCAAGCGGGGGACCTGATCGAGCGCGCCGACCGCGAATTGCTGAGCGCGCGCGGCCGGTAAGGGGCCGGACCCCGCGACCGGCCACCGGCCTAGTTGCAGCGTTCCGTTAGTCTCTTGTATATATAAGGGAGTTCGGGTACGGTGTTTGTATGGCGCGGACAGCTGCGGCGATTGAGTTGTCAGAGCAGCAAGAGCGCGCGCTTCGTGCGGTGCTGAGAACACCGTCGGCCACTCAGCAACAGGCGCTTCGCGCGCGGATCGTGTTGCGCGCCGCGGACGGCGCGTCGAACACGCAGATCGCCAGCGAAGTCGGGGCGTCGTTGCCGACGGTCGGGCTGTGGCGGCGCAACTTCGCCGCGCGGGGACTGGATGGGCTCAGCGACGCGCCGCGCTCGGGGCGCCCACGCGAGATCGATGACGACGAAGTTCAGCGCGTGCTGGCCAAGACGCTGGAGACGCCGCCGGACGGCAGCACGCATTGGAGCGTGCGCCGGCTGGCCGCGGCGACGGGGGTCTCGCCGACGACGGTTCACCGCATCTGGCGAGATCACAAGCTCAAGCCTCACCAGGTTCGCTCGTTCAAGTTCTCCAAAGACCCGCAGCTGGCCGAGAAGATCGTCGATGTCGTCGGCCTGTACATGGACCCGCCGAAGGGCGCACTGGTGCTCTGCGTCGATGAGAAGACCCAGATCCAGGCGCTCGATCGCACCCAGCCGTCGCTGCCGATCAAGCCCGGCAAGGCCGCGCGGATGACCCACGACTACAAGCGCAACGGCACGACCAGCCTCTATGCCGCGCTGGAGATCGCGACCGGCGAGGTCACTGGCGCCTGCTATCCCAAGCACCGCCACCAGGAGTTCCTGGCGTTCCTCAACGCCCTTGTTCGCGCCTACCCGCGCCGACCGCTGCACGTCGTGCTCGACAACTCCTCAACGCACTCCACGCCGCAGGTCAAAAGCTGGCTGGCCCGCCACAAGCGCGTGCACTTCCACTTCACCCCGACCAGCGCCTCGTGGATGAACATGGTCGAGATCTGGTTCTCGATCCTCACCACCCAGCAGGTCCGCCGCGGCGTCTACCACGACGTCCCCGAACTGATCGCCGCGATCGAGCACTTCATCGCCAGCTACAACCAGCGCGCCCAGCCCTTCGTCTGGACCAAGACCGCCGAGACGATCCTCACCAAGGCCACCAAACAACAACCCACTTCAGGAACGCTGCACTAGCAACCCGGCGTTGCACAATGGCCGTATTCCCTCTAGTCTGTCCGGTTCGCTCTAACCGGGTCCCGCGAGACGTGGCAGCTCTTTTAGGGTTTTGCCAACTTACCATTTGTAAGGTAAACTACCCGGAGTCGTCGAAACAAGAGAGAAGGGCCGTTCCACTGCCTCAGAAAGAAGTATTCATCCCCGAAGTAACCCCCGACTCGATGCAGCTGTTCCTCAACGAGGCGCTGCGTCATCCGCTGCTGACCGCCGCGGAGGAGATCGAGCTGGCCAAGCGCGTCGAGAAGGGCGACCTGGTCGCCAAGGATCGCATGATCAATGCGAATCTCAGGCTGGTCGTTTCCGTCGCACGCAAGTTCCAGGGCCACGGGCTCCCGCTGGGTGACCTCATCCAGGAGGGCATGCTCGGCCTGGTCCGCGCGGTCGAGAAGTTCGACTGGCGCAAGGGCTTCAAGTTCTCCACCTACGGCACTCTGTGGATCCGCCAGGCCATCGGCCGCGGGCTCGCCAACTCGAGCCGCACCGTGCGGCTGCCGGTCCACATCTCGAGCCTCGCTCGCAAGATCCGCGACCGGGAGCGCGAGCTGGGCGCCGAGCTGGGCCGCGAGCCCACCGACGCCGAGCTTGCCGCAGCGATGGAGATGACCTCGCAGGAGATCCACGACATCCGGGCCGCCGACCGCGCTCCCACCAGCCTCGACAAGGCCGTGGGCGAGGACGGGGACACCCCGTTCGGTGACCTGATCGCCGACAGCGCCGCCGGGCCCGCCGAGGAGGTCGAGAAGGACCTCGGCAGCCAGACGGTGCTCCGCGTGGTGCAGCACCTGCCCAGTCCCGACCGCGACGTGCTCACCCTGCGTTACGGCCTGGGCGGCGGCGAAGAGGTCGCCCTACGCGAGACCGGCCGCAGGCTCGGCCTGACCGCGGAGAGCGTGCAGAAGATCGAGGACCGAGCCCTCCGCCGCCTGGCGGACGAGGGCGAGCTGGCTGCACTCCGCGCCGCGGCGTAACCAACGCCGCGGCGCCGGCCGCCGGCGCAGGCGGCTGATGTCAGCCGTCGTCCTGGCGAAACAGCCAGTGCACCTCGTCGATGCTCAGGCCCGAGGCCAGGCCCGCGAGCAGCTTCATGCGCGCCGCCTGAGGAGAGAGGAAGCCTGCGGGGATGATCCCGCTGCTACGCAGATCGCGCTCCGAGCCGGCGTAGCCGTAGGTAGCGTTGAGGATCACCCCTCGTTCCGAGCGGCAGTAGGCGATCACCGGAATGCGCTCGGCCGCCTGGGCCCAGAGGTCCAGCAGGTGGGGGGCCAGATGCCCCGCCCCGAGGGTCCCGATCACCACGCCGTCGGGCTCCGTGGCGAGCGCGGCGGAGGCCAGCGAGCCGTCGTCTCCGGCGGTGGTGGGCACGATCAGAACCCTCTTGTCGAGGTGCGGTGGGTCGAGCGGCGGGTTGCGCGGAAGACGCGACCAGATCGTGGCGTGGTCTTCGGTGATGCGCCCGAGCGGGCCGGTCTGCGGCGAGGTGAACGCCACCAGCGAGGTGGTGTCGGTCTTGCGTACGCAGCGGGCGTGGTGGATCTCGCCCCCGAAGCACACGAGCACCCCCATGCCGGCGGCGCCGTCGCTGGCCGCGACCATCACGGCGTCGCCGAGGTTGGCCGGACCGTCCGCTCCCGGCGCGGACGCCGGCCGGATCGCGCCAGTGAACACGATCGGCGCCTCGGCGTCGTGGAGCACGTCGCAAAGCATCGCGGTCTCCTCGAGCGTGTCGGTGCCGTGGGTGACCACCACGCCGATCCCTCGCCGGGCGGCGTCACGAGCCTCGCGGCAGATCCGCAGCTGGTCGCCGAGGGTGAGGTGTGCGCTCGGGACGTTGACCAGGGTCTGCGCCTCCAAGCCCTCGTGGTCCTCGGCCAGCGCGGGCAGGGCCGCGATCAGGGCCTCCACGTCGAGGTCGGGTGTGGCGCCGCCCGCGCCCGTCATCGCGATGGTGCCGCCGGCCGCCAGGACCCTCACGCGCCTCCGGCCGGAGGTCTTGGTGCGCGCTTGCACGCCCCGACCCTATCCCGATTGGGGCCACTAGCCTCTTCCGGGTGAGAGAGGCCCTTCGCGCCCCGTTGAAGGCAGCGGCCGTGGCTGCGTTCACGGTGGGCATGATTCTGTTGCTGGTCAATCCGCCCTCCCTCTCAGGCGCGGAGGACCTGCTGACGCTGCTCGTGGGCGCGGCGGCGCTGGTGCTGATCACCGCCTGGATCACGGTGAGCCTGATGGGCGAGGGTCTCAGCGAGCTCGAGGTCGATCGCATCAGCGACCGCAGCGAGCAGCTGGCGCGCCAGCCGCCACCGGAGCAGCTACCCGGCGAGTTCGACGAATTGGTGATGGAGGCGATCGACGAGTTGCCCGCCGAGTTCAGGAGCCTGCTGGAGACGACCCCAGTGGTGATCTCCCACCTCGGGCGCGAGCACCGTGCCTATGGCCACTACATCGGCGACACGGTGGCCCGGCAGAACTACCCCAACCGCATCATCGTCTACCGCGACACGCTGGAGCGCGACTTCGGGCACGACCCGGACCTGCTGCGCGCGCAGGTGCAGCGGACCCTGCGCCACGAGGTTGCGCATCACCTCGGATGGGGCGAGCGGGGCGTGCGCGGCTTGGGCCTATAGCCTCGGGTAAAGGGATAGGTGAGATGGCAGACGACCAGACGGTTTACGAGGCGATAGCTGAGTCGATGCGCGCCTTCGGCTACCGCGCCGTCACGGCTGATGAGGTGCGCGCGATCGACGAGGGGCCTCCGGACGAGCTCCAAGGTGTCATAGCGATGTTCGCCCACCGGCAGCTGGAACAGGCCCGCGAATCCGGGCTGCTTGGCCCCGAGCCGGAGTAGGCACGCGCCAACTCAGAGGCGTTGCGCCAGCCCGAACGGGCTGCCCTCGGAGTCCTTGCAGATCGCCCACGTCTCGCCCGGGTGGATCACGCTCCCGCCAAGCGCCTCGACGCGCTTCAGAGCCCCACCGATGTCGTTGACCGGGAAGTAGGGAAGGGAGAAGGAGTCGCCCGGCCCACGCCCGCGGGCATGGACGCCCACCGCGGGGGCACCCGAGTGGGTCTGCCACCCGCCTCCCTCTCCATCCTGGCGAGCCTCGAGCTCGACGCCCAGCAGCTGCGCCCAGAAGCGCCGGGCGCGCTCGGGATCGTCGGCGGGAAACTCGATCAGTGACAGCGGCGAGCCCTCCACCCCCGACAAGATAACGCCGCCGCGTAAGCTCAGCGCACGTGGCCGACGATCACCGAAACCCGCTCGAGCCTTTCGTCGAGCTGCTCGCCGAGCACTCCCGGCTCCTGCAGGAGAAACGGGACCTCCTCGAGAGCCGCAAGACGCCTCCTACCACCTTCAACTTCGAGCTGACGAAGATCGTCAAGCAGGTAGTCGACGGAGCGCGGGCCCGCCGTGAAGCCGTGGGCGAGCAGAGCAGCGATGTGAGGTCGCTGCTCTCAGAGGATGCGGCCGGCGGAGGCTGGGCGGCCGAGGACGCTCTCGAGCTGCTGGCCGACGAGGATCCCTGGTGGGGTAAGGGCTGAGGACGGCGAACGGAGAGGGTGGGATTCGAACCCACGAGGCGGATAACTCCGCCCACGCGATTTCCAGTCGCGCTCCTTAAGCCACTCGGACACCTCTCCAGGCGCGGATCAAGGCTAGCTCAGAGCCCCGGCGCCCCGGAGCCGGCCCGCGTCTGCGAGCTAGGCGGCCCGGCGTACGTCGAGGTGGCGGTTTCCGGCCGGGTAGGACTCGGAGTCGGCCCACCCCACCGCCTCCAGGGGGCCATCGCAGTCCTCGCAGCGCAGCTCGGCGATGCCTTCCCGGGAGCCGTCCGCCTCGAAGGCGGCACGGCAGGCGCGATCTCGGCATACGAGCAGGGCGAGCACGGGACACGATGGTCCCCCGCCGGGCAGACGGAACGCGGCGGGCGTTCAGACCTCGGCGGCCGGCACGATCAGGTGAACGTGCCGGCTGGCGAGCATCAGCAGCGCAGTGGTCCAGGCCGTCCCGCCGTCGAGCGGCGTCAGCTCGGCGTCCTGCAGCGTGAAGAACTCGAGGTCGCGGCGGTTGACGTGATCGGACAGCCGGCTGCCGTAGCCCTCCGCGGGCAGGGTCATGTTCCCGGTGACCCGGTAGCGGTCGGTTTCCACCACCACGTGCTCGCGACGAAGATCCACTCACCCCGATCCTACGACGCGGGGCGATGAGGGGTGGGGGCCCCACGCCGGGGCGCCTTGAGAACCCCGTTCGCCCGCACCCTAGGATGGAACCGGTGAGCCACCCACCCCGGCCAGACCGGCAATGAGCCCGCTCGCAGCGAGCGAGCGCAGCGCGCGCCTCGACGGCTTCCGCGTGATCGGCATCCTGATCGCGGTGATGTGGCTCTCGGAGCTCGTCGACTCCGCCGCCGGCCACCGCCTCGACCAGTACGGCATCGAGCCGCGCGACGGCGACGGCCTGGTGGGCATCGTGGCCGCGCCGTTCCTGCACGCGGGGTTCGGCCACCTGATCTCGAACACGGTGCCGCTGCTGACGATGGGTCTCGTGATCGCCTTCGCCGGGGCGGTGAGGGTTGTGGCCGTGACGCTGACCGTAGCCCTGGTGAGCGGGCTGGGCACCTGGCTCATCGCGCCCGGGGGAACGGTGCACATCGGGGCCAGCGGGGTGGTGTTCGGCTACGCCACCTACCTCTTGAGCCGTGGTGTGTTCAACCGCGACCCGCTGGAGCTGGCGATAGCAGCCGTCGTGGCCATCGTTTGGGGTGGCGCACTCCTGGGCGGCCTGCTGCCCGAGGAGGGGATCTCCTGGCAGGGGCATCTGTTCGGCGCGATCGGCGGGGTGCTTGCCGCGCGGCTGCTGGCGCGCGGTCGCGAACGCGCGCCAGCACTCAGCTCACCTGGCTGACGAGTACGAGCTTGTCGGCTCGCGACAGGCGCTTGATGCGCACCTCCTCGCGCATGGCTTCCGAGCGTGAGGGCATCTGGCGCGACCAAGCCAGCTCCACGGGCAGGCGCGATCGCGTATAGCGGCTGGCCCGGCCCGCGCGGTGCTGGTTCAAGCGCCGGTCGAGGTCAGTCGTCCAACCGCTGTAGAGGCTGCCGTCGGCGCAGCGCAGGACGTAGACGAAGGCGGGGGGAGGGGCGCCCATGGCCGCCGGATGATGGCCGAAGCCCTTCGGGAAGGGTGGCTCGAACGACAACGGGCAACGGTCACCAGAGCAGCGCGCCGGTGACGTAGGCGGCGTACGTGCCGAGCAGGAGGGCGCCCTCGGTGCGTCCCAGGCGCCCGCGTACGAGCATCGCGCCCGCCAGCGTCACGCTGGCTCCGAGCGCAGGGAGGTGGTAGCCGGTAACGCTCGCGGGGACCTCCAGCGGACGCGCGAGCACGATGACGCCGAGTGAGCCGGTGAGCAGGAACACGAGCGTGCCGAGGGCGTTGCCGACGCTGAGCTCGGGAAAGCCGCGAAACGCGGGCAGCGCTTCGAGGACGACCTCCTCGAACGAGACCGCGGCGGCCACGACGAGCAGCCCGAACACAGTCTCGGATAGTCCGAGCTCGGAGACCACGCGCTCGGTGCCGAACACGAGCGCCTCCGCCCCGATCACCAGGCCGGCGAGGCCGCCTAGGACCCTGAGGACCAGCAACTTCGGGCGCGCGGGACGCTCGCGCTCCGCCGCAGTGTCGCTTCTGGGTTGTCCGAGGACGACCGCGGCCACGAGCGGGAAGAAGGATGCGAGCAGGAGCGCGCCGTCTAAGCGCGTGAGACGCCCGTCGGCGCTCAGCACGATGCTCAGGACGGTGGCCGCTGCGCCGGCGCCCAGCAGCGCCGACGGGGGGCGAACGGCGAACGGGGCAACCAGCGCCGCCACGCCCAGGCCGACGGTCATCAGGAAGATCGCCGACCCGACGGAGGCGCCTAGCGCGGTGCCGGGAAGATCGTCCAGCGTCGCGGCGACGCCTGCGGCGGTCGATTCGATGTCGAAGCCGAGTACCAGCGCCCCGATCGTGACCCCAGACAGTCCGGCGGCCAGCGCCCATGCGTGAAGGCTCTTCACGAGCCCTTCGACCGACTCGACCAGCAGCCACAGCCCGGCGCTGAACGCCACGATCCCGACGACCAAGGTCATTCCCGCGTGGGCTCGAACACCACCGAGGGCCCCGGGGCGCTAGAACGCCGCGACCAGACCGCCCTGCGGCTGCCCGTAGAGGCAGCCGATCAGCATCTCGGTCACGTCGGGATCGAACTGCGTCCCGGCGCTCTTGGCCAGCTCTGCGATGGCCTCGGAGTGGGGCATCGCGGCTCGGTACGGGCGGTCGGAGGTCATCGCGTGGTAGGCGTCACAGGCCAGGATGATACGGCTGCCGATCGGGATCTGAGCACCGGCGATTCCGTCCGGGTAACCGGTGCCGTCGAAGCGCTCGTGTTCGTGGCGAACGATGCGGGCCACCGGGCCCAGGCCGGGGATGGCGCGCAGCACCCGCTCGCCGATCGCCGGGTGCTCGCGCATCAGCTTCCACTCGGCGTCGTCGAGCGGCCCGTCCTTGTGCAGGATCGAGTCGGGGATCCCGACCTTGCCGATGTCGTGCAGCAGGGCGGCTATGCGCACGCGCTCGACCTCCTGTGCATCGAGGCCGAGGCCCTTGGCCACGCCGGCAACCAGCTCGACCACCGATTCGGAGTGCTCACCGGTGTAGCGGTCTCGCTCCAGCAGCGCTTCGGCCAGCCCGGCGATCGCGTCCTGGTGCGCGCCCACCGTCGAGGACGGCGTGATCCCGCTCACCGAGTGGAGCGCGCTGCGTGCTCCACCCGTGGCCCTGGCGCCATCGAGAGCGGACCCCGCGGCGGCCGTCAGCCGCTCAGAGCTCATCTGCCGCTCGTACTGGGCCAGACCGACGGAGGCACAGATTCCGCCCACCGGCGGGAGGCTTGTGGCCTCGAGCTCGTGCAGGATCCGGTCGAGGCACAGCTGGGCCTCGGGGCCGCCGGTCTCCGGCAGCATCACAACGAACTCGTCCGCGCTCGCGCGCGCCACCACATCTGCCGCTCGGGTGCCGGCCAGGAGCGCGCGCGCGACGGCCTTCAGCACGCCGTCTCCTACGAGACGGCCGTGCCTGGCGTTGAGACCACGGAAGCCGTCGACGTCGAGGACCGCCACCGAAAGCAGCCGGCCGTGACGTCTGGAGCGCTCGACCTCCTCATCGAGGCGAGCCTCGAAGGCGCTCAGGGTGAGCAGACCGGTCAGCGGCTCGCGCACGGCGCGGAGCTCGACCTCGCGCTCGAGATCGGCGATGCGGTGCAGGGCCTGCTGTAGGTCCCTCTCCAGTTCTGCGCGCCGTTGGCGATCCCTCACCACATGTCGCTCTTCGGCATTCGGGCGCGCCTACATTAGCCTGGAGGCCGCCTCTGGGCCCCACATCCGACATGAATCCCTGACGCGCAAGAGCGCCGACTTCGCTCTCGGGTCGACCCTTCCATGTGGACGACCGCCGCGGATCAGATGTCGAGGTTGTCATACCAGCGGTTGCTTCGGAGGAGCTTCTGTCGCCCATAGTGTCCGAGGGTTCGGCCCAAAAACCTTAACCTTCGCCCCGCTGCGCTATCTGCTCGAGTCAAGGGAGAATCGATGTGTGACGTGATCGGGAAAGCCATGGCGTTGGAAGCGTCGATGACCCGGCGTGGACTGCTGCGCAACGCCGGGATCGCCACGGTCGCGACGGCGGCCGGTGGACGGCTTCTCACCGGAGAGGCAGCGGCTGCCCGCGGTCGGGGAAACGGCGCCCCGCCGCGCGGTGGTGGCGGTGGTGCTAGGCGTCACCGCACCCGCCTGGTCCTGCTCGGCACGGCGGGGGGCCCGTGGTGCTGCCCGGCGCGGAGGATCGGCACGGTATCTCCTCCACGGTCGTGGTAGACGGCGCCGTCTATCTCGTCGACTGCGGCCTGGGCTTCCTGCGTCGCTACCAGGAGGCGGGCATCGGCCCAGAGGACAACGGCCCGTTCTCCCGCATGCTGGTGCCCGTTGCGTGCGGTGTTTCTGACGCACATGCACTCCGATCACACCGTCGAGTATCCGGCGCTCCAGCTCTTCAGCCACCTGAGTGGGCTCAACGACCCCTCGCGCGAGGTCGGGATCTACGGGCCGGGCGATCGCGGCGCGCTACCCCCAGTGTTCGGGAAGCGCCCAGAGCCCCCGGTGGTCAACCCAGGGAACCCGACTCCCGGCATCGAGGCCATGACGGGCTATCTTCGCCAGGCGTTTGCCTCCGACCTCAACGACCGAATTCGCGACAGCGGTTTCGTTGACCCTGGCCTCATCTTCCAGCCGCATGACATCCGGCTGCCGCCGGGCGCCGGAGATGATCCCAACAGCGATCCGGCGCCCCCCGTCGATCCGTTCCTCGTCTTCGAGGACGACCGGGTACGGGTGACCGCGACGCTGGTCAAGCATCCGCCGACGTTCCCGTCGATGGGGTTCCGCTTCGACAGCGACGAGGGGTCGGTGACCTTCTCGGGAGACACCGCCCCCACGCCGAACCTGATCAAGTTGGCCCAGGGAACGGACGTTCTCGTTCACGAGGTGATCGATGAGGCCTGGGTCCGGGGACTCTTCGGACCGGGTCCGCACCCGCCGCAGATCCAGGCGATCATCGAGCACCTGCTCCAGTCTCACACCACGATCGAGCAGGTGGGACCCATCGCCGAGGCGGCCGGCGCCGGCACGCTGGTGCTCAACCACCTGGCTCCGGCAAACAATCCTGAGCATCGCTGGAGGAAGGCAGGTCGCGGGTTCTCCGGCCGCCTGATCGTCGGCGAGGATCTCATGCATATCGGCGTCGGCGCGCGCGGCGGGTCGCGGCTCGCGGACGCGACAGGCGCGGCTCCGGGCGGGAGGGCCGGGCGAGTAGCTGTATGGGCGCGGGGTGGCTTCGAACCACCGGCGGGGCGGCGTGCCGGCGTATGAAGGTGCGTTTGGCCCAACGAATGGCCCAACGAGGCGCTTGGGCGCTCGCTGCCCCACGACGTTGGCTTCGCTTGGGACGATCAGGTCATGGAGGTGGTCTTGTGGACGCAGACGCCAGAGGGCGTCGATGTTGTGCTTCCGGCTCTGGTCTACGCCAAGATCCTCGAGGAGCATGCGGGCGTAGCCGATCTCTCGCTCATCGATCGGACCGTCCGGGAGCCCCACGAGCGGAGACCCGACCCGCGGCCCGGACGCGAGCGGTTCCTCCGGGCCGAGGCTGGACTCTGGATCCTCGCGGTGGTGGAGTTTGGCGAGATGCCTGCGATCATTGTGACCGTGTTCGCCGCAGACCCTTCCCCGGTTGACCGTGGCTAGCGCGACAGTTCACGTATCTGCCCGCGACCTCGAGTTCGTTGGCTCGTACGAGCCGATCGGCGACGTGTTGTACCTGTCGTCCGCCGGAGACGACAAGAGAGCCGCCGTCCAGGAGACCTCGGAAGGGCACGCAGTGCGACTTGATCGCGACGGCCGAGTGACCCACGTCACGGCCGTCAACGCCAAATGGCTGCTGGACCGCGACGGAGCGCTGACCGCCACTCTCCGAGACGGTCGGCGGCTTCACTTGGCCAAGGAGGACGTCGGCGACCTGATCGACTGACCAGCGGAGAGTTCTGCGAGGCGGGACAAAGTGCAGCGACAGGGTGGTGCCCCAAAGTGCAGCGACAGGGTGGTGCCCGGTGGCTCGGGGCGCCCGCGGCGACACTGGCCTGCGAGTTCACACGTGCTCGGACCGCTGCCCTTCGATGAACCCAGTCACCTCTGGGGCGCTCGGCCGTCTCGACCGTCGGAAAGTACCGGGCGCGACCCCCGAGGGTGAGCACCAGCTGCCGCGCCGGATTGTGGTCCAGGCGGCCGCGGGTTCGAGTCCCGTCGCTCACCCCTCGGAAGCGCCTGCAAATACGAGGATCCCGTCGCGTCGGGGCCCGCGCACCCGAGCTGACCCCTACCCGGATCGCGGCCTGCAGGCCGTTCGAGAGGGGCTCGGGCTTGTTATCTGCTCGCGAAGCGCGTTTCTGCCTCAGTCTTGACGGCTCGGCGTTCGTGCCGCTTCGGCCCACGCTGGGCCTACCGTTCCACCCGCGTCGCGGAAAGCAGAGACGGGCGCCGCAGTCCAGGCCGTCACCGCCAGCGAGATCCGTGATCGTCCAAGTCCCCACGGCCCATGAGCTCGCGCCGTTACCCTGACCAGCTGATGCTCGGCGAGCAGCTTTCGTAGGAGGGCGCGATGACCGTCGAGTTCCTGTTGACCTCGCTCATCATCGTCGCCACGCCCGGCACCGGTGTCCTCTACGTGTTGGCAGCCGGCCCTAACGCGCGGCGCCCGCGCGAGCATCGTCGCGGCGGTGGGATGCACGCTCGGGATCGTTCCTCACATGGCAGCCGCCATCACCGGTCTCGCAGCGCTCCTACGCGATGCGACGTGAGGATGGTCAGCGAGAGCGCCTTCGGGAGCTGGTGGAAGGAGCGAGCGCGCTCAACTCAGGCGGGGCCACTGCTCCAAGATGTGACCCTCGCGCAGGAACAGCCACGTCCGAGGGTCCTGAAAGCCGCGGTACAGCCACCCGTTCCGGCGACTCTGGGACGCCTGCAACAGCGCCATCTCGTTCACTTCGCGCAGGACCTTGATGAACTGGTCGTTCGATGCCGGGTAGATCGCCCGGCGCATCTCGCCGTCTAGGCGCATCTCGATGATCGCGTCCTCGACGTAGCCCTCCGGGTACTTCGCGTAGCTGGGGTAGTAGTCGAGGCGCTGGCCCTCCCAGTCCGTCCCGACCACGATCAGGAGGGCGAGCTGATCGAAAACGCACACGGCACGGTGTCGCGCCTCATCGGACTCACCCCGCATGCCGTAGCCGTCGTGGTTGGCGAGCTGCCAGCCACCCAACTCGATCACGTTCGCATCGTCGCCGCCGATCGATCGCCGCGCGGCCATCACCTGTGCATGGCGGAGCCACGTCTGGTAGTGGCCGCCTTCGACCGGCGCCCGCGAGACGATCTTATGCAAGGTCGCCCAGTCCTCAGTTCGGCCCGCGACGGCGCCAAGCGCGAGCAAGGGGCCAGCCGTGGCTTCGAACAGGCGAACGTCGTCGTCATCGGGGTGCTCGGCCTTCACGTCGGCGAGCCTGTAAGTGTCCAGCAGACCCTCCAGGGCAGCATCTACTACGCCGCGCTGGCCCCGTCTCAGTCCCACGGCGGCTGCTGCACCCGCGTTGGCGATCGGGATGCTCACATCGAGGCGGTCTTCGCCCGCACGCATCACCCTGACTACTTCGGGGAGTCGGGTGAACTCGTCCAGAAGCGCGCCGCTGTCACCCGCCGCGATGAGCGAATCCACGGCCTGTTCGAGACCGCGCGGGGTGCCCTCCTGGAGGAATGGCGTCACCGAACCATCGTAGACCGGCTTCCAGACGCGCCCCGATCGGGCACCAACGGGCACTGGCGCCATTCCGCTAGCCGAGCGCGACACCTCGGCCCGAAGCAAGAAACCCGCCGTAGCGGGGATTCCGTGCCATGGGCGCGGCTGGTTTCGAACCAGCGACCTCTCGCGTGTGAAGCGAGCACGCGCCCTTGTCGAACCACCGCATTCTAGAGCTAAATAGCGGTACTGCGAGCGGGTCGACCTGGACGCGTGGCGTGCACTCGTTGCAGGGGCTTTCGCCTCGTTTGGTCCAGAAGAACGGTCTTCTGGACCAAACACCGGCGGCAGGACCAATGACGGATCTCCCGGTCAGGGACCGCGGGAGGCGGCTTGAACAGCCGCACCCGTTCCAGTCCCCGACACGCGTGAGGACCGCCATGCGCGCACCACCCTGAGCCCGTAAGGGCTCGCCGCGCTGCTGCGGGCCCTAGAACGAGAAGCGCCCGGGCGGCAACCCGGGCGGCTTCGAAAACTCAATAAGCGCCTCTGCGACGCGCTAACTCGAATATCAGCGGGTCGCAGGCTAGCACCGCCCGGAGACGGACGCGAGGGTGCGCGCGCGGTCCTGCGCGCTCACGCGCCCGTTCGAGGGGGCGGTCTTGGCTAGCGCGCTGCGGCGTGACCCCAAGCGGGGGCGGGCCTGGTATCGCCCGTCGCGGCGGGCCCCGGTCGGGATGGTCGCGCCCGCGCAGCTGGCCGAGCGCGCCTACGGCGAGGGCGGGCCCAAGCACGGCCTGCGCCGCCGCCGCGACGCGATCGAGACGCTGGTCTGCGGCTACCGCTACCTCCACGTCCGCGCCGCGCGCGAGCAGTCCTCCGATTACGCCTGCACGGCCGAGGACACGATCCTCGGGCTCGCCCACGAGCTCTCGCGGCGCTCGGCGAAGGCGTGGGACCCCGGGCTCGGGCGCGGGCTCGCGCCCGGCGAGCGGCGCGAGCTGCTGTTGCGCCACCGCGGCCGGGCGCTGGCGAAGCTGCTCGACGAGCTCGCCGGGTGCGGGCTGTTGGTGTGGGGCGGCGAGCGCGACAACAACGGGCTCTGGTGGCGGCTGCGGATCAGGCTGCTCGACCCCGACGGGCCGTCCGTCGAGGCCGAGCCGTGGATGCGCCCCTCCGGGCGCCTCACCGACGCCCAGGCCGGCAATGGCGACGCGGGTGGGGGAGAGGGCACAGACGCCCCGTGTGGTGCTCAGGAGCCCTACGAGCGTCCGCCGGCGCTGGGGGCGCTGTATGACCGGATCGTGGCTCTCGGCCGCGACCGTCCTGCCCTCTCGCCTGGCCTCGAGGGACGGATCGTGGCCGCCACAGAGCGCTTCGCCGCCCACGCCTCGCAGCGCCCCGCCGGCGTCGGCAATGACCCGTGGGCGGCCCTGGCCGCCCAGGTCGAGCAGTTCACCACCGAGCGGGACGGGGAGCCACTCGCGCGGGCGCTGCCGCTCTTCGACGCGCTCACCCGGCGGATGCAGGCCCGCTCGAGAAACGACCATCAGGGCATCCGTGATGTCCCCGATTCTCGCAACTGTGCCGCTCCCTTTCAGGACCAGCCAAACGGCCTTAAGCCAAACCATGATGATCCCCAAGCGTTAGCGTCCAGGACGGGCGCGCACCCGCCCGGAGAAAGTGACGGCCGCACCGCCGTGCGAAATGCCATCGAAGGTCCCGCAGAAATCGGCAACGACCGGCTGGGAGGCGGTCGGGGCGGGGCTGCCCGCGATCCCTTCGCAGGGGTCGCTGAGCGTGTAGCGGTCCGTGAGCGGCGCCTGGTGGCCCTCGTAGGGCCTCGTCGGGCCCGGGAGGCCGAAACGGTCGCGAGGGCTCGCTCGTGGGGCTCTGAGCGCCCCGTGCCGATCGGACTACTCACCGCCGCCGCCGAGGCCCTCGTGCGCCAGCGGCCCTGGCTCGACGACGCCCAATTAGAACGACTGCGCCGCGCCGAGCGCCGCTACACCCGCTACGCCGCCCACCGCCCCACCGGCGCTCCGGCCGGCCCCGCCGGGGTCCTGGTCGCGCTCCTCGAGCACCCGCCGCCGGCGGTCCGGGCGCCGCTTCAGTGGGCGATCGCGCAGCTCGACCTGCTCACCAAACGGATGCGCCGCGCCGCCAAACGGCCCACCACGGCCGATCGTACCGGCGCTGCGGAGCACCTGGCCGCGCCCCGGCGGCGCGCCGGCCGCCGCCGCGCTCGCCAAGCCCGACAGGCGACCACGTGGTACCGGCGCGGCGGGGACAAGCGCCGCGGCGAGCTCGCCCACGCGATCGAGCGCCTCGCCGCCCAGGTCAGCGCCGGCCACATCGTCGGGGGGATACTGCCCGGCTTCGAGGTCGCCATCGCCCGCGTCAGAGGCCGCCGCGTCGACGACACCCGCCGCCGATCGCTCACCTGGCACATCGCCAACCTCGCCCACCAGCTCACCGACCACGGCAACGCCATCACCGCCGAGCAGGTCCGCCGCGAGCTGCGCGACGAGCTGCTGCTCACCGGCGCCCGCGCCCGCTGCCTCGTCGACGTCGACGGGCCCGCCACTGGGCTCGGGACGCCCGATCACTTCGACCCCAGCCGGGCGCAGCTGCACTCCGCCGACCCCGACCGCCTCGCCGTCCGGCATGGGCTGCTGCGCCAACGGGCCCCCGACAGCGAGCGGGGCATGGCGGCCCCCTCCGCCCCGCCCGGCTCGGGGTCGCTGCTCGAAGCGGTACGTCCCGCCGCCCGCCTCGACCTCGACGAGAGCGGCGCACCGGCCAGGGCCGGTACACCTTGACGCCGCCGCTGCACTACACCCGCAGCCGACTTGTCGCGGAGCTATCATCGCGAGCCGTGCGCGTCAATGGCGCGATCATCGGGTTGCTCGTACTTCTCACCCTCTACACGGGCGCGTCGGCCGGACCGATCTACCAGGACCCGCCCGAAGTCCGCAGCCTGCTGTTGATGGCCACGGCCGGTCTTGCCGCCTGGCTCATCTTCGAGCGCGCGCAGCTGCCGTGGGCGCGGCGACCGCGCGCCCTGCGCGCCGGCCTCTACGCGGTCTTGCTGGCCGCACTGTCGGCCCTAGCTGCGGCGGGCCCGCAGCGCTTCCCCCGAGGACGCTGAGTGGTACGCCAACCTCGTGCTGTGCGCGCTCACTGCGGTTGTGCTGCTCGCACTCGGTTGCGGGGCCCGGCAGGTCGTGCACCGCTTCGCCACCGGCTGAGCCGTCGCTAACGCCAACGCGCCAAGACGGCGGCAAACGCCGGTTCGGCCGCGATTTTCGCTACAACCTCAACCTCCTCGCAGGCGCGCCAGAGAGACACCCATCTTGCCCGGTTGACCACGCTCCAGCATCACGACGACCATCCGCCGCCTAGCGCCAACGCGCCAAGAGATGCGCTAACCGCAGGGGGAGGGGGGGCCACTTTGGGGTCGACGCCGTCTCTACAGATAGTGGCTTCTCCCGCGACAACCCTCGAGCCGGCCTGCGCGCCCGCGCGCCAGCACCTCGAGTACATCGCCACCAGCCCCGCGGCGGACCGCCTCAAGGCCTCGCTGCGCCGGTCACATCCGCGGCGCTCGAGCGACGAGATCGACGACGCTCTGCAGGACGCGCTGCTGCGCGGCTACGCCCGCTGTCAAGCCAGCGCCGAGGACGCCGTCTGGATCTGGCTGTGGCGCACCGCCGACAAACGCCTCAAAGACCGCGGCCGGTCGCTCGCGCGTGAAGTCCCGACCCCCGACCACAGCATCATCATGACCGACGCGCCCGACCTCGACGGCCCCCAGGACGAGCTCGAGCGCACCGGGCGACACGCCGAGCTGGCTGACCTCTTCGAGGCGCTCGCGACCACTTTGTCGGCCCGTCAGCGCGCTGTGCTCGCGCTGCACGTCCGGGGCCACAAGAGGTCCGCCGTCGCAAGCGAGCTCGGCGTCAGCGTACGCATCGTCAAGCGCGAGCTCGAGAGCATCCTCGGCCGCGCGCGGGCGCTGCTCGCCGAGCGCTGCGGCGGTGGCTGCGCGGACGGCGCCGCCGGCGTGTGGCGGCTCGCCTTCGGGCTCGCGACCAGCCCCGACGCCGCCCAAGCGCAACTCCACCTGGTGTCCTGCCCCGCCTGCCAGGCCTTCCAGGCGCGTCTGGGCTGGTGGCGCGAGGCGGCCGCCGCCGCGGTACCGGTCCCCGCCGCGCACGAGCTCGACCCCGCCGTCGCCGAACACGCCCTGGGCAGGCTCGCCGACGCGGCGACCGGACTCAAGGCCCACATCTCCGGCACCGGCTCCTCGATCCGCGCCCACGCCGCCGACGCCGGCGCGCAGGTCAAGGCCCAGGCGGCCGCCACCTACTACCGCGCCGCCGACCCGACCCCGCTCGCCGGGCTGCGCCCCGGGGCCGCTGCCGCGGTCATCAGCGGCTGTCTCACCGTCGCGGGCGGCGGCGCCTACTGCCTCGAGCAGGGCGTCGACCCCGTACGCACCCTCGCCGGCGCCATCGGCCAACAGCAAGACACGCCCGCGCCCAAACGCCAGCGCGAGCCCGAGCCCGCCGCGGACGCACCAGCCCCCGTCACACCACCCCCCGCGACACCAACGCCGCCGCCGACACCAACACCGCCGCCGGCCAATTCACCGCCTCCCCCCGAGCCGGCGCCGGCGCCGGCGCCCGTTCCGGCGGCGCCGCCCGCGCCCGCCGCCGGCGACGAGTTCGACCCCGCGAGCTCCGTCGCGACCAGCGCGCCACAACCCGCGCCCGCAGCACCGGCGACAACGCCCAGACCTGCGCCCAAGCCGGCGCCCGCCCCCGCCGGGGGCGGCGGCGAGTTCGGCGGGCCCTAACCATGTCCATTCGAGTCCGACAGGAGACACCGATGACCATCGCCACCACGCGCCTGCCCGGGCTCATGCTGATCGCCCTGCTGGCGAGCGCCACGACCGCCACCCTGGCTGCCGTCCCCGCCGAGCCCGCCGCCGGCGCGGAGTACACGGTCAACGTGTGCCGCACCAACGAGACCAGCTTCACAAACCGCGGGTTCGTCAAGCGCCGGCGGGGGCGCAACATCGCGGCGTCAGATCGCTGCCCCAACCAGGGCCGCGGCGCGCGCGGGCTGCTGATCAACGATGGCGGCAACGGCGGCAAGGTCCCCTTTCACGGCCGCGCGAGCTGGACGATGCGCGCCCCCGCCGGCACCCACTTCCGGCGCGTCGCGTGGGCCGGGCGCCTCCAGCGCGACGACTGCGGCTTCGAGCTCCAGGTCTACGCCGACGAAGGCGCACTCGGCGCCGACAAGCTGATCCCGCTCCGCTTCCGCCGCGGCGTGAAGACCCACTCCACCCTGGTCGCGCCCGGCAAGGACTGCCCCAAGCCCGGCCGCGCCCAGACCTCCGGCGACTCCCCGCTGCTGCCCGTCCAAGTTGGCGACGCGACCGCCGGCCCCGCGCGCGTGGTGCTGCGCATGGAGTGCCGCTCAAAGGACGGCTGCGCCGCCCGCGGGCGCAACTACATTCAGACCACCGGCGTCAGCGCCGTCGTCGTCGACAACAGCGCCCCCCAGGCAGCGATCATCACCGGACCCGGGGGCACCGCCTTCACCAACGGCGCCTGGACCAACGGCAAGCAATTGCTCCCCTACACCGCCAACGACACCACCGGCATCTCACGCGCCGTCGCAGCAGATAGCGGCGACCAGCGGGCGTGCGACTACGGCAAGGCGACGCCCTGCACCACCGGGGCCGGAACGATCAACTTCGATACCGGCCAGCTCGGCGAGGGGACGCAGCTGCTCGCGGTGACCGCGTTCGACGCGGCCGGCAACGCCGGCGGCTCAGGGCCCGTGGTGGTCAGGATCGACCGCACGCCCCCCGCCCGGGTCGACGTCGCCGTCGATGGGGGAGAGGGGTGGCGCAACACCCCAGACTTCGGGCTCGGCTGGGCCAACCCCGCGGAGGGCGACCGCGCCCCGATCACCGCCGTGCGCTACCGCGTCGACGGCGGCGCCGAGCAGCGCCAACCCGGCGACGCGATCGCGCGCCTCGGCATCACCGCCCCCGCCCCCGGCGAGCACACCGTCGCGCTCTGGCGCGAGGACCAGGCCGGCAACCACCAGCCCGAGAATGCCTCGGCACCGGTCACGCTGCGCTATGACCCCGAACCGCCACAGCCCGCCTTCGACGCGCTCTCGGCCTCTGACCCGACGCGGATCTCGGTCGCGGTCACCGACCGCGTGTCCGGGCTCGCCGGCGGCCAGATCGAGATCAGCCGCGACGGCTCCAACGCCTGGCAGCCGGTCGCGACCCAGCAGGAGGGCCAGCACCTCGTCGCGCGCCTCGACGACTCCCAGCTCGCCGCCGGGCGCTACCTCCTCCGGGCCCGCGCGTACGACCAGGCGCGCAACGAGGCCTCCACCGACCGCCGCGCCGACGGCCAACCAATGGTCATCGACGCGCCGCTGCGGATCGCCTCCCGGCTGCGCACCGGGATCGCCAAGAAGAAGGTCGTGCGGCGCAAGGTTGGCCGGCGCGGCAAGCGCCGCACCGTCCGGCGCCGGATCACCGTCTTCGACAGCCGCCGGCGCGTTCGCCTCGGGCGCAAGGTAAAGATCAGCGGCCGGCTGACCAACCCCGACGGCCAGCCAATCGCCGGCGCCCAGGTCGCGGTCACCTCACGCGACGCCGTCACCCCGGAGAAGCTCGTCGCCTACGTCACCACCGGCAAGCAGGGCCGCTACAACTACACCGCCAGGGCCAGCTCGAGCCGAACGCTGCGCTTCGTCTATCCCGGCGATGGTCTGACCCTGCCCGCCCAGCACGAGGTCAAGCTCGTCGTCGGGGCGACGAGCTCGATACACCTCAGCCACCGCCACCGTCTCACCGGCCAGAAGGTCACCTTTCGGGGCCGCCTACGCGCCCCGAAAGCCGGCAAGCTCGTCGAGCTGCAGGTCCACGTCAAGGGCGGCTGGCAGACCTTCCGCACCGACCGCACCGGACCCAACAGCAGATGGCGAATCCGCTACAAGTTCGCGCGCACGTGCGGCCTGAACACCTACCGCTTCCGGGTGCGGATACCCCACGAAGCCGGCTACCCCTACGCCACCGGCGCCTCCCCGACGACCACCGCCCAGGTACGAGGACTCCCGTGCCGTCAGCAGTAGAGGGGAGCGAAACTCGGGCTCCTGACGCTGGTCTATACATAGGCCCCCGGATCAGCGAAAGAGGAACCGCCCCGTGAAACGTCTCCGCGACAAGCTCAGCTACGCCAACGTCGTCGCCACCCTGGCGCTGTTCGTCGCGCTCGGCGGGTCCTCCTACGCCGCGATCACGATCGGCGGCAAGAACATCAGGAACGGATCGATCAGCGGGAAAGACATCAAGCGCAACACCCTCGGCACCAGACAGGTCAAGGAATCGCGCCTCGGAACCGTCCGCCAAGCACTCAACGCCCAACGCGTCGGAGGCGTCGACCCCGAGCGATTCCTCGTCCAATGCCCCGAAGGCACCCTGCCGGCGGCGACGGCCTGCGTCGAAGTCAACCCGCGCCCCGCCGCGTCGTTCGGTGTGGCGGCCAACACCTGTGGATTCACCGACGTTCAGACGGCCACTGGACGGCGGGTGCCGACCTACAGCGAGCTGCGGCGGGCGCTGCAATACCAGCAGATCACGCTCGCGCCCGGGGGAGAGCTGACCTCCTCGGTCAGCGCCCAAGCGAACGGGACTCTCGACGTCACCTACATCACCGATGAGTCCGGAACCGTCTCTAGCGTCCCGAGCGACGGGAACTTCCCGAAGCCCTACCGCTGCGCGGCGGACCCGCTGAACTGATGCGATCGCTCACCGCACACCTCATAGAACCAGCCGGCCACGGCCATCTGCCCTTTCACCCAAGCTGCCCCGTCTGCGCCGCCGAGCGCCTCGACGGCCGCCTGCCCGCCGACGAGCTGCTCGGCCCGCGCCCAACGGCACTGCTCGCCGCCACAGTCCTCGCCGGGACCACGCTCGCCCCGACAGCCGCCGGGCTCACCAGCCCGGCCGTGGCAGCCCAGGAAGAGACCGACGACGAGAACACCCCCACAGACGGCGACGACCCCACCCGCAAGGACGGCGACGGCGACGGCGGCCTCGAGGACAGCGCTGACCCGCCGCTCGACCTCGACGACACCCCAGCGCCCACGCCCGATCCCGTCACTCCCACCGACCCCCCCGTGCAAGCCCCAGCACCGCTAACCCCCGAACCGCCGGCGGAGGCCCCGACATCGCCCCCCGAAAGCACGCCGCCCGCCCCCGCTCCGACACCCCAGCCAGGACCACCGCCCGAAGCCCAACAGGAGACGCCGCCCGGGCCGGCCGGCGGCAGGCACGACGGCGAGCGACATCAGGGCGAGCCACACCGCGACGAGCAGCGCCGCGGCGGACCTGGTACCCGCAGCGGTCCCCCTGTCGCAGAGCACCGCAGCGATCCGACAGCCGGACCGGTGAGTCCAGCGCCCGCTCCGCCGCCTGCCCCGGCGCAGGCTCCTGCCGCTACGGGCGCGCCCGCAACCCCGGCGGCGCCTACCCCGATCAGCCATCCCGGCGTGGGGGTGAGCGCCCGCCCAGGGCCCGGCGAGCACGTCGTACGGCCCGGCGAGTGCCTCTGGTCGATCGCGGCCGACCAGCTCGGCGCCGACGCCACCCCCGCCGCCGTAGCGCGCATGGTCAACCGCCTCTGGCAGCTCAACGCCGGCCGTATCGCCACGGGCAACCCCGACCTGATCCTGGTCGGAACCACTCTCGAGCTGCCATGACAGCACGTATCCGCCCCCCGAGGCCGCAGGGTCTCGGCTCCGTTGAAGGAAGCTTCGCGCGCACTTAAGCGTCGCGATGTGCATCCGGGCGCGGTCGTCGACGGGAGGACCGTGGCGGGCGGGGGCGGGGCGCGGTTGGGGCGGCGCGCTCAGGGGCTGCTGGTTTCCGCCGGGGAGCGAGAGGAGGCGGATCTCGACCGGCTGATCGCCACCCAACCCGGGCCGAGCCGGCCGAACGTGATGGCGGTGATGAGCCCCAAGGGGGGCGTCGGCAAGACCACGCTCAGCTTCCTCACCGGCTCTCTTCTGGCAAACCGCGCCCAGACCCGCGTCGTCATCCTCGACGCGAATCCCGACTACGGCACCCTGGCCGCCCTGGCCCCGGACGAGCTGCGCTGCGAACGCTCCCTGGCCGACCTCCTCGATGATCTCGACCAGGTGCCGACCGCGACCCAGCTGCTCGCCTACCTGTCGCGGCTGCCGACGGGGGTGCACCTGCTCGGCGCCCGCGGTGACGCCGAGACGCTCGCGTCGATCACGCCCGAGCGCTACGGCGAGCTCGTGGCCTACCTCTCGACCTTCTACGACCTAGTCGTGCTCGACTGCGGCACCGGGATCGGCCGGCCGCTGGCGCGCTTCGCCGTGGAGCGCGCCGACCAGATCACGCTCGTCTCGACCCCGGAGTGGGTCACCTCCAGCGTCGTGTTGGCCGCCCTCGACGAGCTCCGCCACGAACGCACAACTCTAGTGGTCAACATGTCCCACCTGCGTCCGGGCAAGCAGACACAGGCGCTCGAGGATCGCTTCCGCCGCGAGCGCCTGCACTCCCCGGTGATCGTCCCCTACGACCGCCAGCTCGGCGCGATGCTCGACAGCGCAACCTACACCCTCGAGGCGCTCGAGAGACCGACCCGGCTCGCGATCAAACGCGCCGGCCTCGCCGCCGCCGAGCGGCTCGTCTAGCCTCCAGCCTGCGATGAGCCGCCAGCTGACGATCGACCTCGAGGACGACGACGCTGTTGACCTCGACCGCCTCGCGGCGGGCGTCAGCGCCGATCCCGAGCAGTACGCCAGCTCGCTGATCTCGGCCTTCCTGCGCGGCCAGTCGATCGACGGTTCCACCGCCACGGAGATCCTGCGCGGCATCCCCGGCGCCATCGAGCGCATCAAGCGCGGCAGCGAGCAAGCCCACCGCGGCGAGGTCACCCTGGTCGACGAGCTCTAGGTGCGCCTCGCCCTCACGCCAGGCGCGGAGAGCGACCTATACGAACTCGAGAAAGCACTGCACCTTCTGAGCGACACCCGTCCTCGCGTGATCGAGTGCTTGAAGCTCCTCGAGGCCTTTCCCTCGGCGGGGCGCGCCCTCGAGGGCGAGCTGGCCTTCTACCGCGTGTGGCGCGGCCCATGGCGCTGGATGCTCTCGGTCTACGAAGTGCTCCCCGATGAAGACCTCGTCGTCGTGGTCGCAGTCCATGACGCGCGCTCCTCTACAGCGCCCTCCTAGCCGTGCGCGCGCTGCGCGAACGACCACGTATGGTCATCGCCACAACACTGCTCGTCTTCGCCGCGCTGGCCGGCGCCGCGGCGGCTGGCGCGCTGCTGGCCAAGCCCGACAGCCGCCCGACGGGCCAGATCACGAACCAGGGGACCGTGGTCGAGCGTCAAGCGCGCGTCCACATGCGGCAGCTGCGTGCCTTGCAGGTGCGGCTGCGCCACGCCGAGCGCCGCGTCGACGCGCTCACCCGGCGAGTCCGCAACAGCCGACGTAGCGCTGGCGCCGGCTCACGCCAGCCGCCGCGTCGGCGCCGGACGCCCTCGACCGCACGCCGACGACGCTGAACGTCCGGGCAGCGACGCTACGATGGTTCGCGTCATGGGGATCCTGAGCTCGTTTCTGTGGGGTTACGCTGGCGGCTGCGCCGCCCGGCCCAAGCAGCCCAAGTACCTCTATCTGCAGCCGGGGGAGCGACCGGTCGTGACAGCAACGCCGCCTCAGTGGCACCAGCCGCCCGTCTCGCAGCCCGCCCTACCCCCGGCAGCGCATCCGGCCTGCGGAACGCTTGACGCGCCCGAGCGGCCTTTCTAGAGCACCACCCAAAGAAACTTCGGCGCAGGGGGGGGCCACTTTGGGGTCGACGCCGTCTCTAGGAGTGTGGACGCCTCCAACATCTTCGCCGCCGGCGCCGAAGCTGCCGTTGCTGCGCCGCCCGAGCCCGCCCCGCCGGCCGCGCCCGCGCTGGATGGCGACCCGCCGCTGAACATCTTCGCGCCCGGGGGCGAGCGCGCGGTCGCCTCCCCCCAGCCCGCCCGCGCAACCGCAGCTGCGCCAGGTCCACGCCCCCGTTCGCGCACACGCCGCAGCCGCCCGCGCCGACCGGCCACGCGACCTGCGTCGCGGCCCGCGACGCGCGCCACTGGCCATCGTCGCGCGCCGCGGGTCGTGGCGCTCGCCGCGCTCGCGCTCGGCGCCATCGCCGGTGTCATCTCGATTGCTCAGCCGGGCGAGGACAGCCAGCCGCGCCAGGACAACCAACCCGACGAGCGCGCCAGCGCAGCGCAGCCGAACGAGGGGCACAAGGTACGCGCCCGCCGCGACGAGCATGTCGCGCGCACCCCGGCCCAGAGACAGCCTCGCCGGCGCAAGCGCCGCGCGGAGCGCCTGCCTGCCCGCCCGCGCCCTGCCGGACCGAGGCCGGTGCGAGCTCGCCGCTCTCCGCGCCCGCCGCCGGCTCTCCCGGCGGCGCCCGTCGCGGCGCCCGTTGTCGATCCGCCGCCGCCTGTTGCGGCGCCCGTCGTCCCCTCAGCCCCGCGCCCGACACCAGCGCTGCCCGCGCCGGTGCCGGCCGGGGGCCTACCCGAGTTTCCCTGACCCAGGAGGTTCATCGCATGCCCCACACACAGCTCTCAGCCCGGCTCACCAACACCCGCCTCGCGGCCGCCTTGGGCGTCTGCGTCGCCCTCGCCCTCGCCCTCGCCGTGCCCGAGGTCGCCGACGCGGCGCTGAAGAGCGCAGCCGGCGGCGGCGGGGGAGGGGGCGGCGGCTTCGGGGCGGTGACCCGGTACCTCGACAAGCTCGCCGGCTTCATGATCCCCGTCGGCGGAGGCCTCGCCGTGCTCGGCCTGATCTATGGCGGAGGCA
>JAABUS010000767.1_pt1 | contig 77978 bp, 85 predicted proteins | sample 5560161 | NCBI WGS metagenome assembly JAABUS01 (sample SAMN10711885, study PRJNA513376) | rock metagenome | isolation source: Antarctica rocks | place: Antarctica: Victoria Land, Trio Nunatak nord | collected 2016-01-04
TCAGGTGATGGGCCCGGCAGGGCCCTGGAGCCTGACAGATTTACACTTCATCACTACTTCTACGAGGCGGTGAGATTGAAGCCAGCGCATCAACAATCAATCTTCTGCTTCTTCTAGTTCTAACGTTTCTACAAGCTTCTACATTACCACGAGACGATGAGATTAAGGGCAGCGCATCGCTCAATAACATCACAATTGAAGGAGTTTATGCATCCAATGCACAAGCCGGGAGGGTGGAGCCTCCAGCCACATCGTGTCTGGCATAGGAGACTAGGTAGTTCGCGTAGATCCTCTGGCATAAGAGTCACCTCCTCCTAATCGAAGGGATATCGTGCTGTGCAAAAGTCTATGCTGTTTTTGATCCCAGATTTTGCCGAGCGTCCACGGGTTACTGTATGTCCATCAGCGGGCCATCGGGGGTGTTCCCTCGGAAGCACTAGGCCCAATGTGGCATAGCCACCTTGCCAAGCCCTAGTAGGCCTAAACCTCGCACGGGCGAACTAGTAGAAGAACGCGCACCTTTTCTTCATTGTTTCTACATATCATTCGTCTACCTCGCTGTCGCCCTATTCACCATCCTATTCATCGTTATACTGATCACCTTACTCATCACGTTACTCACCATCCTACTCGTCAGCCTACTCATCACTCTACTCACCGCCCTACTCACCACCCTACTCACCATCTGAATATCAACGCTACACTCAAGACTTCACGGCGGAACTAGCTGTTGGCTGCAGAGGCTCATGTTTTGGCGCCGACTGTCAATCAGAAGTCGGGGAATTCGAAGGGCATGGAGCAATTTATCATGCCACCACCGGAGACGTTTCCTCTCGAGCGCCTTCCTGCTGAGATTCGGAACATGATCTACTACGAGGCTCTCGTCATACCTAAGCCTGGTTTCATTCGCTTGGATCGTGGGAGTACCTTTCCAGATTCCAACCCAGCTTGCCCATTGTTATCGACAAGTAGTACCATCTACAAAGAAGCGGTCAAAATCTATTATGGTCTCAACACATTTAGTCTCTTCGACTTGGATTTGCTCGACAGGTGGCTGCGATCAGTGAGGCCCAAGTCTCATACATTGATTAGTCGTATCAGCGTGAGAGTCAGCGGTCAAGAGTGTGTAAAGGGCTTGAAGTCTTTGGCTGAATGTGTTGGTCTCAAGGAGTTACATTTGGACATCCCTGTTCGTACCTTGGCGGTCAACATGTACAATTTTTCCTATCCTATGGTAAGAAATTTGCTCAAGCTTCGGGGTCTCAAAACAGTGACGGTTGAAACGCAATGCCTCGAAAATCAGCCTCGACTTAAAGCGCGGAAGGAACTTCTTATAAAGGCGCTTGAGATTCTTAAAGAACCTCGTAAGCTGACTGGGCAAGAGGAGAAGGACTACGTTGATACGTAGAACCCATGTCAAGAAATTATCATTCCCAGTCCCCACTTCAACCGTTGCCTGCCAGTAATTCAAGCACATGTCTACGATCACTCGAGAAGAGTTCAATGTCTCCTGGTAAACTCCTCAAAAGACCTTGGATTGCAAGAACTAGAAAGCATGAACAGACTGCTAGACATAATGCGTCTTCAGTAAGGATTTTGATTGGATGCTTCTTCAACTTCGTAGTGCAATTCTCAACTGAACTTTTGAAGCAATCGATACAGGGGTATAAATACGAAGCCGTAGCGGAATGTCGGCACAATGACACTACACCCCTTCAGTGTAGACAGAAACGGGACTGTTGGCGGCTTTCTACAAAATTATCTACCTTCATCCAATAGAGGAAGCTCGCCGCCACGGCAGTTCTTTCATGCAGCAGCACTACCAGTATTCTGACGATCAGTCTCTGGCTTCTCCCAGAGTGTCACGATGCGTCTACCATTCATTCTGGTTGAACTTTCAGCACGCCCGTCCTTGACTGGATGGAACCTTCATGATCGACTAAGATCCGCGCCGCAAAACATGACGGTTGCTTTATCAAGCCGTCATCTTTCGTATTGAAAATCAATGTAGCCAAACAATATCTGGTCGTAATGTTGAATAACAAAACGTGGGTCCATCAACAGGCTGTCGGAAATTGACCACAAAGTTTCGAATTTCCCGAGTAAGACGTCAGGCATACTGCCAGTGCGCCGAGGTCAGAAAACTGTCCGTGGCTCCCTGTATGAACGTAAGCTACCTCGCATGCAAACTAATTGCAAATGGCCAGCGTAACAATGGATGAGCCACCTAGTCCCCTAGCTAAGAATCATCAGCTGAGACCCCAGTTCGATGATGGCCTTGTTCAACAGCCACGTCATCATAGCATTCGCGGCGAAAGTTTGGGAGATTTTTCCATCAACGCAAAGACGAGCCCGAAGCCATTATCACCTGGCAGTGCTTAGGAAATGAGGTGGCGGGAAGTCGGTGGCGGTGTGACATGCGGTCATATCGGGCCAGCATAGTAATATCCGAGACACTGAGATTGGGTGAGTTGACTGCGAATGCGGCTCCTCCGATCGCTGGTACCGAATTGTACCGAATTCTTCAGATGGCTGAATAAAACACTGAACTTTGCTACTCTGAGCGGCGAGGCGAAGGGGAGCGACGTCCACAGGATCACTGAGCAGGTGGGGCCAGCAAGGGCCCACGGGGGCTGGGGTCGATATCTGCAACGCCGTAGATTACGTCCCTACTCCCTCGTCCCATTGTGCTCGGAGGCCTTCAGGAAACCTTATCGGTTGGCAGGAGCGTCGGTGGCGCCCAAGTTCAGCGTGAACGGCGGTTGCGACCAGTCAGTAACCGTGGGACCTGAAATAGACGTCGGGACTGAGGGGAAAATGAGTTGGGAGAAAGGCAAAGCTGGGCAAAGCTGGAGTTCGGTGGCGATGGGCTGGGAAAGGGTGCCAGATTTCGAGTAGACAACGAGGTCTCGCGATCAGGATTTCGCGAAGCTGCCACTTGTATAGATGGGCTGCAGCCCGCGTCGTAGGTCTGGCCGGACCAAACCCAGGTGGCGGGCTGGCCATCTAGCCTTGTCGTCAGCACGCGCAGCCGATGCCGATGACGGAAGATAATGACTTTGGGCCATCTGAAGGTACCTTCTATAGCTCTTCCTTCGGCCTAGCAGAGAGCAATGGTAGATGCGGCGCGTTTGGTCGAAAGCACGATAGAGAATTTGGTAGAACCTACACATGCTCTACGCGAAAGGACCAGTAGTACTCGGCCAGTACAATATCTAACGCTGGGGAAATCATAGTTATAGGTAAGGCTGTGCAGTCTTGGGCCAGTACGGAAAGAACTTCTCCGACTTCTTTGCCTTGTCGTGTGGGTTGTGAAATTTCTAAGGCGCAATACCATTCATCTTGGATAAACTCTCCTCCCACCGCTCTCGTATGATACGAATAGCTTAAACAGCGTGAGCAAACCCTTCATCAAAGATTTTTCACCTCGCTCCTTGCGGCCCCTCCGCCAGTCAGCGAATGGTTAGACAGCCGCAAAAAAGAATTGCTTCATCCCTTTTCCAAGTCTCGCCAACGCTTCGGAGCTACAGCATAATCCCTTTCGAGACTTCGAGTCGAGGGCATTTCTTATCAACGCAGGTTGTGGAGCGTTTAGTACTTCTTCTCCTAAAGCCCTCCTTTGAACCGGAAGCATCATTCTCCCATTCGTATAAACGCCTTGGTACCTAAGCCCTTGGACTCTCAGTATAGACACTGCTCACCCACACCGCACATGTTCTCCCATCAACCTTTGCCCCCCCCACCCCCCTCCCCTTTTTTTTTCCAGAACCTCAACCACCCGCCCCTCTTTCCTCCTCACCCTCTCCCATTCGCATGCTCGTCCTTTGCCGGAACCGATGATGTATTTCCCGGGACATACCCTCCATATCCTCCTTCTGATGCCGAAGTTTCTCGTTGAGGGTGAACGATTGCACTCAGCCGGGGAGCATGGCTTTCATGTACTGTTTCTCCGCGGACGAGGCGCGGCAAGGTCGATGGTTTTGCCGTTAAGGAAGTGAGAGCAGAATTTGACGTGGTATGCAGGTTGCTGAAGTTTGAGGTGTGTAAAAGTTTTGTGAGATGGTTGCGAAGGATGGGGGAGCGTCTGTAAAGGGGATTTTGGCAGTGATGTATTTGGCCATGTCGTTAGGGCGAGTTGATTGACTTGATGTTGCTGGTATGCCTGGTTGACGGTCGTGGCCTTGCAGAAGGAAGATTCGCATGACGTCTCATCTACTTCCACTGGAGGAGGTAAGAGATTGCCGTACCCAGAGCTTTGAAGCGTCAGCGAAGTCGACGTTAATAGGATTCCTGCATTCCTAGTGATCTAAATTCTTTTTGGACGCCCCCATCGACAAGAACAGGCGACGAAGCTGAATCAAATCTGGTCTCGGCTTTGAAAGATGTCTCGTTTCCGCCGAATGCATTTCGAGCAACTTTGACTCAACAGGGACCCCATCGTAGCTTCAGGCGTCTGTAGTGTTCTAGAATCAATGTTTTCTTCGATGATAGCCCTTCGTGCAACGCTCTTGAATCCTGAAAACCCTTCTAGAAAATCTTACAGTTGATGAAGAGGAAATCTGATGGCTGCGCATTTTTTCAAAAGAAGACTTCCTGATCTAGAAGTCACAGATGAAACACTTGAAACGCTAGTGAAAACAATCGAACCCATTGCATACGTTCCTTGAAGGTACCACGAATCGAACACGAAGACGTTTCTTCCCGAAGTTCATAAGTTTTCAATGCTACAGGAGGCGATGTACTCGCGGTGCTAGAATTCAAAGGCGGTAAGGGAGTGTTGCATCTGAGAAGTTGCGTTTTGCTCTTACTACGTATAGCCAAAGCCATGAGCTGCAACCGTCAACCAGTTCTCATACAAGTGAGAAATTAAGCAGCCGTCGTACCAGTCCAAATAAGCACACACAGATGTGCAGCTGTATTTAAAAGGACCTGAGCGTAGCCGGGCCAATGAGGCTATCTACGACAAGCCTACCGGTCCCAAGGACAAACCCAAATCTCGGCCCTGACCGTCTCAACAAGCCTCACTTCCAAACTTTCTCTGTGCTAGAGATGAAGAAGAGAACAATTCTGATCACTAACAGGAATTTCCTAAGACAGTTGTCCACCGAACTAATTTCCTTTACCCATCGTTATCAACTCTCAATATCATCCCTCTTCGCCTTCAGACTTCACTATTAGCTGCATTGACAATACTGAAGTCATGCAGTGAGAGTTTCAAATAGAATAACACCGGATGTCATCGATGGTTGCGGCTTTGGCACACCAGTAGTATCGTATGCACCACGGCCAGCATCCACAAAAGCTATGAGTTCGGTTGACATGACAGCAGCTAAAAGAGTTGATCTAGCGATCAATATACCTACGAAATACGAGAAGATGTTCGGCTTACTGTTCGAGTTGTACGGATTTGAAAGAAAATCTTGGGACCGTGCGATATCGAAGTGTTTATGTTTGAAAGCTGAGAAACGATTCATTAGGCCTTGATTTGATCAAGTAAGGCGAGCGCTACACCATGTTGGGCGACTGACCAAGTGATATTGTGGTTTTCTGGCTTTGTGTAGGCAGAGATTCCTATGTAACCTGGGTACAGAAAGAATATAATATAAGCAATTTGCTGGAAAATGGGGTCACTGCACTCGAACTGGTACAGATATGTATCGAGAATGATGGTCTGCTGCCATGGGTTCTTATAGTCGAGAAGTACCTTACAAAGCTGAGCAATGTGACTAATTCAGAGGCGGAAAGATGGACTTGGCTGTCCCATTTCGCTCCAATCATCTTCGTCTGCACTAGTATCAAGTCAAGGTAGACATTTGTAGCAGACGAAAGGGTGGATCAGGCGGAACCCGTTCTCGAAAGAGGTGGAGCGAGCAGGAGGTCGGTTCGTCTTTTAGCGTTCAAAAGAAAACATCGCTCGATTCAGCAAGATGCAAATGAAGCTGAAATCTATTGGAAACTGGTCTCCTCACTCACCCGATTTAAACCTCATTGAGAATGTATGACGTATACTGGAGTCGGGCGTCAGCTTCACAAATGCAGACAGCTTAAACAGGCTATATAGCCCTTAAACCGTTGACTCAGCGTCGCTTGTTCGAGTACATTGAAACGGTCATGGCAACGTCCGAGGTCGGGAGATATACTTGGGAATCCAACATCAGCACCAGTTCGCCCCGCAAAAACACCCGTGGTCCATAAATACATGGAGGAGTGGAAAAATGACGGGGATGCTTCGGGCAAAAACAGCGAAATGCATCGTCCCCGCCTCCAAAAGAAGCTCCATGCTCCCCCCAGCAACATCGCAGCGGACGGCGAGGGTTGACGAAACGAGGGGAGCAGAGTGTGCTCGGTGTCGAGCTTCCATACCCTGTTCACTCACCGGACTATGTAGTAACGACCCGGTCACTAACATAGCTATTCCACCTCCCCAGCGCAAAAAGCTTCCGTAGACCACCTCGTAAGCGTGCCACCTCTGCCTCCAGAACAGGACATTATGCTAAAGCCCATCCCATCCGCACCGGGATCCGAATAGTGGGCCTTACTCTTTCTGCGGTATAATTTTTCGCGGTGCCAATACTTGGTGCAGTTGGATTCGTACCTCAAACTGTTGGAAATAGCTGGTAGGGCCGGGGGCCCGCTAGTAGAGTTTTCAACTTCCATCTGATATAATTTGATACTTGAACGTTTTCTCGAGCTGAGAGTTCCATCGCACTTACCAAATTGATCAGGCAAAATAGAATGCTAGAAAATTATCTGCGTCTGCTCCTAAACCGCTGGTCTTTTCTCAGAGACGCAGCTGGTTTTCTAGGAGAAGTATGCTGGACCCATTTTCCCAGGAGCCCCAGTAATGATTGATCTCTATTAATCCAATACCGGTTTCCTCACCTACCTTTAGGTCTAGGCGAAGCCTCCTGGGAGAGATTCCCTAGAGGGCCGGGACGACCCAGGTCGCGATGGCACGGGAGCAATCTTTCAACGCACCAACCCCAAGCTATGTCGAGGTGCCTTCTGAGCTACCGTATCCGGTGCTACGTGAATCCGCAAGTGAGGTAGACTGAAGAATTTGATTATTCGAAGTTTGTGACCATGTCATCACAGAAACAAATCATCTAGAAAGGTTGGGTGGCTTTCTCCCGTTATCTAGAGCTCAAGTCTGCGACATCTTTGAGTGCGTCACAAATGGTCAGCTCCTCATGACATGACGACGGCGATGAGTCGCATGGAACTTCTTCGGATATGACAAATGTCTTAACGCTCTTCTTCTTGTTCTTCTTGCTCTTATTCTTTATTGTCACCTTTCTTCTGTTATCAAAAGTGAGATTCTATTGGGGATCATCTGATGATTCTGCTGAGAGGCCGATGGATGATATCTTCGGGGTGTCTGGACAGCAGCATAAGTCGAATTTATGTCACATTCATGATAATGAGGGAAATCTTTACCTTCGAAAAGATGTTCTTTGAAGGTCCACTGAAGGATCGGCAACCACGCTCTCTTCTGCTTAACCATGAAGGGTTCATCACCGCATTCTCCTACATCGCCGGAGTATCATTGTAGCACATGGTTGGATCGCTGACAACAGTGAATCTTCCAGAGTCTCTCTGAACGACTATAGATTTCTTGGCCACCAACGTACTTTAAAAGGTGTAAATTTGATTGTGACGGAGTGTTGAGGGACAGAGTCTTGGGTAGTCATTTATGGATTGAGGGGGAAAGCGGGGACATGTTTTATGTCGTTAGACAGATTAGCCCCACCAATGCATACCGTATCTCACTTCAGATAAATGCTGCAGTGTGCAAGACGGTATGATGGTCATCAATAAAACGGCAAAGAGGTTAGAGATAACGCTACGCCTTATCTCCATGCCATTCTATTTTCCCCGCTCTTTCATGGCTTCATTCTTTTAATTTACCCTCCAGCATTTACATCTGCTTTGAGGACACTATTCACCTTAACCGGGGACCACAGGTCCCCAGCCATGGAGGCAAGGTAAACCATGCGGTGTGCCTCCTGGCGCATTTCTTGTCGTCTATTGAGGGAAACAGGATCTTTTATTAGTTAGGGTTTTGGGGGTCTGCTGAGTGGGAAGTTGGATATGTTCCCGGTTCTTTCTTGACGGCGAGAGCGATTTTGATTCGATAGCATACAGCGGCTGCGTTTTCTGTCAGGGAACTTTGCCAGGGGAAGTGGCGCCTTACGACTGGGCCAAAAGGCTGAATCCGCTTGCTAGCTAGGCAATTAGGTTCCCACTTCATATATATAGCTGTCCCGTAACCAAGTGCCCCTCGAAAGAAACAAAGTCACACGTCAGCCTTCGAAGCGCGAGCTTCTGAGCAGTCAATGTACAACTACGTAAAACGGCCATGGCACGTAGAGGGGGAATCGAACACCTTTTCACCTCGGTGATGAGCCGAGGCCTGGACCATCGAATAATATAACCACCCGACTAGCAGAGGCGACCCAGTTGATGCTACCATGACATTTTCGGTATCGAGAGACTAGTCTTTGAGATTAATGACGATGTTGAGAGTCTGTCTTTTGGTTGACGAATCGGCCAAAACGTGAACACACTTTGGAACAATCCTATTCAGGTATGTATATCATATATCAACATGATCCTGGTTTCGTCTGAATGCTGAACTGTATGATATTATTGATGACAAGTTAATGAGTGAGGCCTGGGAACTGGGTTGAGTCAATAGGGGTAACCACGCTGACATAGCTGATCTTAGGCGCCGAGAGAATGTTCCAGCTTGACTGGAGGCTATCGGCAAGCGAAGGTGGCTGCTACTCGGCATTGGCCCGGGCAATGCCGGCCACTAGGGAACCAGGAGATTGCACGGGGAAAAGGGGATAGAGGGAGTGCTTGGCACCTCAGGGCGGCTTCCGGGGCTAAATTTAGCCCTGGAGACCGCCAGGGGCCGCCGGGTTTGCCCAAACACATAATATATCATATATATCCGTTCGTTCAAACGGGAGCGATGCCCGATAGTCGCTCAATTTGGTCACGCATCCCTTTGAATTGATGATGTCTTCCTTCATGCCCTTTACATTCTGCAGAAGAAACTTCGTCTTCTCTTCCGTGTTTTGAGCATGTTTTTCAGTGTTCTGGATCCGTTATGTTGGCATATAAAACCCTCTTGCTCCCTCCATTTGTACCGACTCCCTTTCAATAGTACTACGCCATGACTACTTGTTATCCTCGGCCGAGGAAACCATCGCCTGCAACGTTGGGGGGCTGATCCACCTCAGTCAACAGTGATGTTCCAGCAAAATCCACACCTGAAGCCATCTCGCTCACCTCAATCACCCTTTCCACGGTATAATCTCGGAAGTCAGTCAATGCTCTGACTACCCGCCTTCTCATACGCAAGCGCTAGCTTCGACTGAGTATTTGGTGAATCTCAAAGTTCAGTGGAAGCTTGTTATATGTTGGCGTTGAATCACCAGTAATTCGAAATATGTGCTCGGGTAGCCACAGCCTGCAAGCGCCAGCCCCAGCAGAATTTGATCACTGAATATCTTGAAGCTATAAAAGGCATTGGCGGTCTTTAGACAGTGCCCTCGAAAGAAGCTGACAGCCCCGGAAGGTGCTGTACCGCAGTCAGGCCACGCTGGAATCCAGCTTCAACACCTTATGCTATAGCTCTTGGCCTTTATCTTGTCAAGCACAAAACCTCCACGCTAAGGTCTCAGAGAAAGTCACAGCTGCCAGCCCTTGAAATCTGAGTTGACACCAACTTCTATAATCCACTGTTGTCTTCTGATCAGAGCGTAACCATTCTTCACGTCTTTCGTGTCTAACGATGTCAGTTAGAGATAATTTAAATAGTAGTGCTTCTTACTCTATACGATACGCTGGACTAGGGGTGACGGCTGTACTTGTCGTATCATCCCTTCGACACGTCAGCTTAACGATTATGCAATATAGTAGAGGAGACTCACTTTAGCCTATCGAACATGATAAGAATAATATAATCGATATGTGGAGTCAATCTTGATGCGAGAAAACCGTAGATGCTGGCAGCACGAATGATAGTTTCATCTCCCTCGAAATTGCACTCAAGTGTTGAATTCTCCTCATCACTAACGGTCACAGTAGTTGGTGGTTTGTAGAGAACGCTTAGACCTGGACGATGATCGATCGGATTCAATAAACGATTTTTGTGGCAATGTAGAAGAATATGCAAAATGTGAAGAAGTCGGAATTCCAGAGCATCTGTCAGAGCATCTGTCGATATTGAATGCGGCGCGTCAGAGCCGAATTCTACCTGAACCTCGTAGTTGCGACCATACGGACATTCGTTCGGGAGCAACGGCCGAGCCGTTATTTCCGCTTGGGACACGAGATCCGGTGCTGTGAGGTATTGAACGCAAAATCTGACGCGTCGAAGCGTAACACGCTTGGACTTTATCACGTCCATCGTCTCGCGTTGCATCTGTTCACACACAAGAGGGGTACTTGGTCCTGCTGGGATTTTAGAGAGACGATACCGCCTGCTTTTTCTGTGACCACTGCCAATGATCTCTTTCAAGCCTGGCTCTAACAGAAGGTTATAAATCAAATTTCGGACCTCTGGCGGAAGATCCCAGAATCCGGCCATTGTGATATATTGAGTGAAAGATGAAGAAGACGAGGATGAGAAAGGATGAGACGAAGACGAAAACACCGTTGTGTTAGGGGGGGTCCAATCACAGAAGAACGTTCCGTGAGATCAATTCTATCCAATCAATGTATCTAGCCATCGGCAGTCTGAGACTTCTGATAAGCATGCTTATTGGTTGAGCGTTTTTGATTGGTCTTTCGTATCTGGGCATACGCCATAGTGATTGATTGCCATGCCCTATCATCGACGCACCTGTGCCTGCGTCTCTCTTCTTGAAAGCATTTCTTGGCATCTGCATGATTGCCTAGATGTGCCTTTGGTTGGGCCGTGTTCAACCGTGTGCTTCGAGACAGTATACACTCGTTCGACCAGCGACAGATAGCTTTAGTTCAAAAGTGTCGCTTTGTGCTCTCTACGATCCGGATCATTCGGTCATCGCCCTTCACGTATCCTGCGATTAAACCGCGTTAATAGTGCTTCGCTGATAGATATCGTCAAGTGTGACGATCAGACCGCGTTGGTGATTGTACTCCTGCTCGAGACCGAGATCCCGCCAAGTACGACGCCATTCTCCTTCGTTGATACCGTAGCTGGCGCGAACCTTGATAGAGATCTGAGAAGATGTCTGATGTCTGGCTCGAACAGCCTCAAACAAGCGAAAAAGCACTTTAGAAAAGCGATCGAGGTATCTTTGTATGAAACGAAGCGATGGTCAGGTATCACGCAAGTTGTGCCTTCTTTCGCTCGTTGCTTGCGATCTTAGCCGCCTTAATATTCTATGAGCCTTTTAGTTACCAATCTAGGAGCGTCAGTTACCACCCGACAAAGCAAGGGTTACAACGTCGGAAGCGATGTACAAAACGTTGACAACGAAGTAATAGATCATACACCGCATGTGATATTTTATTAATCGCTGTCGAAATGGTTCAGTTGAACAGTGAAAAAGCTCCCTCAGTACGCAGACTGGCTCAAAATGTCTCCGTAGAACGGGGAGGAAGAGGTGAAGGTGTACAGTTCGAAGCATCAGGAACCGAAGAGCAGACTGAAAGAGCCTCTGTAGAATCGGAACGAGAAAGAGCAACTGTGTAGAATGCCGAGTCTACGGTATAATTCACCTAGACACTCAAGGTATGCTATCGTACTGCGACGCCTATTATTATTATTGTTGACGACTCGTAGCTATGAAAACGTTTCGGAAACGTTTCTCTCTTTACGTGTATGATAAGGTACCGACTCCGTGATCCTACTGGCCGGCCAATAGTACAGATAGTAAACGGCGTAGTCAATCAGGCTTTCTACTTCCACCTTTTCAGTTAGCCGTTATAGTTGAAAAAGATCGGATACCCGTTTGTGTCCTATGCTATGGTCAGATCGAACAATTTGTAACAATCTTGGAAGCCTTGCAGAAATGTGCCATGCCGTCAAGCATCAGTCAACATCACCTAATTAATCTCCGCCGCGCTACCCGGATACTCTTTAGAACCGAGAGGAAGATTCGGCTCCTACGCCTTCCACGAGTACGTTCACAATGAGAGATCCCACACGAACACCTATCACCTCACATCTCAGCATGCTGTTTCGGCCGTACTCCGGCTCGGGTAGGACACCCAGTATGCAGTATGTTGTCTTCAGCAGCGGTTGAGGGATATCATTCAGAGATACTACTTGATAAAACCCCATGAAATCCCGAGCTGCGATTCATTAAGCCAGTGACTCCCACCAGCACACCGATACCCACCACCCTGTTTAATCTACCTAAAGCCCGCAACACAAACACCCATTTGCCTCACTCTACTCTGAGCAAGTTTCTCTTTCTTTCTCCTCTCTTCCCCCTCTTGCTTCCTTCTCTCCAACTCCTGGTGGATACGCTCCCTCTCGGCTTTCGCTTCTACCCCCCGAAACCAACCTCTTCACGTGTGCGTAAGAGAACGAGAGTTTCTGCCTCGTTCTTAGCTTGGATTTCTCGTAATTCTGCTGCTTCTTTCCCGGCTAATCTTTCTGCTTCTTCCGCGAGAAGGTGGGCTTCTTCTTGCTCCTGTATCTTGTGCGCGGCCCGTTGAATTCGAAGTTCAGCCTTCCTCCCATCCTTTCTGCAGCTGTTGCCAAACGGCCTCGGATACGCCTACATCACGACCTTCATCTGGGATTTCCAGAGGTTCTGATATTTTCGGGATCTCGTCGTCTTTGGCACCGGAATTGCGGTCTTCGTTGCTGTCGATGTGCCAGAGGTAATTCGAGGGACTGATTGGGAATCGTCCAGTGATTGAACTGACTTCGAAAACGAGGGTCGAGATGAAGGAGTAACTTTAGCACTTGCACGGCGCTCAGCTAGCATGCTGTTGATGCAGTTGAGAGAAGTGCCAGCTGTTAGTAGAGGCTGGTTGACTTCGATAGTGCTACTCTGATATACAGCTCGTATCATGCCCTTCGCCAGCGTCTGAACATCCCTCGCGTTCCCCAAGAAGGAATTTTCGACATCTCTGCGATCGGTTCCAGAAGCTCTTGATATATGGTAGGGTCTTGCATCGAAGGAGTGGCGATCTGGCTTTGCTTGAGCTTGTCCTCCAGCAACTGAAGACAGTGTGCTGGATCGAATGAGATCTCATCGGCATCCCTCACGACCTCTACACTTGCCCTCGCTAGCTCTATCACCCTCATTCCGGGAATCGGAGTCTGAGCTTTGAGTAGCATGGACTGAAAAAGCTGCCATGCATCGTCGAACCCGTAGCGCATGCCTCTCGTCTGCTCTCTCCCCCACAGACAACTCCTTTTACAGTTGTCATCATTACATCTAAAGGGGTTGAGATAGAGCTTGACGAACTGAGCCAGAGATGTCGTAGGCAGGATGAATAGAATAAAGTTCCCGCTTCACCACTTCGTTCACTCGCCTTGTTCCTCTGGCATCGTCGCTGACGTTACAGTATCTCCCCAACAACATCAACTGCTGTCTCCAAAATTTTGTAGCGATGGCGTGATTAGGTATTCAAAACAACAGCACGACCATGGGCGGAGGCGTGGTCATGCCAGCGTCCCACCCCTTTCGGCACACCCACAATTCTTCTATCTGTTATATCATTGCTCGTCAAGCGAAGCTTTCGGGGTTGCAAGATACCCGGGCCTCGCGATATGTCGCACTGATTCCAAGTTCGGCTTAATGTCCCACGAGGTGGAAGAGCAGGATACCTGGAAGACTCCCGGTAGCAAAGAGATGACGCATCCTTGAGAGGGCTGAATTGAAGCGGATCAAGAATTACGAGGAAGACTTATGATGAATAGCAGACGAGTGAGCATTAGGAGTCGTGGTCGCTAATTATGGCGTTTTGCCTACGAGCAGAAGAACTCGTTTGAAAACTTGTCGGTAATGGTTGGGAGCGAATATAATGTTTCAACCCTATAGCAGTGAGCAAGCTGTCCTGGCACAAAGGATCCGAGAGCTGAGGATGAATTAGAGGGAGGAGTTGGCGGCGTTGGCAGCCAAATGGAGACCCGATGGTCAAAGATTGTGGCTGGGGCGACCGGGGAAGAGGATGTGATCAGATGCTTTAGAGGTCTAAAAAAGCCTTGACAGATATTGATACTTGGATGGTTATAGCTACGTTTTGGCGGACTCGGCGCTACTCCTGGATTTGGACCTACCAACGCGAAGAAAAGCACAGGCGTATCAAGCGACGGAGAGGAAGGCCAGGGAGAGGTTGGAGTCTCAGCAAATTAGGAATGAAGGGAGGAAAGCGATGGCGGTTAAGAATGGATATAATGTTGGGAGCTATGGTCATTAGGTGGGGCAAGAATATGGAAGATATGAAGTGAGATAAGTCGATGCGATCTGAACCATTTTGCATCAAATTCTCATTTACTTCGTCATCCTCAGTCATGTCGTCTTTCGTCGTTTTTTCGCTATTTCTTACTTCGTCGGCTTTCACTCTACTTATCTCTAGCCCGTTGTGTTTAGTCTGAACTTGTATCCATGTTCAAAACCCTCGGGGGAATAAAACCATCTCGCTGTCAACGTCTTGACTCCTCGTCGTCTTCTAACCTAAAACTCACCTTTAATCCGACTCAGTCCCATTTGCCCTAGAATTTTGCCCTGATCAATTCGCAACCACGCGCTCGCAATTCCTAGCGGTGGTCGTGAAATGATTATCAGATCAGTTTCCCCGCATGTAGAGAACGTGCCGGATCTGGCCCTGATGTGTCCCAGTCTGAGTGCCAGATCCGACTCAGGTCTGTGCCAGATCTGGCCCCGGTATGTGCCAGATCTGACCCAGATACGTGCCAGGTCTGGCCTAGGTAAGTGTGCCAGATCTGACCCAGGTATGTGCCAGATATGACCCAGATAGTGCCAGGTCCAGCCCGCGCGCCAGGTCTGGGTGCCAGGTCTGACTCAGGTGTGTGCCAGATCTGACCCAGATACGTGCCAGATCTGACCCAGATACGTGTCAGATCTGACCTAGGTATGTGCCAGATCTAGCTCAGATGTGCTAGATCTGACCCAGAAGTGTGCCAGATCTGGCGCAGATGCGTGTCAGATCTGACTTGGGCCTGTGTCGAACCGAATCTGGCCTTGAGTGAACTCAAGCAAGTTTGATGATCGACGAGTTGACGCCGCTGCTTTCGACGTATTGTGTAACCGTGGATAAGTTCTACTCAACAGTTGCTCCCGTACAAGCATTCCTTCGCCATATTGAACTGTCCTAGCAGTCCCGTTAGCATAAGATGTCTTGTGGCCGCTTTCAGGTCTTTTCCGGTGGAAGTGATCTGTCGGTAGTCGGTAGTGCCGGCGGCGCTACGGAGGCTGTTCCTGCCTTGATCGTGTATATGGCAGAACAGAAGTACGTGTTTCGGGTTCTGACAGCCCCAGCGACAGTTGCACGCTGGGGACTCGAAGTCTGATATTCTGCGAGAATGTGAGAACGCTGCTAAACCGATCTTCTCCGTGCGTATCTGAACCGCTAGAGAGCTCTTCGCTTTCGTGAGGTCTTGATGTAGCTTAAGAACCTTGTTAGAAACCCTTCATGTTGAGGGAGGGGGACCTGGATGCTTTCGGTGTCTTAGCTACGTGCTGTGCTCATTCTTATTTCCATTTGACCCTGAAGTAGTTGCGTAGCTCCGCGTTTGCTTTGGCTCGTGTAACTACGCCCGCTGAAGGGGGTAGATGAGTGATTGCGTCTTTGTTGTGTTTCGAAGAACTGGAGAACGGTTGGGTGCCTCTATCTCCTGCTTGACTATGGCCTTCGCTCATCGGTGACGTCGAGTTTCTGATGTGCCTTTGTCATGCCGTTGAGCTCCTCTTTTGGGTCCGAGTTTTCTTCCGACTTCTTTGCAGGCTTCATCTACGACCTTGGACAAGTCCGAGCTTTGAAGGCGTATTCTCGCTCCGGCCTGTAGTCTGTCTAGGTGTAGGTGTATAGGTGGAGTGTGCGTCTTGATCTGCAGACTGTCTGTGCTTGTTCTTTTGAAGGCTCCGCAGACCGCGCGTAAACAGCGAGTCTGAATAGTGCGAAAGCATTAAGGTCTGCAGATTAATCACATCTGTTTGTGTTGAAATCAAGGCTTAGAACAAGGTACATCAGAACTGTTCTGCATGATAGTCACTCGGTTTTGCAGACCATTCAATGAATGTAGAGACTGTGATCTGAGACCGGTGACCTAGATGGACTACGGATTTGACCTCGCAGTGCTTTGGTAAAGGCGGCGGCATATTGGGGGCGACAGCAGTAGAACTCTCGGCAAATTCTAAGGCGATATTTTACATTGTTGACTATTGTTTCCCGGTGGCATATGCCTGCAAAACGGTTAACGCTCCGGATGTCATTGAGTCCCCAAGGACGTCTCCACCGAATATGCCACCCCCAGGACTATCTGTTTTTACATTTTATATTTTATATTTTATATTTTTATTACATCAATTTTAACGTGCTTATGCAGCCTATGGCTATGAAGCACAGCAATACTACCTTCTACGTACACGTATATAAAGTAGGTAATATTTGACGCTGTACGTAGAATGGAAAAGTTCTCTGCGTGAAACAGGCTCTTAGAGCTTGAAATCCATCCTGTTGAGGTCAAGGAATCCTGCTGCAAGCAGCCGACTTAGAATCCTAGACAGTATATCCCGTAGACAAATTGGCCATTCTCTTTTTCCCGCTCTTTCATGGCTCCATTTTTTGATTTTACCCTCTAGCATTTACATCTGCTTTGAGGACACTATTCACATTAACCGGGGACCACAGGTCATTCTTCCAGATCATCTCATCCATATTCTGAAATCAGACTAGGATACATGCTGATGGAGCTGACCAGAGGACGTTGGCGTCGAGGACTACGAAGATGCCGTGGTGTTTATAGATATAGATCACCGCAAATGGCAAACGCGGAATAATTCAGCGGCTTGAAGGAATTAAGATATTCACATCTCTCTGATGGTATTGAGGATCTGGTCAAGGAGTTGAGTTAGAGCAGAAATCAATGCCGTGGGTCATTTGGGGAAAATTGCGATTTTCGCTCAAGGCTCAAAATAAATGTCTAGTACTGTAAGACTTAATTAAAGTCAGGGCAGATGCGTCGTGTTGAATAGACGATTGCCAGTGTCGGTAATTCCTCTGCCAGTAAACATATTGTCAGAGAGACGAAGTGCAACAAGACTGAGTCCTGCGTGACGGGCGAGTGGCCGGGCGTGACTGCCACCGGAAACGGACTGGGCCTGGACGACGCCGGCAACAATCACGATGCGAATAGTGGCATGTAGATTGCGCACGCGTTGCACGAACTGCACCACCGTCTTGCCGCTGTTCACCACCGAATCTACCAGCACTACGGCGCGCTGTCCCTCCAGATGCTGGAGCATGATGTCGTCGGGACGGCTGGCATGGACGAACACGGCGCGGGGGAAGGCATCGTTGACGCCGAAGGCCATGGCTTCTCCGCCGCGCATCAGCGCCACAATCAATGTTTTCTGCTCGTGTAAAAGTCGATAGCCGCTTGTATCATGGCCCTGAACGTGCGTAGTCTGGTACTCTTCGATGCCAATCACGTCGGCCAAAAACTCGGTCGCCAGATACACACGGCGATGGGCTTCCCTCAGGTCCGGGCCGGCAACCTTTGCATCGCGCGTCGGCGTCATGAGCAGCTTGGCCGCGTTACTGTCTGTTGCATGAAGGACTTGAATGCCAGCATGTCGACTGCGCCGACAGAGGACAGAATCGAGGAATTCCTTCTCCGTGAGCTGGATCAGGGGAAGCTTGATAGTGTCCAGCCGTGGTGGCGCATTGCTGGGTAGCACAGCTTGGCGCGCCTGAAGACCGTCATTGTCAATAGCATTCATCAAAGCACGTCCATGGTCTTGCTCCTGGTCTGCTCCTCGCCAACCACGACGATAGCTTGATCTGCCTTGCTCAACATTTCCAAGTCCAGCAGACTATCTCCGAACACCCAAACATACATCTGATGGACATCTCGCACACGAGCGACCAAGGCGGCTTTCACTGCAGCTGTAACGACAAAGCCGTCTGCGATGCGTCCCCCACCGATGACTTTCACTGTCTTGGACAGACCTTCTCTCTCCAGCACCTTGTCCCAGACACGACGCAGCCCACAGCTAACAATCACCGCGCTAACATGTTCTTTTTCTGCTACCAGTTGCAACAGAGACAAGATTTCGGGATACATGGTCACCGTCGATGCCACGTCTTCGCAGATGGCATCAAAGTCTTGATCGTCGGCCGTCTCTTCATACAGCAACGTGGCCTGGCGAAAGGCAGTATACGAGTAACCCAATCGGCTGCTGAATAACGTCTTCAGCGGACAATCTTCGTCCTTCGGCCGCCTAGAGCTGGAAACTCTCTTCCAGAACAACGCGCCAGTGTCCTCTGCAGCCAACGTCCTGTCGGCGTCCATGACCAACACCGTCTCCAGCTGGCCCTGACCAGCGACAAGGGCCTCGTCCAACCTGCTTTCGGCGTGGGACAGGTTGTACTTCTCGGTATGACGCCAGAAATCGCGTAGCAGCGTCAAGACTTTGCTCAGCAACGTCGGATGCGGGGATACGAGCGAGAACAAAATGCCATGATTTCGGCAGAGACGGCGCAGCTGGGTCTTTTCGGCCTGCTGCCACTCGCATAGATGGGAGATCATGGTGGACGGACGACATCTTTCCGTGTCGTCCAGACGACGTTGCGCGATGACCTCGGCAGGAACGTCCAAGTAGAGTATGTGCGTGAATGTGTGTAGGTCATTTTGGGTATACACTGGCCGTCCAGCTTCTTCCTCCTCAGGCCAGAACATGAAATGTCCAGTGACAATTGCAACTTCTCCGCTGTCGGCGCATTCCTTTCCAATCGTGTCGATAGCAAGCTGACGCCAATGCACCTTCTCTGGCTCCTCCAGTTTCTGAAATGCATCGAGGCCGCCGGGAACAACAGTGGCAACCATCTCAGATCCTTCGTAGAACGCGAAATGCTCTTGTTTGAGTTCTTGCTTCAGTTGGTCCAGCAGAAACGTCTTACCGGAGCCAGGAACTCCGCATAGGCCGACAACCACTGCTTTATTGTTGGAAGCAGACCGACTTTCAAGGGCTGTCGATTGATTCAGCCGAGGATCCGTCGTTGGCCCTGGCATGCTGCTTGATGCGTTCTCGTAGTTGGTAGACACCATAACAATTTCCTTAGTGCTCGGAACTGATGAATATGGGAGTGTTAAGACTCAGTTCAGGATTGATGAAATAATCACCATCAGATGCAGCAGGCGTAAGGTGAGATGAAACGCTGGGGTAACTTGTTATATTCACCAGACCCTCGCCTCCTTGTTTTATGGACTCTCTACCATCGTCGTGTAAGCTCAAAAGCCTTGCTGCATAGTGTGCTCTGCCGGACATGCCCCAGTTGCTCGATCAGTCGGACGGCAGAATGACGGGACCCAGAAACATCTTCTCTTGTACTCCCACTCGCTCATCTCGGCAAATGTAAGGCTATCGACAGGGCGGGGTTGCGCACCGACTCATACTCAGTCGTCCTACACAACGCTCTTCTGCAGAAGGTTTCAACCTCCCATCCGATGCAGGGGGCCTTTAGCTTTCATTCAACGAAAACCATTCAATGTGTTTCGGATAGTAACATCAGTTTGAAATGTGAGAGATCATAGTAGAAAAACGAGACTCATTACTCCTCGACCAAAAGGCTTTCGCGGCCGATTGTCTTGGCTTTTCTTCTCTTATACTATTCCTAACTATAGTGTCACATTCAGTTTACTATGCCGTATCTAGAATGGTGCAGGGTTTAGGAAATCCAATCCATCGTGCATGAAATCGCTGCAATGCATCGTAAAACAAACTCAGCTTTCTCTATGCACACTGACCTAGCACTTTCCAGCAATAAAGTCCCACATCGGGGTTTTATGATTCAAGGGGGACTGCCCGGTCGAGATACTCTCTTCATAATCTCCTGCCCATTGAGTCCTTCCCGAAAAACCCTAAAATCCTGAGCCTGACGACCTCCGAAAGTACATATCTAAGGAAGAAGAGGCCATACTCGTCGCAGTTGACGACTAACTCGCTCAAATTCCACCGGATCGATCTGGTAACGGGAAGCGACTTCGTCAAGCTTCTGGTCTTTGCTGGGGTTGATCACCTCACGTACTAGGTCGTAATGAGGAGCGTTGCAGAGGATAGCGGCCGTTCGGTAGAACTTCCAACGTGAAGTGTACTTTGCCAGCATGTACACGTATACCGGGATATGACGAGAGGCAACAAATGCGGGCAAATTCCGGACGGGAAAACCATCGTATTGAGCTCGACTGATGGAAAAGAAGACGTCCGATGTCTCGCTAAGCTTCTGCCAGGGTGTATTCGCGGTCCGGCGCTCCCGTAGTTCCTCCCGAAGTCGGTCTCGGTACCAGGAGGGTGGTGATTGCCGCGATAGACCCAACATTCCATGCCACCGTCTCAGAAGTGCGTCACCTGTTGGCCGCATTTCTGTTTGGTGATTGATCGATTCCTTGATGGTTTGCTGAAGTAGTTTGCTTCTCCGCGTGCTGTAACGCCAGATGAATAACGGCAGAACAAAAAGATCGTGGATCAGTATCTTCTATAGAAGAATGAAAGGCTTGGAGAATGGAATGAAAATGGGCGTCTACTGTGTGTGAGAGTGTAAACCGCAAACGCTGGTGCAGACAACAGTAAGGTAAGCAACCTAAACCGGAAAGGGTTTAGGGTTGCGTCTAGCCTTTTTGGGATGAGTCTGAGATTCTGAGGCAACAACAGATCGTGGTGCACAGAGTGCGGACCACCACAAAGCTTGAGACTAGAGGATTGTGTGACGATTGGCTATAAAGCTCCCAGGACAGATACACAGATATCTGTACCGAGTGGCCAAACAGCTTGTATTCAATGAAGCTTGAAGGCGCACCGTGAAGAAAGATCAACCTGATCACGTGCGAGATGAGACAGATTCAAAGCTAACTTGTTTCATCTAGGTTCTGAAACATTATTCGGGACCTCGTGGGTCGGCGAAAGAACCATATTCCTCCCTACCCCTTTGCTGACATTTCACCAAAGCCTAATGGCGCCTTTGACGTGAAGTTACTCCCGCATGATTTGTCAGAATTTCACGAAGCAGAAACTTAAGCATCCCCCCGGCATATGCAGATTCCTTAGGAAAGTACTTTCCAGTCTTTATTGTGTACGCCTTGAGTTCCTCCAGAGTATCGAATTGGGAAACGCACAAGCCAGTATTTCCAGTATCGACCAGATCAACAAGGTTGACAAACATCCCCTTGAACATGTTGGAAATGAGGTATGTACGGCACACATACGTAGGAATGTTCGTACGTCACACATACATATACATACCTCGGTGGTTAGTTATTTCCGCTCCGGCTCTAGGGGTATATAGATCACCTTCTTCCTTCTATCTTCCAATAAGAAGAACCAACGAATCTACTAGATATATGCCTCTACTACATAGTCAATATATCTATATGCACATATTCGCTCTGACCCTCATATATCAACAGAACATCTGCTCTCAAGAATCATCAAGATCAGTATCGTCCTATCGTCACCCAGAAAGGACCCAAGACAGATGCGGGCTCACCTTTTTAGCCTTGCCGACGTCATCAGGAAGGGGGAAGATGTTCAAGGCGAGAGACAGTCCTCGCCAAGATTCAATGTCTTCAACCTCAGTTCCATACAGGCTGTTGAACTGTTGGACCATAGCAGTCTTGAAGCTATCATGGGCCTCTTCTCGTTCAAGATCGTCGCGGTCCCAACCAAAAAATTTGCACATACGGTAATATTCCTGGCTTGACGAGGAAGTACGACGATAGTCGAAGCTGGGATATTGGGCAAAGAAAGTGTCAAGGTGATCTGGTGAAGAATGGATCGGATGAATCTTCTCCTTCTTGTTGTTCTTCTTCTTGCTGTTCCTGTTCCGGCTTCCATTTTTACTTCCAATTGTCTTATGGATGGATGACATCTACCAGAGGTCAACTTAATTCCTTTAAGGAACGTGGAGAGGGACCTGCATCTGTGAGGATGTGGGAGAATTTACAACCGTTTCCGAACCTGCAAGTCCCCGACTCTGCGAATTGGTAACACATGCCAGCCATGTCAGCTGCCGTTTCTTATCGTCAAATTTGGCGGGAACGATGTAGTTGGATGATCACCAGGGAGGGTCAGAAGTGAGCGCACACATTTCGCTAATTGCACGCTAATTTCGGCCCTATCTATTCACATATCAACCATCATTTTGACCAGTATCAAACCACAATTCGATCATATTAAACATGACTTAAACCTTCACTCACTATATCGAAAGCTCGACGTTGACTTGAAGTCGATACGTTCAAAAAAGTTCGTTTTTATTTGTTTAATGAAAAAGTCTCGATTGTGCTTACATGTATGCGCTCACTTCTGGTGTGGATGGAGAGCGATGAGATGCATTGATTGGCAACTGTGAATGTAGGCAAGGGTGACACTTACATTCCGATCTTACAAGAGTCAACACATTTCGATTAGACGCGTTTGGCTACACTCGCAATCAATTAAATCTACTCGATACAGAGCATCCAAGACGGAGGGGGCAATTGCCTCTATTACTCTGCTTATCAAGACAGCCTCAATCTGCTTTGAGATACCACGAATATGGGCTCATGTAGGGAACTATGCAATCCATTTCAGCAGAAGAAGTATAGAATGATTTTAGGCGACGCCTTGTTTTGTTAACATCTTTTTCAGTCGCTGCCCAATACCAACAATTTGTGCAGGGATAGGACTGCGACGGCGGCGATGTCTGCGTCCAGGGCGACCAATAATGTCCAACCAGACATCGCAAAGCCCACGAGATAGTCAGATCAGCTCTTGACGGAGCGGTCGTCATCAAGAGATGGGCTCGGCGATTCAAGTTCAACGTGTGCGAAGGCCACTTCTTCTCTCCTCTGTCACCAGTACAGCTACGTACATCACCAACCAGGAACAGTGCCCAATATGTCGCACCAAAGCAAATCCTCTTCATCACATAAATTCGTCGCGGTACCTATCAGAGTACCCACCATGTAAGCCGGAGCGAATGCCCACCTGTCTTCTACAGCATCCATCTTGTTTTGAATACACCCGGAAACATCGTTTTCCCACCCACCCACAACAACCCCCCATGGGAATCACAGCCTAATCGGGTAAATTTGAAGCTATTCGGAGCTTCGTAACGTATGTGGAGTTTCTGACTCCCCCAGCCTAAGGCTTGGCAGTGATTGAAGCTAACACGGAGCTTCCCAACGTGAGGTCAATATAGAGACCAATGTAAGAGAGTTTCTGAGTCCCCCAGCCTAAGGGCTTGGCAGTGATGAAGTTTCGAACTCCTCCAGCCTAATGGCTTGGCAATGGTTGAAGCTATTCGAAGCTTCCCAACGTAAATCCACCGTTTGCCTCGTTATGGAGGCACATATTCACGGCTTTGAAGCTATTCGAAGCTTCCCAACGTATATCAACCGTTTTCGACGTCAGATGTATGACCTTTTGCCTTCCTCTCTTGCTCTCAATCCCGCTTATCCTGTGTCCGTTGAGGGGCTTGCTCGAGGTGTAACTGGTTTCCAACACCTCTGCAGGCTTTCATGCTTCCTATTCAGCAACGTCACAGAAGACACAGGCGAAAGCCGAACAAATACTTCGCTGCACCCCCAATCTCAACTAATTGAGGCTTTCTTTCCGAGCAAGGAAGACTCCTTTAGCTGATTTCTCTATTGATGCGATTTGCCCCTGTCACGATACTGGGCAGAAGCGACACTCTCCTAGGCGTAGCCTCTTCGGCCACGCGGTCTCCTATGAAAATATCCTCTCCCAGCATCCATCTCCCGGATCTTGTGCCTTCATCTCCTGTCAATTCGGGTTTGTTTTAGCGCATCATACGGTGATGGGTCTCCCACAATAGAAATCGCGTTCGCATTCTGCAGAAATCGCTAGAAATAAAGCCGCCAAGAGAGGACACACAGGGGTGGTGGAGCTGCTGCTTGGCTAGGAGGCTTGTCAAGCCATTACTAATTGACAATGCGGTCATGAGAAGTAGGGCTACGAAAAGAGTGGCATTTCACCATGTGGGAAGGTGTCAGTCTGTATCGGTTGAGCGCGTAACAGGATGCTTTTCTGTTTGTATCCACACCCTTGACAACATCCGAAATACCATCTTAGGCTCACGAGGTGTCTGTGCTGTAGCTATAGTAACTTAGAAACTTTGCTGAAAAGAACACTAGACGATTAACCCAATGGGCATTGTTATCAGCGAACCGCTTGGCTTCCCAAACCAAATCTTCTTGACACCCTCGTGAACTTCTTGGGTCTGTGTGATGTAGCCTTTAGGGATTTTAGGTTCGAACGATTTCGCTTCAGACGAGTAAAACTTTACTCTGTAAGCATAGAACCTGTAGAGCAGACTAGACAGAGCAACATGCCTGAACGAGTAACTTCTTAATACTCTTGGACAACTCTAGAGCCAAATATAAAAAGCGAACAGTCGGATTGCTCTCAACTTGCACAGCAACAAAACCAGAATTTTCCGGGGCTCGCTCTTCGATGGCATTGATATTTGGCCACTCGTCCTTGTCATGGCGAAGGAAGATTATCTTCTTTTCCTGACTTAGGTCAATTACCCTGACTAGAACAAAGCCTTTGTTGAAAGTCCAGCAATGCTCAAGTGCTCTGGTACTTGGGACGTTTTTTCCAGATGGAAAGGTACGGGTAACGATTGCGTGATAATCTAACTGAAACGGCGAGGAGAAAAGCGGTTGTGGATCGGACTCGTTGTCCACGACCTCAATAGAGCGACACAGCAGAGCCTAATTCAAGATTAGCAAGATTGTAAGTATCATGATATCATAAGACTTGCATTACCTTTCACTCGAACTTGATTGAGGCTACCGACACACCGGTTATAGCAAAGATTATAATTTGTTGAACGTGACTTTAAAATCCAATCTGGCTGACCTGTTCCGTCTAGACCGAACGCAAGATTGATGATACCAAATTCGGCCACCTGATAAATAATGGCCTGACAATCGACGAGAGCGATATCATACCGATGAAATCGTTCATCAGAAGAGCATCGATCATGATCCACCTTTGATAATCGATGAAGATACTTTGTGCCGTGAATATCGATGAAGGTTGCCTCAATGCATGACCCAATTATCACATTCTCAATCCAGTCTCCAGTGGTGTTTAATTTGTCTGAGAGGGCAGTCTTATCTTTCCAAAGCTTGAGAAGAGCTTCGATGACTTCTAGGTTGTCTCTCACCACACACCTCTGTACGTCTCTCCTCATTATTACTGATTCACCAAGATGGAAAGCGATCCAATAGCTCAGGGACTCAGGTATGAAGCTCAGGAGTAAGGTTATCAATTCTTGCGGTAATCTTTTCATCACCTGAAAGATCATTGTCTGGCTTGCAGGCTTCAAAAAGACCTCCAATCTGCTGCTTCGGATGGAAGTGATTGGGAACATAACAGTGTCGAGATCGGAAAAGAGAGACCCGTCTGTGTGCTCCATCTCCTTCAAAGGCATGCTGGGAATCAACGCATTCAATATCGTATCAAATGCTAGTCCTCCATTACGTGCGCGGTTGAGCAAACCTTTACACTTCGTGTCAATAAGGTGAACCACTTCCGATTGAGGCAGCCGATGGAGCTGAGAGGCTTCAATCCCTTCCGCGGTTTCATTTTCCGGTAAGACGATATGGCCGTATATTTTTCTCTCAGTTTCTGTTGAATCGGTACGACAGTGTGACTCATCCCATTGTGGCTTAATTTCAGAGGAACCGTCTCTGCATTCCACCAACACACGATAGCCCTGAGGTCGATCAGGAACTATGCGTCGGCGACAGAAGAAGCAGAATGGTCGGTAAGTAGCGCTCTTCATGGCAATTCGATAGATCATCATCATTAAGGTCTAAGGTGTTTAAGGCGTAGGGAGTAGAAGGCTCTCTTGCATTGGGAAAACGCAGGGGGCCCCGCGTCGCATAATGGTGGCCATGACGAGCATGTTTGCGTCTGGGGCTAAGAATCTTTTCACACAGGACTAATAATGCAGGTTGGCAACGTGTCCCTTCTGCATTATTCAGAGTGGCTAACTGCACTACCGTACGACCACACATGGAAAGCTCGACTATTCTTTGCGTCAAAGCAAACCAGATTCTTCTAATTTCCATTTCAAACCAACCTTTAGCTGAGTCACAATGTGTTGGAGATCTTCATGTTTTGTTGGATCTAGTGTAGCAAGCCACTGACTACGATAATCCGGCCCTAGGCGAAAGAACGTAATGTGTTCGTTGGTGATAAAGAAGGTTACTGGGTACGATGTTTGCTGTTGAGCTGCGATGGTTTCGTTGGTACCATGAGTGCTTTCGATCGCCACGAGCCCGCTCATTTTCACCTGGCCGTTCTGCATTATGTATAGCTCCTGCCTCTGCTGATCGCTGTTTTCCGTAGTCTTCGCTACCACAGCCGCGGAAAAACCTCCCTGGTGGAATAATCCATGGCTGAAACATTCGCGAAAAACTTCCAGCCAGTATTTCCCACGGTTTGATAAATTGGGGTGTTCACGGCCGAGCCGGTATGTGGCTTCTGTAAGCTCGAATACCATGGTAGCACTATAATCCTTTAGTAATCATTTATTAGCTTTTAAGATGATCTAAAATGCTTTGAGGACTAACCTTCACTGCGAGGTAGGCTCGTAACTAGTCCTTGGAACGTTTGAATGTCTTTTCGAGTACACGGGACAATGCATTCAGTATAAGTAGCCCACAGCGTACTTCGGGAATACACAAGGTGAGAGGCGGCCTCATTGGCTTTGATTGATTGTGCACAAGTGGGCCGCGCCGCTAGTCTTTGTACAGCGTGGTGCAATGGAATGTCGCCAAGGGAAAGTCGCCGCAGGATAAACCAAGCGGTGACCCACCATCGAAAACCAATTGTTTCGGGTTCGACGCACCAGAAAACATCAAGACATACTGTGTACACAGTAGGCGCTGAAGCTTAAATTTGGTATGCTGATCAATCAGTTCCCTTGTATTTGCAGATTGCGTTAACAAGTAAATTCCCTGAATACCACAGCATAGGGAGGCAAAGTTGGAGTCGGGGACAGGGAGGGGCTTTGCTGCTGCATACAACGGTACAAGAGGGACATCTGCCCACGATAGGCACAGCGCCGGCGGTTTTGGTACATGAAACAGGGTTCTCCTCTTCCACGGCTTCTTGTCAAGGATATGAAACGAATGCTGAACGGATCTTCAATGCATCCGGTGGGTTACAGGCTCTCCGAGCTTAATGCTCCCCCTCCCTCTCAATATTAATGCCCCGTGGTCACATGCACCTTGACTCACCCATCCAACCGCAAAGGAGCCGACGGAAAAGATCGCCTATGATTTGACAGCGGTCGAGCGCCGTTGTATCACAGAGCCTGCAGTAATAAAGCAACACTTCAAAGCCTAGGTAGACGACTTCAACCTTGAAGAGGTGCGTCGTTCACTTACTCTATGGGCGACTTGCATTAGCGTGGCCGTCGATGAAGTCGCTTGCCGCCGTGTTGTAGTCCGACGGGCCGGTCTGTGTAGACTTGGCGGTGTGACCCTCAAGCCCCCGCAATTCCTAATTTTCCCTCAGGCAATCAGGATGGTTGGTTGGGGGATCGACCACATCGTTGTCAATGGTGTCTATCACAGTATATTGTACCACAGGAAGATCACAAGCCGAGTTTCCCTCCACAACCCCCCTCAATAATAAACCTTGCACCAGGGCTGGCGCTTATGTACTACTTGTATTGTCGTGCCAATGTATTCATGCAATACCGTGATGAATCTTCCTCTATACTTAGGAAGTGAGGAGATTGGGCGAAAATCAAGCATAGTAATTGAACGCTAGGAACTTGATGCTATTGGAGTTATCTCACACTGAGTAATTTCTTCTTATCAGGACGGGATTGCTAGTAGAGAAGGGGGTTCCGAAACTCTTTCCACGTCACATCACCGGTTGTTCCTCAAACGCCGTGCTCTATAATCCAATCCCTTCCCTTCACCTCCTTTCGCGCTGCAGCTGAGCCCTTGGCAGCGAATAGGCTGCATACTTGCTGGAGGCAGAATGCTGCCATAGTTTTACTTCTCGGCAGGCCGAGGCGTGCCACCTCTTAACCGTCCGATCAAATGATTGAGTTTCAGTTGCTTGGTTCCGCGAGAGCTTAGTGCATATGCTCTGGGTAATCAGCGTCACCGCTGTTGGAATCCGAGGTCATATGGCAAGCCCCAGATAGGGTGGAGATTACCAACTTCCCCCTATTTCCAACAACCGCAGGTTTTGTTACGATCCCTGGGGTGTACGTGCGTCACCGCTGTCGGAATCCGAGGTCATATGGCGAGTCCCAGATAGAAATCCGAGGTCATATGGCGAGCCCCAGATAGGGTGGAGATTACCAACTCCCCCCTATTGCCAACAACCGCAGGTTTTGTTACGATCCCTGGGATATACGTGCGTCACCGCTGTCGGAATCCGAGGTCATATGGCGAGTCGCAGATAGGAATCCGAGGTCGTATGGCGAGCCCCAGATAGGGTGGAGATTACCAACTCCCCCATATTGCCAACAACCGCAGGTTTCGTTACGATCCCTGAGACATACGTGGCTTTTTTGTGGCTTGTAAAAGGTTCGTCCGAATCTTCGCCAGCGATGCCAGCACACCTGGGCTATAGTGCTATATCCAAGCATGTATCCAGCGAACCGCTTGCTCTCTCCCTATCTCCCAATGGACCCCCATTATGTTTGACGCTAAAGGTGTCCCCCTATTAAGATCGATAGATTATCGAAGCAATGAAATGTCGCGTTGTTCCATCCTTCTCGACGAAGCATTATTTGGTTAGTGGTGTATGACAAAAGAAATTAACCCATTGGTTCAGGTGCTTGTTGCGCTTGCGAGTTGGTTTTCGAACCCAGAGAAAATACTTTAGCACAGTAGTAAATCTGACTGAAATACATGTAGATTATTTAGATCAACCCTCAATTCCGACCGTATTAATTTCGTCATTCAGCTCAAGTTCAGCATCCACCTCACTGTCTGTCTGTTCCACAGTCACGTCGGCTTCAGGATCATCGACAGCGACTCTTGTGTACGTGTTTTGCCACTCCCTCTTCACTACTGACTAAGCTGCGCTCTTCTATCTGGTGTATAAGAGGTGGCTGCTGTATAAGAGGTGATGGTATCTAAATGCAGCAGCCCCCCTATAAAAAGGGGGTCTTATATACATACCAAATTGTGCGGTAGTCCAAGAAAACGCCTTTTTCTACCTCTTTGATCAATTCATCAAGAATGCTATTCTACGACGTCTAATAGCTTCGGCCTATCTTCGTCAGATCTTTCCCTCCATCCAGTGATTCCTCATCCTCCAACCGAGCTTCGAAAGGCTCCGTGCTCTGAATAAGGGTTATGCTTTCTTCTACGGACCCGGAAGGAGTAGGACGTTCAGTTGTAGGCGTGTCCGGACAATGTTTTGTGTTTGTAGCATTTTTTAGGCCCTTCCCGCCGTAAATTTCATTCTTAATGGAAAATAAAGTGATCATAAATTTTGTGGCCCTTTCGAGTGGGATCTCTATCGTGCCTGATCCATCCCTTGCAAGTGAAGACTTGACGGCACAAAGCACCTTGTTCTCTGCCGGTAAGCCCGCTTACGAATATGTATCCCACCCACCAATCCGAGGGTTTTGCTGCAGGAGGGGAAGTCGCACGTATGGTGACGACGTCGGTAACGTCTGTGATATTCGACATCTGTCCCTGGTAGCTGACGGATTTAATTTTTTCTTTGAAAAATCTTTCTCTTTCTCTCCGCACAGCTTACTAACGGAAGTGAGCGTCATGCCCTGCGCAACGATCAACGCATTCACAGAATGAAGAGCTGCTGATATTATTAGGCGGGAGTGACCCTTCTTTGAGAGATAGTGATATCTTTCGTTGCCGGTTACAGAGGCTGAATTCATCTCGTTTTCGGAAGTGTTCACCTCGTCAAGAAGGAAAAAACAACAGGGAGAAGTCTTCGCGGGCTTTGTTTGTCGGTCGTCCAAGCCAGGTCTTTTCGAATCAAATATCAAAACAGGAGTAAGCGGCCTTTGCTGTCCGCTCTCCTACGGTTTCAAGACTCTTGCCACATGTTCCTCCCGCTCATCGATGACAAGAAGACGCGACATAGTCAGGGATGAATCCGTCTCTCAGGATCCCTTCGCCACAACAGAGCCGGAATGGGCTCTATCAAAGCGCTCTTGACAGAGCGCACTGAGGTAAGAGCTGGGACCACAAGCAATCCCTTTCTTTATACATTTACCAAGGGCCAGTGCCGGTGGAGATATAAAATGCTATTGAATAAAATCGAATATGTCGCCGGTCTTATCATAACTCTCGTCAATGTGTACAGTGCTCAAGGGAGCACTTGGTCCGTCACGACAACGGCAACGGGTGTTTGCACTGGGACTATGCTAGTATTATTCTTGGTCTATGACAATTGGCTTCTTGCTAATGTCAAAAATAATCACGAGCAGGACTTGAGCGCTGAACATGGTGGGTTGTTGAGACCTTGAGTCTTTCTTTGTGTTGGCCTGAGGCATATGGATGGACTCATCGCTCAACACAGTTCATGTATTGTTTCTATCGCTCTGCTGGCAAGAGCACAAATCCGCGAGGGGTAGGGTTCTGGAGGATCGAGGCGATAGAAATTTGATACACTGCTTCGCATTGATCTGCATTGCACTTCCGGTATCCCTCTTCCAGTTAGATACTTCCCCCCTTGAGAGCAACCAAATCGGAGACTTTCATGCTGGAGGTATGACACGTCCAGACGAATAGATACGCGCGATCTGGTGGAGAAGAGAGATTGTATAAGAAAGCTGTAACAGAGAGGGGTGTGCGGTTGTCAAATACGAACTATCTTTAACCTGCTGGTGTCTTCCAATTTGTGAAAGCTATAGAGATCCATCCCGTACTGATTGAGGCGAAGAAGTCGAAGACGTACGCCTTGATGCATTGGAGGAAGGTTCTGATCAACCTTTGTCAAGCCCGCGTGAAAGGGAGCTAGGTCAGGACTATGCCTCGCTCCTGCAAGCTTTACTCAAGCTGCTGATCGGATCTAATGCACGGTTCCTATGTCAGTCGGCTTCACAGGTCCTGATTCAAGAGCGAGATTATACAGCTGGCGAGAATGCACACCTTTGTGCTTTCCATCTCCGCTTCCCCTGTTCACGTCGGTTTGGACATTTTGACTTTAAATAAATGCACGGCGCCTTGTCAAGGTCTTAAATTTCCAACTGATCTCCTCCAAACTGGTCTTCTTCCACTCCCGACTGAGTGTGATTCATCTATTCTAGATAGGGACAGAGATCCGAGCTGCGAAAGTTGGCGATTTCTTCGTTTCAATTTTTAGATACATGTGTTCACTATATAATTAGTATTCGATGAGTTCATTATTTTGCATATGTATCTACATGGGCTGTTGCATTGTTGCAGTACATAGTTCTCGACGTTTTGGGGTGTTTCCCACCAAAAAAACGTCATATGCGAGTAGATGAATGCGTGGCACGATTACGTGGGAATAGTAATGAGGAACCTCGAAAAGATTGTACCAGCGATACCCTATCATGACCGAAAGTACGGCCCATTGTTTTCAATGGGGAGAATCTTGTGGTGAACAGGCAGTACTGGGACCCAGCGCTCCTTGAAGTGTTATAAAGTATGAGATTCACACTGTCCTAAATATTCCTCCCGCTCTCTCAAGACTAACCTCATGCCTTCCACGACCACCACCCTCACTCAAAATGAGAATTTTGGCCCTGCGCCGAATGATTGGAAGCTATCTCATCCTTCGAGGAAGAATTAGCAGTCTCGATAGATCATCGTCTTTCTGTCTTGATAAGGCTCATTCTCGTTCCCCTCATACAGAACACCATCTTTATAGACTCGGATTTGCAGTAAACAATCGTGAATTCCGGTCATATGACAACCTTTGACCGGAAGTTGCAATACGGTGCCCAAGCCATAAAATGCGTTCTATGCGAGGCTGAAGCATGGATGAAAGTTCAAAAGTGCGTTCTTCTTCGTCGATCGCAGCGTTCGAGAACCATGTATCCGGGAAGTAAAACTCGCTCCATAATTGGCCTCGCATAACAAAGTCTTCAGGCAATGGTCGATCAATACCTTCGTCAGGCCTTGGAAAGTTCGTCTCAAATACTTTCGAAGTCTTTGTGTTGAGCTTTGTCAACGCATTGAGGAATGAAGCCATGTTCCTCCATGGTAAATCTTCTTCAAAAAGCACGAAAGCTTTCTCAATTTTGATAATACTGAGTAGGAAGACGAGGTAAACATGGACCATTGGATAAACGTTCTTGTCGCCGGCGTGCTGCAGTCCAATGGTAAGAGTGCCAAAGGCTAGAACCGAAGCGGAGTCTATCGTTGAAAGCGAAATCTCCAAACCTTCTTTTGTCATGTCTTGCCGTGCATCGGTATCACCTGTACTCTGATTCACGGTTGCAGGCTTCTTCTTATCTCTGATATCTTCAAAGATTGACTGTAGAACTGATCTTGATGCACCGTTGTTCTTTCTGACACCGTACTTCAGAAGCCCGGCGATATTAGACAAAGCCACAAACACACCCTGTTCCTTGAATTTGGCGGTTACGCGATCAATATAGTTGTCAAGTAAGCCTTCAAGTAGCTGCTGAACACAAGAAACCAGCTCTTCCGTCAACCTTCCTTCAAAAAGTAAACTGTGCGCCTTGCAAAACACTCTCTCTAGTGATATTGAATGATCTCTTGACTCATTACCATCAGAATATGAATTGAAAAGAGTCACACCACCCCTAGCGATTTCAACAGGTATAATACATGTCAATGACTGTAAATATAAACTCAACTGTTGAAGGGAGTACTGGCGCGATAGAACAGCGAGCTGATAATGATATCGCCCAACGAGTGGGTTCTTATCAACAGCCTTTGCAAACCATGATCTTGCAATTCCACCCCAGGCTTCACAATCTTTGGGATCGTTTTCCATTGTCATCCGGTATCGTGCCAGGGTTCCCAAGGACTCTAGCCAAAAGTTCTCCAATGTCGGCACCGTCTCAACAAGCAGCCCCATCATGTTATAAGCAATCACAAAGAATGTCAACATGTACTCATAAGAATCGGGCAATTGACGTCTTAGAAGTTCGATGAAGTGGTGGATCCCATAATGCCATAGTCTTTCTGGCAGCCGCTCATTCGTCACTGTTCGGCGTAATGCCTGAGAAGCAGCGTAATGTTGGCAGGCTAGATAAAGATCATGATGTACATCTAGCAATTCTATGTGTAACTGGATCAATGCCGGCCACCTTACTTTTTTATTTCCTGTCCGCTTGGAAGGGTCTTTCTCCTGGGCAGCCAAAGACAGGGTCCTGTCTACCTTCATGCACTTGGCCTCCAACACAATCAAGTCGTCGTAAATTTTCTCGACCTCTACAGCCAACTGACTGAGGGAGATTGATCTAGGCGCTGGAAATCGTACCAAACTTAGGTCTGGATCCCGATCCTGATTGCTGGCGGCATCAACTACAGCAAGTTCAAGTACCGCCTCATTGGTTGCTTCTTCAAGCTGGCTTGTCTGGTAGCATGGCAAGCTACTCTTCAAAGCGGGTGGGTCCATCGTATTTCGTACGTAGGATACTTCTGGGTCTATAGAAATCTTTTTAATGTGAGGGGGCTCTTCGCTCCACACATGATGGCTACCCGACCGCGTTTTTCTTCCCATCACTATGTGCATGATCACCCTGCCAATCAGATTTCAAGGACGCGCTTTTAGACCGTAAAATGGCCGGTTCACGCGTTTTCCTCTTCTCCACCTGTGCTAGTACAGGTTGATCATGACTTGCCCCTCAAAGGCGCTCCAAACCTCCGACCCAAGGATCCTCTGCTATCCTCTTTGTATCAGAATGACTGCCACCGGACTGCCTTGATAGGGTGGTGGGCTCTGTAAGAAGGGTGGCAATCCGACCTCATTGCACCATAAGTCTAGCTAATCCAAGGGAGTCTTGCTGCAAGGGTCCATTGAACATGGATACAGTCCCCGCAATACAGAAAAGGCTGCTAGACCCCACTGCAATATTCACCTCATTTTCTCCTGTAGGTGTTTTGTTGCCTTGTTTGATAGTAAAACTCGTCCAGTGGTCGGCCTTTTGTCCTAGCAATGGATCAATCACCTCCTTCCGTACCTGCGTCAGGCCAGCTGGCTCGGTGCATGACAATAGGTCCAGACGTGATTCCTTTCCGACCGTTAACGAACTCCAATCTCACCGCCCTTTGAGGCCTCAGAACTCTCTAGCTTCATGTTCGTCCGCACTCTTCGGGAGCTCCACTGCATCATCATTGCCCAGCTCCTACACATCATCCTCCTGGTGGGAGGCTCAAGCAGAGCATATCCTTCGAGGCAACGACCTTCAGGCCATTCGACTTCTATGCCGATATCGCGCGTACAGGGACAGCAGCTGCTTCGATCCTTCGGACGAGGTGGACACCAATCTTGAACTATTATCTCGAGCGTTTTCTCTGTCTGACCCATCTTATCGTACTGCCTGATCAGCGCTAGAGCCAAAGAGAGAATTGATACGGAAATATTACAAGAGCTCAATGTCTGCCAGCATTTTTCTAGTATAGCGAGCGCTTCCTCTGTCTGATTCATTCCATTGTACTGCGCGGCCAGCGCTTGAGCCAGAGGAAGAAGTGATACGGAAATACCACAAGGGCTCATCGCCTGCCAAGCACCTCTCGCCACAAGAGCTGCATGCGCATTGTCTCGTTTGTAAATTGCACTCATCACATAAGCAGTCGCATGCTCTTGTCCACGAGAATCTTGCATCTTTGATATTTCACGGTAGTAGAGATTTTTTACCATTTGAAGCCTAAAGGCGTCCTTGAACAATCTAGCAGAACAGACAGCATTACAAAGGTCCACTCGATTATCAAGGGATTCCAGAATCTGAGCTTTGACTTCAACCGGAAAGTTTTGTAATACACTCATCGTGAAGAGATTGTGAATGAAGGTGCTGAGGCGTAGTTTCTAATCGTGTCGATGGAGCAACTGACTACCGAAAGGATATTATATACTACCCCTCGCTTACTAAGCCACCGAAAGCACCTCCAGCTGACCAGACATCGTGCGAGCTAGCCCTCGCTGCTAAGCCTCTTTGAGGTTAGCTCGACTGACTACTCAGTCCAAGGGGAACCATAAGCGAGGTTCTCCCGCCCCCCTAATTTTCCCCTTCAAATTTCACTAAATCTACCAAAATTAATTGTTCCGCTCAGTACTCACTACGCGAGAGCGTATAGCTGACTGCTTGGATGCAGATGAAGCTACTATAAAATGGAAATCTCGCTCACCGAGCTTACACGAAAGGGTGCTTAGACAGGACACGAGTGAGGATTTAACCAGATGTTGAAGTACAAGATCATATCGGCGTGCTCGTATACAATCTTACTTAGATTTGACCTAGCTGTAGCGACTAGGGCAATCGACACTATAAGCACGACCTCAAGCGTGGCTGACTATATGATTACGACCAAGCCCACGTGATTCTCAGTCTCTGGTACGGCTGTGTCACCAGGCGCCGTTGGGGTGACAGTGTATCTAGCAATGGCGTAAGCTTGGAAATATCTTTGGGGTGAGCTGGTGGTGATAGCCTCGTTCACTATACAACAAGCCAAAAGCGTGGGCGATACTAACATTCTAATATTATCGACTCGTGCCATCAAACACAGCCTCTTCATTGTTGGAAATAGGGGAGTTGGTAACCTTCGTAGCCAACCGTGGATAGGCCTCTGGTGAGGGCAAACGGTATATAGAAGTTGGAAACCGTGGATGGGCCTCGGGCGAGGGCAAACGGTATACAAAAGCATAGCCACCCGTGGATAGGCCTCTGGATGAGGGCAAACGGGACACCTTGGTAGGTGAATGGAGGAGCCTGATCAGCTCCATATGGTACTGCTCCATGTAGGAGCCGGGGGAGCTTGAAAGCTTCAAAAAGGGGAGTTTGGAGGCTTCGAATTTTAGTCCATGGAGGCTTCGGTTCCCAAAGGGGAGTGTTGGAAATAGGGGAGTTGGTAACCTCCGCCTCATAGGGCTGGTAGGGCTAGGGCCCGCTAGTAGAGTTTTCATCTTCCACCTTCTTGATAGCCTTCTAACAACAACAACCAATATATCAAATGCCCCATATGACCTCCAGTTCCAAGATTCATGCGGAAGTTTCTTCATCAGAAACCTTTCATTGAAGCAAAATCACTCCACCAAAAGCCCCTCCGTCAAAAGCCCAACCACTATGCCTCTTCACCAGAACCGTCTTCACAAAAAGCCCTTCACCTGAAGTCTCTTCACCAGAAAAATCATAGAAGCTTTAAGTTCTGGTGATGGCTGATGGTGGGTCTTAGTGGTGAAGTGGTGTCACTTCTAATTCAGAGGCTTTTAACCGAGAGGCTCGTGGTGAATGAGCTTCTGGTGGAGGGACTTGGAAGCTTCACTACCAAAAGCCTCTCCATGAGAAGAGCACCACCAGAAATTTTTGAAGCCTTTGAATTCATGGATAGAATAAAGGATTAACACAGAATAGGTAATATTTGGCTGAACACTGCTTATACAACGCTCGATGGTACCCCTACTCTGATCGCCCGCTCCTGATATTATCGAATAGCATTAACATCTGCCTCTTACACTATGCACGTCCTTTCACGGTCCTGACACGTCTTCGCTTGCCGGTCTTTTCTACACCCTCTTCTGCAATGACTACCTCTTCGTCCCGCTTTCGATCTAGATCTCCTTCATGTATGTCTTCTTCGGCGGGTGAGTCTGCGCGTCTTTTCAGAGGCGGTCTGCAGTTCTTCGACCTTGAACCGAGTGTGGGTGTGGGTGTGAGGGTGTCGATGGGTTTATCATCCGTTTCCGAAACCATAGCAGTAAAGGGTGAGTTTAAAGGCGAGCCGCTTTGCGACGGTAGCGAAGCCCAAGATGGAGAAGGTAAATCTAGATACGGCGTTTTCGTTGAGGCTAGTGAAGTTTCGTCAAAGTCCTCGGCGAAGGTATTTGGTGGTGCTGAAGTAGCGTAAAACGGGTAGTTGGGGAAGGTTTCATGTTTGAAATCTATGATTTCAAAGCTATTGCGGCTCTTTAACTATCGTTAGTTTCCAATTGATAAACCGAATATAATGGACTTACCTGATCTGCTAGAACATTCTGGTAATACTCATGTACATTTCGTACACATTCACAGAGTTGTAAGATTATACTCCTATACCTATCCGGACACTCCTGATCTGCTATGTACTCGACTGCGAAACCTTGAGCGTATGCAACGCATTCTACAGCTGTGGCTCTCGTCCGCTGAGTTGACATGGTAGTTAAAGATGCGTGAAAATACTGCACAGGCTACGATAGATATTAGAGAACAAGTAAGGTATATGGGGGATATAACTTACAAACACCCTGGTTGTGTTGTTGATCTTCCTAGGTTTTATCCTATCAAAAGGTTACTATGGGAGACCGAGCACAGAGACGCGTTGTTAAGTACAATAGACCGCGCTGCTGACCAATTGATATAGGCAAAACCATTCTATCAAGGGGTTACATGAGAGATCGAGCACAGAGACGGGTTCTTGAGGTAGATTGGCCGAAGAAGAAGGCTCAATCAAAGGAGCATCTGGGCAATCATTCTATTGGTGACAGTTTCTGCAGAAAGCGCATGAAACGGGATACGAAGGCGCCAGCGTCGCTGTTACCCACTAATCAACTCGATTCCCCTGTGACGCGTAGAAAGGTATCTACACATGAACGCGACGCAGTACGTCTTGAACAATATGAAACTCAGGAAGACACTGTTCATCCCAAGAACAAACGAAGATTTCCCATTACTCAAGCTTTTCAAGTCTCTGTGATATTGGTCAGACCATTAACTCCTTTGTAAGTCAAGTGACTTCACAAGATCTACAAAGCCTGCTAAGATCACTGCAGTCTCCGAGATCATCCACCTTCAGTCGAATATCCCTTTGGATTCCCGTTTCCAACGATGAAGGAGAAGCCTGGTTATGAGTGGCACAACTGGGCGACCAAGCACCGTGTCAAATTGGAGACCCATGATCAACTGGCTAGGGAAGATACTGAGATGTTAATATTCCTGATGAATATAAATGCCCATACAGACTACGAATCGGGTTGGGGTGCATTCGACCATCAGGTTCTACTCAACTATAGCCAACACGCAGATGACCGGTCAAAAAGTGTAGTAAATAAGGGTATGGAAGAAATATACCACCGCCATCTGCAAGAGCATCCACAAAATTCCCATCACGTGGAGAAAGCATACACGGCATGGCAGAGAGTCCACGCAGAGTATGACTATAAGGAACCCCATCAGGAAGTAATGGCAAAGCGGTCGATTATTCGCTTGTACTTCCAACTGTGTGCGATTGCCCAATCCATCGATCTTCCTGCACACATCAATACACCATTAACCAAAGAGCCATCAAAGCCAATTCAGCTTTCAGCCTCTGTAGGATTCAACGGCAGCCAATCTGACTCCTTATTGGAATTCGATGACAGTCGATCTTCTGACCTTCCATGCCCGAACGGCATCCAACCTTTATCTTTTATTTCGCAGAATCGATCTCGCCCCCATGTTTGCGAGTCCAGGAAGACGCCATTCAAGCGAGCGCTATGCCCGAGCAATTCGTCATTCATCACGCACGGTCTCAGACCAGTTGTACGGCGTCACAAGCCAAAGCTGAGGAATGACGCGGGTCGTCTCTGTGATCGGAAGATAGATCGTTGCCGAGGGGCATCTCGTTGGAAACGAAGGCAACCTCATTGACACTGCCGTAGGTTTCTGGAATAAAAGTAAAACCCGAGGTCGCACATTTGGAAAACAGCATCGCAGTACGGCAGCCTCGATTTGATGACTGATTTGATGGTTGATTTGACGATTTTGCTATTGTTTGGTTTGGTGCTCGGATTGGTGCTTGGATTGTCGGTTTGGTCGAGTGAAGCCAGCTTCAGAAGCTTTAGCTGTAGTCGGCTTGAGTAGCTTATCGTGAGGTAAAATTTTCGCGACAAAGCTCAATGTCTGGTTTTCGATTCGGGTAACGCGCATTCACTGTTACATCGCCTTCGCTTCTGATACCTTGCCCTAGAGCTTGATTCGTTGTCATGTCAACAAATAGGCCTTCACTGTGGTGAATGATCCTCGTAATAATGGGCGAGGATGATTTCCTAGCGCGGGATAGAGAAAATAGGGGTCCTGGGGTGGCAGACTTACCATGTATTGAGAGACCCTTCATAATTGGCTTTCAATGATTCTAAATTATAGAAGCACTGCAGCACTGCAGCACTGTAACACTAGGATAAGGTAAAGCAGCCAGGATCAGTGTCTTTAGAGGGACAAATGGTTGGCCGAGAGCTGAGAGGGTGTGATAGCACTTTTCGTTTCACCATGGTTGGCCGGCCAGTAGCACTGACGAGGCCAGCTTGTACGACCAGTGCTCGGCATGTTGGTGGTTTCAGTAAAGAATGTGGTCCTTGTCTGGTTCACCTAGTGCGATGCGGTACGTTCGAATCACGCCTCCCCGTCGCACGGGCTGGGTGCAGTGGTATCATTCCCTTTCTGCTTGTGTATTCCTGAGAATTCATGAGATATCCTGAAGAATCCACACGAACTTGCTTCGTAGAACTTAATACTTCAGGTTCATTCTCCGAAGCGCATCTCTGTCGGACGAAAATACGATAAGTGAAATGTCATCTGTGACACGCGTTCCAAGCCGTCAAACGAAAGGCTTACAGATACTCGAAACGAGCTCACCATCCGCTGAATCGAAGTCAACCACTGCTGATATCGAAACCATTTCCTCCAAAGGTGCAACCGTGTCTGCAACCTCGGTTCATAGAATCAATGTCAGCGACAGTGACTGCGAGGAGTCGGCCATTGTTGATTATTCGCCCATCGAAAGTGATCGCGTGGATCATCAATTTTTCCAGCGAGTCGACGTCAAGCCAAGGTCGAGCTCTTTTAACTCTCTTCTTAGCACAACCGTGAAGGATGAGGAGTCCATGCTGAAGATGGAAAGAAAGATGGAAAGAAAGGAAACGTTGGTTCTCTGTGCACAATGTTCACGTGGATTGATGTTAGAGATGGAGTTTAATCATCACGTCTCATGGCCAGAGAGCAAATATACATTCGGGCCTGAGAAGCTCGTGACTGCACTTCTCGATGAACGCAAGGGGAACACAACGAAGGCTGAATGTAAGCGCAAGAGCCTCGCGGCAGAGGTACCAAAGGACTCATCAACGGGATACATCGACGAGACTAATGGGCCTTGGTCTTTGAACCAGCGTACTGGTTGGGTGACTGATACAGAGCTTTTGGGTCTGAAATCACTTTCTTCTTGAGCCTTTGCTTTGGTCGGGCAACTGCCATCAAGCCTTAACTTCAGTAATGCTACCTTGAATGAACCGACGCAAGACTTATCGGGTATACAATGTTGGAAACCAGGGTTATGGCAATCTCCCCCTCATAGTCGTTACAAAGTTTGTCTGCTGCAAAAGCGCTACCTGTACGAATGTATAAACCTTGAACGGTCAAAAACGCAGCCATACAGATTTACATGAACCTCATGAATCGGGTTTTGGCGCTGTGGGACCCGGAAGTAGAATTACATGGCATTTTCCACGACTTGTGCTTTTGCTGAGTTCGTTGAATACAACCTCAATTACAGTACCGGTCTCTTTCACACTACGGAGACCGGTTATGCTCGAGACCTTAGTACGGCGGCCCGACCCGACCATTCCAGGGAAAAGCTTGTATTCGGCCGTCAGCCCTACGTTAATGCTACTTAGCCAAATGGAACGTTTTCTATGATTACATACGAAGAAACCCGACGTCCCGCCGCAGAAATATGAGCTCGGACATGACAGAACAGGTTTAGCAAAAGTGAGGGCTCATCATATTTGGAGGAAGCGATGCTGATATTGCGTGGCACCCCACAAACGAGAGCCAGACCCGGTAATCCAACCTGTTGGAAACCTTTCCTTCGTCCCGATTTGCAGCGACTATGACGATATGATGCTTGAATAAGAAATGCGCTCCGTAAAGGCCTATGACCATTGCTTCCGGCACGGTTAATCAGCTTCTTACACGCAAAGCTTTCTACATACATCATTTACATACTAATTGATTCAATAGTAAGCTCTTTATTCGTACATTCGTACGTATCCGTACAAGACTCTTTATTTTACGCGATCGTAGCTTCTACATGACTTTCTATCGAACGCGACCGTAGCTTTTTGGTTAAACAACAAGCTCATCATCTACCCAGGTGTTTATACGGCAGGCCCACCTATTTGTACACAGTGTTTACTTTTTGACGTACGAACCGAAGCAGTCAACTTACGCAGTCAAGCAGCTCAGCTCAGTCCTTTTCAAACATCGCAAGGGCGATGACAAGCCAGCTATGTAGACTTATCAACCAATCTACCATCCCCTCTGAGATCATAATTAGCTTATGCAAGAGATGAGCCGATAAATAACTAGGAAGAGCTTGGATAGAGTACCAGACACGCTATGGGCGCAAACGGATACACACGCTAGGGTTTGTCGAAGCATGCAACAATGAAATGCCCGCCATTGCAAATTGTGAGTCGCCATGACTGACGATCCCGCCCGTTCCAGCCTCATTTTTGATGCCCCCCCCCCCCTTCGTATGCAAATGTATGCAAAGGACGGGGTGGATAAAAAGTTGAAACACACGCTTCGACACCGTCATGGTCGAAGACTTTGGCTGTTAGACAAGAGGTAATGGAGATAAAGATGAAGATGAAGAAGACTCTAAATGTATCAGTCAAGGCGTTCGAGTACATCAACACGGTCATGGCAACGTCCAAGGTCGGGAGATATACCTGATTGACACTCAGTCCTATCCATTCTTCCTCTCACAACAGTACCTCTTGAAGGGTCGAAGTATTCCTGAAATATCCTTTTCAACATATATTTAGAGAGCTGCACATGTCGATATTAATATTTATTCGAGAGCAAAGCTAACTCGAGATATTCCGTCAACGGCTCACAGAGCTTATCTCGACGAGTAGTGAATGGAATCTACGAACTCATGGAGGCAATCTCTGTCTCAGTAGAACCTCATTCATCAACCTTACCTTTCGGATAGAAACAGCGAAATGCATCGTCGCCGCCTCCAAAAGAAGCTCCATACTCCCCCCAACAACATCCTACCTAATACAACCACGACCTCAGGCTTGCCTCTTCGCCACTAATTCGGCGGCTGCCAAAATCGCCCTGGGCGGCGAGGGTTGAGAAACGAGGGGAGCAGAGAGTGCTTGGTGTCGGAGCTTCCTTACGCTGTTCACTCACCAGACTACGTAGTAATGACCCGGTCATTAACATAGCTATTCCACCTTCTCAGCCCAAAAACGCCTCGTAAGGCAAGCGAGAATCCAGGTTTGAATGATAGAACCTCATCGCCTTCTACCATCATGCCAGCGATCTCCGTCGAAGAGAACACCATCTCACGAAGCAGGAAAGATGCAATCCTTATGCCCGTCTTTGTTCCATGCGTCTGCGAGGCCCTACTACTGTACGATAGCCGAGACACAAATCTTCTAAATGAAGCTCGAGACTACCACAGTCAACCTTCGCACATAATGCTCACTATTTGGTGAGCTATCCTAACCTTCAATGCAACGTCATTACTCTTCGCCTTCGCAGGCACGTACAGCCCGATGTCCGGTATGTTGAAGGCGGATTTCGTGGTGCTTTGTTACAGTTGGGCGAGGGAATATTTGAGACGCTTATCCCGTCAGAGTCATCTGTCCCTTCGTCCAATGTTATATGAGAGCGTAAAGATCGTCTAGATGCCCGCGCTAGATACGGTGGAAGCCCGCGCTAGATGACAAAAACGATACGTTGAGGCATGGGAATTATACTTACTGAGCATTGAAATCACCCACAAAGATGTGCATGACGCTTCGAGGTTGACTGGGTAGATTTGGCAAAACAGGGCGCCGCGTTCTTTTCTCGTATATTCTCCCAAGCTGCCTTCTCGTGCCAACCTCAAGGATGAGTCTATCGAATACTATCAAATTATCAGCTTCATAGCGCGGAGGGTGCAGCGGCGGGCCTGCTAACGTTGAGAGGTGGCAAATCAAGTGCGGCAAAGGTCGGCAAACCCGGGGATCAATTTATGACGGGAAGGACCTTACAAGTGCTACAAACACAAAAACCGACAGGAACATTAATCCTTTCGACACATCTCTACATTTTGAAAGTCCTAATCCTTTCAAGCCCGCAGAAAATAATATCTTCCTCATTGAGAGCACGGAACCCTTACGTTGAGCGAGACGAGGTGCTGAATATCGTAACCGCGGGGTCGCTGGGGGAAAGCGTGTGATCGGCTAGCAGGCTGGCGGAGGAGGGCCGGCGGTGATGGTGGTGCCGGCGACGGTGCAGGCGGCTGATGATGGTGCGCAGGTGGGAGGGCGAAAGTGGATGCGATTAGGAGGGTCGAAGGATAAGGGGTGCCTGAGATGGTGGTGTCGGGGGAGCCGGGGCGAAGGGTTGTGTCTGCGATGGATACCACTGTTGGGTACTTGATTTTCTGGCCAACTATTGGGGGGTTGGGGGTTGGGTGGAAGATAACGAAGGAAAAGATAAACATTCACGCCACACTTCGCAATAATAGTATCGGACGCACTTGAGCTCCGCACCTCAGACCCGATTCAAAAACGAAGACTGCGTCTGAGCTGTCTACGACACCCCCACTTTTTCTTCGGCAGCAGCCTCGTAACAATGCAGGATATGAAACCCCGTCGTAAAGAACTCTAAGATCAAATACCTATCGTTCAAGAAAGGCGAGAAAGGAGGCTTGCATCCGTTTCCGAACCCTGGTGCTCTTGGTTCATCCTTGGTACCTGCAGTAAGAACAGACGCCTTCGTTGACCAATAATACCCACTGATGTCCAGAATCAGCAGTCACGAAGGTTCAACAACGACGCACTTCAGCCTTCGTTGTCACCTGCAAGCGAAAGCAACACCACAAAGACCGTCTACCCTTACGGCGTCAAGAACGACGCCAAGGACGACAGGAGCGGTGACCTGCCGTCGGGATGTTGGCGGTTCGAGATAGACCCTTTGCGTTCCATTGGGCAACGTTGTCTTTGCTCACGTACCTATCATGCCTTCGAGTCTTTGTCCCCCGATCCGAGTACGCCTGCTTCGCGTGTGTTCTTGCCTTTTGTCTGCAGGGAAAGAACATAGCGGTGTGAATGGAGTTATGTAAGCAGTGTAGGTTTAGGCTGCCTACCTACGAAAACGAAATGATGTGTCGTGCGTGTGATTGGACTGATGCGTGGAACCTTGGCCTCGCGCATAGACATACACCGAGCTGCACTCTATGATAGCCATCTTTCTTAGAACCCTACTGCTTTTATTCCTAGAATTTCACCGATTTTGTAGTATCGGATCTCTGCTACTTCTAGTTGCTTCAACAAATATAAACTCAGTTTTGCACGATATCAGACCCAGTGCTTACTGTTTACTCAACTTAACCGTCTTGAGCAAGAGAGACACGCTCTCCAATCGACATACACATGGCGCCCTTCACACAGAATCCGTCAGAACTCAGCCTTCCATCTATGACATCCGAAGTGACCGCCCTGGAGACCGACGAAGCTCAGGAACACGAAGGAACCCCATTTGTATCGCAATCACTTCTGGAAGAAGATGGTACTACACCTGCCGTAGAGCGTTCTAGAAGAGGAGGCAGACTTGAATGTCCATTCGGTTTCTTAAGATGTTACGATAATTTTGCAATGCAGGATATCGATTGTTGAATTGAACACAGCGAGACTCATTTCAAGAAAGCCGGGCCTCCGAAGTCAAGCCAGTGCTGTTTTTGCGATGTGGAATTTGGGCCGTCTTCAAGCGAGGAAAAGGCAGAAAAACTATCGATTTGGAGGGATCGAATGATACACGTCGCTTGTCACCACCAAATCGGAAAAACCCATAGTGCTGCGCCAGACCTTAAATTGTATGACTATTTATGGCGTGAGCGGTTGATCACAGATGTGGAATATCGGGAATTGAAGGAACCCTCGTCTCAACCGTTCTTTGAGATGTATTCACCGCGTCAGAATAGACGGCGTAGATGAAAGAGACGATGCAATTCCTGGGTCCCTCTTGCCACGTACGAGGTCGGATTTGCTACCAGCATGTTACTCAGACGGGCGCTTCTTATCGTCTTTACCGTCTTGGTTTGAATTCTCACCTTCTCACGCGACATGATGCCGGTAACAGCGTTTGAGCACAATATAAAGATGGATTTCCGTGAATGTCGTGTGGAAACGGCTAGGAGGGTAGGGGACTTGACGACGACGGCCTTGAGCATTCCTTCATTTGCAGATTTAGGTGGTTGAGTGTTTAGAAAACAAACTCTATTGGATTCCCTGTGACCACAAACCCCCAACGATACGCTTTCAACCGATCCCAAAACTTCACTTGTGATGCGTCCTTATGCTGCCAGCAGGAAGAGTATCTATTAAGTTCCCTTTTCCAAACCTCTCTCTCTCTCCATTCACTTAACCGACGCTCATCTTCTTTATAACCACTCCGCCCTTCATCTTGTACTATACCACGTACGACAGATGTACTTTCGCTCCTCCACTCGCTTTCAACCTCAGGTCTATTCTATTTCCCTCCCTTTCCTTTCGTTCCCCTTCCCCCTTTATCCGTATTCTCCAGCCCCTCGTATTCGACTAGGCTCGACGTCTGTTCATCGTATCTCGCTTGCGGCCTCACTAGCTTCAGATCGAATCCGCAGTATGAACCGTCCCCACCGGCGAACAGCAGCTTCTGACTCTTCAATGCGTTCAGATGATTCGTAAAATCGATGAAAGTGAGCTTGCCGAAGTAACTGAACGATCGGTAGCTTCTAATTGAGGCGCCGTCGACGGTGAATGATTATGTATCCGGAGCTGAAGTGGGGTGCGAGTAAAAGTTGAGACTGCGGGTTGTTGGAAGAGTGGTACAAAGAGTGAGAGTACTGGGCAATCTTCTCATCTTCAAATCAAAGCATTCAGATATGTCCCTTTCAAATGTCGCTTCAGGATATCTTTGTACCATCCCCCGGGGGCCTGTAATTCTTTAGGGTACACCGACATCACATTCCAACGCTCTTTTTAATTGAACTTCTCTTGACTGCGCCGTTACTACCTGCTTAACGCTGAGTCACACGTTTCAGCTATATCTTGAGCTTTCAGCTTGAGTCAGTGGTGCTTGAGCCTGTGGTTGTGATGACAGATATACTGCTGCTTGGTCTTCTGGTGTCAGGGCCTCGAAGTCCCTGGTGGTAGACTTCCCGATGGAAGATCTTCTGGTGAAAGATCGTCCAATGGCAGGTTTGGCGGATTACCTGGTGTGAGACAGATTCACTAATGACAGATTCTCTGGTGGCTTCAGCCACTTGTAACCTCGTGTCAGGAATGGAAGAACCTTCAGCCCCGACTTCAGAGTAATGGCTAGGCGTGTTTCTGCCTACGTTCAATCGCAATACACGAGGCACTCAGCTGCTGTTGACCTCTTTGCGGAAAGTGTGTATCTGTTCTGACCCGATTTCTCTCTCCTCCATCCCTTGATGCCTCTTTTCTCTCCACCCGCCAGAATCCCAAATTCATGCGGGAGCCCATAGCGACTATGGTACATAACAAGGCCCAATGGCATATTTCAACTTATTTCGCAGCTGAGTCGAAAGCAAGGGTCACACGTTCTCCTCTTTCAGCAGCGGCAGCACTCTGACTTTGATATTCTTACACCTCATCAAAGTAGACATTAGTGTCCTTCTATCCGCTAGACACTGGGAAAAATCAAATGTGATCTGCTAGATCTTTGGACGAACATGGGTCAATCTTTCAAAAGGCGGTTGACGCCTTCCTTGGCAATGTCTAGCAGTACGTAATCGGCCCTGTCGTCTCTAGCGCAAATGAGGGCGGACTTTGCTCACATAGTCGAGCTTCCGTTCAAGGAATGCTCATCATGTCACGGATCGGGTAGTGATACTCGGTCGTACCAGATCGTGGCAAGCGGGTGATTGTGTGGAAAGGCCTTCGAGATAGGCCATCCGTGTTAGATAGAGTTGTCAGAGCAGGCGTGGCATATGCAGCCAAGATCACTTTTCCTTTGATAGAAATACCGGAGCCAGAATGATTAACCCTCTACTTTCCTCTATCCTAAATTCTTGTCTGACCAAAGCGCCATACACAAATTAATGATGTGGCTGGATACGAAACATAAATATTGGGTCCATTCGTTTCCTTAAAGCTCCGTTAATATTTCTCAGCCACCCACTGACCCGGCCCCTATGTCCACTTCCGCCACTTTGAATCTGGTTTCTCGGGACCTGAAGAGTCCGTCTCTTTGGGGTATGATGCCTTTGCGGCAGAGTGGGCACATGTCGTGCTCTCGTGGCTAATCCCGACGTTTTCCAAGCGGATGGGGGTCTTTTTCAGCAGGGCGGCCCTGGAAGCGGAGTCAGGGGCAGCCTTCGCAGTGTTGCAAAGTCGAGCGAGAAGGTTTTCGTGGTGGGATTTCCGTACCCATGCTGTAGCAATGAGCCTAGGAGCAAGAGCATATGGAAGAGAATGGCTTGGAGTTGGGCGTTATTTACGTCTCGCGGTAAATGGCGGAAGATTATGGCTCCTGCGGCCAAAACAGGAGCACGAAGGAGACAATTGACACTACCCTCCGATCTTCCTATTCCTAACTATAGAGATCAGGTTTCAAAGGGCAGCTAGGTAAGAGTACTGACTTGGGTATTGAGCGGAGAAGCCTCAGTAGGATTACTGGTGAGTTTCATGGGTTCAAGTCTGACTGCAGGTAATAGTAGCTTGGTCTAAAGCGGTAGAGAAAGAATCAGAATGGTTGAGGTGTCGCTTGAGGTTCCCTTTTGAAAATTCCTTATGCCATAACGCTCACCATCGCAAACATTCCGGTGAAGCACATGACCACTCTAATTAAAATAAAATTCCTATTTAGGCAGCGAGATATTGAAAAGACTCCCGTGCATGAAGCCGAAAGATCACCTGTCAGCACGACGCTGGCACTCTTACTAAGGTAGTAAGAGAATGGGTCATAAGTCATGCATAGAGGCTGCAAAGTTTTGTTTATTTTGGCAAAGTCCCACAGTGTATCCCATTTGTTGAGTGCAGCTTGTTACTGTGGCACATAGCCAAAACAAACAAAGCTTTGCGCCTCTATGCATGACTTATGACCCATTCTCTTACTATACAAGTCAGACTGTTCCTCCCTCATACTCAGACGATACAATGACATCAAAATCAGAGTTCGCTGACAATCTCGTTGGTAAGCTAGTTCGATCGTTTGCGTTTTGACATCGTCATTCACTTACACTTCTAAAATCCGAAGCCACTACTAGGCAGATGATAGAGACGATTTGGGATCGAGACATCACTGCTGATGTGAAGAATCAAAATTTGATTGGACTAAGCGCTTTCGTCCAACAAGTATTGGCTCGATCCCAAGCCACCTGTTCGACGCTACACGCCGCTCTATACTATCTGATATTAATTCAGACCTGCATACCAAAGGGATACTCTACTCTGGAGCAGCTCTGCATGAAGTGCGGTCGGCGAATGTTTCTTGCAGCCCTCATTATCGCTTTCAAATATCTCCACGATAGCAGCTTCTCCGCAAGCTCATGGAGTAAAATATCAGGATTGAGAATATGTGAGATCAATGCCAGCGAAAGGGCATTTCTTGCAGCAGCGAATTGGAAACTTCACATACCTAAACCAGTATTCCGTCGATGGACTGATATCGTCCTAGAACATTCTACGTCGCCAAGATGGAGATCAATTATCCCGCATCTAACGCCGGACCTTAGTTCAGATGAAACCTGTCGGGCTTTGAAATGTCCTAGATCGAATGAGTAATACTTCAACCAAACTTGATACTCTTCTCCATTTCGTAATTCGAAAGTGAAGAAACATCTATTCCCACCACGACCCCGCTCGGGCCTGTTTGCAACACCCGTCATGACACCGCTGCAGTGCATTCGTATGGGCTATATCTTCGACGGTCGAGGTATTTTCGCAATGGCACAGGCGAATATTGCTTGTCTATACGTGGAAGCCTCCTCGAAACCATTCCCGACGTCCGCTCGTCGATCATCACTTGTTCACAACCCGGATACATATGCCGTTACAGGCCAAGTTGACGCCGAACATGCTCGCAGGCCGTCGAAAGGCGTAAAGGGCGAATGGCGTGCATTTGAACTGGTGATGTCTCAAGTCAAAAGCTGCTTCACATCGACAATCTTGATTGATTGCAAGAAGACTCACCGTAGACTCAGAGGCTGACGGTGACGTAATTAAATTGTGGGCCAACAGACGCCCGCTCGCCTTGGCGGTTCATTATGGAACGCGAGGCCGATCTCAGTGAGCGACTTGGAATGTTCAAGGGAGAAGGGTCTGTTGAGAAAGGAGGAAGGTGCTGATGAACTTGCCCCATCAACGTCATGTGGCCCACCGAAGCTATTCTTGCGTGGTTCTATCTTCCTCTGATACCCCCATCGACTATCATGGCAGTCAAGAAACAATACGGCAAAAGAAGCCCCTGATCGAGTGTGAAGGAGAGTGCAGAATCATGAAGAAACCGACATGCATCCCCGTCAACCGTTGCCTATGCCCTTGGAATAGCTTCGTATCTCAAGCTCGCAGCTGTTGAAAGGTGCTACTATAGTACATAGTTTGAAAGATAGCTTCGGATGAGCTTTCATGTGTTATGAATGCACAACTTAGATTTCATCGTCCTTTCACCCCTATTACTGATGAGCAGAGTGACTCTTATCGAGACTTCGAAGAGCTAGAAAGGCTTGGCCAGAAGCCACCCCACCAATGCCCCATCTACCTGCATTACCAGCATGTTCATCGTACTCGTCCCCTCTTATCCTGCTGCTGTCACCGCTTGTCTCAATGCGAGTTCGCGGAAGGAGCTTGCTGATACTTTTTTCACTTGCTTTCCGAAATGTCGGACCAGTAGCTTAGCTATATGATCATCGAGATTACTTCTGAAGGTACCTTCAGAATTATAACTCTGTTTCAGGCCATTTCTTCATGCAACGAGCGAGTCCAGGGTGTCGAGTCTGAGAAGCGTTCGACCCAGCGGGTGGTGGGAATTAAACGGTTGAAAGGGTCTGGGTGAAGAATGGAGGGTAGTGCTGATGAGGGTTTGGGCGCGTTCGGCGAAGGTGGTGGTGGTTGCAAATGTGGGAGTTTTTAGAAGTTTATGGTGGAGGAGGGTAGGGAGAAATCAACCATTCACCGAGATGTGAGCTTGTGCAGATTATAAGACAGAGAAAGCGCATTGCGCTTTTGTCAACGTGAGTCGATGGAATCCAATTTCCTCGACGATAGCAATACTCAAGATAGAACCTTGACCATTCGCGGCTACGATCTGATTCCATTCCCGGCAAGTTGGCGAAGCTGGTCAAACCTCTGGCCTGCGCTTCGGGTATTTCCAAGCCAGAACAACCTTCACCTTTCCCACAGCGGCTGATAACCCCCCGTTCCACCGTCCCCTCTTTACCCCCGTCTCCGTGAACATGATGCTCCGGGTTGTCCCTAAGCCACAGCCACCACAATGGACCCGCGCGCAGCCGATTCGGCCAAGGGAGACAACGAACCTCTAAGTACGAGTCAAGGAACCGTCGTCGTGGAGAGATATGCCTCGCGGGTTCTGCCCTTGACATACCTATGACGCTGCAAGCCTTCCCCGACCTCGCGGCAACGAGCTGGTAGGAACTTGATAGGAACGGAGCCGAGCGTTCAGCAGGGATTTGATGAGATTCGTGTTTCTGTGAAGGCCTTTTGAGTGTTCGGTAGGGAGCTTGATGTGAGTCGCGTAATTTGGTAGGGTGTTTGGTAGGGTGTTTAGTAGAGAGTTTGGTAGGGAGCCATATAGAAAGCTCGGTGGAAGGCTCGATAGAGCAACTACTAGAATGCTAGTTAGCATGTGTTTCGAAGCATGAACAAGCCTATCATGTAGCATATAATGATGTAGATCAATGAGTAGCTGGTCGAGTAGCTGGTCGAGTGACTGGTCGAGTAACTGGCTAGTAGCTGGTTGAGTAGCTGAGTGAGTACGGATGTAGCTGGCTAGTAGCTGATTGAGTAGCTGGTCGAGTAGCTGAGTGAGTAGTTGAATGGAAAAGGGAAAAAGGGCTGGTGGGATGGGCGATTTGCTTACATGTCAATCTCCGACGCGTCGCATACTTTCTAGTAATCTAACAAACAACGGAGATAATATCACGTGCTCTTTAGCTCTGCACGCTCAAGGCCAGCCCGGGGCCATCCGAGCCACCAGTGAACGGCCCGGGGCCGGTCGGGCGGGTTTTCCATTTGCGGAATAACAGGTAGAATGGTTGGTCATAGAATTTCCTTTTGGCTTGACCTCAGGCTCATGAGGTTCCGCGACTCCCAGTCGCGAACACGTTGTTGATAGACCTCTTCGCTTTGATGTCTGCTTCGACGAAGTTTAGGCTCCTGTTTAGCTGGCTTGATAACGGGAGGATCGTTCTCGTCGTTGTAGAACTTTAAGGAGCTCTTGTGATGTCATGAAACCGAGGCTGCAAAATGTAATTTGACTCCCTTACGGGTAGCGGTTAGTTTGAAGTTGATCCTCGGTGTACTACATCCTCCTCTTTGAACGCCTTGGTTAGTGGCCTTCCTCTCTCCTTGGCCTGATCAACAGCATGGAAAAAGCGTGCCTTTTTGATAGTATCGGCCTCCTGATGATGACGAGGTCTCGGACGAGGTGACGAAGTTCGTGGAGCCATGTTGATTCAAATGGTAGATACTAGTAGGGAGGAAGGTTGGTACTCCGTACGGACCGTACCGAGGTGGGCGAATATTAGCTAAAATTAGCGTGTTCGGAAGTTGCCGCTTAAGTTGATAATCGTTCTATTGCAGCTCGCCTTCAACCTCTCAAACCCATCAACATCATGGATCCCTGGGACGACTGGCAAATCGATGCATTTTACGAGGCTCACGGTTACACACCACAACAACTTGATGGCATCCGCACGATGGCACGTGAATACAGGAACGATGACCTAGTCAGTTCATCACCTCACAAATGCCGAGACTACTGCGAAGCCCGAGCCCCGCTGAGTCCACCTCCATCGCCTACCAACCATCCACTCAATATCAAAAAGCTCGTCACCATCCCGTCAGAGAATCTAGCCGGTCGCAAGAAAAGACATCGCTCTGTTGAGAAAGTGACGAAGCGGTAAAGCATAGATGGAGCTGATGTCACTTCCTTCCCGCTAATGATTCAAACAGTTGCACTCGATCTACACCGCGACCATTGTTCTACGAGCTCAGTCCTGACGGCAAAACTCCTCGGAAGCTCTCTGACTCTAAAGCTCGCGCTTCGAGATCCTCTGGCTCTTCGCGAATCCGTAAACATCGAGTCCCGAAATGATAGCTGCATGTGGAGGTTGTGGAGGCTATGGAGGATGATAGATACATTTGAGCGAGAGTGAAGTGTCAAGTATCAATGACTTAGACACATAGGGCGGTTTCCTGAATTCAAGATTGCAACCCATGGTCATAGAATTAGTAACTAAATTCACAAAAATCTAGGTGCAGATTACGTTCATCTGCGCAGGAAAGCAGGCACCCAGTAAATGTCCAGAACGCGTGCTAGCGTACCTATCATCTAAAGTCTACATCTTCCTCCTTTTCCACCGTTCTCGCTCCACCCCTCACAAATTTCTCCCGAGTCTCTTGAGATGCTTCCACGGTATCCGGGGTATTCAAGGCAGACGCATGATCAGTCGTGCCTATAACATGAGAATTTTGCTTTTTTCTCTTACTTTGATAGGGTTCCGCATTAACGGAGTTCTCATCCTTCTGTCTCACCGCATCCCAGCAGTAATGTTCAAGCGCTTGCTCGGCTGAGAATCGTTGCTCGGGATTCCATATCAATAGCTTTTCAATCAGATCCACGAGAGGTGCGTCTTCGGGTATCTTTTTGCTATGAGCTTCAAGCATTCCAAGAACCATCGAGAGTCGTGCCTTGGAGATTTTAGGATTACGTTCCTGTCCATGTTGTCTTGAGAAGTGGACCAGCCATTCCGCAATGGCGTACCCAAAAGCCCACATATCAATCTTGGCGGTGTATTCCCCCGTCGTGGAGACTGTCCATACTTCGGGTGCCAAGGTATGTACCTGACCAATACATGTGTCTGCAGAACTCGCTGCTTCTATGGCTTTGCCATAATCGCAGATCGAAGCCCGGGGTGGCTCCCTTGACATAACCAGCAAGTTCTGAAGTCTGATGTCGCGATGAATGATTCCAATTTCATGCAATTGAAAAAGACCTTCGACTATTTCTCGCACCCAAAGCATTTTGGCCGTCGAAGGAGTGTCTACCCAAGAACACCGAGAAAGGTCTGATTGTCCAAGAGGCATGAAAATGAAGAATCTTTCCGTTTCACGGCATATTCCCTCACTATTATGCTCGCATCGTCCTTCCTGAATAGGAAGGAGACCCCGTTTGTCCTGTGATGTGTGAGATGTATACCATCATGCATCATAGATGAGTCTTGCCTTCAAACGTTTTCCCATCTCCACTTCAGCCATAGCTGTAGAAGCCGTCCGGCGATCTTGAATACGAAGTTCCTTAATAGCCACTGCATTGCCTGTCTTAATGTGTACGCCATGTGTTATCCATCCAAAGGCTCCAACGCCACATATGTCAAATTCAAGATAGTCCCCTCTCAGTGTAGAGGGGTCTGTTGGCAGTTTCCGAAGAGGACGCGCAGCTTGGCCGTTGCTCAGGAGCTTCGCTTCGAGAAAAGCATCTCTTCGATCAAAGAAGGCAACTCTGTGTTCGGGCGGAATTGTATACACCAGCTCATATTCGCAAGCACCAGCTCGGATCATTGTCGAGTTTTGATTCATCAGTCGTCTTTCGTCAAGTTTCAAAGATTTCCATCCATCGCTTGTATAGTAATCTACTGTTGCCTTCGAGCTTCCCCCTCTCATCATGAGAAATCCAGATGTCTGGTGAAAGGCAAACACCATGTGGACGTCAGCTAAGGATTTGCCTAAGGGGTCGCCAGGTTTCGCTAAAAGCAGGTCGACACCACGGTGGCTCCATCGAGCGCTTCCTCTGCCAACATTCCATCCATGGATTGAGATCTGTGGCACCGTTTCCCTCCTCAAGGAGAGGATGTAATGGCCTGAATGTTGCATGCGCTCCGTATCGGTATCCGAAGGATTATCGTAGTCAGTGGAGTCTTCTACGCAGTCTAACGTGAGCGATTTCTTGCCGGTGCTGACCATGAATGATAAAAAGTGTCCGTTATCGTCTGTTGCGAACGAATACGCCTTGGAGAACGAGGTTTGACTTGCATGATTGCATGGTACGAGCTTCACGAAATCGCCAGTAAACCCGTTCGCCATCTGACGTGTAGTATAAGTCTAAATGAAACAAGATGACATCTAACGAGGATGACACCGAATGTCCTGCCCAGCGCTAGTGAGCGATACGGCTAAGGAAATCATACGCAACAGCATAATAAATGATACTTTTAATTTTGATATTCGTATGAAGGGTCGATTGGGCTGTATAACTTGAGCTATTTTACTCGAGTTTCTGTCGAGGGCGCAGGACTTTCGGTGTATCTTGACGAGACTTGCGTTCCAGACATTTATTCTGGAGCAGTTCAGGCACCGGAGTTTTAAACAGGTACCAAAGAACGCAGCAAAGACCGAGTCGTAGCCATAAGTTGATGTTATCTAAGACTTATCGAATGGATATGACTCGCCTATACTCTTATGGGAGATGCTTCAAATCGAACATCACTTCATAGTCTGTAGACGAAAAATCTATGGAAGGAATAAGGTCAGATTCCGACCACCAAATTTCCTACATAATTTTGGCCATTTCATTCCTGAGTTGCCAATTGGAATTCAGCCTATGCCACTACCCTAGACAAAAGAACAGCAACACGTGTGCAAACCCGACCAATCCAACCAATGCAATGGCCTAATCGTAGCAAACGATTACCTGACTTCCATCATCACTTACAGTGCCTTAGACATCAGAGCACGTTAGCGCATATACCTTCGCTGGGGACAAGGGATCAACCTCAGCCCTGCGGGCGCTAAACTTTTGAATACCTTAGGCTGTAAATCATCAATGGTTCACTCTGCATCTTCCCCCGGGACCGCATCCTGCCGAGCGACTGCCCAACCTATCGTTCAGCCTAGAGTTTTCGGTGAAGGCAAGGTTCGGAGCGAAACAAGAGCAAGGGGTGACGCAGGATGATTGGCGTCGGGAACCGCGCTGTCGCGATGTCCTTGAAGCAGCACAACCAGTACATTAAGCAAGAGAAGCAAGGTCAAGGACGAAAGAGCACGTTCAGGATCCCGTAGTATGCGACTATGGTCTACCAGACATGGTGTGCCCTGCAAGGAAGAAACGCAGCATATTCAGAGTTATTGATCAATGGGATGTTTCCAAAAGTTTGTTCTTTGGCCTGTCGTAGTACACTTCACTTCTGGCGACTGTGCAGCTACTCAGCAGCCATCACTTAGTTGAAAGAACGATTGGCCATCAACGAGTGCAAGTTACTCACCCCAACCGGTCTTGAAAGTTTGGACTTTGAGATTAAGACACCAATTAAGATAATGTTGCACACGAACCGTGGATATATTTCATCCATGGATCGGGACCCCATCCATGGATCAAACGTTTCATTCATGGAGGACCCCAACCACGGATGGCAGCAGATATCCATCAGTGAGGACCTTTCATCCATGGATGGTGACCCGATCCATGGATGAGGGCATTTGATCCATGGATCAAATGCTCGTGTTATAACAAAGCAACGTTTTCAATTGTACTATGACTAATTAATTAGGTGTGACCTTCTATCCCTCCGCTCATATTTGTAGTTCATCAATGTTCATCAATCGAAAGATAAAAATTAAATCAATGATCAGTTCATTCATGGATGAAACATTTAGTCCATGGATGCAAGATTTATCCATGGACCGAAGGTTTCTACTGGTGGATCTTTGCTGCCATTCGTGGTTGGGGTCCTCCACCAATGGAGCATTTGATCCATCGATTATCCTTAGATCCATGGATGACACCATTTGATCCATGGATGGAAGATATCCACGGTTCGTGTGCAACAATAATGTTGAGCCAGATACAGCCATTTGTTTTTTGATCAAGTCGGTCGTACCATCTATGATATTTCCCTTGGAGACGAAGACACCCGACTGCTTTTCCCTCGTTTTTATGGAGCCATCTTTATGGCCAATAGCAGATTCCTTGAAGAAAGCCCAAGCCCAAAATCTTCAAAAAGCCCATCAAGCCCTTTTCAATACCTCTATAGAGATAGCCGCCACAAGCTTCACGTTGCGCATGCATACCCAGATCAACTGCGATGATCAATATGATACTAAGAATCCTTCGATCGATACGAGGATCCCAGAAGGAGACGACGCCGTCACAACTCGCATTGAGGAATGGAAAGCGACCATGGAGAGATGCTCGAACCCGGACCAAAGAGACAGGCTCAACCGGGAGGCGTCACTACCAAAGATCTCAGAGGCTTCTGGGCTAGAGACGAGGCCAGCTTCATATTGATCAACTGGCGCTTACAGCCTCAAAACATTAAGTGGATGTACTCAACGCGTTGGATGCACGGATTTTGGGGCCTGTGTAGAATGTGGTAAAGCAGATTCCAAGCGCGTACGAAAGGTCACGAGTTGACCAAGTATAGACAAGTGTCATGGAGCTTGATTTGAAGAGCGCGCTACAAGACATGTTTCATGTTGCTGTTCCAGGAGTGTTTTTAGATTTTTAAATGACTATGCTAAGCAAACCGCTTATAGAGAGGTAGCATTTGGGCTTCCTGAGGAGAAGCCATGTCACCGGGTTGTCGATAATAAGGTAGGCTTTTGCTTTTGAAGCGCTGTAGCCGGCGAAGGTATCGGTGAGCGTGTAGCTAAGTGAGCGGCAACAAGCGGAGACGGCCTGTTAGTGATTATCTCCGCGTTCATCGATAATGCAATCGTGCATGGGTTCAACAAGATATCTATAAATGGGCGCCGTCATCACCGATGCCAAACCACATATCTCAGCGATCCCTGTCAAATCTTCCCCACGTGGCATGACTGCATCTGTCTAAGGACCGAAGTTTTCAGAGACTTTGAAGCAACTGAAAGTTTATCTGAGTAAAGTTGAATGATTACGACACTACGTTCTTTACCATGCTCAAAAGATCGTGTCTTACAACAACGAAAAATCAACATGTTGAAGTCTTTCTCAACAAAAGACCCCTCCTGGTCTCATTGCGGACTGAAACCCCCTTGCTCGGCATGGGGTAGAGAGTGCGCGGCGCCTCACGGTGTTTACGCACTCGCTGCGGTGGCTTGAGCTTCGGAGATTGCAGAGACAACCTGCTAGGCTTTCGCTTTGTGCCTGCAACGATCGAATCCATTTTGTTCAAGACTGAGGGAATGATTGGAAGGAGGTGGTGTTTTCGTCTCTTAAGAGTCCCTATCTTCCAATTCTGGCTCCCTTCAATTCTGGCTCCTTCACTCGATGTATACCTTCCAAGGGTACAAGCTTTCTGGATGTATATACCTTTCGAGGGTATATATATGTACCTTTCCATGGATATATATCTTTCACGAGTACACGCTTCTGGAAGGTATGTACCTTTCGAGTGGGCGTCTAGCTGCTTCATGGCCTTCTGATGCACCGTGTCAAACTTGAGGCTGAAAGAATTTCAATGTTTTACCACGAATCTTTGTACGCTTAATTTCTGGTAATGAGTTCTTCTCGCTGTTAGCAGAACTAAGAAATACTTCTTCAGCCACAGGGTGGTCTTTCAGCTTCCCAAATTCTGCCGCCTTAGTCTTAAAGGAATTTTTGTACCTATAGCTGTTAAGTAGACGCTTCGTTCGGCGTTTGGCGAAGTGTCAGGTTCGTTGACGACTGAAAAGCCTGCGATGAGACTGTCAATGTTTGCAAATTGACATTTTCAAAAACTGGAAAAGAGCTGAGATCGAGATTATACCTGATCTTCATTAGAACTCAAAAAGTCTTTTCCTCTCATGTCGCTCTCAATGCATGTATCGACTTGCTACGCGCGCAACTACGGACAAACGGGACGAACATGCTTCGATAATATTCTATTCACCGCAGAGAAGCAAGGCGAAGCACAATAATGATTGTGAGGGACGATGTAAGCACGTCAAGACCCTACGATCACCAATAGCTACGTGCCTCAATAAGACCATTTTTATACATGATTTTACCAACCAACCCAGCACGAGGAATCGACATCACAAACGAGGCTTCTTTGACGGCTTGTGCTGCCTTTTCAGCTCACAATATGCGACAGTCACACACGATTTGCATATGCGATCCAGACTCGCATGATAGACCATCTTTACTGGGATCAACACTATTCGCTCTCCAGGTTCAGGAAGGACTCAAGGTTGTGTTTCTCCATGTCGGTATACTTCTTGTTCAATGAGAACAGAAGATTTATCATCCCGCCTAAGATGCCTGGCATACACCTTTTTGCAGATAGTACCCGTAGCGATGGCAGCGTTTTATCTGCTTGACATTTGTTTCCAAAGGTTTACCCGTTGCTTATAATTAGTGACGGTAGGAGAATAAAAGGTCAAGGGGGGATTGAACAGGAAAACTAGTAGTAATTATGAATTAATGAATTAAACGCAGAAAGTATTTCAATTCGCCGTACTCTATTAATGAATGCGCGCCACTTTGAATGTACTTTGATATTTTGCTCGAGAGGGACAGGGGCCCTCATCGATGGGGTTGATGGCGCTCGAGCGGCGCCGGCGAAAGTTCTGATATCTAACAGGCGTCTGCCGCTGTAAAGTGGCTGGTTTTTTCTTGCACGTCTTCTCTCTCTACAAGACACGTTGCTCGACTTTAGCGACGGGGTCCAGAGGTTATCGCAGTATCAACTACTAGGTATCGCTGGCTGTAAAAGTTGGATTGCTATCCCAGGTCCCTGAAACCTATCTCAACCGTCTTCCTCTGGTTTGTTGCCTTTCTTTCGCCTTCTTTGCTTCCTTCTTTTCTTCCCTTTGTCTTCTTCTTCTCTTCTTCTCTTTGCTTCTTCTTCTCTCTCCCTAGTCTCCTTGTCTTGCTTTAAGTCGCTAAAGTTTGTCAAACGTTCGTTCGAATCTTTTTCTACCTAAACATGATTTCATATCCTTAAGATTTCTTCAGAAGAGATGACTATCTTGATGAACGACATCTAATAAGCTAATGAGAATGGCATGAACGCTAAGCAAGGTCGCAAAGAGAACACTCCTTCCTCTCGACGCAACCGCGAATTCCCGAGAACACTGCCATCATCGTCTTCGCCAAGATATTCAGCCAAGCGAGATCTCAAGGAAGGAGTGAAAGCTTCGTCTGGCTGACACACCAGCAGATCAACCTGTTGTATTTCGATGCAAGCGAGCGAACAGTAGACGATCACGATCAACGCTTCTGAGTCTTCATGCTGATACACCAGGCGATCCGAAGTATGGTCGGTCTTCTATCGATATCAACCGTCTTCGTCAAACGCTCAAGAGTCATAGCTTTCATGAGCATTGACGAAATAGGGGGGAAAGCCTCGATTCTTGGTTAGCTACCTATATGAACTCTAGTTCTTTTTGCCATCTATATATACTACTGTTCCTGTGCTTTCAACAACAAGGGTAGCTACCTAGGATCAATTGCCCAACACCCAGACCACGATAGCCATCGATCTACGTCCATACCGTCAACCTTTCATCTGGCTCCTCCTCGAAAACTAGTAATGTACGATAGAAAGTCAGAGTCTTGGGGGTTGCACAATTTCCGCTAGCCTGATTGGGGTACTCGTAAGCGCATACTCTGCCAAAAACATAGTAGTAGACACCAAATCAGATGGAAGGATTAATACCAGAGAGACAACCATGAGGGATCTGGACCATCTTACCAAAATACAGGTGGAAGCGTTTCCCTCCGATTGTCAATGACATCATCGATTCCCGCGCCGAGAAGAATTTCGTATCGATACATGGGATTTTAGCAAATCAAGGTTCAAGTCGTCCCTGAAGAACGATCGCTATTGTGTTAGAGAGCTGTAGAGCCATGCGGGACTGAATTGCAGCCAGTCGCCCTTGCCATATGGGACTTGACAAATCTTGGGCCAGATGTCTCGCCAGCGCCCCCTGCTCCTAGCACTAGGAAGCATGGCCGCTTTATTTAAAACACATTGACCATAATCTAGTTGAACGCACGACACACCCCGACTATGTCAGGAGATCTCTACTGCTAGAAGGCAATTGTCTTTGCTCAAGTGGGTGGTGTAGTCCTTTGACAGCTACGACAAGGACAGCAACCGAAGTTTGAAAATACGACGGTGCTGACCTAATGCGCAGCATGTAATGCAGCAATTGAACGGAACCAAATTCTTCGCGCTTCAGAATATGGCCAAGTCGTGGGGTTCAAAACATGGTTGCGCTTAGAGACCCTATCCAATGAACTCAACAAACTCATAATTCAACCGAAGCGAAAGCGTCCTTCCCTGTCATCTTTAAGCCGAACGAAGAAGAAAGATAGAAGGTGACCACTTTTCTATGAAGGAGAGTTCCCGGATGAACTGACATGTCGAAGCTATGATATCACACACGATTGCAGCGCTGTCCTTGAAGACCATGACTTTCCTTACTGACCTCGTACAATCACTCTGCGAGGTGTTGATCGGAAAGATTAGCTGAGAAGGAAACCACGCCGATGGGGATGTGGCGCCATCGTATCCATACTTTTTTAGATGTTCTCAAAAACCTTCTCTGAGCATTTAATGAGAAGTCACTTACCTTCGTGTGCAATATGTTGCGTTAAGGGCTGAGCTGAGCGAGGTATACCTTCAGCGTACCACCCACTGTAAGTGGAGCACTCTAGCATCATGCGAGTCTGCTGACCTTGGCTAACGCTATTTTGCAGCGTTGAGTTCAGAGCTTGCTGTCGTTGTTCTGAGACCATGACTTTGCATGAACTGCAAGCAATATAGAGCACATCATCACCGTCCCTGATATCGAAGAATTCATTGCGTTGAGATGTCTGTGACGGCCAGGTGGATCAAGACCATTTCTCTAGTATGCCGCGTATGTGATGTGACGGCGATTCTTCGGACTAATCAAATAGTTATGGTAGATGGGCACGGGAGGCGAAGCGGAGAGAATTCGAGAACGAGTCATCGTCTGAAGAACGGAAATTCTCCCCCCGGGCGTCATATGTCAATAAACAGTAAGCGATCTCTGTAGGGCGACTTTTGACGCCAACTGGTGGTCTTCCTCCACGACCTCGGCCATAGTAGGGAGTTCAAAACGATATCGTTGATTATCAGCCGTCGAGTCTTAAATGTATGCTGGCGATGGGCGGCCAGCCATACTTATCCTCTGGTCGATGGATCACCAACTTCCTTGAGCCCGATCCCATCACCATGAGCAGCGATACGTTAGTATCTAGCACTTTCATCCTCATCCCGGCCTCATCCTGCTTGGCTTCTCATCCCCGCGTAGCGATGACATAACACATCGAAGGCTGAAGCATGGACGCAAACGGGACAGATCGGCTCGGTTTGATGATGATTATATACTTTCATATGGAATTCTTTCTCGTGCGAATAGATCACCAAAGGTGCCATAGTGTGAGGCCGTTTTCCAAGTGGATGGCCTCAAGTCGGGTTCTACTTCTGTCAATTCCGAGAGCTGAGGCCGAGAATCACAAACCTCGTATTGTACACTTTTGGCGGAATGCGAATGAGGGCGTGCAATTTCAGGAGGAGAATGCCTGGTGTCACGTTCGGACTGACGTGACGAGTCAGTATCCTTTGCATAACGCATTGATGGCGCCCGTTGAGGCTTTCGTGGTATCGAACAAGGTTCGCGAGATGTGACGCTACCCCCTGAGCCTGAATCTATCTCACGAGGGTCATCGACTTGCAGTGGCCCATCAGTAATCAGCCCCCCTGATGATGTCGAGGATTGATCTCGGTTCCAGATGCCCCTGAACTGAGTGCTCTCATTTTCCGTCGAGACTGTTTCCCATCCGTGCGATTCCAGCGGCCGTCTGAAGATCTGAGTCCGGGGTCTGACATGACTGGGATCTGCTGCAATCGCCCTTCCGAAACAGCTCTATTCGAATGTCGAGATTCACATACGTGCCCTGGTATTTTCTACTCCCCCGCAAGATAGCGTAGGCCTTAGAATCCAACCTGCGTCTGAGATTCTCCTCTACTGGCTCTTGCTGAACACCTTTCCAAGTACGTAACTCCTTCTCCAACCCAGTCTGGCGGTACCTTCGAAATAACTTTATCCCATCCCAGAAGCCCACGTATGTACCTGTATAATTGGCGCCCTGCACTATTTCAAACCTCCCCGCGAAATCTCGCTTGATCTTGGGTAATTCGGTCGTTGGTGACCGATTGGATGCTCGACAAATATCATTAGCTCTGATACTAAAGTGCACTATAATAGGTTGAGAAAGTACGTCAATTACGGAAAGTCGATAAAGTTGCTAGACGAAGTAAGCGTGAATAAATCCATATACAAACATATGGCAGTATTATACTTTCGGGGGATAGTCGGTGACGAGCTTCATAGACTTGCTGTCGTCGTCATGCTTTTAGCCCGTGATCTTTTATCTGAACATGTCTCGCGTCAAAACCCGTTACCTTGACAAGGACCAGTTAGCATGCGTGACGCGTCTGACGGACTTATCAAGGATGATGTACTTTGGCTTTATTCCCGTGCTCGCTGTCCAAATTCCCTGCCGGCATTGCTTTCGCATAGTCTAAACTATCGTGCTTTGACGAAAGCTTCTCGATCTCCCTTAGACTTATTTCCGTTGCTAGGGCAGACGACCATCCTAAAGGAGGCCTCGTTCGTTGTCGCGTAGGTTTTGGCGCGACTCGTGGGATAGGCTCTATATCCTGAGTGAGGCTTGCAACGTCTGTCACGAACGGTCCCTCATTTTTTGAACTGATGCTGCGCTCGAGCTGCTTGGGCCCCTGCCTCGAGTTCGACGCCTTAGAAAGCTGCTTACCGGCTTCGCATGAGACTAAAGCTCGTGGTCGTTTCGATTGTCCGCTTCCCGAAGAGTCGGCCGTGGGGGGATTGGGTTTTTTGTGGCCGCCGCCACTTACGTAGCGTTGAGGTAGCCTTTTCTTGGATTTGAGGGTTCCTGACCTGTGTAGGTCCCTGAGGGTGCCGGCCAAGCGATTGTAGAGATGCAAGATTGTCAAAGTGAGTTCCATCTCGAAGAAACAGATAGATGGGCTGTTGTCTGGGGGAATGTGGTGCAGTGAGCAGCGCCGTCGATTGCTGGCTTTCCACGCCCAGCTGGTCGACCGAAGGAAGCGCGTTCCGGCTCTCTTCAAGGTAGGCGTCGCGGTGTGCCTTATACTCAGTACTCAGCTCGATGAAATTCGCGGTTTTCGGGCCACTGGATCTTGCATCTCAGTTCGATTTTCGTGCCTTTGTTTAGCGTAACTTCGATGTTCTTGTATCTGTCGAAGAGGATCCAGATGAATGGGTTTCGCTGAGGAGGGTGCTCGCCGTTGTAGTATATCCTCCAGGACGACCTCTCTTCGCTCGTTGAATATGATCCGAAAATGTTGACGGGTTACTCCCCTCAGCGCAAATGGCGTAAGCAGTTTGGAGTTACTGACTCCCCCCAGCGCAAATGGCATAGGCAGTGATTGAAGCTAGTACGGAGCTTCCCAACGTAAAAGGCCAATGTAGCGGCCAGTAAAGCTAATACGGAGCTTTCCAACGATAAATCCACCGTTTCACTCGTTATGCAGGCACATATCCACGGCTTGAAGCTATTCGGAGCTTCCCAACGTATATCCACCATTTTCCTTGACCTGACTATCTTAGCGTCAGATGTATGACCTTTTGCCTTCCTTTCTTGCTCCCAATTCGGCTTATCCTGCGTCCATTGAGGGGCTTGCTCGAGGTGTAGTTTCCAGCATTTGACTTCGGTATCAATGAGTCAGTCGCCGTAATTGTCTTCGGGAAGGAGGCGAGTTTGCTGTACGGGAAGAGTTATGATGACAGGTAATAGTACCCCTATATTCAAGTAGGCTGGCAAAAACCTAAAATTTCCAGAATTCTATACCAACCTCACCAAATTTTGGCCTGCACCCACCATTTTCGCTGGAGAAGCCTAATCACCACCTCATATAACCCATATAATCGTATATTAATGTATCGCTATTATCTTACTTAAAAGTACATAACATGTCACCAAAATAAGAGTACATATCAGGTACCAACCAGTGTATTTACCGTTATATCCGCATGCCTGAAGTGACCCGCTGCAAAATGCCCCTTGCTACATGCTTCCACTGCCATATGTAGATACTCTTCAAACGTCATATCTTCAGCCAGCTTGTAGTGTTTCTTCAGCCAGGCCTTCATCACTGGAAATAACTCTTCTTCGGATTGAAATCGGGTGAGTAGGGTGGCAGATAGAGCAGAGTCACGCCGGCATGACGGCATAAATCCTTGACCTCCTACACACAGTCAGATGAAGTACTGAATTCGATGATTTAAACTCACCTGACTATGATGCACGGAGGCATTGTCCAGAATTAACACCGATTTAGGCCTTGGAAAGCGACTGCATCTCGGAAGTATCTCATTGGTCAGGAACCACTCAAAGCGAGCACCAGAAATACTACCCTGATGTATGTGTTTGGCCAGAATGCCGTCAGAGCAGTAGGCAGGTAGAATGCTCCATCTTTCGCTGCGTTTAACCGGTCGAATTATACGAGGCGATATGCCGTACGAGGCCCAGCCACGTTTACGATGCATCGTATGTTCGTTGGCTGCACTCTCATCCAGAAACACGAGCATTTCGTGACCAAACGGACTGACTTCGGTGAAATACATATTGCGGCATTCCTGTGAACGCTCCAACGCTTCGCGTTTGAGGCATTTGCGATTGATTTTCATAGCCTTCAGCACTTTGGATACGGTAGCTTGAGAGACAGTGAGGTTCCAATCATCAAAGAGGTAGTATTGCATCTCTTCCTGATATGCCCACGGCTGATTCTCCAGGAAATATTTTAAGCCGATTCTAGCAGCAGGATGAACCAAGGGCGCCGGCCCTTTGGCACTCATCCTGGGAGCAGTGTGCTCACCATATGTACGCAGACGAGCTTTTATCCTTGCCACCGTTCTTTCGCCGACATCCTCGACGGCGGCAACAACTGAGCATGACAGCCCTTGCTGTAGGTGGATAGCAATCCGGTCCTTCTGGGTGGTGGCAAGAGCTGGAGTCATTGACGCGTGGAATCGCGTGAAATTGATCCTACAACACGATCAATTTAGTATGAAGACCATCAGTTTGTATAGCTTCATTTTACGAACGAATTTGAAGCGATTATATGGGTTATGAGGTGGTTGTTGGGCTTCTCCAGCGAAAATGGTGGGTGCAAGCCAAAATTTGGTGAGTTTGGTACCGAATTCTGGAAATTTTAGGTTTCTGCCAGCCTACTTGAATAGGGATAATGGCCGTGATGATAGTGATGGCAGTGGTGGTAGTGAGCTTGTCGGAGTCACTCATCCGGTGAGCTTATCGGAGTCACATCCGGAGCAACAACTCGAGTAGCTAGAAGTGCTAACCCGGGCTCATAACCTCTTGGAACTGGAGGTCATATGGGGTATATGGTACATATGGTAGATGGGTTGAAGCTGAATGGAAGACTATCTAGGGGGAAGACAGGTGAAAACTCTACTAGCGTCCCCAGCCCTATGTAGGCGGAGATTGCCATAACCCTGTTTCCAACAGACTACAGAGATTAGGGAAAAAGTCATGTAAGAGACCTAATCTGGGAGACTTGTACCTCTCAAATCTGTGATCGTGATGCTAATACTCTATCCTTACTCCTAGACGACATGATCCGCAGCGGGTACCATACTCAACCTGCGAACTCGGATGACCTTGAAGCGAGACTTCGGTGAGAAGGCTTCAAATTTACAGACCTAATCTATCCTCTTACTATGGATAGTCATAATGACGCTTTGGGAAAACCAAGAGACTGCCCTCCAAGATCGAGCGAACCCTCAGTCCCTGAGGATCCATGGCCGGAGGGGTATGAAACTCTAGTTATCACCGACGAGGAGTTGGCGAAGCAGAACGAAATTGAAGCCAAAGAAGCCTACGATACCTTTATTCAGATGGGTGGGAGACCGATTGGTCCGATCCGACCAATACCGCCCCCGGAAGAAAGTCCTTGCCCAGGACGATCTTTGTTACCAATACGCTGTACAAGACGAGACGGTTTTTTACAGCGCCTGGGATCGCGCTACATTAAACAATCTTGTATTCTGACGGAGGCTGGTTATATTGCGGGGCACTGGGTAAATGAAAGAAAGCGATGCGAGGAGAACAACGACGGTGGCAGGGTTGTCGCGATAGTCAGCAATGGAGACGTGAACATCGGCCGGACAAGGCAAGAGAAGAGGACGTGGAACGGCAGCGGTACCCGCGCGATCTATCTCACAGCAAGTCTCGAAATATTGCAGGACTGGAAGTAGTATGAATTTTTTTTTGAAAGGGCGATCGACCGATGTAAGAAGATGATTGAAGGGGCCCGACGAGCGGTGGAGGCAATACAGCGGAAAGGTCCTGAAGTGGTCTTGAACAAAGGCCAAGTACGTGGGCGCGACGGGCAGGACTGGCTGAGTACGATAGAAAAACAGCGCGAGTTGCTCGCAGCCGAAGGAAAACGGTTGGAATGGATCAAACAGCAACTTCTGGCGGTTCTTTCGGAATGCACTGCGTTATTGATCGGGGCGCCGAAATCTCGTCGGGAGATGGAGGAGAGGAACGAGCTCGAAGCGAAACGAGTCTTCAACAGTCTAGTGGAGACAGGCGGAAGGCTGACTCGTCCGATCCGATCAGTGCCTGACAGTCAGGAGCGCGACCACACCGACGAGCATCTTCACGTGCTTTGCCACTGGCTGTGTGAATGTAGCCAGTTCGAGGAGGAGTTGAGGGAATGGAAGACATTTCTAGACTACAGACAGGAGAAAGAAGCGGAAGGAAGGACGGAGATGCGGTTGAAAGAACGACAATCTGCAGAGACTACGACCTAGCTGGAACTCTGGAAGAACTTTCGGGCCTATCAACAACTGGAAGTCGAGAATGCTAAGCAATGGGTAGAATTCTGGCAGCGGCAGGTGGAAAATTTCCAGGAATCAGAAAATCATTGCGCGCGACAAGAATCGGCAAGTACAGCCGAGCGATACCATTCGCGATCTTACGTTGAAGAAGTTCGAAAGCAAGTCCGGCCTGCAGAGATGCGGTTGAAATGGGTAGAACAGCAGATTTCAGCCCTTCTTGCGGAGCGCGTCGACTCGATAACACAGATGTCAACATCCGATCGTCTGGAGGGTCAAGCCAAGCTACCGAAAAGAACATCGAAGTCAGGCCAAACCACGCTCAAGGATCTTAATCGCGACAAAAACAATATTCGAGCTTCAGCAAATTCTGCGCTTGGTCCAATCCATCCATTAAGAGTATCAAAAACTGCTGAAAAGAAAGCACCGTGCCGTCGACGACAGTTCAACATGCTCGCAGAGCATCGTGACGGCCAAAATCAAGACTCTGACCCAACAATATCACCACTATTACCTGCCAATGTTGCTCCGCGCAGAAGCAGCCGATTATCTAATAACGAAAAGACGTCTGGTGCATTGGAGCCCAGTTCAGCTGTGGATAGAGGTGAAAGTGTACGTTTTCCACCTATCATTCTGCGTAAAAGCGATCGAATATCCAAACGAAAAGAGAGAATGAGCACGTCAACTTCTAGTGCCGCTGTGATGTCAGCCGTGTTCTTACACACAGATCCGTTGCGACGTCGGTCCAAACCCAAGGGTCGCCTTGCAGGCAACACATCAGTTACGAGCTTAGTAAAGCCTCGTGGAATATCAAAGAGAGAGGAAAGCAATTCTTCACGAAACAAGACTAAGATTCATAGTTAAGAATGTCCTTTGAGACGAATTTGGTCTTCGATGAGCATGCATTTACCACGGCACTCCTACATCAAATGGCCCTCCATCCCTGCTGCCTCTTCAGGAAACTTCTTCTTGACAACGTCTTAGATGTGGTGTATTGGGTGGGAGTTATGTTGTGCGGGTATCGCTTTTTTAGGTTACCCAGGGGTGAATGTTATGGGGTCAATCGCAACTGTTCCTCTTCACTTCTTCACCATTTAATCCGTCAGCGTGTTCACCATATCCCAATGCTTTAGCAGAGCACCATCATCTCCGTCTGGCTGAATGGACTCCTGACAGCCCTGGACAATACCGCGAACGTGATGCCCAGTCTCGCAGACGCACTCGGTAGCAAGAGAAAAAGACATCCTCGGTCCCACCAACAGCCTCCTCGCAAGTCTCAACGTCTTGCAGAAATATCTGGCAACGCATGAGCCCTTTCGTTAGAGTGCGATGAGTCTTTTGGGTCGAGCTGCTTGCCACATGTGTTGCGTACATAATACGAATTTTGGATGTTTGAGGCTCTAAGCAGCTCTGGTAGGATGAGATTTTTATGTAGATATTTGAGGAGAGGGGTGTTAGCTGCAAAAGCAGTGTCCACAGCCCGCGACCCTCCCTTGCCATCCCACCCTTTCTACAACCGCATCAATCTCCCCTTCTTCTTTCTGCTTCCTCCTTCCCCCTTTTTCTTTTCTCTTTTCTTTCGTTCCATACTTCCACCTTCTCATTCCAGTATCATTCCTCCTCTTCGCTCATACTCACCACTGTCTCTCCCATCCCTCTCCTCTTCCTGACCCGTTGGCTTCTCTCACCCCTCTCAGTCCAAAGCCCACAAGCCACCCATTCTAGCAAACTTATCCCTGCCCCTCCCGATACGGCTCGCAACTCGCCAATCAAGGATTCAGTCAGGATTTCGGTATCGATGGATGAGTACTTAATTTGCAAGTTTGGGTGCGTGTGTTGCGGATGGGTTTAACGTTGGTAGAGGTGGGTGGTGCGGGCGAATGTGTGGGCAGGCCGGATTATGCGTGACAGTCAGGGTAGAGGGGACGTTCATCCTTACTTATAGACCCTTCATTCTCCTAGCTCCTTGCGAAGGTATTCGATTCCTACTGTTCCTTGGTCCTGTTTAGATGTTCGTATGCCGAGGCTAACCGAAGAAGTCGGGTCTTTTCAGAAATGGGAGGCTTTCTCCAAGCCACTCTCCTGGAGAAGCCTTCTTTTTTCAGAGCGTAGCGGATAGCTTCTTCAGGAACATCCCGTCCAAAGCTTCTAATACGGAAGCTGCCGATTCTACTGCGAAGCACATAATCCGTACTCAACTAGAATTTGAAGAAATTCGGCGTCGATAGGTCGAGCTAAGTACGTATTGAAGTTTCTGAGGAGTGGATCGATGAGTAGACACATGCTGACCTGACGGATCGTAATCTTCAGATATTCAGTTGTTTTGAGGTAGTTCCATCTAAGGTGTAGGAAGCTGGAATGTAGGATTCTTAGAACCCGGGTTCGAAACCGGCACAGGTAAAAAGCAGCACATAAAAAGCAGCACATAAAAAGCAGCACATAAAAAGCTGCGACCTTCCCGGTTTGTTGCCTAGTATTGAGACTACACCAACATCTGTAACCACTTTTGAATCTACTACAGTATGATTATAGGGTCCCAATATTGGTACACCCCTTCTTCCTACATATACACGTACGTACACCCCCATCTACACCCCCTTCGGGCTCTAGCCATATGAGGGAAAGCGAAGAGTTCAACCCTGACCTCACCAAATTTGATAGGCACGCTGATATTTGTAGGTGCGCTCCCAACATGCAATAAATTTGAAATTTACATCCTCTGATCATATTGTCGGCCCCCCACACGTCATGGAACATGAGAACTTGACTCAGCGAGATCTTTCACAGTTTGAGCACGTTTTAGTGGAGGCGGAGGCGGAGGCGGAGCGGAGACAGGAGGTGATGAAGTCGACTACAACTAGGGGACGAAGAACGGGCAGAGGGAGGGCGATAGGGGGTAGACGGAGGGGGGCAGGAAGGGGTAGAGAAAGGGGGGTGGTCAGGATGCTATCTCTCCTTCGGTGCACATGGAAGCAGGTCTATTTGCAGCATTTCATGTGTGACTGCATTTTAGAACAGTGTAAATTAGACAGGTTGAACCCGGAAGAGGGGGTGTACCAATATTGGGACCCTTAATTATACAAACAACATGCAGGGCATTATTGCTGAGATTTCTCCCTTCTCCATCACTGCGAGACATTTTGCAGAAGATCTCTCGTATTTGAGCCTGAGATCTAGTCCCCTCAATGCGGTCTAATACCTCTATGGTCTAGCGAAAAGGATCAAGAGTTTTAGTGAATAAGAGTTTGCTCGCACCCATCACGACTGTCAGAGCATTGTTAATTACTCATACACTTTGGTTGTTGACATTTTTTCATGGATGGAAATGGAAGCCTTAAGGGGGGGTTGGGTGATTGGGCGGGCCACGGGCGAGGGGGAAAGGTTGAGAAAAGGGCGAAGGCGAGGTGTTCTGGTAAACTATTCAAACCAGCACGTAACGTAACCGACCTTTGCACGTATTCATGTTTCAGGTATTTTGTTCAAAAAAACACTCATGCGGTATTATTACCATCGGCCGATCTTCGCTACCACAGGTACGTACTGTGTAGTCGGCTTGAAGAACTCGGTGACATCCCTGCAGTCTTGGCGGATTTCTTGTCGGCTGCGACAAGAAATCCGCCAAGACTGCAGGGATATAATGCACCCAAACCATGGATACAATTGTACCCATCCATGGATCAAATGGTTACCGATGGATGATGAGGACCCCACCCCATGGATAGGTGTAAAATGGATATCAGTCATAAATTAAAAGCTTATCTTCACCTCTCATGCCTACCGTCGTCGCGGTTGGTTTGACCCCTTTCATTTCCACCTCCTTCACTTAGTGGCTCTGTCGCCTCAACCGACGTAGTGAGCCGACCCCCTAAAGTTGAATAGAAAACTCAGTGTCGCTGTTTCTGCTCTGACCAGAGCTTTTGTCGAGGATAAACAAGTTTGGGATGAAGAAGGAGGGTGGGACCGGCAAAGGAGCTCAGCTGAATAGTCAGATAGTAAATTCATATATGCATTTGATCCATGGATGGGAACCTCCATTCATGGATGGAGTACAATACTAGCGGGGATTTACGCTTATCCATGGATGATGGGTTGCAACATATATCACTGATGCGATGTGTAAATTATTCTTTGCTATTGTTACAACCATGGACAGACTAACAATCAACGCTCTTGAGTTGCATATTAAGCATTTCACCGATGAAGATCTTCAGAAGATAGCTCGTACTGTCCGGACTGAACTAAGATCTCGCAAACCACCCTTGAAGGAAGACGAGATGTCAAACATTCTTCGCAAGCATTATAGAGATTTTGCTGGAGAAGTCAACGAAGATCAGATCAGAATATTGAGAAAACTTGTTAAGATGATAGAAGATCATGGTTTTACGGAAGAGATGAGTGAAAGTGGCAAGAGATGGCATCAAACGGTTGATACCTTCTTCGGTGATATATTAACGTCTGACGTACTGGATAATGATCAGGCTAGACTGGGACGTGTTGTCGAAGCTATTGATAAAAATCACAATCGAAACGAATCCGGTTCAGTGCGTCATGGCCTTCTCATGGTCTTCCTACACGCCGCAGTACATACTATACGAGCCGCAAACCGAAATCAGCATGCTGCTACGAAATCATTTTCGACTCAAGCACTTCAAAGAGCAATTTCGGGTGAGAGTAATAATATTAGTACAGATCTTGCGAAGGCGCTGAGAGCCGGTGGTCGCTTTGCACGGCTGTTCGAAAGAAATCTAGGCTATCTATTCTCTCTTAAAGCGGGCACTAAATACATGTAAGTTTTTTCTCATACTCTTCTCATGACAGAATGCGGCGCAAATTGTCATAGGATTGAACGTAGGATGAACGATCATGCAATAAACGCTTTCGCTCAACTAGTAGTTACATCCGAAATTCTGACGCCATGTCTGGAGCTTACAAGACTTGTGTGTTCTATTATGGCTGGGCTCGCGAGGTACTTTGGCTGGAAAAATTGGGTGTTCGAAACGACATCTTGCAGATTTAAGTCTCTTGTGCCAAACGGTCTTGTGAAAGTCCCGCATAGTTTTCCGGAGCCGATGACCTCGTATGGAAAATATACCAAGCTTAGTGAGATTGGTGTCAGCCTCGTAGAATTCTGTATGGCGGTATGTAGAAAACGTGAAATGAGCGTACTAATGCTATACAGATATACGTCAGCTTTGTCCAGGACGAACAGTTAGCAGAGACAACGCCTACTTTGATATCATTCCTGCTGCAGCTGAAAGCGAAGGCGTACTGCATGCTTTGTTAACACTCAGCGCATCCTACCGAAAGGAATACTGTTCACATCAAAACGAAGCGATGGAGCAAGAAGAAGCTGATCACCAAAAGCGAACACTGATATGGCTGAGAGAAGATGTTTCCAATCCTTCCCAGGTATCATCATGCCTCCTGACCATCATGCTCTTGATGCACCACAGTATCGTCGACGTCGAAGAACTTCGGTGGAGCATTCACTCAAAGGCCGCCAACGACCTTGTACGTCGGAGTTCTACGGTCATCTCCGCATATTTATTCCCCGCTTATCAAGCCGTACTGGCAAGGACCGCTTGCTCTTTGACTGATGGTCAGATACCGTTATCCCACGAATATGACTGGTTAGGATCTGGAACTGAGGATCAGCTCCAGCGAATCGATGGCATCACTGGAGTGTCTCGAGGGATGTTGCATATCATTAACTCGATAACAGTGCACTCCGGGGTACAATCAGATTATTTCATCAACTTATCTTCCAACATTTTCATAGAATCAATGAAGCTGGACAATCGACTTGAAGTCACTCTCCAGATAGCGCCTGAAGACAAATGGGAGACCAACCAGATACTCACGAAGACAGCAGAGTCCTACCGTGTGGCTGCAAGAGTCTATCTGCATTGCAGGCTATTGGGGTGTGTGGTATGGGCACCGTAATTGAAGACATCTATTGACCTTCATAGAGCTACTCCATCACACAATAAGGTGATCCATCATCGTAATCATCTCTGGGCTCTACTTGAGGTACTCCCTTCGGAAGGCCTGCACTACACGGCCGTCCATCCTCTCTGGTCCATATTTATAGCAGCGGTATCTGCAAATGATAACCGTCAGCGGGCAAAGATATCAGATGTTCTCACAGGAATAAATAACAGAAACAAATGCGTGAGTCTTGAATAAAGCTTTGCGCTATGATACAAATTGTTGACGTGCTGTAGAACGTTGGGCCGGCACTAATGGCCATTGAAAGCATTTGGACATGGCAGGATAGCACAAAGCTTTCGGAGCATGATACTAAAAATGCCTGGTGGGAAGATATGGTAACGGCTTCTTCTAGCGTGCTGCAAGGGGGAATGCTCAGTCTTGGGTAATCGACGTTGACATCTAGGTGTCTATTGCACAACCCTTTTCGGAATCACGTCCCCATGTATATCAGTATAACCTTCTCTTCCAGATCGATCCCATTCCCAACGTCGCTTCAATTCTGGATCCAGAGTACCACGAATCATTTGCGTAATGTACTTTCCTATGATCGGAAGGAATTTGAACCCATGGTAAGATCCTCCAGCTGCGACGTACAAATCTTTAACCGGAGGGACATGACATACAAGGAAATCTTGATACGGGGTAATCCAATCACTAAATGATCAGCTACCGTCGTCTACTTAGATACGATTCGCCTACATACCAACAGTACCAGACATGAGAGAAGGGTCTTCCCTTGAACTGGGGAAGAAATTGTGCCAATAAGTTGCGATTCTCATTCGCTAGACCAGAGCCTGACGGAGTTCCCCAATCTGGACCACGGGTTGCCAATGCACCGTTGGTGAAACTTCTAGCATTAGTAACTTTGATATTGCGGTTTTTATCCGGCGGCATAATCTCGCCTGACATATTGTGAGCATTGTATCCTTGATAAAGATTCGAAGTAGGTACCTCGAGCTGAGTACGCTAAGATCGGCATTTGGCTATACTTCGATGCTTCGTCTTCATTAAGAGTAATCATGGCTGTGCTAACACCAGCATTGGTAAAAAGACCGATGGGAGGCTGTAATCGGGTATGGCGAGCAATGAATGGGGCTGTCCAGGGACCCATCGCCAATACCACGGAATCTCCACGCAGCTCCGTGCCATCTTCCTTCAAACGTACACCACTACATTTTTCGTCGTCGAAACAAAGTTCCTTGATCTCCTCCCGCCGATATATCACGCCTTTGGCATGAGCGAGTTCAATTGTTTTTTCCAAAGCCTTCGTTGCCTCAACCCAAGCAACGGACTCGTTGTAGGTGACATCTTTCGCCCCCTTCAACTCACATCCCTCAAACACAGAGCCAAAACATTGTCCAAGTTCCTCTTCTGTCATTTGTTTGCTTTCGGGCGGAGGTCGTGGTAGCGAGGAATCTTCATAGCCATGAATTAGAATCCATCCGCTTTCATGATAGAAAGTTTTAAAGTGTTCATGTTTCCAAGCTTTCACGGCCTCATCAGCCAATCTGCGATATAAATCACATTTATACTCGCTTCGAACAATTTTGTTAATGTCGATTGACGCAGGCTGGGCAGAATCAGGGGGAAGACTGAACAAGTATATTGTAGCATTGGGTTCCTCTCTAGCAAGATGAAGGGCGGTTGACGCGCCAAAAGCTCCGGCCCCGACGATAATGAAGCGAGACATTGTGAATTTGAAAGTAGGTTATGTCCAAGGATGCTAGGTATACATATCTATTGACCGACCAAGTCTCTTACGTCATGCGGAGGTGGCTGTGCGGCCAGACTCTCACGCTGTGGCTTAACGAATAAACCGTACTGTACCACAGTACGCTTGGTTGTTTTCCCATGCAGCAGTTGTCCTGTAGCCTAGTAATGCCAATACCTGAATACCTTAGTATTGTAATAGTTTACCTTGAGAAATGGTAATGCAAGGTCTTACCATCAAGATACGTGGTTTTATTATCCACACACTTACAATGAAAGCGTGTGACGTATCACTTGCGACCTACATATTCCCTTTAAAAGGTCCGACAACGAGGTGGGTGAACTTCCCGAACTCTAGAGATTTCTCCTCTCCTATTATCAAGATTTCACAATGATCAACAGCAGCATTCCACCAGCTATTCTGCTCTGCACTATTGTTCTTGCTCTTTTGCTCCTCTTCCTGTTTCGCGGTGACGGAATCGTCAAGCAGGCAGAGATCAAGCCATTCACCCGCATATTCGAGTCGTCTGTACCGGGCTACAGCGTCATTTCCGAGCTGTCAACGAATATTCTCGGTATCAAATCGGAGTTTTTTTTTCTAATCGGCCTCTTGTTTTACATTGCAAGAAAGTCAATCAAGACCGCAAACGAGAGCATCGGGACACTAGTCTCTGAATACCTAATCTCAACCGTTTCCATTGAATCCCACGATCCTCTCTATACTTTCGTCATGAATTGGATCGTTCGGGAGGATCCAACCAAAACTTCACTTTCTCTCGTGGCCAGGACCATCGTGACGTCTTCGGGGGATTACTGGGATAATGTTGGCCCGAGCAGCAACTTTGATCTTAGCAATTGGGAAGTCAAAGTACCTCTGAGATATGAACCAAACTACGGAACGACATATTGTTACTGGTACGAGGGAAGGCCAATCTGGATTACTCAACTTCAACAACAGCTCTCGTTATACCAAATAGAGTGCAAGGTTGTGCTGAAATGCCTTGGTCGTTCCTCCAAGCCGATTCGACGTCTAATTCAGCATTGTCGTGAGGAAGATCACAAGGCGCGGACAGCCAGCACCGTTATATGTTTCCCGTTGCGGAAAAAGGCGAGAAGAGCAGATCAGCCACCTTGGGCACCTTCAATATCAAGACGTCGTAGGGATATGGAAACGATCATCTTGAATAAAAAACTAAAGTCCGCAATTGAGGAGGATGTTCGAGATTTCTTGCACAAGGAAACTCGTCGATGGTATTTGGAGCATGGCGTACCTTATCGTCGAGGTCATCTTTACTACGGGGCCCCCGGCACCGGCAAGACAAGCTTAAGCTTGGCACTTGCCGGGATGTTAAACCTAAACATTTATTGCCTTCCACTGGGTGATCCATCGCTTACAGATGACGACCTTGTACAACTAGTTCAAAGTCTTCAGTGTCCTAGCATCGTATTGCTTGAGGACATTGATGCCACGAGCTTCGAAAAGAGAACGAACGTAAGTTCTAGCAATAATGAGCCCGAGGAACGGCAGGGAATCACACTTTCTGGCCTTCTGAACGCCATCGATGGGGTTGGATCTCCAGAGGGCGTTTTTCTGATCATGACGACAAATCATTTAGAAAAACTTGATGAGGCTTTGATTCGAGACGGTCGAGTTGATTTCAAGGTTGAGTTTACCTTGCCAGGAAAGGACGAGTTGAGAGATCTCTTTATTCGAACGTATACTCAAAAGGATGAATTAGGCACAGAGCTTGAAACAAAGGCGGAAAACTTCGCAAAGCTTGTACCCCTAAAAGAGCTTAAAACAAAGGCGGAAAACTTCGCAAAGCTTGTACCCCCAGATAGGTTCTCAGCCGCGGAGATTCAGGGATTCCTCATACCCAGGAAGAAGAATCCGGACGACGCACTAGTCGATGTGACCAAGTGGGCGAGCGACAAGCTGGCCGCTAGATTTAAGCGAGAAGCTGAGGCTACGGCGAGGTCCGGATCCGCAAGATGTTAGACTCAAGCCTGTCTCAGAGCTACGCGTAGAGCACGCGCAGAGGGACAGACCCTGATTGGCAAGAAATCTTGGTCACGTGCCGGCGACCTATCTTAGAAGGGTTCAGGTCGCTGAGGTCGACCGACGATCCAAGTGATCGTACGAAATTACCTCTGTTTTATATAATGATAGTCATTTCCCGTATATCGAAACGTTTCTGTGGCACCGGAAAGTGAGAGCATTGCTCGTTATTGAGAACATTATACTGGCGGTTAGGCACCCGTCTTTGATTTTAGCAGCCTCATGAAGGCCGTTCGTTTCTCTTCTTGGGTTGGTTAGCAACTCAATGAAAGTAGAGAACCACTACCCCGTACATCCCCCATATTCTACATCTCTGTTTCTAATGAGCGTCGAGATTCTCGATTATATCAGATAAGATAAGAAGCTTTTGCTACTGCTTAAAACTCGTATTTCTACGTTAGAAACTAGTCTTGATATCGATATTTCAAGATGACTTAACTTCTTTTCACATGTCATTTGCAGCAAGAGTGATGAGCTTTGCATTGATATCGATATGCACTGCAAGAAATCTTAAATCCTACAACTCTTACTCGACTTAAGAAGAGATTTTCGCTGTTGAGTGTAGCGTAAATTTCACGTGCTCGACAGGATGCAAAAGATCTTTTCTTTCAATTTCATCACATCTCCCATCACCTCGTGCACCGCCGCCGCTTCCTGGTCCTGCTCTTGCTGACGCCAGAGCTGACGCTGGTGGGTCCCTTGTAGGCTACAATTGCTTTTTGCGCGGGGGAAAGGGGGGGGGGGGGGGGGGGGGGGGGGGGGGGTGGGGGGTTTTATTGTTGGCGGGGGCA
>JAABUS010000768.1_pt1 | contig 77947 bp, 72 predicted proteins | sample 5560161 | NCBI WGS metagenome assembly JAABUS01 (sample SAMN10711885, study PRJNA513376) | rock metagenome | isolation source: Antarctica rocks | place: Antarctica: Victoria Land, Trio Nunatak nord | collected 2016-01-04
TGAAAAGGGATTAAAAGTAGATGATGAAGCATTGAAAAAAATAAATCTGACAAACAAGGAATTCAGAGGCGATTGGAATTATAAAATTAGCCCCTAAATGTATCGTTTATTTTTTAACAGTTACTAACAGGTATCGTTTCAGGCAGTTATCCTGCTTTTTATTTGTCTGGCTTCAAACCGGTAAAGGTTTTAAAAGGGACTTTTAAAGCAGGACGTATGGCGTCACTACCACGCAAGGTAATGGTAGTTATACAATTTACTGCGTCGATTATTTTAGTTATAGCGACAGTTATTGTTTTCAAACAAATACAATTTGCCAAAGAGCGCCCTGTTGGTTATACCCGTAACGGACTTATAACTATTCAAATGAATACGCCACAGTTATATAATGCACCTTACAATTCTTTAAGAAATGATTTACAACAAACCGGTGTTGTTGAAGATATGGCCGAATCGGACCAATCTTCAACAACTGCACCCGTGCCCGTTAAAGGGTTTGAATGGAAAGGAAAAGAGCCTGGTTCTATACCGCTTCTCGGCGTTAGCAGAGTAACACATGATTTTGGTAAAACTATTGGATGGAAAATAAAACAAGGACGTGATTTTTCAAGAGATTTTATTACAGATTCAGGTTCAATAATATTAAATGAATCGGCAGAAAGGTTGATTGGTCAACCACATCCTGTTGGTGAAAAAATACGTTGGTCTGACCAGGTGTATACTGTAACAGGTGTTGTAAAAGATATTGTAATGGAATCGCCGTATAAGCGTGTTCAGCCTTCCATATTTTTGCTAAGTTATCAGGGCGTTAACATAATTAATATCAGGATAAAGGCAACTGCACCTTTGAGCAAAGCTCTTGTAAAAATTGAAAATGTTTTTAAGAAATATGATCCGGAGAGCTCTTTCGAATACCAATTTACAGATGAAGAATATGCAAGAAAATTTGGCGATGAAGAACACATTGCCAATCTCTCCACTGTGTTTGCTGTACTGGCTATTTTCATTTCATGCTTAGGATTATTTGGTCTTGCATCGTTTATGGCAGAGCAACGTAAAAAAGAAATTGGTGTAAGAAAAGTTTTGGGAGCATCTGTATTGAATGTATGGAATTTGCTGTCAAAAGATTTTGTAATGCTGGTGGCTATTTCTTTTCTTATTGCTGTGCCAGTGTCTTATTACTTCATGTATAACTGGCTGCAAAATTATAGTTACCGTACTCAATTGTCGTGGTGGATTTTTATAGCAGCCGGGATCGGTTTGCTGCTAATCACTCTGCTGGTGGTTAGTTTTCAGGCGATAAAAGCGGCAATCGCAAACCCGGTAAAGAGTTTACGGACAGAATAATCTGAACCTGATTTAGAAGGATTTATTGGATTAGGAGGAAATAGGGTTTTTTAGGCGAATTAAATAAAAATATATTAAAAATCATTTATAAAATCAACAGCATTTAAAATGGGAATACCCCGAAACGGACGGAGAATAAGCAGGTCTTTATCGCCGGTAATAATACAGGAAGCATTTGCAGATATGGCTAACTCAAGAAATTTATTGTCTTTAGGATCACGGCAATCGGTTATGAAAATATCAGGAATAAATAGTGTGGAATTTACTTCTATTTTATACAGAATTACCCAACGTTCATTATCATTAAAAAAGTATTTATCAAACTTTGGCCGAAACAATACTTCGATAAGCTCTTCATATGTGCTGCCGGAAACTGCTAATTTTCCTGCATTTATTGCTTTATCCAAAGCTTTTCTGCTTACTGAATTTGGAAGAAGAGCGGCGCTGATTAAACTATTTGTGTCAAATACAAAAAAATCACTCATCTTCTTTCAGTATGTCCTGAAGAATGTCCTCCGTAAGGCCTCGTTCCTTCATAGTTTCACCAACTTCATCAAGAAATCTCTTAAATTCTTCTTTGGAGTCAGCCATCAATTCTTTTGCAAGCTTAATGTTTATTTGTTGAGATATTTTATCCCGCAGTTGTTGGGAAGAAAGCCTCCATTTTTGCGCAGTAACATCAGCAACTTCAATAACGATTCGTTTCATTTTTTCAAAAATTACAAATACAAGCCAAACTTACTAAAATTAAATCTTTAAAACCTGCCATCATGTTTAAAAATTATTTCAAAACCGCTTTACGCAACATCTTAAAAAATAAGGCTACTGCTTTAATAAATATCGCGGGCTTATCTGTAGGTATGACGGCTGCTGTGCTGATATTGCTATGGGTGCAGAATGAAATGAATTTTGATAATTATCAGCCAGAGGCAGACAGAATTTACAGGCTGACGACAAGCATTAAAGAAAATAACCGGATTTGGGAAAGCACACCATTATTGCTGGCTGATGCTGCAAAAAAAGATATACCGGAAATTGAAAAAGTCGCCAGGCTGTATCCCAACAACCTGCCTGTGTTTAACGTAAATGGTAACCTTACGTACGAAAAAAAGTGTGCGTATGTAGATGATGGCTGGTTTAATATATTTCACTACGATTTTATAAAAGGCAATGCAGCTTCTTTCGCACACAATCCTAACAGCATCATTCTTACAGCTTCTGCAACCAAAAAATACTTCGGCAACAGGGAAGCAATAGGGGCAACTATCCGGATTGACAGCATGAACTACCAGGTAAAAGCAATTGTAAAAGATGCAACGGTAAATTCAAGTTTTCAATATGAAGCATTTATGCCGCTGGCAGCATTACTAACCGATGCAGAGCGCAGAAAGAATGATGAGAATTGGGACAATTTTAATTACCTGACATTTATAAAACTACAACCCGGTTCCAATCCATCGGTTACTGCAAAGAAGCTGACACATATTCTACCTGGTAATGACAAAGAAGGCACTGTCATTAGCCTTATTTCCTTGAAGGACATGCATTTTGAAAACGGTCTGCAGTCATCAGCATTTGTTCATGGCAACCGTAACACCGTTTACATTTTTTCTGTCCTCGCTTTTTTGCTGTTATTAATAGCCTGCATCAATTATGTAAACCTGACGACTGCAAAGGCAAGCCTGCGGGCAAAAGAAGTAAGTGTAAGAAAGATGGTTGGCGCAAAACGCATTCATCTTTTTTACCAGTTTATCGCCGAATCTTTATTAATAAGTTTCATATCATTAGTCACAACACTTGTGCTGATACAGGTGTTTTTGCCTACTTTCAATTCGGTTACAGATAAAAATTTTGTATTAACACTTACTTCTGTAAGTATGTGGCGGGTTATTGGTATTGCACTTTTTGCCGCATTGCTTCTCAACAGCATTTACCTGGCGCTGTTGTTATCCTCTTTTAAACCTTTACAGGTATTCAGAGGCTTCACTGTTTTGAAAGTAAAAGACAGTTATTTCAGAAAGGCTTTAGTTGTTGTGCAGTTTACTATTTCTGTTATGCTCATTGCCGCCGCTATTATCATTTACCAGCAAATGAATTTTATACAAAAAACAAATCCCGGGTACAACCGGTCCCAGGTTTTATCATTTGCATTACCCCCGTCGGTTGACAGGGATAAAAAGGATTTGCTGATGCAATCTATAAAGCAGGAATTACTTGCATTTAGCAGCATACAAAGTGTTACAAGCGCTAACCAAACTATTGTAAACATTGGCAGTATCTCTACCGGCAGTGCAGACTGGAATGGACACGATACGACTTTTAATCCAAAAATTACGCAGCTTTCAACGGACGCTGATTTTCAAAAAACCATGCAGCTTACAATGAAAGAGGGCAGGTGGCTGCAGCAGGGAAATGAAGCAGACAAAAACAATGTAGTGCTTAACGAAACTGCCGTAGCTGAATTGAATATACCCAAACCAGTTGTCGGGCAACGCTTCACCTTTCAGGGAAGAAAAGGACAGATTATTGGGGTTGTGAAGAATTTCAATTACCAGAGCCTGCACGATAAAACAGGTTCGCTCATCGCCTTCAATGATCCGAAATGGTTTAGAGTTTTGATGGTTCGCATTGCGCCAAATAATGCTTCACAGGCTGTAGCCGAAATTCAAAATGTATGGAAAAAGATTTTACCGGGCAATCCGCTCGAGTACAATTTTTTAGATGATTCGTTTAATGAGCTGTACAAAGAAGACCGGCAAACATCTTTTCTCATTTTTGTCTTTTCCATCATAGCAATTGTCATTTCTGCCCTCGGCTTATTTGGTTTAGCAGCATTTACAGCAGAGCAGCGAACCAAAGAAATAGGCATCCGCAAAGTATTAGGTGCAACTGTATCAAACATTACTGCACTGCTTTCAAAAGACTTTGTAAAGCTGGTATTTATTTCCATACTTATCGCATCTCCTATCGCTTTTTGGGCTATGAATAAATGGATACAAAATTTTGCGTATCGCATGGATATTAGTTGGTGGATTTTTATTGCTGCGGGTTTTATTGCATTAGCTATTGCACTAATAACAATAAGCTTTCAGGCAATAAAAGCAGCGGTGGCAGATCCGGTTAAGAGTTTGAGAACAGAATAGTCTGAACTGGGATTTATGGGATGGCTGGGATTTGTGGGAAAGTATTGGACAGAACGTAAGTTGGCTATCATTCATGTTTATATAAAATCAAAAAAATGATCAAGAACTATTTTAAAACCGCCTGGAGAAATTTATTAAATAACAGAGTTTATTCCCTAATCAACATCACCGGGCTAGTGGTTGGTCTTTCAGCATGTTTATTAGTAGCTACAGTTGTTGTTGATGAATTATCTTATGATAAGCAATGGACACATGCTAACCAGCTTTACCGGCTCATTAGTATAAATAATTTAAATAATGCGATAGAGCGTACCCCAAACAGCTTTTCTGCTTTAAGCCCCGAGTTAAAACAGAATTTCCCGGAGGTAAAAGAATATTGCAGGATGCAGGTCGAGCAAAAACAGTTAAAATTTCATCCTGATAAAGAAGGCGTTCTGATTCAAAGCCTTTCGGCTGAGAGCAGTATATGGCAAATGCTTGACTTTTCAATACTTCAAGGCAATCCTAAAACGATTATTGAAGGTCTTGATAATGTGGTAATAACTAAGCAAATAAAAGATGAGTACTTTCCTGGTTCTGATCCTGTAGGTAAGATTATTTATGATGTTTCTAACAATAGTTCTCAAAAATGTATCATCACAGGTGTTATAAAAAACATACCGGAAAATACGCATTTAAGGGCACAGGTTTTAGTCCTGAGAGCATTCTTAAGAGGCATCAAGCCAAATTATAATAAATTAGAAAATGGTTTTGGTATTTCTTTGATGCCTCAATACTTATTGTTATCTCCGCAAACAGACAGATCAGGATTTGTACGAAAAATAAACAACTGGTATAAAAAACAAAGTAAAGAGATTGCAGGCCACAGAAGCTTAGATCTGCAACCTTTTACTGATGTATACCTGCGCTCTGATTACAATGAACCTGCAGGTATACACGGAAGCATAAGAACCATATATGCTTTTACAGGTATTGCCATCCTGCTTTTATTAATAGCATGTATAAATTACATTAACCTGACAACTGCCCGTGCACTTAAGAAAATTCATGAAACCGGCATTCAAAAAATACTTGGGGCAGGAAGGGCACAATTAATCACCCGGTTCCTCTTTGAATCTTTGTTATTTTTTTTAATTTCTTTTGCGCTCTCAAACCTGGTGTATACAGTATCTATTCAATCTTTAGAAAGCTTTTTAGGTCATAAATTAGAACTTACCCTTTTTAATAGTTCTGGTTTATTTGCTTTCGCCTTCGGCACACTGCTGGTTGTTTGTTTATTTACCGGGCTTTATCCTGCTTATATATTATCAGGATTTAAACCTGTTAATACAATCAGAGGGAATTTAACTGAGCAGGTAGGCGGAACAGTATTGAAAAAAGCGTTGATAACGGCGCAATTTACCATTTCTATTGCAGTGCTTCTTGCTGCAGTTACCGTACATCTTCAATTGCACTTTTTAAATAATAAAGACCTTGGTTATGATAAACATAATCTGTTACAGGTTGATTTTACAAAATGGGGCATAACCGGTGAAGCATTTAAAAAAGAAGTACTGAAAATTCCGGGGGTCGAGAAAAGTTGCATCGCCTTGTGGTATCCCTCTTTTGGACCGGGATTTATGGGTTATGATACAAAGGATCCAAAGAACGAAAATAATAAAATTCACGTGTCGTTTATTGATGGTGATCTGGATTTTGCCGCTACCCTTAAACTTCAGCTTTATTCAGGCAGATTATTTAACCCATCATTAGTAACAGATGGAATGAAAGACACTTTGGGCTATAGAAAAGTATTAATATCTGAAACTTTCTCTAAAACATTTAACATAAAAGATTTAAATAAGCCTGTAGAAGCATTTTTAGAAATTCCGATAGGAATAATCAAAAATTTTCATAATGAAACTCTGTTAGAAAAAGAGAAACCTTTTATTATTACTGCCAGAAGTGATATTGATTATGGAGCCATGTTAATCCGGATTTATCCAGGTTCCGAAAAACAAGTTATTACAGGGCTTCAACAACGGTGGAAAAAGTTTTACCCTGAGAAAACCTTGACATTTAACTGGGTAGAAGATTTGTTGGAGAAGCAGTACATGGCTGAAAGCAAGCTAAATACTTTGTTTACTTTTTTCACTGTATTAACTGTTTTCTTAGCCTGTTTAGGTTTGTTTGGACTGGTAACTTTTACCGTTGAGCAACGAACAAAAGAGATAGGGATCAGGAAAGTACTTGGAGCACCGGTTATAGTTATACTTACTTTGATATCAAAAGATTTTTTAAAACTCGTATTAGCTGCAATTGTCATTGCCTCGCCAATTGCGTGGTATCTATTGAACAAATGGCTGCAGGATTATGCCTACCGAATAGAAATGCAATGGTGGATGTTTGCTTCAGCAGCAGCAATGGTTGTTTTAGTGGCAATACTAACAATAAGCTTCCAGGCAATAAAAGCAGCGATGGCCAATCCGGTGAAGAGTTTGAGAACGGAGTAGTCTGAACTGGGATTTATGGGATGAATGGGATTTGTGAGATAAGGAACCGCAATTTTAGGATTGAAGTATTGCTGAAAATTGTTTGAACCTGGATTGTAAAATAAAGAATTTTAAAATCAGAAGTCATAAATTATCTTTTATGTTTAAAAACTATTTTATAACTGCCTGGCGAAATATTAACAATCAAAAACTTTACAGCCTGATTAATATTGGCAGCCTCTCGGTAGCAATGACTGCCGTAATACTTATTATGATCTGGGTACAGAACGAGTTGCGATTTGATAGTTTTCATCATGATGCTAATAATATATACTTAGTTAAAACTTATGAGCAGGCAGATAAAAATGATGTTTTTATTAGTGAAAATAGTCCTTATGCTTTATCAGCGGCAATGAATGAGTTTCCCGAAGTATCGTTGGTAACACAGTCGCAGAGAACCCAAAAAAATGAGTTAACCCTGAAAGTGAATGACAAGCTATTTACTGAAGAATGGGGACTCTATATAGACAAAAACTGGTTCAAGGTTTTCAATTATCAATTCATTGAAGGAAATGCACAAAGCTTTTTTGCTCATCCCTATAGTTTGATATTAACCGAATCAAAAGCGAAAAAGCTTTTTGGAAAAACAGAAGTTGTTGGCAGTCGGGTACAAATAGATTCCGCAGAATATATGGTGCAGGGTGTAATAAAAGATAATCCGCTTAATTCCAGCTTTCAATTTGATTTACTTCTGCCTCTGACTGCAAAACTGAATACGAAGGCAGAATTGGATGAAGCTAATTACTGGGGAAACCTCGGCTTTAAAACCTTTGTGAAGCTGCGAAACGGAACAGATACAGCAAAAACTTCAACTAAGATTAATACACTATTTAAATCCAGTAAACATCACCAGTACAGTTTAAAAGCCTCCTTGATGCCTTTAACAAGTATTCATTTTGATAATGATTTTCAATGGTCAGCTTTTAAACATGGTAATATAAAGACAGTAAAAATATTCACTCTGCTGGCGATTCTATTGCTTTTGACTGCAAGTGTTAATTATGTTAATCTTTCAGTTGCACGTGCCGGTGTACGGTCAAAAGAAATCAGTGTAAGAAAGATTGTTGGTGCGAATCGACCGCAGTTGTTTCTGCAAATGACAGCAGAATCCGTTTTAACCAGTCTGCTTGCATTAATATTTACCATGCTGTTGGTAACGGTTTGCATACCCTTCTTCAATGGGTTTACAGGCATGAAGTTTATGTTTAATCCATTTGAGCCTTACCTCGCTTTGGTTTTGTTTGGTACACTCCTGATTGTTATACTGTTAACAGGCATTTATCCTGCCTTGCTGCTTTCCTCTTTTAATCCTGTTAACCCGCTTAAAGGAATAGGTTTTTTTAAAATAAAAGATATGATACTTCGCAAAGCGCTGGTGGTAGGGCAATTTGCATTGGCAGTAATAATGACCGTAGCGGCAACAACAGTATACAAACAACTAATGTTCATTCAGCAGCAGGACACAAGGTACAACCGTGCCCAGGTTTTCTCTATACAAATCCCTTCTAACGAAATATTTAAGATTGACAGGGAAAAATGGGAAGGATTTCTGCAGCCCATCAAGCATGATCTTTTAACTAAGAGCCAGGTTCAGAACGTAAGCGTCTTGAATGTACCATCCGTTATAAACTTGAATTATGAAACGGCGGGTAATCTGGATTGGGATGGCAAAGATCCGGAGTATAATCCTAAATACATTGATTTTTCTGCTGATGCTGACTTAAATCAAATAATGAAGTTCAGGTTTGCAGAAGGGCATTGGTTTGACAAGAAAAATATTTCTGACACAAAAAATACAATTCTTAATGAAACGGCTGTTAAACAATTCGGGCTTAAAGAGCCGGTAGCCGGTATGCGTTTTAAGGATGGAATAGTAATCGGAGTAGTGAAAGATTTTTACTACAAGAGCATGCATGAAAAAATAGGGCCGGTGGTTATACGCCTGGAACCATCCTCTATTTCTTCTTTTATGGTAGAAGCCCAACCCGGAAAAGCTGCAGAGGCTTTACATGAAGCAGAGACCATCTGGCACAAATACTTTCCCAATGCAACATTTGTTTATACTTTTCTTGATGAAGAATTTAATACACTCTATCGTGACGATCAGAGAGCTTTAAGTTTTACCCTTGTATTTTCCGCCTTAAGCATTCTGATTTCCTGCATTGGTCTTTTAGGCATGACAGTTTTTGCTGCTGAAAGACGCAGAAAAGAAATTGGTATTCGTAAAGTGATGGGTGCATCTGCTGCAGACATTGCAGGATTGTTGTCAGCTGATTTTGTAAAACTGGTATTCATTGCTATACTAATTGCCTTTCCTATAGCCTGGTGGTCAATAAATAGATGGCTGCAGGATTATGCTTACCGAATAGAAATACAATGGTGGATGTTTGCTTCAGCAGCAGCAATGGTTGTTTTAGTGGCAATACTAACAATAAGCTTCCAGGCAATAAAAGCAGCGATGGCCAATCCGGTGAAGAGTTTACGGACGGAGTAGTCTGAACCTTGATTTGGAAGGATTTATTGGATTCTAAGGAAAATCGTATGAACCGGGATTTGTAGGACTTTTGGGATTTGTGAAAGGCCTTGATCAAATTAATATTTTGTTTTGCCCCTCTCCTCAAGGAGAGGGGTTGGGGTGAGGTAAAAAATTAAATACTTCTTTTATGCTTACAAATTATTTCAAAATTATCTTCCGGAATTTTTGGAAAAACAAGACTTTTTCTGCCATCAACATTTTTGGCCTTGGTATCGGGCTTACCAGCTGCCTGCTGATAGCTTTGTACATTCAGCATGAGCTTAGCTATGATAATTTTCAGAAAAACGGTGATAGGATAGCACGCGTAATTATGGAATACAAATTCGGAGTTGGCGAGTCTAAAAAAGCAAATTTTACAAGCGTAAGAGTGGCTTCGGTATTTAAAAGAACTTTTCCGGAAGTAGAATCAGCGGTTAAGATGGTGCAATATGAAAGAGTGGTTCAGTATAAGGATAAACTTTTCAACGAGAAGCGTTTAATGTTTGCCGACCCTGCTTTTTTTGACATCTTCAGCTTTCCGATGAGGCAGGGTGATCCGCACAAAGCTTTAGCAGCGCCAAACCAGGTTGTACTGACAGAGTCAGCAGCAAAAAAATATTTTGGAAGTGAAAATCCTTTGGGAAAAGCTTTGCGCATTGGTACTGACAGCAACCTTTACCAGGTTACAGGAGTTATGGAAGATTGCCCTTCCAACTCCCAGGTAAAATTTGATTTTCTTGCCTCCTTTTCTTCATTAGAAAGGACAGAAATTCCGCCTGATTCTGAAAAATTTTACTGGAATGCCAATTACACAACTTATTTATTATTAAAAGATAAAAATTCTCTTGCATCATTGCAGGCAAAGCTTCCGGCTTTTATGAATAAAGAGATGACTGGTGCAGGAGTAACTATTAACTTTTTTCTTGAGCCTTTTACCAAAATACATTTATACTCCGAATATGATGCTTTTGAGCCTAACAATAGCATCACTTACATTTATATTCTTTCACTGGTTGGCTTGCTGATATTAATCATTGCCTGTTCTACTTATATCAATCTGAGCACTGCCCGTTCGATTGAAAGAGCAAAAGAGGTTGGTATAAGAAAAGTGGCAGGCGCGGCTAAGAAACAAATTTTTTGGCAGTTTATGGGAGAAGCGGCAGCATTATGCCTGGTGTCTATGATGCTGAGCATAATTGCGGCAACGATTGTAATGCCTTATTTTAATCAGTTAACAAGTAAACAATTTCAGCCCGGTTTATTGTTTTCCCTGCCTTTTATCGGCTTTGCATTGGTTGTTGTTATTTGTGTAAGTTTTTTGGCAGGCAGCTATCCTGCATTAGTTCTTTCCGGTTTTCAGCCTGCAAAAGTTTTGAAGGGAGCATTTAAAAATGCAGACTCCGGACAATGGATCCGAAAATCGTTAATTGTATTTCAATTTGCCATTTCTGTATTTCTGATCGTGTCAACGTTTATCATTCAACAGCAGCTTTATTATATTCAACATAAAAAATTAGGCTACGACCGTGAGCATGTATTGGTATTGGCAATGGATAATAAAATGCTGGCAAATATTCCTTTAATTAAACAGCAATTAAAATCTAATCCTGATATCATCGGCGTTTCATGCAGCGTCAGATCGCCCGTGGAAGGTGGCGGCGGATATAATATGCGGTCATCCGAAATGCCTGAAGACGAACAAACAGCGGTTACTGCCAACCCGGTTGACGAAGATTATCTGTCCGTTACCGGCATCCGGCTTGTTGCCGGAAGCAACCTGACAGAGCAGGATACAAAAGATGTCTCGGATGACCAAAAACAAAAAATATATTATTTTATTTTAAACGAATCTGCCGTCAGGCAATTAGGATGGACGCCACAACAGGCGATTGGTAAAAAAATGTTTTTAGACAATTCACGGCCTGGTTATGTAAAAGGCGTAGTGAAGGATTTTCATTTCGAATCATTGCATAATCCAATTAAAGGAATAGTATTATTTCCCGAACTCAGAGCAAGAGAATTACTGGTAAAGCTGAACGGACGGCATCTTACTCAAACCATTTCATTTTTGGAGGCAAAATGGAAAAGCCTCGTGCCCGATCGTCCTTTCGAATATCGTTTTTTGGATGAAGATTATAGTAAGCTGTATAGCGCAGAACTGCGCCTTGGCAAGATAATGAACCTTTTTTCCGCAATAGCCATTGCATTGGCTTGTCTCGGTTTGTTCAGTTTGTCTGCTTATAGCGCCAAACAACGCATTAAAGAGATTGGCGTGCGCAAAGTGCTGGGAGCTTCGGTAAGTAACATTGTTTTCATATTATCAAAAGACTTTGTAAAGCTCGCTGTCATTGCCATCGCTGTTGCTTTTCCGGTTGCCTGGTGGAGCATGCATACGTGGTTGCAGGATTATTCATACAGGATACAAATACAATGGTGGGTATTTGCTTTAGCCGGAATATTATGTATCCTTATAGCTGTTTTGACGGTAAGCTTCCAGGCGATAAAAGCTGCGATGGCAAACCCGGTAAAAAGTTTAAGAACAGAATAGTCTGAACCTGGATTTTTTGGATTATAAGGATTGTGAGGAATAGTCTGAACTGGAATTGGTGGGATGTTTTGGATTTATGGGAAAGTGTCAGCATTAAATAGTTCTGCTTTACTCCCTCCCCTTGATGTTTTATTCCCTCTCCGCAAGGAGAGGGTTAGGCGACTGTATCAAAACCGTACAGTTTCCTGTATCAAAATAGAACAGTTATATAAATGCTCTTTGAAGCAGAAGATTGATTATCAACCTCTTTGAAAGTTGGTTTTATGTTTGAACTGCTAATTTGCCATGATAATCCTTTTTAGCCTTAAAACATAAAATGCTCAAAAATTATTTCAAAACTGCCTGGAGAAATATAATAAAGAACAAGCTTTCTTCATTTATAAATATTGGAGGATTATCTGTTGGACTGGCTACGGGTATCATCATTTTGCTGGTAATAACTGATGAGCTTAGTTATGATAAATTCAATGTCAACCTAAGTGATCTCTGCCTGCTGATGAAAAACAACAACCTGAACGGAGATATTATTACCGGCAATACAACACCTGGTCCGCTGGCAGCAAGCGTAAAAAATGAAATACCCGAAATTAAATATGCGGCCCGCACTGCCCAAAACAATGAACTGATTAGAAATAGTGACAAGAGCATTTATACAAACACCATGTATACTGATGCTGACTTTTTTAATATGATGAGCTTTCCTGCTTTAGAAGGAAACCCGGCTGAAGCGCTGCAGCAACCAAATACTATAGTTATAACCGAAAACACTGCAAAAAAAATATTTGGCAACCAGGATGCAATGGGTAAAATAGTAGTGCTTAATAATGCGGATGCGCTAAAGGTTGGAGCCGTAATACATGATGTACCAAAAAACAGCAGCAACCAATTTGATATGGCTGTTTCCTTTATGTTTTTTGAAAGTAAAAATGACTGGCTGAAGAAATGGGATGATAATAGGATACAAACCTGGGTGCAGCTTAAGCCAAACGTTAAATTTGCTTCCCTTAATAATAAGTTGAAAAAGCTCTTTCTTGCAAAACAGGACGAGAAGAATTTGGAATTGTTTGCTTACCCTTTTGCAGATTGGCGGCTGTACAGTCAATTTAAAAATGGCAAACCTAACGGAGGTGTAATTTATATTATTATGCTGCTGAGCATAATCGGTGGGTTTGTTTTACTGATTGCATGTATCAATTTTATGAATCTTGCCACTGCCCAATCCGAAAGCCGTGCCCGTGAAGTAGGTGTTCGTAAAGTGCTTGGCGCCTCCCGCAAACGAATCATTTTTCAATTTATCAGTGAGGCTTTGCTGCTTTCATTCTTAGCGCTTTCGCTGGGTATTTTGCTGGCGAATATTGCGTTGCCCAGCTTCATGCGTGTTTCCGGCAAAAATTTCACGCCTGATTATTCCAACTGGCAAATATGGGCATTGCTGTTAAGTCTTGGCCTTATTACAGGTTTGGTGGCAGGCAGTTATCCTGCCTTTTATCTCAGCGGTTTTAAACCGGTAGAAGTACTGAAAAAATTAATGACCGGTAAAAAAGGAGGCAGCTTGCTGAGAAGAAGTTTGGTAACCTTCCAGTTTGTAATTTCTATTTTCCTGATGCTGGGCATCATTGTATTTATGAACAAATTAATTATGTAGAGAAAAGACCTGTAGGCTACAATGCTGATAACCTCATTGATATATCAGCAAGCGGCGACCTGGCAAATAAATTCAACGTGGTAAAAAACGAATTGTTACAAATTAAAGGCGTTACAAATGTGTCTGCAGGCACTGATAACCTCATTCGCTTTGGCGGCGCTTTTAACGGCCTGGAATGGCCGGGCAAAACACCGGACCAGGATTTCTATATTACCCTTGCAAAGGTACAATATGACTGGATAAAAACAGCAGGATTACAATTGGCAGAAGGCCGTGATTTCAGTCCTGATTTTGGTACCGATACTTCAGCCTGTCTTATAAACGAGACGGCTGCGAAAAAGATGAATCTCAAAAAACCTGTGGTGGGAACTAAACTTGGCAATACTACGGTGATCGGTGTTATTAAAAATTTTGTTTTTAATGATCCTACTGATACTCCCGATCCTTTAATTGTAAACCTCAGCAAAGGCAGTATGAGTCATTGTTTTGTACACATTACCAATAATGAAAATTGGAAGGATTGTATGTCGAAAATTGAGAAAACTTTTAAAAGAATAAATCCGGGCTTTCCCTTTGAATTTCACTTCATAAAAGAAGAATATCAGAAAAGCTTTGAACGCGTACATTCCATTGGGCAAATGGCTAATATGTTTGGAGGAATGGCCATTTTTATTTCATGCCTCGGGCTGTTTGGTCTTTCAGCCTTTGTAGCTGAGCGGCGTGGTAAAGAAATAAGCATCCGTAAAGTGCTTGGCGCCACTGCCGGCAACCTGTGGTTTACATTGTCAAAAGATTTTTTAAAACCTGTTGTAATTGCTTTTGTAATCGCTGCTCCCGTAGCTGCATGGGTTATACAAAAAGTACTGCAACAAATGGATTATCACATTCAATTATCGTGGTGGATGTTTGCAATAGTAGCTGTTGCAGTTGTTTTAATTGCAGTTATTACGGTTAGTTATAATGGGGTGAAAGCTGCAATAGCAAACCCAATAAAAAGTTTAAGAACAGAATAGAACCACGATTTATTGGATTAAGAAAGGATAAGGAAAAACAATTTTAAATAGCAAATACGACTTAAATAAAATTCATGATAAAAAACTATTTCAAACTTGCCTTGAGAAACATTACTAAACATCGTTTTTATGCTTTTGTAAATGTAGCAGGATTGTTTGCAGGCATTACGTTTGCTTTGCTAATCGGCGCTTATGTGTGGGGAGAATTACAGGTAAACAGAAATCTGAACAATGCGGACAGGCAGTATTTTTTAAAGAGCGAATGGAAAGATCCCAACATGGGTGTTGATATTGCAACGCTGGGTCCAATTGCAAAAAGGCTGAAGGAAGATTATCCTAATCTTGTTGAAAATTATTACAGGTGGGATGGAATCACTTCGGTGGTATCAAAGGGCAACAAGCATCTTCGTGAAAACATACAATTGGGTGACAGCTCCCTACTTTCGATGTATGGTTTTAAACTGCAGCATGGTAATGCAGCAACAGCTTTGGCGCAACCTTTTTCTGTGGTGATAACAAAAGATATTGCCGAAAAATATTTTGGCAAAACAGATGTGGTAGGTGAAACCATCAGTATTCAAAGTTTTTCGGGCGCCAAAAAAGATTTTACCATTACAGGTGTGCTGAAGGAAATACCGGATAATTCTGTTACCCATTTGAATGGGGCTAACCTCAATACTTTTTTTATTCCAACCAATACCTATACTTATTTTGGAAGGGCGGATTTTGATTTGTGGACAAATATTTATGTGCCATCCTATATTGAATTGCAGAAAGGAGTTGCCCCAGCAAGCTTAGACAAAGCAATCAGCCAGTTGATACAAACCAATGCACCCGACGGCATTAAACAAAATTTGAAAATACAAGCTGTTCCGCTAATGGATTATTATTTGCAAAAAGACAATGCTGTTGTAAAACGGATGCTTTATACATTGTCATTTGTTGGGTTCTTTATTTTGCTGATGGCTGTGGTAAATTTTATCAATATTGCCATTAGCAGCTCAGGAAACCGCATGAAAGAAATTGGTGTACGTAAAGTGCTGGGTGGTTTACGTTCTCAATTAATTTTTCAGTTTCTTACAGAATCATTCATACTTGTGCTAATTGCAACTGCATTGGCATTGGCTGTATATCCTTTTGCCAGGCCTGTGTTTTCAGAAATGGTGGGCAAATCAATTCCATCACTTTTATCGTTTCCGTTATATTTTATTTTTATTCCAATAGCGCTGATTTTGTTTACAGGTTTATTGGCAGGTTTGTATCCTGCATTTGTTTTATCGTCCATTAATACGGTAAATTCTTTAAAAGGAAAATTAAATACCGTTAAAGAAAATGTTCTTTTGCGTAAGTCTCTTGTGGGTTTTCAATTTGCTATTGCATTGGTTGTATTAATTGCTGCAGCAATTGTTACGCAACAGGTATCGTATTTTTTCAGCCAGAGCTTAGGCTATAATAAAGAATATGTTGTTGCATCACAAGTTCCAAGAGATTGGTCGCCTGCTGGTGTGAGGAAAATGGAGACTATCCGGAATGAATTTGCAACCATTCCACAAGTAAGCAGTGTTACGCTTTCTTACGATATCCCGAATGGCAGTTTTGGCGGACCGCCAGTTTATAAAGCAGGCACAGACTCTGCACAGGCAATTGCAATGCAGTCTTTAATAACAGATGAAAATTATTTAAATACTTACGGAATACGATTAAACAACGGAGAATTTTTTGACAGCCGCAAGCTTGACTCGGGCAAAGTGGTGCTGAACGAAAAAGCAGTTGCTGCACTTGGCTATAAAAGTTCATCAGATGCCATCGGGAAACAGCTTCGCATTCCCGGCGACCCGACCACATTTACAGTAAAGGGCGTTACCAATGATTTTCATTTGGGTTCTATGCAGCAGGCCATCCAGCCGATGATATTTTTTAATGTAACAACCTCCGTTGTTCACCGCTACCTTTCATTCAAACTAAAGCCAGGTAATGTAAGTACCGCCATTGAAGCCATACAAAAGAAGTGGGCGACACTGCTTCCGGGCAGTTCTTTTGAATATAGTTTTATGGACGATACCCTGAAGAAATTATATGCTGCAGAACTGCAATTGAAAAAGGCAGCTTATGCTGCCACGCTCTTATCATTTATCATTGTGCTATTAGGTGTACTTGGATTAATATCGTTAAGCGTTCAGAAACGGGTAAAAGAAATCGGCATACGCAAAGTACTCGGTGCATCTGTTTCTAATATCATGCTTTTGTTTGTTAAGGAGTTTGTCATAATTATTTTAGCAGCGGCTGTTATTGCATGCCCTGTTGCCTGGTGGGTAATGAATAACTGGTTGAACAACTATGCTTATCACATAACTATTTCTCTGCTGCCTTTTGTCTGGTCAATAATCATTTTAGCAGTAATTACCTTATTGTTGATTGGGTTTCAAACAATAAAGGCAGCGATAGAAAACCCGGTAAAAAGTTTGAGGACGGAATAAGTCTGAACCGGGATTTGAAGGGGTTTTTGTTGGATTTGTGAGAAATATGGGATTGTCGAAAAGCGTTGAAAGCTAAGCAAGAACAAGTTCTCCCGCTCTCACAAAAGGTGAGGGGTTGGCGTGAAGTAATACATTTATAAAAAATATAAAATTTTTTTATGTTTAAAAATTATTTTAAAACGGCATGGCGCAGTCTTTCAAAAAGTAAAGCTTACAGCGCTATCAATATTCTTGGATTGGCTGCAGGTTTATCCAGTTTTATTATCATACTGTTATACCTGAATTATGAATTGAGTTATGATAAATGGAGCCCGGAATTAAAGAAAGTATATAAAGTCTCTTTGCAAAAAGAAGCTGATATTTTACGGGGAACTCCTGCTCCGCTATCTTCTTTTTTAACGCAAAATTACCCTGCTGCAGAAGCCGGGACTTCTATTATGCAGGCTGGGGATTTTGAATATCTGCTTGCGGCTAATGGTAAAAAAATATACCAGAAAGGCGTGGTGACTGTTGACTCGACTTTCCTCAAAGTGTTTCCCTATAAACTGGTTGAAGGTAATGCCGCCAATGCGCTTGATCAGCCGAATGCCGCTATTCTTAGTGAAGAACTAAGCGATAAACTATTTGGAAATACTAATCCAATGGGCAAAACTATAAAAGTATATAATGCCAACGACTATGTAGTAACGGGTGTAATGCAGGTGCCGGAGACTCCTTCACATCTTAATGTCCAAATGCTGATGCGTGATCTGCACGAAAAACAAAATAAGTTTTGGGAGAATTATTCTTTTCAAACCTATATAAAATTAAAACAGCCGGTTGCAGAAGTAAAAATTGAAGATGCAATTAACAGGCTGTATTATAATGAACGTTTAAAGAACGAAGAAAAAATGTCGTTTGAAATTTATAAGAAATCGGTTCAAAAACAAACTCTTTTTATAGATGCGGCACCTGATATTCATAACTTTCCTAAGCATGGCAGCAGCAATTTTGCAACGGTTTCCATACTGCTGATATTAGCTGTTTTATTGCTGTTGGCTGGCGCTATTAATTTCAGCAATCTTACTATTGCAAAATCAATCGGGCGTGCAAAAGAAGTAGGCTTACGCAAAGTATTAGGATCTGATAGAAAAAAATTAATCTTTCAATTTATGTCGGAGACGGCGTTTCAATGCCTGGCGAGTTTATGCATCGCGATTATTATGGTCTATATTGCCCTACCTTATCTCAACAGGTCGTTCGATATCTCCTTAAGCTTTTGGCAGCAGGACAATACTTCGTCTGTCATTACTCAGATTGCATTGTGTTTATTGCTTGTTACATTGCTTTCAGGCTTGTATCCGTCTTTATTCCTGTCCCGTTTCAATCCTGTAAAAGTTTTAAAAGGTGATTTTTCTACAGGAAGCAAAGCAAGGCTGTTTCGAAACAGTTTAATTGTCGTACAATTTATGGTCTCCGCTTTCTTTATTATCGCCACCCTGGTTATTAGTAAACAGATGCATTATATGCAAAACAAAGACAAGGGATTTTCAGATGCACAGGTACTGCGAATTCAAACAACTCAAAAAACGAGGGATACTGATTTCGATGCGGTAAGAAATACTTTACTGTCTATACCAGGGGTAACTAATGTAGCCAAAACTACCAAGGTACCGGGGGATAAAGATTTAGATACTTCTGCTATAAATTATAAATATGCGGGAAAAGAATACCGGATGGCTTCTGTAAAAATAAGTACTGATTATTTTAAAACGCTGAAGGTTGCTTTAGTAAAAGGCAGGTTGTTTACAGGTGAGTATGCAGATCAAAATACACGTACGGCGATCGTAAACGAAGCTGCTGTAAGAAAAATGAATATAACTGATCCTATTGGCAAAACCATTACTTTTCCATATTGTGACAGTGTACCTGTACAGATAGTCGGTGTTGTAAAAGATTTTAATGTGCATGGATTTGAAACAGCAGTGCAGCCTATGGCATATACCATTGGAAACAAAGCTTGCATGTTTCAGTCGGGCGGCGCTATATTAGTAAAGCTAAACAGCAATCATATGCAACAATCTGTTGCAGCTATTGATCAGGCATGGAAAAAAATAGAGCCTGATTTTCCTATCCGGTATGCTTTTCTTGATGACAACTTTCAGCAATTATTTCTTTCTTATGTAAGGCTGCAAAAAATCATTACTTTTTTTGCGATTGTCGCAATTATGATTTCTGTGATGGGTTTGTTTGCTTTAACAGCATTTTTTACAAAACAACGTACCAAAGAAATAGGTATAAGAAAAGTATTGGGCGCAACTGTCGCTAATCTTGCCGCACTCATCAGTAAAGAATTTATATACCTGGTGCTGCTATCTGTTTTAATCATAACACCCATTGGCTGGTGGGCTATGAATAAGTGGCTCCAAACATTTACTTACCGCATAAATATAAACTGGTGGATATTTGGTGAAGCTGCATTGCTGGTTCTGTTTATTGCATTAGCAACAGTTAGTTTCCAGGCGATAAAAGCAGCGGTGGCAAACCCGGTAAAAAGTTTGAGAACGGAGTAGAACCACGATTTTTTGGATTAAAAATTACTTATAAAATCAACAGCATTTAAAATGGGAATGCCACGAAATGGATGGAGCACAAGCAGGTCTTTATCTCCGGTAATGATACAGGAAGCGTTTGCAGAAATAGCTAACTCAAGAAATTTATTGTCTTTAGGATCACTGCAATCGGTTATTGTTTCCGATATTTCACTAAAGATTGCGAGTTCTCTAAAATACTTTAAAGCTAATAACTTTTCTTCCGGAGAAATATATTTATCAAACTTTGAGCGTAATAAAACTTCGCTGAATTCAGCATACGTTTTAAGGCTTGCCGAAACTATTCCTTTTTTAATAGCCCTTTCAAATGCTTTTCTTAGGTTGGAATATCTGAATAAAAAACTACTGACTAATGTATTGGTATCAATAACAAAAAAGTTATTTTTCATTCAGCAGTTCTTCAAGGATTTCTTCTGTAAGGCCGTTTTTTACTGCTTCATCACTGATTTTGTCAAGCAGGGCCATAAATTCATCTTCTTTGACACCACGGGAAAGAATTTCTATTTTGTTTTTCAATATTTTTCTCAAGCTGCCCCTTCATTTCAGGAGAAACATTCTCCCATTTTTTAGCGATAGCTTCATCCACTTCAATTACTATTCGTTCCATAATATTATAATAAAAGGCTCAAAACACAAATTTAAAGAAATTAAGCCTTTAAGAACTGCATCATGTTTAAAAAACTATTTAAAAACAGCATGAGGGAAGAAATTTAAAGCAGATTGAAAACGCTCAAACAAAAACCATGAAACACATAATAATCATCACACTAACCATTTTTTCTCTTGTTTCTTGTACCAACAACCATCACCCGGTTCGTACAGAAAGAATGGAAGATAACAACACAAAAATGAAAATTGAGGATGATGGCAAAACATTAAGTATGATAGTAAAAACAAGAAATACTGCAAATCCGATTGACTATGATAAAAGTTTTGATGTAAGTGATATGAATGAAAAACAGAAAGAAAAATTAAAAAACCATATTCTTGATTCACTTGGCGTAAAAAAGATTAAATAAATAAATATGCTTAAAAATTATTTTAAAACCGCTTTCAGAAATCTGTAAAGAGTTTGAGAACAAATGATTAATCTATTACAGTAATTAATGGCCGGTAGAGTAAGAATTTTTTGTCAGCTGAAATGATAGGCAGCTGTTCTGATAATGCGGTTGCTAATAAAAACCTGTCAAATGGGTCACGGTGATCTTCGAAAAAAGTAATGGATTGATAAGAGAAAATATGGTTATCAGAAACTTGTAAAAGTTCAAAACCATCCAATAAAAGTTGTTTCGTAATGTATTCGATACTAATAGCAAATTCAGGTAGTTTACCCAATTTTAACTTGATGGACATTTCCATCAGAGTAAACTGGCTAACTAAAATTGTATTGAGCGGGTTCTCAATTATTGCAAGTAAAGATTTTTTGAGTTTTGGATTGTCTTCCAAAGACCAAATCAATATTTGAGTATCTAATAAATATTTCATCAATACATATAGTCTTTTAAGTCATCGAGTGGCTCATTAAAATCATCGGGAATACCGATTTTACCTTTTAAGCTACCTATACGCCGCTTTTTAAAAGGAGAAGATTCGATTTCTTCCAAAAAAGTAACTACGACTTTCGACTTGTTTTTAGTTGGTGGCGCTTCATCCAACACAATTTGTCCATTGTCGTATATGCCTTTAATAGTTGTTAACATTTGAAATGAATTGTATTCAAAATTAAAAAATAAAAACATGCTGAAAAATTATTTTAAAACATTGCTCCGCAATATGCAGAAGAATAAGCTGCACACTGCTATTAACGTTATCGGTATGGCTGTAGCTTTTACCTGCAGTATTCTTTTATTGCTTTATGTGTATCAGCAATTTTCATTTGATACATTTCATGTAAATAAGGACAATCTGTTTGAGGTGTACCGGACTTCCAACGGGCCGCAGGGAGTTGAGAAAAGCAGCTCGATGGGCTATCCTGCTGCTCCGGCTTTAAAAGCGGAAGGCATTGGCGTGGAAAAGGCAACACGATATAAATACGGTGGCCGCCGAGTAAAGTACAAAGACAAAGAACTGGATTTACAGGTAATTCTTGTAGACAACGATTTCTTCAGTATGTTTTCATTTCCTGTTATCAAGGGTAATAAAGTGAATCCTTTGACAGATTTGGGTAACACTGTAATCACTGAATATGCAGCCGCAAAATTATTCGGCAAAGAAGACCCTGTCGGAAAATCTATCAGCACAAACATAGGCGGCGAATGGAAATCATTGGTCATATCGGCTGTATTAAAAGATTTTCCTAAAAATTCTTCTATCACTTTTGATGTATTGGCAAGGCCTGAGCTTAGCCCGGACTATGCAGCAAATAAAGACAATTGGAATAACCAGCACCACGTAGTTTATGTGCAGTTATCGGCAAATACAACAAAAGCGCAGGCAGAAAACCAGTTGCGGAATTTCAAAAAAAAGTATGAACCTGATGAGGTTGCTTTTATGAAAAATAAAGGGTACAAAGCAGATGCTAACGGCGATTTTTCTTCCATGAATCTGTTGCCTTTGACAGAGACTCATTTTGATGCTGCTTTCAATGGAAGGGCGACCAGTAAACCTTTATTGTATGTTATAATGCTGGTAAGCTTTGTCATCATTCTTATTGCGTGTTTTAATTTTATCAACCTGACTATCGGTTTGTCTTTTACGCGTACAAAAGAAATGGGCATCCGAAAATGCCTTGGTGCGGGCAGGCGGCAGGTTTGGCTGCAGATATGGGGCGAAAGCTTATTTACCGTTTTAACAGCAATGATTATTGGCATCATATCCATAATTCTTTTATTAAAGTTTATTAACAAAACATCTGCCGCCGCGTTAGACAGCTCGTTATTGTACCAGCCGGTCGTAGTGTTTATGTTATTAGGCATCCTGCTTTTTGTGTCGTTTATTGCTTCAGGCTATCCTTCTTTTATTATGGGAAAATTGAAAACGGTTGAAATTTTAAAAGGCAAAATATCATTAAAAAAACCTGGTTTGTTTCGCAGTGCATTAATAGTTGTTCAGTTTGCAATTGCGTGTGTGCTTATCTGCAGCACCATTGTTATTTACCGCCAGTTCCAACATTTGCGTAATGCGCCGCTTGGGTATAATACATCAACTGTCATCAGCATACCTATACATAATCCCGGTGAAGGAAGAAACATTGTGAACCAAATGCGCACAAGGCTTTCTTCCCAAACTTCTGTAATCAGCGTAAGCGGCTCTTCCGTTAACCTCGGTCTTGGTCAGGACCGTGGCACCAGCAAAATAGGACTGGGATTTGACTTTAACGGCAGATCAGTAAGAACCAACCTGATGCCTGCAGATTATGATATTTTAAAAACATTAAATATTGTTCCTAAAGAAGGCAGAGACTTCATAACAGGATACGTAACTGACAGCAGCCATGCCGTAATTGTAACAGAAAGTATGGCTAAACAGTTATCTGATAAAAGCGTAATTGGCCTGTCATTTTTAAGTGACAGCAGCCAGCCAAAATGGAACATTATCGGCGTTATTCCTGATTTTCATTTGTACTCAATGCATGAGAAGGCTCAACCACTTATGATAATAAACAGCAATGGACAGCTTGACTACATTTTAGTCAGGGTAAATACTCAAAATGCCATTGCAACAATGAACCTTGTAAAAGCAGCGTACGCACAGGCAGAACCCAATACAGAGTTTAAAGGATCGTATGTAAATGAAAATGTTGAGCGCTGGTATGCTGACGAGCAGACGCTTGCTAAAATGTTTTCTATTGCCGCATTGGTTGCCATTGCACTCTCCTGTATGGGATTATTTGGAATTGCATTTATTGTCATTCAGCAACGCGTAAAAGAAATAGGCGTAAGAAAAGTGTTAGGTGCATCTGTTGGCAGCGTAGCGGTGCTGGTTACCAAAGAATTTATTAAACCCGTGCTGGTGGCTATGCTGATTGCAATACCCATTGCCTGGTGGGCGATGAATAAATGGCTGCAAAGTTTTGAATATCGCATAACCGTTCAATGGACGATATTTTTAGCAGCAGCTTTTGTGGCAGTATTTATTGCTGTGGCTACGGTAAGTATTCAGGCGATAAAAGCTGCATTGGCAAATCCGGTTAAGAGTTTGAGGACGGAATAGTCTGAACCAGGATTTAGGAGGATTTATTGGATTGTGAGGAAATACTTCGAATTTGAATTGAGGGGAATGCTAAAAAGTGTACAAAATGCTAATAACCCCTGATTAAAGAGAGCGGGTTTGGAGTAAATTAAGTAAAGGCGAAATGGTTTGGCACAAAAAATGAAAACATTTAACAACTACTGAAGTAATCATTCTTTTTATTAGAGCGTGTACTAACTGCAATTATCCAATTCGGAGGGAGAGAATGAACAAAAGTCAATTAAAAAGCCCTATTCCCGATTCGCCTGGTATAAAAAAACCGGATAGTTGAAATATAATAGAAAATTCTTTAAAATCTTTATTTGCAAAACGTAGAAAAACCCACTGCTGCCGCTAATATTAAAAGTATTGGCACACAGTGGGTTTACCTGCTATTCTTTTATTGCTTTTTCTATGCTTTCAGCAAACAAAAATTCTTGCTTCTATTTTTTATACGGTTTTAACGTTATACATCAATTTTTGCGTATTTGGCATGATTCTCAATAAACGCGCGTCTTGGCGGCACTTCGTCACCCATCAGCATACTAAAAATTTCATCGGCTGTTGCCATGCTTTCAATAGTTACTCTTTTCAAGGTACGGCGTGCAGGATCCATAGTTGTCTCCCAAAGCTGCTCTGAATTCATTTCTCCCAAACCTTTGTACCGCTGGATAGTGACACTATCATCTTTACCGGCACCCAATTTTTCTACCCAGTGTTTGCGCTGTTCCTCGCTGTAGGCATATTCCTGCTCCTTTCCTTTTTTTACCAGGTACAAAGGCGGCTGTGCAATATACACGTAACCGGCTTGCACCAGTTCTTTCATATACCGGAATATAAAAGTTAGTATCAAGGTGGCAATGTGGCTGCCGTCCACATCGGCATCTGTCATTATTATTAGCTTATGATAGCGAAGCTTACCAAGATTTAGCTGCTTAGGATCGTCAGGCGTGCCGACAGTTACGCCTAAAGCAGTGTATAAATTGCGGATTTCCTCATTCTCATAAATCTTGTGCTCCATTGCTTTTTCCACATTCAGTATTTTACCTCGCAACGGCAAAATAGCCTGGAAACTTCTTTCACGGCCCTGCTTTGCCGTACCGCCTGCAGAGTCTCCTTCTACCAGGTACAATTCTGTTTTTTCAGGGTCTCTTTCGCTGCAGTCTGCCAGTTTTCCGGGCAAGCCGCCGCCGCTTAATACTGTTTTGCGCTGCACCATTTCACGTGCCTTCTTCGCTGCCACACGTGCCTGGGCTGCTAAAACAATTTTGGAAATAACATTTTTTGCTTCTCTCGGATTTTCTTCAAGATATGCTTCTAATGCACGGGCAACTGTTGTCTGAACAATCCCGCTTACTTCACTATTACCCAACTTGGTTTTTGTCTGTCCTTCAAACTGCGGCTCAGGCACTTTTACCGAAATTATGGCGCTCAAGCCTTCCCTGAAGTCATCGCCTTCAACCACAACCTTTGCTTTTTCAAATAAACCGTTTTTATCCCCAAAAGTTTTAAACACACGTGTCAGGGCCTGTCTAAATCCGGTAACATGTGTTCCACCTTCAATGGTGTTAATATTATTTACATAAGAAAAAATGTGTTCTTTAAAGTCGTCGTTATACGTCATGGCTACTTCTACTGCAACCATGCTTGATTCATCAAAACCTTCAACAAATAATGTATTTGGAATTAGCGGTGAACGATGTCCGTTTTTATCCAGCATTTCTACAAATTCAACGATTCCGCCTTCGCTGTAGAAACTTTTGAAATAAGGTTTCCCTTCTTCATCTGTTTCCCGCAGATCAGTAATATTTATAGTAATTTTTCTGTTTAAAAAAGAAAGTTCCCTTAGACGTCCTTCCAAAATGTCTCTTTTATACACCGTTTCCTGGAAAATGGTGTTATCAGGCCAGAAGTGTACAGTAGTTCCGGTAGTTTCTGACGTTCCTATTTCTCTGACTGTGTATTGTGGAATACCTGCTTTATACTCCTGTTCAAATATTTTTCCTTCGCGATGGACAGTAACCTGAAGTGTAGTGCTTAAAGCATTTACACAACTTACGCCTACGCCATGCAAACCACCGCTGACTTTATAAGTATTCTTGTCAAATTTACCCCCTGCATGCAGTACGGTCATTACAATCTCAAGAGCGCTCCTGTTTTCTTTGGTAGTAATCCCGGTAGGAATACCACGACCATCATCACTTACACCGATTGAATTGTCCTCGTAAATAGTAACATTAATATTTTTACAATAACCTGCCAGCGCTTCATCTATACTGTTATCTACCACCTCATACACCAGGTGATGCAAACCCTTTACTCCGATATCGCCAATATACATTGCCGGTCTTTTACGCACGGCTTCCAGGCCTTCCAAAACCTGTATGCTGTCGGCGCCATAATTCCTGTTTTGCGCTGCAGCATCATTTAAAATTTCATCTTCCATAACTAATTGATACTCCTTCTTTTTAATTGATTACCGAAGGTGAACAAATGTACGAAAAATAAAGAGGTTTGAAGGTATAAAAAGGATAGTTTTAACCCTGGTTTTGGGTCTTCGGCAGAGATGGTAATTATATGGGGAAAAGTATATTTTCTGAAGAATTGTCCTGATTAATTTACTTACTATCTTTTACATAATCTGCAGTTTCTTCTATATCTGCAGCCAGGGTCTTTTTCATTGCTGCGGTATAAAGCAGCCATGCCATAAGTGCAAAAAATAAAACGCCCATTATATCATAGCCTGATTTTCCCAACGCATTGGTCAATCCGTTTTCCGCGCTGAGGCGTTGCAGCTTTGCCGCTATGTTATCACTGCCTGCAGTCAGCAGGGCTACCGCAACTCCGGCCAGCGCTCCGCCGGCTACAAGGCCCGTGGCAAACAGGCTTCCTCTGCCGAGATCATCATCCTCCGTTACACCTTCTTTTTTTATCTTTTTTGAGTCAACAATACCACGGACAGCGCCACCGATAAAAATGGGAAGCGTGGTAGAAAGAGGTAAATAAGCGCCTACTGCAAAGCTTAAAGATTTAATGCCGCAAAGCTCCATAGTCACCGCAACTGCAACGCCTACAAATACAAATTGCCAGTCGAGATTAAAGGATAAAATACCTTTTATCAAAGTTGCCATCAGAGTAGCCTGCGGGGCAGGAAACTTATCGCTGCCAATTGCATGCGTAATGCCTTGTCGTGCCATCTCGGCAGTAGGCGTATCAAGAATCTTAACCGTAAGGCCGATAACAACAGAGGAAACAATCACGCCTATAAATAATGCAATCTGCTGATACTTAGGAGTAGCGCCTACTATATAACCCGTTTTTAAATCCTGTGAAGTGGCGCCTGCATTGGCTGCGGCAATGCAAATCATGCCGCCTACGACAAGCACCATTGGTTCGTAGGTTTTTCCGGTCCAGCCAATGCCTATAAATACCAGGCAGGTAGCCATCACTGTAGCAATTGTCATTCCGCTGATCGGGTTATTGCTCGAACCTATAATTCCAACAATTCTTGATGAAACGGTAACGAAGAAAGCACCGAAAACCACTACTAATATCCCTAATAAAAGCTTGCCGAAAAATCCCTCGCCGGGTATCATGGGTATGAATGCCATCAGCAGTATTAATGCAATGCTTCCAAACAAAACTATTTTAATGCTTAAATCCTGTTCGGTACGTAGCACCGGGCCGTTTGCTTTTGTTTCTTTTAATGAACCTACGCTTTCTTTAAAGGAAGATATAATGGTGGGAATGGTTTTCATTAACGTTATAAAACCTCCTGCTGCCACAGCGCCTGCACCCACTTGCCTTATGTATGCACGGTAAATAGCAGCAGCGCTGTCTGCAAAAGTATGGCTCACCGGATCCCAGTTTCCTGCACCTCCGGCAGTTTGAATATCTTTCAAATAACCCAGCTTTACCAATTGGCTTGCAATCATAGTCTGATCCTGGATCAACGTTGCCAGCAACGGGTTAAAAACCAGCCAGCTAAGCACGCCGCCTGCAACTAAAACACCTGAAATTTTTGGCCCAATAATATATCCCACTCCTAAGTATTCCGGCGTTATTTCTCCGCTCACATGAGCTGCAGGAAAATACTTATTTCTTAAGCTTGTTGCGTAACCTGGCACTTCACTTATCACATGAAAAATTCTTTGCAGAAAAGCATATATTAATGCCACACCAACACCGTAAAATGCTGTCTTTGACACTTCGCCGCCTTTTTCACCAGCTTTTAATACAGCAGCACATGCAGTTCCTTCAGGATAAGGTAACGTGTCATGTTCTTTTACAATTAAAGACCTTCGTAAAGGAATCATCATCAGCGTACCTAAAAGGCCGCCGAAAATGGCAAGCACTAAAATAGTGATATAATTAAAATATTGGCCGCCAACACTTTTGCCATCAGCAGCTATTGACAAAAACAAAAAGCCCGGAAGTGTAAAAGCTACTCCTGCAGCTATACTTTCACTCGCTGATCCTGTTGTTTGAATAATATTATTTTCTAAAATAGTTGTTCTGAAAAATTTTCTTCCTAAAGTGATTGCAATAACAGCAATTGGAATAGAAGCGCTAACGGTTAAACCTGCTTTTAGAGCAAGGTACACAGTAGCTGCACCAAAAAGACAGCCCATGACGCATCCCATCACAACTGCCCTGACGGTAAATTCTTTCATTTTTGTGTCGGGAGAAACAAAAGGCCTGAACACTTTCTTTTCTATCATAGCAACTTTTTAAGCACTTAAAATACGGAAGTTATTTAATTATAAATAAAAAGAGCAGACTTATCAGAAAATAAATACAACTCATTATTTTAAAAAATAGTTACCAGAAAAGATTAGTTGTATAAGCAGAAAAAACCTTGTCTTTAGTAATTACAGTCAGATTTCAGAAATTGATTGAGCAATTAATATTCTGTCAAAAGGATCTTTATGATGAAGGGGAAGTGTGCCATAAACCTGAAGATGATTGATAGTTATGGGAGTTAGAGCAATATTGTTTTTAAAAAGAAGAGTGGCAAATTCAGAGATAGTTTTTCTTAAAAGCAGTTTGTCTTAAAAGCAGTTTGCCTAAAGCCGCCATTATACTTATTTCCCAAAGGCACACAATACTTGTATAACAGGTATTACTACCATTCGTTATTTCTTCTTTTATGTGTTCAGGAAGAAAATCCTCATCATTAGCATACCAGATAAGAACATGCGTGTCTAAAAGATAATTCATACTATATATATTCTTCCATGCCTTCTATCGGATCATCAAAGCCCGGTAAGATTTCAATTAATCCTTTAGCAAAACCAGGTTGCCGTTGTTGCACAAACCTGTTTTTGTCTTCTTTAAGAAAAAGATTATTTATCATTTTTTCAATTTCTTCCCTTTTTTCAGGTGGAAGAGAATTTATTTTGTCTGCTAATTCTTTTGTACTCATATCCAAATTTTATGTCTCCAAAATTAATCTTTGTCGAAAAGATTTTCATCAAAATCAGGACTCATTCCCATTTTACCTTTAAGTAATCCTGGTATCCTTTCGTTTTTATCAATACCCGCTTGCAATCCCATTTTCTTTTCCCAAACAAAATTAATAAAGCTTTTCACTTCCTGTTGGTAATCAAGAGGCATTAAATTTACTTTTTCAAGAAAGGTAAGGTCGCTCATGTTTTCTTTTCATTTCAAATTTAACCAATCTTACCGGAGTAAAAAAGATGATATTGACAACTCGTAGTTGACTATTCACTATTCTTTACCGGCATTCATCATTTTCTGCAATTTTTTTGTTATCAGAAATAATAAAAAAGAAGCGATACCAGACATTATTACAAACAACAAAAAAAACTCGTACAAATTGTGCATTTGATATCCAAGAAAAGAAGTGACTTTTCCTTTTTCAGGATATAAAGCGCTCAATATACCAGCTAATTTATTAGCCGCAGCATTTGCCAAAAACCAAACCGCCATCAGCAAAGAGGCAAACTTAAAAGGTGCTAATTTATTCACCAGGGACAAGCCGATCGGCGATAAGCATAGCTCGCCGCAGGTATGCAAAAAATACATTCCCGTAAGCCAGATCATACTTACTTTAATGTTAGGATTTACATCTTTTACACCAAATGCTATCCATAAATAGCCAAGCGCAAGCAGAAACAATCCCCAGGCCATTTTAGTGGGTGAGGCAGGTTCGTGCTTACCGAGCTTCAACCATAACCAGGCAAACAAAGGCGCCAAAGTGACAATAAAAACAGAATTCAACGATTGAAATAAACTTGCAGGAACAACAAAAGAACCGAGCTTGCGCTGCGTTTGTTCTTCTGCAAAAAATGTTAATGAAGCGCCAGCCTGCTCAAAAGCGCTCCAAAAAAAGATAACGAAGAAGGCAACTATAAATATTACCCAGATGCGTTGCTTGTCGAAGTAAGTTAATGATTTATCAGAAAAAATAAAAACAGCTATAAATATTGCTGCAGCTAACAATAAGTATGATAAATAACTGAACACCTTTGCGTCAATATATACAAGCCCGATCATCAGCAAAGACAGCAGAATTAAACCAATAATTATAAATACCGGGTTGAGGAACTTTTTAGAAGCATTAGCCGGTGTTAAACCAAGGATATTGTTATCAGAATCTCTTACATATTTATGATGAAAAAGTTTTTGAACAACAACACTGAGGATCATACCAATACCGCCGGCAAGGAAAGACCATTTGAAGTCTGCCGGATTGCCGGTATCACCAACAAGCCCGCAGACGAACGGTCCAAGTGCGCCGCCTACATTTATGCCCATATAAAAAATTGTATAGGCAGAGTCAATTCGGCGGTCGCCTTTAGGGTATAGCTGGCCAACCAAAGAAGAAATATTGGGCTTAAAAAATCCATTGCCTGCAATCATAAAACCTAAACCTGAATAAAATAAAACACTTGATAACTGCGGAGAGCTGTGGTAGAAAGAACCGCAAAAAAACAGAATAAATTCACCCGCAGCCATTACAAGCCCGCCTGCTATTATTGACCTTCTGTTGCCCCAATACCTGTCTGCAATATATCCGCCTATCAATGGAGTTAAGAAAACGAGGCTGGTATAGCTGCCATAAAGATTAGATGCAAAAACTTTATCAAACAACAACGCTTTTGTCATAAACAAAACCAGCACGGCCCGCATGCCGTAGTAGTTAAACCGTTCCCACATTTCCGTTGCAAAAAGCACATAAAGTCCTTTGGGATGCCCTTTTTTCATTGTCGCCTGGTCTGCCGTTGTTATATCCATAAAGGGATTAGGTTTTGGTAGGAATGTTTTTCACAATTACCGCCTCAAAATACTGATAATTCCAATTACTTGCTTTTTAAGTATTATTTCAACAATTATTCATTTGTAAATAGTTTCTACTTTCGCTGCACTTTTTAATAGTTACAACTCTTATTTATGAATATTCTGATCCTTGGCTCCGGCGGTCGTGAACATGCTTTTGCCTGGAAAATAAAGCAAAGTCAGTTATGTTCACACTTATTTATTGCACCGGGAAATGCAGGAACTTTACTTTGCGGAGAGAACGTAAACATAGCGGTTACAGACTTTGAAGCGATAAAAAAGTTTTGTATCAGCGAGCAAATTGAAATGGTAATAGTTGGCCCTGAAGACCCGTTGGTAATGGGAATATATGATTTCTTTAAAAAAGCCTCCCTTTCCGGGGAGGTTTGGAGTGGTATAATAATTGGTCCGTCTGCCGCAGGCGCACAATTAGAAGGAAGCAAAGCTTTCAGCAAGCATTTTATGCAAAGGCATAATATTCCAACGGCCGCTTACGCAGAATTTACTGAAGATAGTTTTTATAAAGGACTTTTTTATATAGAAAATCATTCTTTACCAATCGTATTAAAGGCAGACGGACTGGCGGCCGGCAAAGGTGTGGTCATTTGCGAAAGTACAGACGAGGCCAAAGAAGTTTTTACTGCTATGATAAAAGAAAAACAATTTGGCGAAGCAAGCGCAAGAGTTGTGATCGAAGAATTTTTGCAGGGAACAGAAGTAAGTGTATTTGTGCTGACTGATGGAAAAGACTATAAAATAATTGGCCACGCCAAAGATTATAAAAGAATAGGAGAAGGCGATACCGGATTAAATACCGGTGGAATGGGTTGCGTAAGTCCCGTTCCTTTTATGAATGATGTTTTTATGCATAAAATTGAAAAAACGATTATTGCCCCCACAATCAAAGGTATTAATGAAGAACAACTGGAATACAAAGGATTTATATTTTTTGGAGTAATAAAAGTAAATGACGAACCTTTTGTGATAGAATACAATTGCCGTATGGGCGACCCGGAAACTGAAGTGGTTTTACCAAAACTAAAAAATGATTTGGTTGAATTGCTGGTATCGGTTAATAACGGCGACTTACAAAACCAGGTAATCGAAATGGATGAAAGGGCTTGCTGCACAGTAGTTGCCGTAAGCGGCGGCTACCCGGGAGATTACAAAAAAAATATGAAAATTTCAGGTTTACCAGACCTGACCGAAGATAAGGATATTTTAGTTTTTCATGCGGGAACAAAGCAAAGCAATGATGAAGTTTTGACAAATGGTGGTCGTGTATTGGCAGTTACTTCATTTGGAAACAGTATAAAAGATTCTGTAACCAATAATATAAATGTCTTACAAAAGATTTCTTTCGAAGGAATGTATTTTAGAAAAGATATAGGATATGAGTTTACGAAGCAACAGTAATTCAATCAAAATACTGTATCTTATTTCGCAGAAAGAACTTTATCTAACAAATCTTCTATTTTAGCAAGCTTTTCTTCGCTGCCTGTTTGGGCAATTTGTGCAGGCAGCGGTTTTTGCTGCTCTGTAGCATACCAAATCAAAACCATAGATACATAGTCCTGCATATCTTTTCCGGCGAAGTTTGTTTTATAATCTAAAATTTTTTCATTGAGTTTCTTGATGGTTCCCCTGACCATTTCTTCATCTTCAGGTTGAATTCTCAGGCGGTAGCTGCGATCTGCTACAACAATATTTATAGGAATAAGTGACTCAGACATAGTTTAAGAATGAAGAAGTGCCAGACATTTGTCAATGTCTTTTAAATAAGTGTCAATGCGTTTTTCAAGCTCTTTTTTTGTGCTGCCCGGCAGGCCGCCTGCATACATTTTTAATGAATCAGCTTTTTGATTAAGTTCGGCAACCTGCCCGTTCTGCAGCTTTAACTGCTCTTGCAAACGGTCATTTTCCTTCTGCAATTGCTGAATTTCTTTCCGGGCAAGGCTGTATTCCTTAAGCAGTTGTTGAACCTTGTCTTCAATTCTTTGTATTTGCTCAGTCATGGCATCCATCTTAACGAAACTAAATCATTATTTTCTTATTTCAGCGTTTAGCTCTGTTTCAAAAGTTTGGATTATTCTCTTCATAATTACGTCAATTTCTTTGTCAGTCAATGTTTTTTCTTCATCTATAAAAGTAAAGCTTACTGCCATTGACTTTTTATTCTTGCCTAATTTTTGACTTTCAAAAATGTCAAACAACTGCACTTGCTGTAATTTATTAATTTTTGCTTTATCAACGGCTTCCTGCAAAGCATTAAAAGTAATATTGTTACTTACAACAACCGCCAGATCCCTTTGTACGGCAGGAAATTTAGAAACTTCTTTGTAGATGATTTTTTCTGCAGCAACTGTCTGAAGCAGCAGCGGCCAATTAAAATCAATAAAGAATACGGGTTGCTTTATGTCGAAGTTTCTTAATTTATCTAAAGAAATTTCTCCAACGGTTACCAATGATTTATTATTAACTTTTCCTGATATTGTAAGGGAAAATTCATCAACCGAAATTGCAGTGAAATCAGGAACAGGCAACCCGCAAAATTGTATAATTGCCAAGGCAATACCTTTGGCAAAGTAAAAATCTATACCTGATTGCTTAGATTGCCAGGATGCTGGTTTGTTTTCACCGGTAAGGTATAAAGCAAGATGCTCATCTTCTATATAATTACCGGTTTCTTTTGAAGAATACGTTTTTCCAAACTCAAAAAAACGGAGATCTTTATTCTTACGGTTTACATTATATGATATGGCCTCAAGCCCCGTCTCCACCATTGATGGGCGCATTATATTTAAATCCGCGCTCAGGCTGTTAATCATTTTTACAGCATTTTCTAATGTATCATTATTATAATACTTACTGTCAGTAATGGAATTAGTCACAATTTCATTAAAACCCAAACCAGTAAGATAACCTGCAATTTTTTCCCTCAGACTTTCTTTTAATATGTTTTCATCAGCCGACGGCGTTATTGTCATCGAGCCTGTAATCTCTACGTTGTCAAGGCCGTCAATTCGTAAAATCTCCTCGGCAATATCTGCGGGCAAACAAATATCAGCTTTGCTAAATGGCACCGCAACCGTTAATTCACTTGTTTCATCTTTTATGATCTCAAAACCAAGACTTGTCAATATCTTTTTTACAGAGTCAGGAGGATATATTTTACCGGTTATTTTTTTGAGGTACTCATATTTAATAGTTACCTGCTTTTTTTCCTGCGGAAAAGGATAAATATCAATAATATCTGAAGAAATTTCTCCGCCTGCCACTTCCTTTATCAATAAAGCTGCACGTTGTAAAACATTTACAACGTTAGAAATATCTGCACCTTTTTCGAACCTTGCTGCCGCTTCGGTTCTCAGTCCGTGGCGAAAAGAAGTTCTGCGGATACTTGTCGGATTGAACCAGGCGCTTTCCAGAAAAATATTTTTCGTTTCGGGCTTCACCCCGCTTTCGGCACCTCCAAAAACTCCGGCAATGCACATTCCTTCTTCAGTATTGCAGATCATTAAATCTGTACTGTCAAGCTTTCTTTCTTTTCCATCCAATGTTATAAAAGGTGTATCCTGCGCTAAATTTTTTACGATTACAGTATTCCCTTTTATAGCATTAGCATCAAAAGCATGCAGAGGCAGGCCGGTCTCATGCAATATAAAATTGGTAATATCTACGATGTTATTTATTGGCCTTTGCCCTATCGCAACCAGTTTATCACGCAGCCATTGCGGGCTTTCTTTTACCGTAAGGCCGGAAACAGTGATACCGGCATAACGTTTACAGGCATCGGTATTCTCAATGGAAACTTTTATGAGTAATTTGTCATTGTCTGCTTCAAAACTATCAGGAAAGGGGCTTATAACTTTCGCCTCTTTTAAGGTATGATGGGTGAGGTAAGCGCAAACATCCATAGCTACGCCAAGATGGCTCATCGCATCCATTCTGTTTGCAGTTAATCCAATTTCAAAAATCCAGTCTGTATATGGTTTAAAATAGTCTGAAGCCTTCATGCCCGCTTGAACATCATCCGGTAAAATCATTATTCCTTCGTGGCTTGTTCCCAGGCCGATTTCGTCTTCTGCGCAAATCATTCCCTGGCTTTCTTCGCCTCTTATTTTTGCAGATTTCATGGTTACAGGCTGACCGTTTATTGGATATATCGTCGTTCCGATAGTTGCCACCAAAACTTTTTGCCCTGCAGCAACATTTGGCGCCCCGCACACAATTTTCAATGGCTCTGCATTACCGGTATCAACCTTTGTAAGCTTTAGTTTATCTGCGTTGGGATGTTGGTAACATTCTATAACCTGTCCTGCAACAATGCCTTGCAAGCTGCCTTTGATGCTTTCATATTGTTCAAGACTTTCAACTTCCAATCCTATCGAAGTTAAAATTGAAGAAAGCTTATGAGGCTCTATTTCTTTGGGAAGATAGTCACTCAGCCATTTGTAGCTAATTGTCATTTACACTGCTTTTTTTGCAATATACAAATATAGCAGTGATATGAGTCTTCAAAGAAAAACACATATTATTACAACAGAAAGCTGAAATAAAACGGCAAGACAAACCATAGGGCTTTGTTATGATTAAATTGTTGGAATTAACAGAAACAGCATTAAAAAGGAACGAAAGATTTCTATTACAGATAACTTTAAATTACGGTTCCAGCAATTTTTCCAAACATTTCTTTGTTAACAGAATATGTGGACAAAGTTGGGAAAATGAGCTAAAAAGTTTTTTATTTTGTTAGTATATTTATTTTTCCTGTTAATAAAGGTTCTTTTCTGTGCAGAAGAGTGTTAGTTAAAGCAGAATAAATATTCCTTCGTCAAAAGTTTTTTCTTCCGTTTATAAGGTTCTATATTCGTTCTCCCTTAAAATCCAATAACAGTTTGATAACACTAAGGAAGGAGGCGCGTGAAGGAAAAACACGAAATACTGAGGAAATAATTAAACAGAAAACCTGCGAGAAACATGGATCTTACAAATTTAAATAAAGACAGAAAAAACAGGAGAAAACCGGCCATTGACCTTAGCACTATGGTTTACGGCAAAGTGCCTCCGCAGGCTAAGGAACTGGAAGAAGCCGTTTTAGGTGCGATCATGCTTGAAAAAAGTGCATTTGATAACGTTGTTGAAATACTGAAACCTGAATGTTTTTATGTAGAAGCACACCAGAAAATTTTTAAATCTTTTCAGTCACTTGCCCAGAAAAGCTTACCGATAGATATTTTAACTGTAGTAGAAGAATTAAAAACGAAGGAAGAGCTTGATAATATAGGCGGCCCTTATGCCATCACAAAGCTGACAAATGTGGTGGTATCAACTGCTAATATAGAAGCCCATGCGCGTATCATTTTACAAAAATTTATTCAGCGTGAGCTAATACGTATCAGTGGTGAAATAATAGGTGATGCTTATGAAGACAGTACAGACGTATTTGACCTGCTCGATGAAAGTGAAGGCAAAATGTTTAATATTACCAACAATTATCTTAAAAAGAATTTTGATGATATTGGAACCGTCCTGGTAAAAACTATTCAACGCATTGACGACCTGAGAAACAAACAGGAAGAAATATCCGGCGTGCCCACAGGTTTCCCTACTTTAGACAAAGTGACTTTTGGCTGGCAGCCTACCGATCTCATCATTCTGGCGGCACGTCCGTCTGTTGGTAAGACAGCGTTTGCGCTCAACCTTGCACGCAGTGCAGCGCTTCACCCAACCAAACCTACAGGTGTAGGTTTTTTTAGCCTTGAGATGAGCGCAGGCCAGCTTGTGCAGCGTATTCTGAGTGCCGAAAGCGGGATTATGCTCGAGAAGATCAGCCGCGGACGCCTGGAAGATTATGAAATGCAACAATTGTACAGTAAAGGCGTCACCAAACTGAGTGATGCGCCCATTTACATAGATGATACCGCTGCGCTGAATATTTTTGAATTTCGGGCAAAAGCCCGGCGTTTGGTAAATAAGCACAATGTAGGTCTGATAATTATTGACTACCTGCAGCTTATGAGCGGCAGCAGTGACCGCAACTTTAACCGTGAGCAGGAAATCAGCCGTATCTCAAGAGATTTGAAAAGCCTTGCCAAAGAGCTGCAGGTGCCGATAATTGCCCTGAGCCAGCTAAGCCGTGCAGTAGAGACGCGAAAAGAAAGCAAAATGCCGCAGTTAAGCGACCTTCGCGAGTCAGGAGCCATTGAGCAGGATGCAGATATGGTTATGTTTTTGTACCGCCCCGAATACTACGAAATTGTAACCAATGAAATGGGTGAAAGTAACCGCGGCGAAACGCATGTAAGAATTGCAAAACATAGAAACGGCAGCCTGGAAACAATTAAATTAAGAGCGTTGCTTCACATTCAAAAGTTTGTTGAAGAAGAAGGCGACGACCCGGGAAGCGGAGGACCTTTACCATCAGGCGGCAATTGGAAACCTATACCACCGGGAGGCGGACCGGCAGCGCCTGCAACAGACGACGGAGCACGGCTTTTTATACAAAAAGGAAGTAAAATGAATACCGGCGGGTTTGATGAAGGTTTTGACGAAGCAGCACCGTTTTGATAAATAGCCCCAGCCCTAAAGGGAGCTTTGTAATGCTTTTTTTAGATAATAAAGCCGATATGATGCATTCCTGATTTCAAAATTACTCCTGGTTTTTATTTTTTACAGTGTATGGATTTACCCATTTTCTTTCTTGAAACCTTTTCTTCTGCAGATATTCTTACATTAGATGAAGAAACTTCCAAACATGCAGTGCAGGTTTTAAGAATGAAACCATCAGAAAAATTGCAACTGACAGACGGGGCGGGCAATTTATTAACCGCAGAAATATTAGATGACCATAAAAAGAAATGTACGGTTAAAATTGTTGAAAGGAAGTTTGCAGAAAAGAAGCAAAAAGAAGTTTCTGTTGCTGTTTCTTTATTAAAGAACGCCAGCCGCTTTGAATGGTTCCTGGAAAAAGCAACGGAAATAGGTGTAACAGAGCTTATTCCTTTGCTATGCGAAAGAACAGAAAAGCAACATTTTCGTTTGGAAAGAATGAAGCAGATTTTGATAAGCGCAATGATACAAAGCAAACAAACCTGGCTGCCTGTTTTGCATGAACCAACTGTTTTTTCAAAAGTTATCACTTCGGGTGTTTATCAAACCAGGTTGATAGCCCACTGTGAAGATGAGCCGAAACAATCAATAAAGGATTTTTCGGGAAATGATGCTATACAAGCTTTGATAGGTCCCGAGGGTGATTTTAGTCAAAACGAAATCTCTCTTGCTTTACAAAATAATTACAAAACCGTCACTTTAGGAAACACCCGGCTGAGAACGGAAACGGCGGGAGTTGTTGCAGCAACGTTATTATGTGTTTAAACATTCTTGCTTCTTAAGAAAATCAACCTTTAATATGCCCTTGCAAACAAAACCCTCTGATCAGAAGGCTTGCCTGTAAGTATGCACTTTCCTTCTTCCTGCGGATTATCCAGAGGAATATTTCTTATCGTTGCTTTGGTAAGTTCTTTTATTTTATCTTCTGATTCACCTGTACCATCCCAGTGAGCTGAGATAAAGCCGGTCTTCTCATCAAGCAGCTTTACAAACTCTTCCCAGTTGTCGGCCTTTGTGATATGCTGCTGCAGGTATGAATTTGCTTTGTTGTAAATATTTTGCTGAATCTCCTCTAAAAGGTTTAGAATGCTCTGTGTGAGACCTTCAAAAGAATAATTCTTCTTTTCTTTTGTATCGCGCCTTGCCACTTCAACTGCATTATTTTCAATATCTCTTGCGCCTATGCCGATTCTTACAGGTACGCCTTTCAGCTCATATTCTGCAAATTTCCATCCGGGTCTTGCGTTTTCGTTATCATCATACTTTACTTTTATTCCTGCTTCTTTCAATTCCTTTACCAGCCCGGCTACCTTTTCATCTATTAACTTCTTTTGTTCTTCTCCTTTAAATATCGGAACAATAACCACCTGTATTGGCGCCAGTTTTGGCGGCAGCACCAATCCGTCATCATCGCTATGGGCCATTACAAGGGCGCCTATGAGACGGGTACTTACTCCCCAGCTTGTCGCCCACACATAATCAAGCTTATTTTGCTTATCGCTGAATTTCACATCGAAAGCTTTTGCAAAATTCTGACCTAAAAAGTGTGACGTGCCGGCCTGCAATGCTTTTCCATCCTGCATCAGCGCTTCAATACTATATGTATCAATGGCGCCTGCAAACCGTTCATTCGGGCTTTTAACGCCTTTTATCACTGGCATTGCCATAAAATTTTCTGCAAAGTTTGCATACACTTCCAGCATTTGCCGGGTTTCTGCAATTGCTTCGTTTTCTGTTGCATGGGCAGTGTGTCCTTCCTGCCACAAAAATTCGGAGGTGCGCAAAAACAGGCGGGTGCGCATTTCCCATCTTACCACATTAGCCCATTGATTTATAAGCAAAGGCAAATCGCGGTAGCTTTGAATCCAGCTTTTATAAGTGTTCCAGATGATTGCTTCGCTGGTTGGTCTTACTATCAGCTCTTCCTCCAGCTTGCTTTCGGGGTCTACCATTAAACCGCCTTTTTTATCGGGATTAGCTTTCAAACGGTAATGTGTTACAACTGCACATTCTTTTGCAAATCCTTCTGCATTTTCCTCTTCTTTCTCAAATAAACTCTTTGGAACAAATAAAGGAAAATAAGCATTCTGATGTCCTGTATCCTTAAACATTTTATCCAGCACATCGCGCATATTTTCCCATAAAGCAAAACCATAAGGTTTTATAACCATGCAACCACGCACTGCACTGTAATCTGCCAACCCGGCTTTAACCACAAGGTCATTGTACCATTGTGAATAGTCTTCGTTGCGGGCGGTGATTTCTTTACTCATAAATTGAAATTTGTTCTTACCTTACCAACGCTGTCAGGCTATAAATATCTGGCAAAATCTTTGACAATATTTTATAAAAGAGATTGCGCTAAGCGGCGCAAAAGTAATAACTTCACATCAGATAAAATTTTTAACTCTTGTAATATGAAATACAAAATTATCCTATTTGGTTTGATAGCTTCCCTGGTTACCGGATGCTCATCTGCCTATAAAGCCAGCCAGACCCCCGATGACGTATACTTCTCCCCGGTGCGCAAAGTTGCAGCAGAAAGAAATGTGGCAAAAGAAGACAGATATGAAGATTATCAGGGTACCGGGGATGACCGGTATCTGAGAATGAAAATCCGGAACAGAGACCGGTGGGCAATGATAGATGATTATTCATATTGGAATGACAGCCGTTATGTGCCTTCTTATTCTTACGGTTACTATACCAATAACTGGAACAATGTATACTCCTGGAATAACCCGTATGCCCTTAACAACTGGAACAGTCCTTTTTATTATAACCCGTTATACTCCGGCGGTTATGGCTTTTACGGGTCTTACTATCCGCAATCAGGCTACAGTTCTTACTATAATAATGGCTACATTTCCAATGGTTATATTTCAAAATATCCTTTAAAATACTCTTCTAATGTAAACAGACCTTCATTAAATGCGTATAGAAACGGGAATTATAATAATACCAATGGCTCATACCGCCAGGGTCTTGGAAACAGTATCAGGAGAGTTTTTTCTCCAAATGAAAATAACAATGTTTACAGCAACAGGAATATAAATACGAACCTTAATAATAATGTTAATACTTACCGGGCTCCTGAAAGAAGCTACACGCCGTCTTCGTCGGGCAGTTCTTCATCCGGCAGTGGAGTATCCCGTCCGGCACGTCATTAACGAATTAATTTTATAACTAAAAACTTCTAAAAAAAACCGTGTTCTTTGAATGCGGTTTTTGCTAACTCACATATTTATGAAAAAGGTTTTACTCTCCTGCAGTTTATTGATATGTTTTTTTGCCGCCATCTCTCAACTGCCGGAAGATGTTTTAAAATACAGTTATTTTCCTCAGCAAGGATCAGCACGCAATATGGCGATTGGCGGAGCAATGGGTTCGTTGGGCGGAGACATCAGTGCATTATTCGTAAATCCGGCCGGACTTGGTTTATACAAAACGAGGGAAGTTGTATTGAGTCCCGGGTTTATCTTTAACAGTAACAAAGCTAATTTTCGCGGCACAGATACAAGGTCAAATAAATCAGGCTTTGATATAGGAACAAGCGGTTTGGTTATTGGCTTTAACAGCCCAAACAGCAAGTGGACAAACCAGGCCTTCAGCATTGGAATAAACCAGACAGCTAATTTTAATAATTATGTTTCGTACAAAGGTTTGAATGACCAGAGCAGCTATGCAGAGCAATATACCGAACAGGTGTCTAATAAAAATATTAATATAACAGGCAACCTTGACGACCCTCATTATGCATATGGAACTTATCCGGCTATCTATACCTATCTCGTAGATGGTTTTAAAATCAAAAATCCTGATCCTAACGGAGCAGATTCTTTAAATGTTATAAAAGCATTACCAGAATTTTTACTGGAAAAAGGTATTGCTTTAGAACAGCAAAAAATAATTGAAACCAAAGGCGGCATTTACGAATTAGCTTTAGGTTATGCAGCTGATATGGATGATAAGTTATACATTGGTGGAAGTCTTGGCATTCCTATTGTAAATTACACACGGTTTACCAAATACAAAGAATCAGATCCTTCCGGCGATCCGAATAATAACTTCGATTCATTTGAATTGAATGATTATCTTACTACAAAAGGGTTTGGTATTAATGGCAAGTTAGGTATTATTTTTAAACCAAAAGATGCTGTTCGCTTAGGCCTGGCAGTTCATACGCCAACATTTTACACTCTTACAGACAGGGAAACTACAGATTTAACAGCAAATACGGAAAATTATAATGGTATCAGTAAAGCCAGTTCAACTTTATTTACGGGAGGCCAGGAAGGTAAAACTCTTTATACTGCCACTACTGCCTGGAAAGCTATTTTCAGCGGATCATATGTTTTCAGGGAAGTAAATGATACGCGCAGGCAAAGGGCATTTGTAACGGCTGATATAGAATATGTTGGTTATCCCGGTGCCGGCTATAAGGCAGATGGCCAGGATATAACAAGTGAGGACGTGCAGTATTATAACGACTTGAAATCAATAATAAAGGATTCTTACAAAAGCGCCATTAATTACAGATTAGGCGGAGAATTAAAGTTGCACACGGTTATGTTCAGACTCGGAGGAGCTTATTATTCTAATCCGTATAATAAAAACCAAAATCTAAACGCGCATCTTGCACAGGTGAGCGGTGGTCTTGGTTATCGTAATCATGGTGTTTTCGTTGATCTTACCTATGTGCACAATCTTAATAAAGACGCGAACTTTCCTTATCGTTTAAGTGATAAGCCTAATACGTATGCAGTGCAGCAAAATACCCGGGGAAATGTGATAATGACTGTTGGATTTAAATTATAAAATCAGCTTTAAATACCTGAAAAAAGCATTCTTACAAAAGGGTGCTTTTTTTGTTTTAAACCTAAGCAAGCCCTTTTTTTTACATTTTATAATTAAGTAAGCTAAAACACCAAAATTATTTATTTCATTTTCGGATTATCTATTTTTGCTTCCCTTTCTCCCAAAGTATAATTATGAGTTTGAAGTCTTTGCTGGCAAAACCATTTGCATCACTAATTTATAAACAAACAAAAAAAGAAGCACAAACTGCGGTTGCTGACCAGCAGGCTATTTTTAAAACACTTATAAAAAAAGCAGCAAATACAGCATTTGGAAAAGATCATTCCTTTGATAAAATACAATCATACAATGATTTTAAAACCAGGGTGCCTTTAAGAGATTACGAGCAGCTGAAACCGTACATAGAAAAAGTCAAGCAGGGACAGCCGGACATTTTATGGAAAGGAAAACCACTTTATTTTGCCAAAACCAGCGGCACAACCAGCGGGGTTAAATATATTCCGATAACCAAAGACTCTATTTCAAATCACATAAATACTGCCAGAAATGCTTTGTTATGTTATATGGCTGCAAGTGGAAATTATTCCTTTATAAATGGAAAGCTTATTTTTTTAAGCGGTTCTCCAGTCTTAGATAATACCAATGGTATTAAGACCGGCAGGCTAAGCGGAATTGTAAATCATCATGTGCCTGGCTATCTGCGGCCAAATCAACTGCCATCTTACGAGACAAATTGTATTGAAGATTGGGAAACCAAGCTTGATAAAATTGTTGATGAAACGATTGACCAGGATATGACGCTTATAAGCGGCATTCCGCCATGGATGCAAATGTATTTTGACAGGCTTGCAGAAAGAACAGGCAAAAAAATAAAAGATATTTTCCCCAACTTTTCCGTGATGGTACAAGGAGGTGTAAACTTTGAGCCATACCGTGCAAAGTTGTTTGACAGTATTGGAAAGCAGATAGATACAATAGAAGTTTTTCCTGCCTCGGAAGGTTTTTTTGCCTTCCAGGATAATTATAAAGAGCCCGGATTATTATTAAATACAAACTCCGGAATATTTTTTGAATTTATTCCCGCAGGCGAAATATTTAATGAAAACCCGAACAGGTTATCACTTGAAGATGTAAAGGTTGGAGAAAACTATGCATTAATAATAAGCAGTAATGCAGGTTTGTGGGTATATAATATTGGCGATACCATAAAGTTTATAAGCACAAACCCGTATAAGATCATTGTAACCGGAAGAATCAAACATTTTATTTCAGCTTTCGGCGAGCACGTAATTGGTGAAGAAGTTGAATACGCTTTATTAAAAGCCGCCAATGAAGAAGGCGTAAAAATTGTTGAGTTTACAGTAGCGCCCTATATTAGTCAGGCAAAAGGAAAAAGCTGCCATGATTGGTTTATTGAATTTGAAAATATTCCTGACGACATTTCTTCATTCGCTAAAAAAGTTGATGATAATCTCAGAAGTAAAAATGTGTATTATGATGATCTTATTTCGGGAAATATTCTCGAACAGTTACATATCTCTGTTGTAAAAAGAAATGGTTTCATTGATTATATGAAAAGTATTGGCAAGCTTGGCGGACAAAATAAAGTGCCTCGATTGAGCAACGACAGAAAACTGGCAGATGAATTAAAAAATTTTACTGCTTAACAGATTTGGATTATTTATCAGGTCATTCTTCTAAATTCTGCCATTGCTTAAAACCGTGATTTGAAAAAATATAAATGTAATTGTTATCTTTTGGGGAAACCGAAATATTGTTTGCCAGCTTAATAAGCTCTTTATTTATAAAGGGCATAACAGGAAGTAAATCGTCATAACGGTTTGAATAAAAATTAAGATCAAGAAAAGAGAAAGCTACTTTCTTCTTATTGACTTGAAATTTGAAATTTTAAATTTTGGTCATTTGGTACAAATAAATCAAAATTTTCATCTTTGATTTTAATAAATAAGTCCTGATCCTTTAATCCTAACCATTTCATATCACGTACAGTAGAAACCGACAAGATAGAATTAAATCTGTATCTCAATTTAACCGGTAATTGTTCATCCAGCAAAATTTTCATACAGCTTTTGTTCAGTTAATAACTTTTCTGAAAATTCTAATATTGTAACGGCATGTTCACGTGGAATGTAATCAAAATCATTTAAAAAGTCTTCAATGCTGTCGCCTGCTTCTAAATAATCAAATAGGTTTTTTACCGGGACTCTTGTGCCGGCAAATACCGGCGTACCACCGAGAATCTCTTTATCAGAAATAATCACTTCACTTATTTTCATTGCAATTTTATTAATTTTACGGATAAAATTTTACAACAAGGATTTAGAAATGGATTGTTTTAAGCTTTATTACTTAAGTTATTTCCAATTCTTTTTTTGCCATAAACAACTCATAAGCCATTTGTACACGCAGCCAAAAATCTGCATCTATCCCTAAGTATCTTTCTAGTTGTAAAGCAAGCTTTGCTGATACATGACGTTTTCCTTTAATTAAGTCACTTAAATGAGAAGGTTGTAAACCTAATTGTGCTGCAAAGTCTTTCTTTAAAATACTTCTTGCTTCCAGTTCATCAGCTAAAATCTCACCTGGATGCAGTGTTATATTTGTTTCTATAGACATTCCATTACTATCTATTACTTTATATTCAGGCATATAGCTTATTATAATCTTTAACAAAAATACCAAATTGATAATCGAAGTTTTCACTTTTTATCTGAAAAATCATTAAAACTAATATTCCGCTATCTTTACCGCCCGATTTTAAAAATGTATGTCTCAAAAAAGAATAGCAATATTTGGCTCAACAGGTTCTATAGGCACACAGGCGCTGGAAGTGATTGAAGCTAATACTGATAAATTCTCTGCAGAAATCCTGACCGCTCAGACTAATGAAGATTTGCTGATTCAACAGGCTCTTAAGTTTAAACCTAACATGGTTGTTATCGGGGATGAGAAAAAATATACCAAAGTAAAAGATGCGCTTTCCCGAACGGATGTAAAAGTTTTTACCGGAGAAAAAGCGCTCGAACAGGTGGCGGCAACAGACACCTATGATCTGATGCTGGCAGCAATTGTTGGTTATGCAGGATTAAAACCAACTTTGGAAGCTTTGGAAAATGGCAAACCGGTTGCCCTTGCAAACAAAGAAACACTGGTTGTCGCAGGTGACATTGTGATGAAAAAAGCAATGGAGAAAAGAGTGCCGGTGATACCTGTAGACAGCGAGCATTCTGCTATTTTTCAGTGCCTTATCGGAGAAACAAGAAACCGAATTGAAAAAGTTATTCTTACCGCAAGCGGCGGACCTTTTCGCGGCAAAAAACCTAATTTCCTCGTAAATGTAAAAAGAGACCATGCGCTGCAACACCCCAACTGGACGATGGGTGCAAAGATTACTATTGACAGCGCCACGCTTATGAATAAAGGCCTTGAGATGATTGAAGCTAAATGGCTTTTTAACCTGAAACCGGAGCAGATACAGGTTGTCATTCATCCGCAAAGCGTTATTCATAGTATGGTGCAATTTGAAGACGGAAGCATAAAAGCACAAATGGGACTGCCTGACATGAAGTTGCCTATTCAATATGCCCTTGGATTTCCTAACCGGATCGTCAATAATTCACCACGTTTGAATTTTAAAACATTTTCGACTTTAAATTTTGAAGAACCTGATATTAAAACTTTCAGGAATCTTGGTCTTGCCATGGAAGCTTTAAACAAAGGCGGGAACATGCCAAGCATTTTGAATGCAGCAAACGAAATAGCTGTTTATGCCTTTTTACGAAACCGGATTGGTTTTCTTGATATGACGGAAGTGGTAGAGCAGACAATGGCTAAAATAACTTTCATTGAATATCCTACGCTTGAAGAGTATTTTGAAAGCGATGGTGAAGCACGGAGTTTTGCCGCATCTTTGATTCAGATGTAGGCCCCGGCCCTGAAGGGTGAAGAGAGATTATCAACCTTTTAATGCTGCTTTTAGGAATAGGGCAACCTTTAACTAAATACTTAAACAATATTCAATGTTTATGGTTTTATTTGCCAAAGAGTGAGTTTGCGGTATCTCGAAATTTTCGGGAAGTGACACAACGTGTAAAACAGAGAACAGGTGCTTGTAATCAAAAAGCAATATTTTCTTTCAAAGGATTAATGTCTTTTTTGATAATAACAACAAAAACAATATTTATAATTTTCTTAATTCCCTTTAGGGATTTAGGGCAAAAGTTCCTCCGGGGATACAGTTCATGACATTATTAGCTATTGACTGGAGCAGCGTGGCAGTCAAAACAGGACAATTTATTTTATCTTTCTCAATATTGGTTATTCTGCATGAAATGGGGCATTTTTTTCCTGCAAAATGGTTTAAATGCCGAGTTGAAAAATTCTTTCTTTTCTTTAATCCATACTTTAGCCTTTGGAAGAAAAAAGTGGGTGAAACCGAATATGGCCTTGGCTGGGTACCATTTGGCGGATATGTAAAAATATCAGGAATGGTAGACGAAAGCATGGACAAAGAGCAATTAAAAAAACCTGCAGAACCCTACGAATTCAGAAGCAAGCCAGCCTGGCAAAGACTGATCATAATGATTGGCGGAGTCGTTGTAAACATTTTGCTTGCTATCGTTCTTTTTATAATGATTATGTATGTTTGGGGTGAAGAATATTTACCCGCAAAAAACCTTACGTACGGTGTGCACGCTGACAGTCTTGCTACCCAAATTGGTATAAAAGACGGTGATAAAATTATGTCCGTTGATGGAAAGCCCTTGGAAAATTTTGGAACGATTGGCGCAGAAATAATTTTGGGAGAAGCAAAACAAATCGGTATAAACAGGAACGGACAAGATATAAATATTCCTATACCGGAAGGATTTATCAAAAAGCTCAATAAGAATAAGCTTGAAGGATTTGTGGATGTCAGGTTTCCCACATTTGTGGATTCTGTGTCGAATTTAGCGAAATTTACAAACGGGAGACTTGAAAAAGGTGACCAGATCATTGCTCTCAACGGCACTCCTGCTCCATTTTACAATGACCTGAATACTTATAAAAAAGACAAACAAAACCAGGAGGTAATACTGACAGTTTTACGAAACCGCGATACAGCTAACGTAAAAGTAAAACTCAACGATAAAGCTTCAATTGGTTTTATACCTAAAAGCCCTGCAGATATTTTAAAAATTACCACAAAAAAATATACGCTTGCCCAATCTGTTCCGGCAGGCTTCACTAAATGTTTTCAAACCTTAGATAAATATGTAACCGGACTAAAGCAATTATTTACCGGAAAGGTAAACGCAAGCGACTCTTTAGGAAGTGTAATAAGTATAGGCAACACCTTTCCAAGCATTTGGGACTGGGAACGGTTTTGGACGCTTACGGCAATATTTTCTATTATACTTGCTTTTATGAATATACTGCCCATTCCTGCCCTGGATGGCGGCCACGCATTATTTACAGTAGTGGAGATGGTAAGCGGTCGCAAACCAGGCGATAAGTTTATGGAATATGCCCAGATGGGCGGTATGGCTCTTTTACTTGGATTGATGGCCTATGCACTGGGGTTGGATTTTTGGAGGTTGTTTAAGTAAGGCTTTATAGAACACAGATTATTAAGATTTTTAGGATTAATGAAGATTAATTTATTTTTATAAATGGTAGCAAATTTTTAATAATCATGAAAAATCTGCGTTCCATCAAAATCAATTAAATTTCTATCCCGATCTTTTTCATAAGTATAGATGCATTCATACTTCTGCAGACGCCGTTGTTTAATTTATAGTCAAAGTACAGCTCCTCTCCTTCTACCTGCACATCAAAATGATAATTACTGATGGCATTATCGTACTGATTTTTAAGACTTGCAAGTTCAACATCATGCGTAGCAATTACGGCCACAGCATCTTCTCTTATTAGTTGTTTTATTAAAGCTTCAGAACCTGTGTGACGGTCAAGAGAGTTTGTGCCTCTTAATATCTCGTCAAGCAGAATAAATACTTTTTCATGTTTTTTTACCTGGTCAATAATGCTTTTAAGCTTTTTTAATTCTGCATAAAAAGTGGAAGTGTTTTCTGCCAGATTATCTGAAATACGCATGCTGCTGTATAAATTGACGGGGCTGAAAGTAAAAGATTTTGCACAAACAGGTGCGCCGGTTTGGGCAAGAACGAGATTTACCGCAATACTTCTTAAAAACGTGCTTTTACCCGCCATGTTAGATCCGGTAATAATGCTTATTTTCCCGGTTCCTTTTGTATAGAAAGAATTATCCACACGCTTTTTATCATCTATTAAAGGATGCCCTATTTCTTCTCCTGACAAAGTAAAATGCTCATTACTTATTACAGGAAAAATCCAGTCAGGATGATTGAAAGTAAGCGTGGCTAAAGTATTAATTACTTCGGTATTTGCAAGAATGGTAAACCATCCAGGAACGAAAAGCGCATTTTTATTCTTCCATTTATTCAGGCTGTTCGTTTGCCTTACATCCCAGAGAAAAAAAGTATTTAAAATAATAAATACTAAAATATTTAACCCGAATTCGAAACGTTTAAGAATTTCCTTAAGTTCTTTAATACTTTCAGAACCATTTCTTTCTGATATCAGCAATTTCTTATAAGAATCTAAAAGAGGCGCAGCAGCCGGAATGTTTTCAACTAACTTTAATTGCTCGTAAATTGTATTTACTTCAATTTCGATTTTAGACAAAGCTGAGTAAGTTTTGTTAACCTTAGCGCTTGTATATTTTGCGAAAAGAAAAAAAACAAAAACAAGAAGTGTAAAAACGGAAGATGACATCCAATCAAAAAGGTAGACGGCAAAACAGGTTAAAGTTATTGCGGTGAAAATATTCGGAATAGTTTTCCAAAAAGTTTCCTGTAAAACCTCCGGCATTTTTAACCATGCAATAATTTTCTCTTCAGTTGTCGCAGTTAAAGGATTGGCCATACCCGAAGATTGGAGTTGCTGTCTCCATTGTGTATACTTCGCTAATTCTTTGGCCGCCTGCTGCCGCTCAATAATAGTTTCTTTTTCGGATGGAGATAACAATAGTGATGCAAGTAACTTTTTTGATTGCTCAGAAGTACAACGATTAATATATTGATAAATGGAAGCGCGGCCGAATAAATCAATGTCTGCGGCATACGGATGTTCGGCAGGCAAAAAAGAAATGCCGTCTTCCCTGTTATAATAATTTCCGTTTAATATAGATAATTCTTCATTATTAATCGCCAGCAATCTTTCTGTATCACTTATTTTTTCATTGTTGTCAGCATCAATCGAAATGACGTAAAGAAAAGCAGCAATGCCTGCAGCAACGATTAACCATATTAAAAGAGATGATTGGAAAAATAAGCGGTAAACGAAGAATAAAATGACTATTACGATAAATAAACGAATCCAGCCTAAATAAGTTCTTTTTGTTTTTATTCTTTTTAATGTTTCGCTATATTTTGAAATCTGATTTTGGTAAACTTCGCCAGGTGTTTTAGGTTTCTGCATTATTGATTTAAATGGAAGTGTAGTATTAATAGTTATGTGAAAAAGATAGATCAGTTACTATATTACTCTGCAATATCTGTCTTTTATATTTTCCATAATTGCTCACTTTGCCATTTTGGTTTCATTCCTAAAGCATTAGGATATTTAGAAAATAACCTGCTTAACTGATCTGTGAAATGATTGCCGGGATTAACTGCATTTAAAAGATACTTCATGCAGCATAAATGAATATACAGCATGTGATGTTCATTTTCCTTAGGAATGTCAGTAATCCAGACCGTTTTAAAATTGAATTAATTTTTTCACCTTTAACCGCAGATAATATTTATAATAAAAATGTTAAGATAAACATTAGATTAATATTCTTGTGTAGATTTGCAAAACAAATGGGGCTGTACCTGGTTTTGACAGCGTAGGTTGTTGTGGGTATAAGCATGCAGTGCGTTGGGTTATTAGCACTTTAATCTGAAGACTCAAAAAACAAAAGGCGAAAATACTTACGCCATGGCTGCCTAATTCAGAGAGTTAGCATCCATTATGGCCCGGAATGCAGGTTGACCTGTTGCCACGCTTCCCAGCCCAATCAAACAAACAAAACGGGTTGCCACTGCAGAAGGCTGTGACTGCAGTGTAAGACCATCCAGCTAAGGAAGCAATTGGTTTATCCGGTTCCTGCTGCTTTTCGACAAATAATAACGGAATAAGCATGTAGAAGGCTTATGGCAGATATGTTTGGACAGCGGTTCGACTCCGCTCAGCTCCACAATTGAAAGGATAAGTATATTGAAAATCAATTACTTATCCTTTAATTTTTAAAAGAGGTAGCAAAAAAGGTAGCAAAATTTTAGTTTTCCAATATAAAAACAGAGACAAATATGAACATGGTTCTCAATTAAATGAAAGGGTTCATATTAAATAGGTGCAGACCGATCACAAAGGCGTTATTGTCGGTTTTTTTAATATGGATCTTGTTTTGGCAGTCAATGAAAGTGAACCCGTTTAAACACTCGCAATTAACCATTCATCATTCTATTGTTAAAAAACATCATAAAGCATTGTCTGTCAATGACAAAAAAAAGTTGTATATAGGCAAGCCGGGTTTCGATCATAATGACGTATGAAGAAGATGAACAGTAATATTAATTGCGTTAATTTTACAAAGCCTGGCTGGAATAAACCGGGCTTACCAATTTCGAATAGAAACATGAAAGAACGTTTCAAGGCAAATATAATCTTTTTGTTAAATTTGATAGAGCATGAAAAATGCCCCTGTTGAAAAGCAGGGGCAGCTCCATAATTTCAACATAAGCCGATTAATGAACTAATTGCCGATCGCTGTTTTTTATCAAATCATCTATTGCAGTCTTAACAAGGTCGTTAAGAGTTATATTTTTTATAGCTGCAACAATAGATGCTTTACGGTGAAGTTCAGAAGGAATACGAATATTAAAGGTGCCTTTATACATTCTCTCAGGCTCTTTATTTAACTTTTTACACGTATCCAAATAATCTTCTACAGCTTCTTGAAATGCGGACTTAAGCTCTAAAACTGAATTGCCCTCAAAGCTTACTAAGTCATTAATTCCTATTATTTTCCCGTAAAATATTTCATCTTCTGCACTAAAGTGTATATTTGCGAAGTACCCCTTATATTCTAAGATGTCATTCATCATCCTTAATTTTTCCTTTTTCTTTCAAGTCTTCTATGACTTGTCTAATTGCGTATTGTTTTACAACGTTAGAAGGATGAGGTTTATGCAGCGTTAAAACATTTTTGTTAACATCAGCAAATCGTCTCCTTGATCCTCCTGTTTTTCCGGTTCCTAACTCCGTATATCCATAAGAAGATAAAACTTTAACTAACTCTTCCCAGGTAAAATCTTTAGGAACTAATAAAAATCTTTCAATTAACTTGTCCTTCTTGCTCATTTAAAATGATTGTTGCTTGTTTTTCTATTGCGATCTTCATTTAAAAAGTTTTAAAGTTTAATAGTTCTAATTAAATCTTTCAGTATTAAAGTTATTTGCAACTAACTCTCAGTTACAAATGTATGACGTTTTTCTAAACTCTCAAAAGATTTTCTTTTTTGCTCTTAGGGTTTTTGATGTCCGAATACGCTTCATCTCCCCTTTATCCCTTTAAGGTGCTTTAAGGTGCCAGCTATGTTTTGACCGGGTCAAAACTCCTTTATCCTCATGCCTACATTTGGAACTACACCTTCGCTTTATCCTATTTCTTATAGTATTCTATTACACCTTGTAAATGCCTGTAACTTATTCTGTAACTCCTTCAAATATATGAGATTGTAGTAACCACTTCTTTAATGTTATACATTAAGGTTAAATAACTTTTATACTAAGGTTATTTTTATTGATACAAGTAATTTCTATGGGTTTAAATATAACCGGGGGCGATCTTGAATTTATTGCAACGATTGAAAATTCTGACTTCGGTGCTTCTATTCGTAAAATGGAGGCCGATTTGCGTTCGCTTACACAAACAGCTAATACGCAATCAAAGGCTATAGAAGATGTTGCCCAAAAAGCAGCTTTAGCAATAAGCAGCTACCTTTCTATATCCACAGCCACGAGTTTTGTAAAAGACATAGTAACCGTAAGAGGCGAATTTCAGCAGCTTGAGGTTTCTTTCAGAACTATGCTGCAGTCAAAAGAAAAAGCTGACCAACTGATGGCAGAAGTGGTTCAATTGGCAGCCACAACCCCTTTTACACTTCAGGAAGTAGGTACAGGCGCAAAACAGTTATTGGCTTATGGCTTCGCAGCAGATAAGGTAGTAGGAACGCTTAAAATGCTCGGTAACGTAGCGGCGGGAGTAAGTGCGCCCATTGGTGACATAGTTTACCTGTATGGCACACTACAGACGCAAGGAAGAGCATACACCCGCGACATCATGCAGTTCACTTCACGGGGTATTCCTATTATCGGTGAACTGGCAAAACAATTTGGTGTAACAAAGGAGCAGGTACAAGGATTGGTAGAAGCCGGCAAGGTGGGTTTTCCTGAAATAGAAAAAGCATTTCAGTCTATTACAGGGAGAGGTGGGATATTTTTTAACCTGATGGAGGAACAGAGCAAAACGCTGACAGGGGAAATCAGCAACCTGAAAGATGCATTTTCTCAGATGCTCAACAGCATAGGCAAGGATCAGCAGGGGGTTCTCAGCAATGTTATTTTAGGTGCCACATCACTTGTGAAAAATTATCAGAGTGTTGTTGATGCTCTTAAGGTCCTGATTATTACATATGGTACATACAGGACTGCATTAATAGTGAATACGCTTGCAACGTCTGGCATGACAGCCGCAGAGTTGCTGCATTACGGGGCTCTGATAGTAGCGGAAAGGGCGCAGAAGCTTCTTAATCTTACCATGCTTACCAACCCATATGTAGCGGCAGCCACGGCTCTTGCAGCAGTGGTTTCAGCATTGGTTATTTTTGGAAGGGAGGCGAGTAACGTAAAATCAAAAGCCGATTTGCTGGCAGATGCACAAAATAAAGTAGCAAATGGATTGGCTGAAACAGAGGCTAAATTTGCCCCATATCTTGAGGAACTTAAGAAGACAAATTTAAGTGAAAATGAAAGATTAGACATATACAACAAAATAAAGGTAATTGATCCGGTATTGGTGCAGGGGTTAACAGCTAAAACATTGTCTTATCAAACACTTACTGCCAATGTAAATAAATATCTGGACGCTCTCCGCAACCAAATATCCATTGAAACAAATAAAGAAGCAGTTATAGGTAGCATAAAAAGCGAACATGCTATTCAGTCAGAGATTGATAAAAGGATTAAAAAGATAGATGAATTAACTTTTGCACAAAAGAAAGCGGGGGAACAATCATACATACCGGGAGTAAGTACCGGTGGTGTAGGTATTTCTCTAAAGATACAAGAGGCAAAGGCAGAAGCAGACAATTATAGGAAGCAGTTAGAGGAACAGAAAAAGATTACTCAGGAACTTGGAAAAACTCAGGTAGCTTCAGAAACTGTAAAACAGAGTGCCGTAAAAAGAACCGTTGCTGTTATTGACGATGAAATAAAGGCCGAAAAAGAACTGCAGGCGCAAAAGTCAACCAATAGCAAAGAATATCAGGATTACCAAAAAAAGATAAATGCACTTGAGGAAGAAAGAAAGACCATTGCAGGCGCAACCAAAGCAGAGTTAAAAGCACAACATACAGAAGAAAACAAACTAAATTCAATACTTGAAAAAAGAAAAAGCTTATTAAATGACCTGAGCGCACTACATCAGGGTGCCGTACAAAGCGGATTAACAAAAGAAGCAAGTGAAGTAGATAAGATAAATGAAAAGTACGATCAAGCATTAAAAAAAATACTTGCATTCAACGAAGAAAACAAAAATAAAGGCGTAAAGCAAATAAGTACCACAGAAATAAATCAAGTTGGTTCAGACCGATTAACCGAAATAAATAATGCTAATCTTCGACATAATGCGGAGCAATATAAAAAAGAGCTTAACCAACAAAAGGATATTTTTTCACAGTACGAAGACGCAAAAAAACAAATAGGTGTTGACCGGGCAAATGAAATGTTTGCAGGTCAGTTAAAGGGCTTTTCGTCATATATCAGCTATCTTAGGGCAGAACATGATAAATTGGTTGCAGATGTTCAAAGCGGCGGACACAACATTGGTATTGATGCTAAGTTGAAAGCAAATTCAGAACAAATAGTCGAAGCTGAAAAAAACGCTACGAAAGTTGCTTATGAAGATTTTGCAAAACTATTGACAGCAACACAAACCTATTCGGATAAAAAACTGCAGATTGAAAAACAATATCAAAAAGATGTTGCCTTAGCTCAAAAAAAAATTACAGGTACAGATTTGCAGGAAAGGTTGCGTCTGCTAAAGGAAGGCCGCGCTGCTGAATTGACGGACTTAGACAATAATTTGGCTCGCCAGTCAAACTTATACGAAAACCTAAACCGTGATGTAATCCGATATACAAAAGAGCAGCTTACAAAAAGGCTTGACTTACTAAAACAGTATTTGAAAGACGGATATATAATTGAAAAGGACGGATCCAAAACTATTATTACGCCTAAAATGCAGGCAGACTTACAATCTGGCATTAAGCAGGCACAAGAATTTTTAAGCAGCACTAATGAAGTTTTCGGCTTATCGGTTGAACATTTAAAAGGCATTAATAAATATGCTCAATTAGCAGGCACTTCTTTTAGTGATATAGCCGACAGCGTAAGGCCGATTAGTGCTGTCTTGGCAGATGTGTTAGTACAATTATCACAGGTAGCCAATTTAACGGCAAGTGCAGCAACGGCAGCAGAAGGTTTTGCAACAGGAGATTATACAGCGGCAATATCCGGATCTGTAGGGGTACTATCTGGATTATTGAAGATTTTTGCACAATCCAAAACTACAGCAGAACAAGCCAAAAAAGATATTGCTCATTTTAATGAAGCCATTGCAGCCGGTGAGCTTGACATTAACATTGCCTACCGCGAAAGGTTAAGAATACAAAAAGACATTAACGAGCTGAAGCTTGACGGCATAAAAAAAGAACAGGAATTACTTGCTACAGAAAAACTGCAAAGCCAAAATGATTTCGATAAGATACTTGCGCAAATACGGGGAGAAAATTTTGTGTCAGGTGAACATAGTAAAAAGAAAAACTCATTGATAGGCGGCTTGGTTGGTTATTTTACAGGGTTTGGTTCAACAACAAGTGTGGAGAAAGAATACAGCAGCCTGGCAGGCAAGAGCTATGATGACTTAAATAAGTTGTTTCTGTCAGGACAGTTGGAGGGCAAGGCCAGGGATTTATTTACGCAGCTTCAAAAACTAAAACAGGAAGGCGCAGACATAGATGCAGCGATAGAGCAGGCCAAAGCAGACGCGCAACAAATTTATACGGGAACAACGGCAAGCGCTATAACAGACAGTATTGCACAGGGCTTTGCAAATGGTTTTACAAGCGTACAGCAATTTGCAGGAAAAACAGAAGACATAGTAAGGCAGGCAATGCTTAACGCTCTCAAATACCAGGCATTGGAAGCTCCTATTAAAAAGATTTATGAGCAATTCGCAATAGATGCGCAAAGCGGCGGCGGACTTGATAGTACTGAGGTTGCTAATTTTACCCAAAGCATAAACAAAACAATATCCGACGCTGCTTTGTTTGCAGAACAAATACAAAAAGCAACAGGTGTGAGCCTCAATAATGCAACACAAAGCAACGAAAATAGTTTCTCCAGTGCTATCAAAGGCATTACAGCGCAACAGGCAGATTTGCTTGCCGGGAATATCGGTGGCCTTAGACTTACGGCGCTTGATCAATTACACGTAGCCCAAAGCTCACTAAAAAATCTACAGAATATTTATAACAATACGGCGGCGGCAGTTAGGGTAATGTCAGATTATTACCGTAAATGGGATACAATAGGGGGTCTTAAAGTAACAGTATCATAAAGAAAATTTATTATGGATGTCTATAAAAAGATAGCAATAGCAAACGCAATAGCAACAGGTGATAATACATCATTAAAAAAATTGGTGGCTGAAATAGGTGGCACGCAACAGGCATACGATTATTTATTTAAAATCTTAAGCCAAACTACCAAAGGTGAACCTGATAAAATAGAAGCCTTAACCACTTTGTTAATGGGTATTAAGGGAGCTTTAGCCCGGATAAGGCAAGAAAACGGACAAGAAATTTTATCTCAAATCTTGTGAAATAATAATCAGGCTAATACAAACAAAAAAGATTTCTCACACTTGCTCTATAGTTAATCTTATTTTATAACACATTGCTTAGTGTTATTCTACTCATTTTACCACCCTTACCGGAGTGTCTACATTTGGTACCTTAACGAACCAGATTAAAAACATGCGGGCTGCAATAGCTGACAAAGCACACATTAAGCAAGTTTACCGGGCCTTAGAAATGTTCAAACCTGAAGTTTTGGAAGAGATTAAGCCAAAGCTTCTTAAACCTGAACCCGTATTTTATGATACTGTTTTATTACCTCAACTTCTGAAAAAGTTTTGTGAGTTAAAAAATGTGCCTGAAAAATTGTTGATAGGTGTAAGAAACGGCAGAGAAAGCGTACAGCTCAAGCGGCTCTTTATTGGGGTGATCATTAAATTATATGATCCACAATTATTGACACGTATTCATTCCGAAGTTATGAAACATAAGCTTCGCGCAGAGATGGCAAAACTAATGACAACTGATCGCTCCTGGATTAGCCAGGTTGCAAACGACATAATAACACAGCTAAATCCTCATAATTCAAAGCTGGCATTTGAAGATTATAGAAGCGAAGTAAACAGATTATCTAAGGTTCTGGAAATTGAGTTTTCAAAATAGTTTTTTAAAAAAATATGAGCTTAATAACAAACGACACTTTCCCCGTACACGAAATTGAAAGATTTCTTATTGGGAAAACATTCTTAAGGCAGTCAAAATCGACAAAAGATAAAATAACCGGAACTATAGCAAAGGTTAATCAGTCTTTTAAAATGGTTTTCATAGCGGAGTTTCAAAAAGCATTTTTTAAGCCTGTAATACAGGTTCAAAGCAGCAATGGTGTTTGGTACGATATAGACGAGGTTTGGATTGAAAGTATCATGCCTTACAAAAACTATGGAGGCGCTATAGTAACAATGGACGCTGTTAAAAATCCTTTTCCTAATCATTTGAAGCTGCCAGGCAAGTCCGAAATAATAATTTAAGCAAATGAACTGGAAAGATGAACTTAAGGAAATAAAGTACAGTCTGATGAAAGAAAAGACACCTTCAGCATTTATTGCATCCGGTGGCCGTACAATAAAATTAAAGCCTTTTACAGATGCTACAGCTAACGGTCTTACTAAATGCATCATTGATTGGATTAATGGCAGCGGAGGCACAGCAAACAGGATTAACACACAAGGCCAGGTGCGAAAGGAGAGAGTCGAATTTGCAGGGAACCAACACAAAGACTTTATAAGATTTACGCCATCAACAACCCGTAAAGGAACTGCAGATATACACGGAGTAATGAACGGCAGGCATCTAAGCATAGAAGTTAAAATTGGTGCAGATAAACAAAGCAAAGAACAATTAAGAGAGCAGCAACGGATAACTGCGGCCGGTGGGTTGTATTTCGTTGCAAGGAATATGCAAAGTTTTGTAACCTGGTTCAGAAATGAATTTGAAACAGTTCTGCAATGAAAATAGCTGCAAAATTTACCCCGGCCCAGGTATCTAAAATCCTTATAGAAAAAGTAGCCAGGATAGAAACCGCGATACTTGAGGACCTGAAATTTATAGGTGAAACTTTTGTAAGAGATGCCAGAAATGGTGATACCTATAAAGACCAAACCGGTAATTTGCGAAGCTCTATAGGATATTACATTCTTAAAGACGGTAAAAAAATTTATTCGTTCTTTCCGGGTGATAAATCCACAGGTAAGGCAAAAGGCATAGAAGCGGCAGAAAAGATAGCAGCAAAACATCCACAAGGTTATGCATTAATTGTGGTAGCAGGCATGTTTTACGCAGCAGCAGTTGAAAGCAAAGGTTATAACGTTTTAACTGTACAATCCTTTAAGGCTATAGATGACATTAATAACATGGTAGCGCGATTAAAGAGTAAAATAAAATAAATGGCAAACAATACAAGCATTACAGCACTACTGGAAACAATACCCGAGGAAATGCAAAAAGAAGTTTATGAAGAATTAAAAGGGAAATATGAGCAAAAACCTCCGAAAGCTCACAATAGTATTATTGCTTTTGCAAAGAAAAAGAATGAAGAAGCTTTAGCAAAAAGGAAAACTGCAGAGGTAACCTCAAACCCGATTATTTCAAACCACAGATAAAAATATCTTAGATGAAAGATTACAAGGGAAAAGTATTATTGTTTCAGGAAAGTAGCTTTAATGCAACCCTCCGCTCTTTTGAGCCTGTTTTAAACTCAGTTAATGCAGTAAGCAAGGCTTATGAAGATTTAGACACAACATTCAAATTTACTCAGGAGGTTTTTGAAGACATTGTAATAAATGGCACCACAAACATATCCCAAGAGTATGCTGCAAGAATTGAAGATCAAATAAAGAATTCCAAATTCACTTCTAAGGCCATTGTAAACAACATGCGAGATAATATTTCATCAGACTTTGTTGAAATATCTGCAACGATAAGAACCCTGAAAGCCGAAGAGCAGGCAGTGTTGAGCCGGCAAAAAGCTTATCCCGTAGAACTTGGCTATATTAAAATTGAAAGCGGCAGGGCTGTATTAAATGATGAAAGCAAAGAAGCAATCAGGGAAATATTTACAAGAAAAATTATAACAGATGACCAAAATCATCTTTATAACCTGATGTTGACAATGAAGCAGGCTTACGAAGACTTGTCTTCGTTTCTACAGGAAAACGGTATTAATTTAAATACATGGGGGGATATAATATCGGATACCCATAATGGTTTGTGCTATGAAAATAACGGAGAGCTTGTAATTGATCCTGATTTTTTAACAATAAAACTCAAAACTAATGGCAGCACCTTTAAATAATAATTTCTGGACATTGAGAAGTAAGCACGGGCGGGACAAGGTATTTTCTAATCCCGTTGTTTTACTGGATGCAGTTTCAGAATTTTTTGAATATGTAGATGCAAATCCTTGGTTTAAAAACGAAGCGATAAAAGGAGGCGATAAGGCAGGTGAAATTGTAAAACTGCCAACACAGCAGCCATATACTTTAAAAGGTCTTTGTCACTTTCTGGATATTCAGTTTCCCACCTGGCAACTATATAAAGAACGGGATGATTTTAAAGAAGTCATTAGCAGGATCGAAGATTTTATCTACAATCAGAAATTCATCGGTGCTACTGTAGGTGCTTTCAATGCCAATATCATTGCCCGTGATCTTGGATTGGTTGATAAGAAAGATGTTACCAGCGATAATGAAAGTTTAGGCAAAGGTTTTTTTGACCTGCTAAAAAAACAGCAGGTAGTTAAGGAAGAAAACCAAGTTTTATGACAAAGGCAGAAAAACAGCAGGCAGCAGCAGACCGGATAAAATTATATGTAAAAGACTGGAATTTATTTGCACAGGAAATGTTAGGCGTTTATCTTGATCCTGAACAGGCAGCAGTATTGACTTCTGTACAAAACAACAAAAGAACTTCTGTAAGGTCAGGAACAAGCCGCGGAAAAGACTTTGTAGCTGCTGTAGCTGCAACGTGTTTCTTTTACTTAACTCCAAAATGGAATGAACGGGGTGAAATGGTGGAAAACACTAAAGTTGCCATGACTGCGCCTACGGAAAGGCAAGTGGGCGACATTATGTTTGCTGAAATAGGCAGGCTGTTTAACAGAGCCAAGAGCCGGGATATGGGTTTGCCAGGAAGATTATCAGGATTTGGAATCCGTACCGAAAACAAAGAATGGTTTCTAACAGGATTTAAAGCAGACGACCACAATACGGAAGCGTGGACAGGCTTTCATGCTGCTAATACCATGTTTGTGGTTACCGAAGCATCTGGTATGCCTGATTTGGTATTTAACGCTATCGAAGGTAATCTTCATGGCAACAGCAGAATTTTAATTGTATTTAATGACAATACAGGTACCGGCTTTGCTTCTAATACTCAAAAGTCCGATAGTTGGTCAAAGTTCAGATTAGACAGCCTTAATGCGCCTAATGTGGTGCATAAAAAGGATATCATACCCGGCCAGGTAAGTTGGGTAACGATCAACGAACAGGTTAAAATGTGGTGCAGTCCTATTAATGAAAGCGACTACATAGAAAGTGAAGGTGATTTCTTTTGGACGAATGAACATAATGAAAAAGCATGTTACCGGCCAAGTGATTTATTTAGAACAAAAGTTCGCGGTCTGGCTCCTAAAGTTTCTGCGGATGTACTTATTCCTTATGATTGGATTGAAGCGGCAAATAAGCGCTGGAAAGAATTACAGAAAGAAGATTTTAATAACAGGATATTTCCCGGGCAATTGCGATTAGGAGTTGACGTTGCTGGCATGGGCAGAGACAGTTCAACTTTCTGCCATAGATACGGCAATTACGTTGATAAGTTTGAAAGTCATCAAAGTGGTGGTAAAGCTGATCACATGGCTATTGCCGGTAAAACAAAATCTATTTTAACCAATGCAACAAATGCGAATAAAGGGGCTTATGCAAAAGCATTTATAGATACTATTGGTGAAGGTGCCGGGGTTTACTCACGGTTAATTGAACAAGGTTTAAAAAATGCTATTTCCTGTAAGTATTCAGAAGCTGCAATATACCGGGATAAACCTCTTAAAGAAGCTACAGGGGAATACGAATTCGCCAATATGAAAGCTTTTCTTTATTGGTCGGTACGTGACTGGTTAAACCCTGCATATAAACACAATCCTGCCTTACCGCCTGATCAGGAATTGGCGGAGGAACTGTCTGAAACAAGATGGGAGTTTACGAGTAACGGCAAGATTAAAATAGAATCGAAAGAGGATCTAAAAAAACGCCTGAAACGTTCACCTGATAAGGGAGATGCTTTAGCTAACACCTTTTACCCGCCAAGTGACGAACAAATAAAAAAGCAAATGCAGCAAAGTGAAAATCTGCATCTATACGCGACAGCTTTTAGGTAAAAATATATTCTTTGGTTTCTTCTGCTTGTACCTCTGTTTCTACAGGGGTTTTTTATTTTCTGTTGCTATTTTCGTAAAAAAATTTATGACTAAACAAGTAGTAGAAGTACCGTCACGCATCTTCAAAAAGATAGAAAGGGTTTTGGATAAGCTCGATCAGCAGGACGAATTGATAAATGAAATGGAAGCGCGTAAGCTGCTGGGTAGAAAAGGTAGGGTTATGACAGCCGGTTCAATATACAATCTCAGACGTGCAGGCACAATTCCACCAAGCTTCTATACGATGACCGGCGTAAACGGGAGTGTATTCTACTACAAAAATAAGCTAATGGGTATATGCTCCGAAAGCGAAAAGCTGCAAATAATAGAAAGTAAAATATCCTTAAAAAAGTAAAAGAATAAGAAAAGCCTTTCCATTCTTTAGAGAGGCTTTTCTTATTGTAAATAGGTACATAAACTAAAATTATTTTAGGTTATAAACTCATCTACACAATGATTCTATTTGTCTAATAGCAGCCAAATACTGTTGCTCTTTAGACTCGGGAGTTTGTTTCCACAACATTTCTTCTCTTTCACGCTCTTGAAGAACCTTAGTAACGGCAGGCTTAAGTTTCTTTTTCAATTCTGCTTTGATTAACTTTTGTAAATCACTTTTTGAGATAGTGATATTTTTTGCAGCCATGGATTAAGCATTTAAATGAGTTTTATAATATTCCTTCATTTCCTCGAGTCTCTTGGCATCAATGACTGGGCTATACCAGCAGGTTTTATCGCCTTTGTTATCAAGCACGTTTTGGAAATCGTAATATTTAATATATCTATCAATATCCTCTTCTTTAAGAATGTGTGAATATTGATTTATAACAACATAATCTAAGTATGCAAGCGTGTTACCCTCGCTTATTTGCTCAAAAAAACTGATTAATTTTCCTAAACATGGCGCCGCTGTTTCCCGCTCTGAGAAATGAAGCTTTTCCAGCACCCCTGGCTTTGCTAATAAAATCAGCAATTCTTTTAATAAGCTTTTGAAATTATACATTTTGTAATGCCAATCTGTATTTGCTATATCTTCATCATTACTTAGTAATTCTGTAAATCCATCTCCAATTTGGGAAGTCATTTCATAATCGATATTCATATTATCTCTTGTATCGTTTGAGGCACCTTCTTTTATTTCACAGACTGTTTAATCAATCTTTTGGCTTTCTCAGCTTTTAAAGTATTATTCATAATTATTTTTTAATTTTTTTCTTAAAAATTGGTGGCTTAACTCTTTTTTAATTAGTAGTAACTGCTTATATTTTCGATATCTTTTATTGTAGAGCAGCTGGGAAAATACTTAAGACCTAAATAAGTGAAATAGTCCATGATTGCGCTTTTCTCTTCAAGGCGGCCAAAGAACTCGATCATTCTTTTTAAAATAGCGCCGACATTATTTTTAAAATAGTTTTCGGTAATACGGCAGGAAATTTCAGGATCAGATAAAAGGCAAAATTCTTCAAATGAAATATGGATGTCATCGTTGTTAAGTGCCATAGAAAGTTCTGTTAAGTCTCTAAGTTGCGGTTTCGGATTACCGGAAAGAACACGTTGTAAAATTTCTGCTGCAAGTTCGTCTGCAGCTTTAATCAAGGAGATTTGATTGTGGTTATAGCACTCTGAATTATTTTTGGCAATAGCCTTGCAGGTACCACTTTTTGTGGTTAAATTTGATTCCATACAGAATAATTTTTTGAGGTTTTTGTATTTAAAGGGTGGCAGGCTGAAAACTGCTGCCCTTCTTATTTTAGAAATGATTTGGATGTTTGTTATTTTTTTCGGTCTATAGGCATCTATTTAAAGGTTAATAATGATGCGGAAACGTTTTGTATCACAAATGTAATAATGATTTTGATATTTGGAAACTTTTTGTATCATTTTTTTTTATCTTTGCTCCAATGACCTTAACTGAAGCGTTTATTCATTTCACAAAATCAGATGCATTTAAAGAAATAGCTAAACAAAGAAATAGTTTCGGAGGTAAGTATAGGGCTTACCTATCAAGATTTAATGCAGGTAAGCTGAAACATGGTGCCATAACCGAAATTTTGGAAGCTAATGGCTATGAAATAAGATCTGATAAGGTTGAAAAAAAAATAGTATAGTCACACGCAAAACTATATCGAGAAAGCCCGGTATCACAAAGACGCATCAATTTAAAAATGTAAAAGCTGTGCAACAGGTTGTAGTAATGCAACTCCCTTTAAAAGACTGGAAAAAGATTGAAAAAGCACTGCTTTTCAAAAAGCATCCATAAAAATTTTAAAATAACCTAAAAGTGCAAAATGGAATACACGCTAATACCAACAGAGCTTTTAAGGCGCCTCGAGCGATAGCAGGTAGAATATGTTTAGTGAGTTAGACCGAATTGCTCTCTTGTTTCATCATCAATAGTGTCGGCATTTGCCAGCAAGTGCAAAATTCTTTCAAGAAGGTGAGCCGGTAAAGTTCCCCTTTTTCTACCTGGATCTTTCTGTAATATATTGTTTATTTCGTTTTTTGATCGTGTTCTTAAATCAGAGCAATCAGCAAAAGAGCCATGATCTAAAAAGGGGCAATCATTTGGAGAAAGAGCAAGTTGTAGCCCTTGCATGTCAGCATCAAAACCCATTATTCTTGGGTGAGTATTTACAAATATTAAAGCTAAATTTTGACTGTCAGAACCTACAATAATGAGATCTTTAATTTTGGGTGGGTTTGTGTCGCTTGCAAATATCCTTATTACCGTTCCTGTTTTCAAATGTTATGTTGTAAAAGTTATTGCCAATAATTAAAGTTAGCTTTATCAGCAACATATTTAACCATTACATCACCGGCGCCCTCTTTCACCAAATCAATGTAAGACATTCCACAGTTGCACCCTTTGGTTTGTCTTGCAACTTCCCAAGCTGTTCCGTGTGACTTTTCTTTTAATTGACCAAAATTCAACCTAAAGTTTTCCGCAATTGACTCATCTAAGCATTTGATTTCGCTTTTAGACAACACTCTTAAGTTTGGTTCTTTTTTCGCGGTAACTACGCTTTCGTCGTTGTTGTCAAAATACTGACCGTCACAAGTTCTTAACTTAACCTCATCATAAGAAAATGACGGAACGGGACCGTTATCCATTGCAATCATGTCATCTCCCGTAATAGGTCTGCCAAACTTAATCAAGTGCTTAACCTCAGCAAAATAAAGTATTTTCAACAAGGAATACATATCCCAACTTCCCCCAAGTTTTTGGCAGATGTATAATAAAGAGTTAATGGATTTATCCTTATTTAAAATAAATTCAGACAATTTAAAATTTTTAAAGGTTATGTGGTTTCTGGGATAAAGGATATAGCGTTATGGTAAACGCTTTGGAAATGTAGAAATTGTGATAATGCAAAGTTATTTAGTTTGTCCAATCTTCAAGCATATTTCCATACATTCGTGCGTTTTTTTCCAACTTTTTAAATTATCTAAAGTATTTCCCCTTTTATTAGATAATTTTTAATTACAATACCAAATACTTGAAATTATTTAAATCATTTGAACAAGAGGTTTCAATAAATAATATGCCATGCTAACTACTGTAATTTTCAACCTATCAATTCTTTGCCACTTTTTAGCCTCATAGCTGGTTTCTGTTTTTGATTGAACCTATTTTGTAACAAAACTGATTTTTATTTTAACCTTGAAGTTAACTGCTATGGTTATTAGCATGAATTGCTAAATGTATTGACGGAATACTAAAATTATTGGAGGCGAAGAAGTTATGTTTGTACAAAAGTGGGGTTATTTCCTCCCCGTACTAAGATTTTAATTACTTCTTACGCGAGCGCAAAAAACAAAGCAACCACCGGGAGCCATTTACCAGTTTTTGTGCGACAAAAACACCGCTTGCCCTAATAATAAAAAAATGTATAGCTTTAAGGACAATTTAATAAAATGGAAAATAAACTTGTATCCCTGACCTCTGCCGATAAAATAGATCATGAAGGCGCAACAGGAGCTGAAATTATTGTAAACCCGGAGTATATAACACATTTTCATAAAGCTGAAAAAAGAGAAGGGAATTTAACGCATATTCATTTTGTAAGCGGTAAGACTATTTTGGTATCTAATACCGTTGATGAAATAATGCAGCTAATCCAGCCAAGTTCTAAAGTTACTTCACCTGAAGATTTGCACAAAGTCGCTTCATCTTTTAAGTGATTGAGAAAGGTTGTTTTACCTTCAAAATCAACAGAGTTGCTACCTAAATTGCTACCTGAAGGGAAATTTATATTCAAAATATAGAGAAAGGTTGACTTGAATGTTCTTGACGGATGTAAATTTATTATTTTCAACAAATATCCCACATTACAGGATAACCTGTTAACCCTTCAATTAATTCATCAGTTAAAGCCCATCCTTTACCGTTTTCTCTTTTCACCAGCATGTCTGCAAGATCATAATCGCTTGGCCTTTCTTCTTTCTTTATATTATCTTCCAGTACACGGCTTACTTTAATTGAACATGGCATCCTTTCGGCTATGCTTTCTGCCCTTTCCGTCCATTCCTCGTAACACGTCTTTTTAGACTGTTTATTAAAATATCCGAAGTCGGGGAATAAGATTATGTTTCTGTCTTTAAGTGCGCTAAAAACGCTGTATTCCCGCCATTTACAACCACTTGCTCCACCTGTTGCTAACCATATCATTTCAGGCATAAAAACAGATGCTATCACTGCAGTTTTTTCGCTCTCCACAAGGCAAACTCTACTTTCGGGAAACTGAGATAACAAATGCTCCCCAAAGAAGCAGAGCTTAAGTTTAAAGTCTTTATTATGTTGCTTGTGTACCATTTTAGGATCAATATCTTTATTTCTTTTGCCGGTGATGGGATCATAACAAATTATTTTGCCCGTTCTTATATTATAATCCTTATCAACATTCCAAAAAATACAGGCTTTACCGTTATCCATTTTTGAGCGACCAATACAATATCTTTCAAGTGCTTTAACTGCTATATTTTCTCCAAATAAACTAATAAGGTATCGGGAAAAGTTGCTCTGTTCAAATTTATTCATAGATGCAAGTAGTTTATCACCTGGCATAAAATCAACTTTTTCCGGTTCAATAATTTCAAGTTTTATTTCAGTGGCAGGAGTATATTTAATTCCATTTTCTTGGAGGTACTGTTTTGCAGTATAATAATAACCGCAATTGCTTTCCCTGTCACAACGTCCTACATGGTTTGACAGGTATTCTCCCGTTTCATTATCTTTAATTCTTACCAATGTTTTATGTCTACATTCAGTACAAATAAATTTCTTACTGGATTTGTCTAATTCGTACCTATGTTTTATTTCAGTCATTATGGTAAATTATTTACTGGTCGGGTAACTCGTCTGGTAACTAACTTACCCCGATAGCTACTACTCAACTGGTCGGGTATAAACCCTTAAGGGTACCCGTACCAGTTGAGTTAATCAGACAGTGCCATGTAGTAAAACTTTTTTGGTGATCTATCTTTTCCCTCTGAAAGAATTAATTCCTGTTCCATCAAATGACTTAAAAATTTTCCTACCCTTTCTTTTCCGAATTCATATCCATCATCACAGTGTTTCATAAAGTGATTTGCAATAGCAGGTTCCAGTTCTCCAAGTTTCATTTGCTTTGTTTTTTTAAAAATTTTCCGTAATATTTCTATATGAGTTTCATTATCGATATCACCAGGTTGTGTGCGTACCTTTTTTTTGCTTGATGGTTCAATATTTTCTGTTAATTGATCAAATGAAACTCTTTGGCCTGTATTTGAAAATAAAAATGACACAGTATCCAGCTCCAATACAAAACTTGATTCTTTGTATTCTTTACCCAAGTAGTTGCCTTTAACAATGCATAAATGTTTAATATTTTCGTCTGTCGAGTCGTTGCGCAATTCAATTACTAATCTCATTTTAGACTCAAAACCTTGGCCGGATAAAATATTATTTTTTGAAGGCAATAATTTTTCTGTTCGTTTGCCTGTATGATGTAAAAAAGCTATTGAGCAATCGTATTTAGTTGCTATTGATTTATAATGAATTAAGGTTTGCCTAATAAGAGCGCTATCGTTAAGGTTTTGTCCAAAAACATCACTCCAGGCATCTATCACTATCAAATCAACTGGCTCCGCGGTTAATTCTCTATTTAAATATTCAATTATATTATCAGTCTCAAAATGGAAGCGAATGTTTTCGAGACAATCAGTAGAAGAAGATTGTTTTCTTATAAATTTAGCAGTTGCGATATTATCATCTTCGGTTGATATAAATATCACCTTGTTATAACGAGCATTTATATTAAAATTTAAAAATTTACTACCCTTAGCAATACTTAATGCCAACTGCCGCAAAATCATTGATTTTCCGGTGTCAGAACTACCTACAATTGACCAGATACCAGTTACTGGAATGATATCGCCAACTAAACACGGGATCTCTGAAATATTTAGATTGTATAATTCCAAGGCTGTGAATGTTTCCTTTACTGGACTTTCATTGCTTCCATTCACATCACTATTTATATGAGATAAAATAGTTGTTATAGGAATTTGTTTTGCTTCCAATTTCTTAGCTTTGTACGATTATAGGATTTGTTGTAATTTCTTTAGGTCAGTAAGAGTAGAGCCTTATCTGGCCTTTTTATTTTCAAGGGCTTTTACAACTTCCACCCAATCGTAACGGATGGCAGAACCAATTTTCAAAAATGGTATTTTTCCTTTCTTCCGCCATGTGATTATTGTTGGTTTGGTTATGTCCAGCCGTTCACAAAGAGTTGCAGTATTAATGATTTCTTTAGCCGTAAGTGGCGCGGCGGAAGTTTCATTGGCCTGTTGAGAACGACTACTTAAAAAAGCCTCTAAAGCCTCCGGGGTTGTAAGTATAATTGTAGATTTAATATCAAACATGACTTACCTCCTCTTGACTGATTTTAAGGTAAGCATCAATTGAACTTTGAGAGAACAGAACTTTCCGTCCTACTTTGATTGCTTTAATTTTTCCGGCTTTCCTCTCTTTCCACAAAAAGGTTCTGCTGCAACGGAGTGCCTTTTGAGTTTCAATTGTTGTATGGATTGCTCCCTGGGATGCAAGAAAATCAATATTTTTTTCCATAGTCACCTTTGTTTTTTTTCGTAATCCAAAGGTGACTATTGTAAAAAATAAAAAACCCTAAGAAACCTTAGAGTTAGGTAAAATAGGTAAAATAGGTTTTTAAAAAACTATTTTAGACCAAGAATACTTTTAAATTCCGTTATATAATTTGGGTTTGGCAAGGGTGCTTTTGGTAGGTATTCTCCTTGAGAATTTTCTTTAATATTAAGACCGGGAAATGTGTTATTCAATATTTTGAGTATTGCTAAACCAGGAGTTCTTGGATCAATAAAATTTTGATTTCTGCAAACCCAAATAAAAGCGCGCGCATGCGATTTAGTAAGTAGCCATTTCAATTCCCCGTCCGATTCTTCTAAAACGCAAGCTCGTTCAAAACCTGGGCTTTCTTCTTTCAATCTCTCTATAACTTTTTTGAAATGATTGAGGCCTTTTTCCCAAATCTCATTGTCACGAAGCGTGCATGAGTCATAATTTATTCTTTTCCTGACCTTCTTCTTTGCCGACGAATTGTTAATTGATTTAGAATTCTTTTGAATTAATTCTATTCTTGCATCAACAACAGCAAGGCTTTCTTTGATAGAATTGTATGTAATTCTAAAACGTTCCTCAATTTTATTTTGTAATCCTTCATTAATTATATATTTCTTACTATTGTTTTCTTCCACTTGAACTGAGGTTACAAAAGCTGATGTATCGGGTAGGGGGTCTTCTGCTTTATTAATGATATCGTATAACTGTTTAGAACTTTGAAGCAGATTAATTTTGAGGAATCCAAGATCGACCAAGGTCAGGTTTTCATCTCTCACTCTTTGATTAAATTCGCTATTAATGGTGTGCAAAAATTTGATATGAGAGTTATAGGATTTTTCACCGGATTTAATAATTGCACCAATAATAAACCCGGGTGTATTCCCAAGTGATTTTTCGTTCTCCATAAATTCACTCTCACTTTCCTGGCTTGAAACACCTGAAATAAATTTGAATTCTTTTATATCTTCCCATTGTTTAGCTACGTCCAACATAACATCTACTTATTTTAATAGTTAAATTAAACAGCCTTTAATTTATTTTCTTCCTTCAATCCTCCCCAGGCTTTAACCATTACAACCTTCTTGCGCTGCTCAGTAATTTTTACATACCGTTTAAAGCTCCTATAATCAGAATGACCGCTGGTACTCATTACCTCTTCTGCTGACATGCCCTTTTCAAGAGAAAGTGTACAAAACGTTTTACGGCCGGTATGAACGCCTATTAATTCATATTTTGGATAAGTAATTGCTTCACGATTTATACCTCTGAAACGTACAATTTCAATTTGTTCATCAATTCCAGCAAGTTTGCAGAGATCCTTTATGGCATAATTCATATTTTGATTAGATATAACCGGCAGAGGTTTCAGCATTGCTTCATATTTACTTAGGATTGATTTAGAATAAGAATTTAATGGTATTGTAAGGAAATCTCGTGTTTTCTTAACTGTGAGCTTTATTTCATCGTTTTTTATATGCTCCCTTTTTAATTGATTGAGATCAGAATACCTTAAACCAGTGGTGCATGCAAAACAAAAAACGTCTCTTACCTGGGCAAGTCTTTTATTTTCGGATAAGTCCATATTATAAAGGGTTTCAAATTCTTCATTTGTAAGTGCAATTACTTCCAGAGCTTCCCGCTTTATTTTAAAATCCTTGTACTGTCGGTAACAGCGACACCTTGCTGTTTTGCGTAATTGAGGAAAGTTTTTATCGTGCTAAGTTGCTTTGCTGCAGTTGTATTATTTAATCCCTTAATTACTTTACCGTTGCTGTCTGTTTTATCTTTATATAAATAATTCTGAAAAGATTGAAAGAAGTTGAAATCTATACTATCAAAAGTTACCTTCTTACCATTTGCTTTAGAATAATCCTGTAGATGTTTCTTAACAGATTTATAGACTGAAAGACTTGTCCTTGCTCGTATACCCTCATGTTCATCAATATACTTCTGCATGAAATCAAACAGTATATTGGAAGGGTCTTCTTTCTTTGTGGCCGATTTTTAACTTTTCAATAACCATTTCTGAAGAATAGCTAATGCCATCCATCTTAAAACGCTTTTCAATATCTGTTATTGAAGAGGAAAGCTTGTGTAAATAATCGTTATAGTCTCCTACTTCATTATAAGCCGGCAAAGAATAAAAATCCGCTGAAAGCGCTTTGGCTTTCTTTTTATCAACATATACAGCTTTTTGAATATTAGCATCCCAGGAGCAAGGATGCAGCTTTAATTCTGTCCGGTAATACTTCCTTTGCCCGGATACCTGGTAAATTAAATCAATTGGAGAGGTGCCATTTTTTAAAGGCTTATCTAAACGATGAACAAAACGGACTGTCCCCATAGCTGCTATTATTTAACATCATAAAGATACTATATAAAATAACAGGTAGCAAAAAAGGTAGCAAAAATTTCTTTAGTCAGGTTTAGCTATTTTTAGTAGCGTTTACTCTAAAGTACTGATTTATAATAAGAAATAGTTGTTTTAGGTAAAGGGAAATAAAGGTAAATATCAAACATTCGACTCCGCTCAGCTCCACAAAAAAAGGATAAGTATATTGAATTAATCAATTACTTATCCTTTTTTATTTTATCAGCAAAATAACTGGAAACTTTTTAAGCCGGCATATCGCTAAGGAGTAACAGTGGCATAGACCACCACATCGTTAAAATCATGATCACATTGGTCACTTGTTCTGTCTGTATTTTCAAAGCCGATTAATAGTTTTTTTTCCGGGGGGTAATTAATTAAAACTGCGTGCTTCTTAAGGTTAGGGTCAATTTCAGGATTTAAAACATCATTTGACAAAAAGTGCACTGCATTATTATCGAGTGTTTTAGATGCAGCATTCCAGGCGTCTTTCATTAAAACAATGCCAATAGAAGTGCCTGCATCAAACCTTCCGATATTGACCTTGTCACCAGCTTTTAACTTTGTGCCTATTCCAATACTGGGAAAAATATAAGTGATGGTCTGAATATCTTTAGGAGTTGCCGGAGGAGTATTCGTAGGATAGGTGTAAAAAGCAAGTGCATTTGCAGAGTATGTCAGCTCAGAAACAAAAGTAATTACCACATTAGAAGGCTGGATGATTGTAATATCAGCAATTGCCTTAGTTGTAAGCAGCTCGGGATGCGTTGTTCTTAAATCTGACTTTTCTATAAGAGTGGTGTTAATATATGACTGCAGGTCAGCAGAAATAAGATCCCGTGGCATTAATAAATAACTTGGTACTCCAGATGTGTCGTAAGCCCCCAGGGTTTGATAGCTGGTTGTGGTAAACGATACCGGCTTAGTTACAGCCTCCTTTTTACAGGAAAAAGCCATCAGGATAATAATAAAGAGAGGAATGATTTTTTTCATTTTCATGTAGATTTTAAACATTGTTAATACGCTTTTCTTAATACTTTTATTGCAAGATGCAGAATAATTAATAAAAGTTGTACCAAAAAGTTATTCTCAAAGACAGAATTTGTTAAAAAATTTGACGATCTAAAGCTTTAGCTATTGCAGCCGCATTTGTTAAGGATCAAAACAAAGCAATTTTCGGGTTTGCAGGTAGTCTGTACAACTCTACTTTTGTTTTCTTAAATTAATAAAATGACAGCGCAGGAGCAAACAAACTATAGCAGGATTGAAGAAGCTATAAATTACATAAAAAGCAATTTTAAGAGACAACCGGCTTTGGAAGAAGTAGCGCAAAAAATAAACGTAAGCCCCTTTCATTTCCAAAGGTTGTTTACAGACTGGGCAGGTGTAAGCCCTAAAAAGTTTTTACAGTTTATTACTGTAGAGCATGCAAAAAAATTGCTGAAAGAAAACGGAGCGACATTGTTTGAAACAAGTTTTGAAACAGGACTGTCAGGAACGGGACGTCTGCATGATTTGTTTATAAATATTGAAGGAATGACACCTGGCGAATATAAAAACGGCGGCGAAAACCTTTCCATCAATTACAGCTTTGCCGAAAGCCCTTTCGGAAATATTTTAGCAGCATCTACATCAAAGGGCATTTGCCAGATGGCTTTTGCTGATGATGAGAAAGAAGCATTAGACGCCTTGCAAAAAAAGTTCCCAAATGCAACCTACAGGCAAATGGCAGACTCAGCGCAACAAAATGTGCTTCATATTTTTACCCATGACTGGAGTAAGCTAAAACAGGTAAAGCTTCATCTGAAGGGAACGGAGTTTCAGTTAAAGGTATGGGAAACTCTTTTAAAAATTCCTGCAGGGCAGCTAACCACTTATGGAAGTATCGCAAAGCAAATGCAGGCGCCGAATGCCTCAAGAGCGGTAGGCACAGCCATTGGCGATAACCCTGCAGCATTTTTAATTCCCTGTCACCGTATCATTCAGTCAACCGGTGTTTTTGGTCAGTATCATTGGGGAAGCATACGTAAAACGGCAATAATCGGATGGGAAGCCGCACATACGTTATAGAACCACCAAGACCCGAAGGCCAAAGATGCACAAAGCCTGGTGAAACTTCGTGTCTTTGTGGCTTAGTAGTTCAAATTCTTTACTGTTAAAATTCTGTAACAAATGGAAAATATACAAGAAAAGATTTCTTCAATTGACTGGCAAAACATAACACAGCAAATGCATGAAAAAGGTTATGTGTCAGTTCAAAAACTATTGACAGACGATGATTGCGAGACACTGATAAATAATTATGCTAATCAGGATTTTTATCGTAAAACAGTTATAATGGAGCGGTATCGTTTTGGATCAGGTGAATATAAATACTTCAGCTATCCGTTGCCTGATTTAATTCAAATTATCAGGGAAGAAATTTATCCCCGACTTGCATCTGTTGCCAATACATGGATGAATGTTTTACATATTGAAAAACAATTCCCTGAAAAATTTGCAGAGCTTCAAAAACTTTGTCACGACAACAATCAAACAAAGCCCACGGTACTGATTTTGAAATATGGTAAAGGAGGTCACAATACCCTGCACCAGGATTTGTATGGAGACGTCTTCTTCCCTATCCAGTTGGCTTTGTTTTTAAACGAACCTGATAAAGATTATACAGGTGGCGAATTTGTATTAACGCAACAAACCCCGAGGGCGCAATCAAAAGCCATTGTTTTAAAACCAGGTAAAGGTGATATGCTTATGTTTACAACAAACTTCAAACCTGTAAAAGGAAGCAAAGGATATTACCGGGCAAATATGAAACATGGGGTAAGTGAAATACATGAAGGCGAAAGACATACTCTTGGCATTATTTTTCATGATGCACTGACCTGATTTGTATGATACAACATTCTCAAGTAAGCGATGAAGAATTAAGGAAACAAATAAGACAAAATGTATTTTTATTGGGAGGAAACGGTAAGCTGAAGATTTACGGTAAATTAAATTGTACATCAGGAAAACGGATGAAGAAAGAAAACCGCGTCTTTTTTCAATCAGAAAAAGAAGCCATCAAGCATGGTTTCCGCCCCTGCGGCCACTGCATGAGAAGTGAGTATAAAAAATGGAAAAATGAACTTATTTGGTAATGAGATAATTGAAAATGTATTGCCTTATGATGGAGTGGTAATATACTACGGAAAAGTTTTGACTCAAAAAGATGCAACGCACTTTTTCAATCGGTTATTACAAACTATTGAATGGAAAAATGATGAAGCGGTTATTTTTGGAAAACATATTATTACCAAAAGAAAAGCTGCCTGGTATGGAGACTCTGATTACTCTTATACTTATTCAAATACTACAAAACAGGCATTAGCCTGGACAAATGAACTATTGGAGCTTAAAAAAATAACAGAAGAAATAACCGGTACAAATTTCAATTCGTGCCTGCTCAACTTGTATCATACGGGAGATGAAGGAATGGCATGGCACAGCGATGATGAAAAATCTTTGGGAAAGAATACTGCCATTGCTTCTTTAAGCTTTGGCCCAGAAAGAAAATTTTTTTTTAAGCATAAGAAAACCAAAGAAACACTTTCACTTTTATTGGAAAGCGGCAGTTTGCTGGTTATGAAAGATGCCACACAAAGCAACTGGCTACACAGACTGCCACCAACAAAGAAGATAAACGACGCAAGAATAAACCTGACTTTTCGCACAATTCTGACTTAATTGCCCTATTCATGTATTTTGCTCTTTCAGACAGTTCTTCTATAAGCCATTCAATTATTTAATCTTCTTCAATTAAAAATGCTCGCTTCATCTTTATGTCTCGTTTTTAAAATCTTTCATCAGCCCCTTTTATAAATTCAATTGTATCTCATTATTTTTCACTTGTATCTCATTGTTTTAATAGCCTGTTTCTTTAACACAGGACGAAATTTGCCTGACCAGGTCACACCCTCGTTAGCAGGAATATTTAGCAAAAGGTCAAGCTTCTCCGAAAAAAGCTCATCATACTCCTCAAGCTTCAGGCCGAACAGCGGAAAGGATTCTATAAATGAGCCACGGCCTACTACCATTTCAGCCCGGCCTTTGGAAATTAAATCAAGCGTAGCGAAATTTTTAAAAACTCGTACCGGGTCGGCAGCACTCAATACTGTAACTGCACTGGTGAGGCGGATACGTTTGGTACGGGCTGCACCAGCAGCGAGAATCATAGTCGGCGCCGAGTCAAGAAACTCTTTGCGGTGATGCTCTCCGATGCCAAATATGTCAAGGCCTGCTTCGTCTGCAAATTCTATTCTGTCGAGTAATTGACTCAGGGAATTTGCATTGCTGATGGCAGTATAGGTATTATTATCAAACATTGCGGCAGCAAAACTGTCAATTCCAACTTCCATTATACTTTTTTTAGTATGCTTATTTAAAACAAACAAAAAGACGCAAAACGTTATTGCCGTTACTTAAAATAGCTGCATTATTATCAATAAATTTTCTGCTGCATTTGGAAGCGCAGCGGTTGCGTGTCGTCAATATTTTCATTCAAAACGGTATATTTGTTTTTGCGATCAATGCTTTTTCGGCTATCATTCCTGTTATTCCTTGCGCGAATACCCTTCTTCCATTTTGTAAAACGCCCACGCCATCTATCTCTGCCAAAGTCGGAAGCGTGACATAACTTGCATAGTGTTTTCCGTTTGCGCGGGCCTTACCAAGATTTTTTTATCGAAGCTGCTTTAACAGTTATTAAAAGCTGTTCTCCGTATGGGAAGGGGTCAGGAAAGTCTTCGTATTGAGAAACACTTCCTAATTGATGTAATACTGCTGCTTTCATTTTTTTACAATTTAGGAAATTAGTTGGTTTTTTTAGTATTGATGCTTTTGCCAACTGTTTTATATTTTATTTATATTAACCACGTATCAAAAAGTCTCAGGTCAAACTTATACATAAGCTTTTTCATTTCGCGCACTTTCTTTGATCGTAGTAACCTTAATTACAACGACTTTTTTAATTTATTGATAAACAGGATTGAAGTCTGAAAACAAGATATTATAGAAATATCTGAGAAAAGTTTCTTCCGCAATATCGCATATTTACCGGTTAATTACGTTTAAGATAATTTTAGTATAATTCTTTCAATCCGAATAATCATGGCTCCGACTCCGTCGGTAAAATTTGTTATAAGCAATATAATTCATCCTTTTTTGAAACCTCTTTCGTTATCTTTGAAAAAATTTTAATAGTGAAATCGCGGAACGTTTTTCTTGTAATCCTCCTGATTTTAGCAGTTGATCAGGCTCTTAAATTTTATATAAAAACTCATTTCTATATCGGGCATGAGGTAAAAGTTTTGGGGATGAGTTGGTTCCGTTTGCATTTTGTAGAGAATGAAGGGATGGCCTGGGGCTGGAAAATGGGCGGTGATTATGGAAAAGTTGCACTCACACTATTTAGACTTGCCGCGGTAATAACGGGGGTATTTATTATCCGTGATTTTATCAGGAAAAATTATAACCCTGGTTTCATCTACTGCAGCGCTTTGATTTTTGCAGGCGCTTTAGGTAATTTGATTGACAGTATCTTTTATGGGCTTATTTTCAGCGACAGCGATCCATATCTTCAAAATGTGGCAAAATTACTTCCAAAGGGCGGCGGATATGCAGGTTTTTTACATGGTAAAGTAGTTGACATGTTCTATTTCCCGCTTGTAACGAATACACATTATCCCTCATGGTTTCCCTTTTGGAACGGGGAAGATTTTGAGTTTTTCAGGCCTGTATTCAATATTGCCGATGCCTCCATCTCCATCGGTGTAATTACTATTCTTTTGTTTCAAAACCGGTTTTTTAAAAAGCATAACGAGCAAAAAAGCCTCGCTGCAGAAAGTAAAATATCGTTAGACGACTCCGCTGCAATAGTTCAGATAAAAGAATAATATTTTTAAAAAATCCTTTAAATAAAAACCCTTCAGTGTAAAGGTCAAGCGGTATTTCAAGATACTTACTTTTTTATTTAAAACAGTACTTTATACTATTGAGCGGCAGAAAGTATAAATACAAAATGTCGTAACAAAAATAAGAGAACAGTACCGAAAAGAAATTTTAAAGAGTTCTCAATGCACACGCTTATGATACTCTTGTTAATTTTATTCTATAACAAGTAGGCTCCTGTGAAGCAAGAAAAATGAAAGTTTCTTAACTAAATGACGCTGACTAAAGACAGTGGCTATTTTTAGCCGCACAAATTATCTTAAAACCAAATTTTTCTATGCTTGATATTTTATAAAGATGTTAAAATAAAATGACTAAAAATAATGTAAGCAATTGCTTTAAATTCTGTATATCTTTCTCCTTCAACGATTTACCTTGAGTAGAAATGTTTTGAATCAATTATTTAATAATTGGTAAAATGACTGTCCGTTTGTTGTAACCAATTAAAAAATACGAATATGAATATAGAATTATCTCAAGAGGCAAAGGAAAGATTAAATATGGTTAAAAATTCATTGAGTAAAATTAAAAATGAATTAGA